>Ga0315280_10005225_pt1 | contig 18650 bp, 17 predicted proteins | sample YL17G06_40_MG_FD_203697 | JGI IMG/M metagenome (GOLD analysis project Ga0315280, IMG submission 203697) | Sediment microbial communities from Yellowstone Lake, YNP, Wyoming, USA - YL17G06_40 | ecosystem: Environmental > Aquatic > Freshwater > Lake > Sediment | place: USA: Wyoming | collected... | reverse complement strand
ACAGGGCATTCAAAGTAGTAGGAGAAGAAGGCGTCAAACTCGTCATCGTTGACAGCCTCATTAGCCACTTCAGGGGAGAATACATCGGAAGGGAATGCCTGTCCGAAAGGCAGCAGAAGCTGAACGAGCATATTCACAAGCTCTTGAGGCTGGCCGAAGCTTACAACTGCGCGGTCGTCATTACAAACCAGATCCAGTCAAACCCAGCATCATTCTTCGGCGACCCCAATAGACCCGCAGGCGGAAACATAATAGCCCACGCGTCTACACACCGCATCTATCTAAGGAAGAGCAAGGGGAACACCCGCATAGCAAAGGTAATTGACAGCCCCTGCCTACCCGAGGAGTCGACGACCTTCGTGATCACATCCAACGGCATAGAGAACGTAGAAAACGGAGACGAAAGCGAGGCTTAATGGCCTCAACCTCTCGCCGAAAAGAAACTCCATGTCAGCAGGAGACACGGATACGACAAGTTAATTGGCGGCGAATTAGCGTCCAAAACATCTCGTATTTTTCAAGACCGTAAAATCCTTTCAGCCTCTCTCAAGCTATCAGGGTCGTTCACATTATGGAAGGTATAGAGTTTCGGGTCTATCACCGCGATTACGATTGTGGATAGATAAAGTACGTTTTTAAGTCTTGAAATCATCGCTCTCAAGTTCAGGTTTCCTTCCTTGAAGGCTTCGACAGCAGCATTGTAAGCTGCCTTGGCTGCGTATATTGCTTGAAGAGGCTCGATCTGACGATTCGGCCACCTAGGCACGACAGCGTCTCTTCCAAGGGAGAGATCTATTAGAAGAGATAGAAGGTTTCTCGAAATCAAGGGCGTGTCGCAGGACAAAAGTAGAGCATATTCATTAGTGGCGTTGTGAAATCCTGTCAAGGCGCCTATTAATGGGGATCTCTGGTCCAATTCATCCTTGACGATTCTAGCAGAATTGTCAAAAAGCTTTGAGTATCTTTCCGATTGTTCCTTGTTGCTCACTACTATGAGAGTCTCCTGTACAAACGGAGCTACTTTATCTATTACATGCCTTATGATGGGTTTCCCCATCAATTCGACGAGCCCTTTGTCCCTTCCGAGTCGTTTTGAGAATCCGCCTGAGAGGATGATAGCAGAGCATTCCAAAGCTTCTCCTTCCAACTATAGGAACAGCTCTTTCTCCTTCGGCCTCAGGAGCGCGGTCGACTTTGCAGTTTCGCTTGGTCGATACGAGTAACCTCTGACTATGGCCACGGGAATTTTCTCTCGAGCCTGACCGATGACAAGTTCTGTAGCGGACGCTAGTTCGTCCACTATAGCGGTTTTCTTGACCCTCAGAGTGTAGCCGAATAGGTCCTTCTCGCCTCTAAGGTCAAGCAACGGATCGATCCCTGATGAACCGATCGCAACATCGATGTGGCCATCGCGTAGCGGTCTTCCGAAGGTGTCCGAGATGATGATTGCAACCGACTTATCCGTCAGCGATTTGATTCTCTTTCTGATCCTATGAGCAGACCCGTCAGAATCCTCTGGCAGCAAAGTGGCATAGCTTCCACCAGAAACGTTAGATACATCAATGCCAGAGTTGGCGCATGTCCAGCCCTGTCTTGTCTCAGTTATTAGATGACCATTGACCATTCTAACGATAGATTTAGACTCGCGTAGTATCAGTTCAATCAGTTGAGCACTCTTCTTAGACCATCTGGACATTGTCTTTGCATATTCCGAAGGTTGGACATTTTTCAAGGCAACAACTCTACCTTCAGACTTTGAGACTATCTTTTGAGCGATTACTACAATGTCTCTGTCTTCGATAGGTGTTCCCTGTCTTTGGGCTGCCTTACAGACAATTTCCCCAAGGTCGTCATTCTTATTTATCATCGGAATGCCTGTGATGCCTATTATCGTCACTTTTGGCACTGAATTCTCATCCCGATTGGATCTCATGCGTTCACCATCGATTCATCGGATTGTGAAGAGATCGTATTCTACCTACGGTTGACGCTTAAAAGAGGTTTGCTACTTAAGGAAAAGTCTACTTCAGAATTATTCTTTCAGGATTAGCGTATATGTTCATTCTCGGACCCCTCACGAAGCCGATTAGTGTGATGTTCGCCATTTTTGCGATTTCAATGCCAGAGTCGATGGCTGCAGCTATGGAGGCGACAATTGGGATCCGTACCCTCGCCGCTTTGAGTACTATGTCTCCTGTCAATCTGCCGGTCAACGTGAGAAAAGTCTCTTTGAAGCTTTGCCTTCTCATTGCAAGAAGCCCGATGACCTTGTCAACAGCATTATGGCGTCCGATGTCCTCAGCGAAGGCGATGAGTTCACCGTCAGGGGAGTTTAGAGAGGCGGCGTGAACCCCTCCTGTACTTCTAAAGATTTTTGCGAGGACGTTCAGGCGTCTAATTGCTTCAAAGACGACCTCAGCCCTGATCCTCATGTCACTCTCAATCTTTGGAGGGGCCATCCTATCGGCGAGTTTTGCTAGAGGCGAAAAGCTTTGTGGGCTGCATGAAGATAGGATTATCCGGGTGAAGGAAGTCGATGTCGATAATCTCTTTTGGAGGTCTATCTCAGGCTTCAAAACTATCTGGATTTTCCCCTCTTCCAACCGTTTTATCTCTCTAACCTCATCTGGGGACTTCGCGACTCCTTCAGAGATCAAATGTCCAACAGCCAACTCCGTTTCCAGTCCAGGCGTGCAGAAGATCGTCACGTAGTGCGTCTTGTTTAACATGACATGGAGAGGATTCTCAACAGCCACCAGATCCCTCAAAGAGTCGACTCTTCCGAGGTCTGTTCTCAGAGAGTGGACTTCAACCTTCTTGGTGCCATTTTTTTCGGTGGCTTTCATCCTTTTTCACTTTAAAGAGGCTCTTCGAGCGCATTTAGCTATTCTTCGCTTAGGTAAAAGCCTACGATATGGCGACCTTATAAATCTCTGGGCGAACATAAGTCTGTTATTGGTTTATTGTCGATTCTCTCTCTAACGATGTGGTAATGAGGGCGCTGGAGATGCTTTTCTGATAGGAAGCATACCATGACTTGCAGAATCCGATTATGTGCAAAAGCAGAGACAACATGATTCCGCTCACTTCTCCTACCCCTTGACAAGGTGGCATGCCGCGTGGTGTTTTTTTCCCACCGCTATCAAGTGGGGCTCCTCCTCGGAGCATTTGGCGAAGGCGTAAGGGCAGCGTGGATGGAAACGGCAGCCTAGAGGCACTTGTATTGCTGAAGGGACTTCGCCTTTGAGTTCAACAGTCTCCCGCTTTCGCTCAGGATCCGGAACAGGAACAGCCGACAACAAAGCCTTCGTGTATGGGTGGAGAGGATTTGAGAAAACCTCCTCTTTATCGCCTATCTCCACTATTTTCCCGAGATACATTATGGCTATTCTGTCCGAAATGTATTTTGCCACGGCCAAGTCGTGGGTGATGAAGAGATAGGTAAGTCCAAGATCCTTGCGCAACTCCATCATCAGGTCGATGAGCACTGTTCTGATGGAAACATCGAGCATGGATACAGGTTCGTCTGCAACTATAAACTCTGGCCTTAAGATAATAGATCGGGCTATGGCAACCCGCTGCCTCTGACCGCCACTGAGTTCATGAGGATACAAGTCGACGAAACGCTCGGGAGGGGTTAAGCCCACCTTTTCAAGAATCTCCAGAACCCTGTTCCTCTTATCTACCCCGGTCGCCAAGCCATGAATCTCTAACGGGTGACCTACAGCTTCACCTATCCTCATTCTAGGGTTAAGAGAAGCGTACGGGTCTTGGAAAATAATCTGTATCCTTCTCCTGAGCAATCTAAGCTCTTCAGATCTGAGTCCCGCGATCTCCGTACCATCAAACAGTATCTTGCCTCCGCTGGGAGTGAGAAGCATTGCGAGAATCATTCCAGTCGTTGTTTTCCCGCACCCACTTTCACCGGCCAAAGTGAAGACTTCGCCTTCATTTATCGAGAAACTTATGTCGTCCACGGCTTTGACATAGCTTGATGTTCGAGTGAACAACTTCTCGAAAAAGCTCTTCTGAACAGGAAAGTACTTCTTTAGGTGTTCGACGTCAACGATTACACTCACTGCTCCAAACCCCCATAAAGAAAGCATCTGACGTAGCGCCCGTTTTCAAGTTCTACCATCGGCGGTCCTTTCATGTGACATACTTCCATGGCCTGAGGACATCGAGGCCAAAATCGGCAACCACTAGGAAGGTCCAGCAAATCTGGAGGTGAGCCGGTAATACCCTCTAGTCTCTGCTCAGCTAGCTCTATGTTAGGAACGGTTCGAAGAAGACCCTGCGTGTAAGGATGCTTTGGATCATTGTGCAAAGAAACACTATCTGCGCATTCGACAAAGTTGCCGGCGTACATAACTATGACTTTCTTACACCTTTCCAGAACAACACTTATGTCGTGCGTTATTAGGATGAGCGCCATGCCATGAGCGTCGCATAAGTCCCTCAACAGATCCATGATTTTCGCCTGAACTATGACATCTAGGGCGGTTGTAGGCTCATCTGCGATTACTATGTCTGGGTTCAGAGCAATCGCCAAGGCTATCATTATGCGTTGCCTCATCCCTCCGCTAAATTGATGCGGGTAGTCATTAATGCGCTCAGTGGAAATACCAACATCATTTAAAGCAGCCTCTGCAAATCTAAGCGCCTCTTCCCCGCTGACATTAGGCTTGTGAGTTTGTATTAATTCAATGATATGCTCTCCAATCTTCTTAACGGGATTCAAAGAGGTCATGGGGTCTTGAAAGACAAACGCGATTTTTTCTCCCCGAATGGAGCGCATCTCTTCCTCAGAGTAGCCCACAACATCTTTTCCACCAATCCTTATGTGGCCTCCCACGATTGACCCCTGGGTCGGAAGAAGATGCACAAGGGAGTGGCCAAGGGTAGATTTTCCCGAGCCAGATTCGCCGACCAGACCCAGCATTTCACCTTTGTCCAGAGTAAAAGATACGTTATCAACGGCTCTGATGATCCCTCTTCTGGTCCAGTACTCCACAGTCAGCGAATCTACTTCCAGCAAAGGCAAGAAAACCGCCTCATTGTTCCAGTCTTGGGTTCAGCAACTCACTCAACCCTTCCCCGATGAGCGTGAAACCCAGTGCTAGAAGAATGATCATGATGCCTGGAAACGTTATGACCCACCATGCGCCACTGGGGAGAAGGACTCTGCCATCCGTCAAGTCCCATCCCCAGTCCGGGATGTCCTTCGTAACTCCCAAACCAACAAAAGTCAAACCCGCGGCTGTAAGCGTCGCGTCGGCAAAATTAACTGTGGCTACGGACAATATCGAGGGAACCACATTTGGCAGAATGTAGCGGAAGAGTATCGTATACCACTTGGCTCCAATTGCCCGGGCTGCCACCGTGTATTGAAGCTCTTTTATGGTTAAAACATGGCTTCTCACTATTCTGAAATAAGACGGAATGTATACAACCGCTATCGAAATGGCCATGTTGACAGCGCCTCTTCCAAGCATAGCAGCTATGGTGATCGCCAAAACCAAACCTGGAAATGCATAGATGCTGTCCGTAATCAGAGAAAAAATCTTGTCGACGGCGCCACCGACATACGATGAAACTAGGCCGATGGGCACACCTATGGCTAGGCACAAAAATACTGAGAGAACAGAGACTTGAAGCATTATTGACCCTCCGCATAGAACGCGGCTCAGCATGTCCTGTCCCAGATGATTCGTGCCGAGGGGAAATTGCGGGCTAGGTGGTGACCTTATTGGACCGACGTTTAGGGCAGAAGGGTTGTAAGGTGAGATCCATGGGGCTATCAACGTCATCACCACTATCGAGAGGACTATTCCTGATCCGAGGAGGACCATCCAGCCGGCCATACCTCTTTTGGTTAATGAAGTAAATCTAGGTAGGATGCGCATTCCAAAGATTCGTCTAGTTTCCACCTTGGTGGACCCCTTACAGTCTAATCCTTGGGTCAAAATACGCGTACAGAATGTCTACAACAAGGCTTATGAGAGCAACGAGGAGGCCGAAGAAGACCACGTCTCCTTGGATGGCTGTGTAGTCCCTGAAATTGATCCTGTCAACGAGGTATCTTCCTAAGCCGGGCCATGAAAACGTGGTCTCTGTCAGAATAGCGCCACCAAGAAGAGCCGCGAACTGCAGCCCCATCATAGTGAGAACTGGAAGGAAGGCGTTTCTAAACGCATACCCGTAAAGCACCGTTCTTTCTTTTAGCCCTCTCGCCTTCGCTGCGGTAACAAAATCGAGATGAAGTGTTTCCAACATGTTGGTTCTGGTCAATCTGATAAAGACACCGCAGAGAACCAATCCCAGTGTTAAAGAGGGTAGAAAGAGATATCTCAGGGCTTGAAGAAACTTGATAATGTTGCCTTCAAGGAGGCTGTCGATCGTGTATAGCCCCGTTGATATGTGTACACCCCCTATGGTCAAACCGCTGGGCTCCATGCCTGGATAGATACGTCCGCCTGTTGGAAACCAGTGAAGTACTACGCCAAAGATCAATTGGAAGATCATGCCTAAGAAGAATATCGGAATCGCGTACATGACTATCCCGAAAACTCTGATGGAGTGATCTTGAACAGAGTTATATGACTTAGATGATCTCACGCCAAGAAATACGCCTAAGCCGACCGCGATGATCATGGAGTAGATTGCAAGTTCAAGCGTGGCTGGAAAGGCGGAAAAAATCTGTTGCGCGATCGGTGAAAAGTCTTGCATCGACTTTCCTAAGTCACCGTGCAATAGTCCAGCCAAGTATGCGAAGTATTGATCCAGTAATGGCTTGTCGAGTCCCAGTCTCTGCCTCATCAATGCCATAGTTTCAGGACTGGCTGCCTTTTCGAAGTGAAGTAGGACAGGATCTCCGGGCAATACCCTAATGATAAGAAAAACAAAGGTCAACAACAGCATTATCATAGGTATAGTGAGTAGCACTCTTGTCGCAATATATGAACGTAAACCCATGAACTAAGTCACCGTAAAAAAATAGGGGGAGTGAAGGAATAATTGGGTTTTATCATTCAGTCTCGTAGAGTAGCCACAGGCGGAAGTTCTCGGTTACGTCTAGGACTATTCCTCCGACATTAGGCTTACTGGCAGCAAATGCTTTGCCTTGCCACAGCGGAACGAGGGGGCAATCCTGCACAGCCATCGTTTCGATCTGAGAGTAAAGTGTTGATTTCTGAGTTGCATCCGCCGTGCTGCGTGCTTGGTCATACAAAGCGACCATTGCTGGGTTATTGTAGTTTTGGTGGGTCCATGGAGTCCAATAAAGGAAGACATAGTCGTCTGGATCATTGTAGTCTGGATACCAGCCGTATATGTAGACAGGCATTATCTCTGCGTTTCTGTTCGCCCTGTAGCTTGCCCAGTCTGCACTTTTGAGGGTCACTGTTATGACTCCGCTTGCTTCAAAAGAAGCTTTGTAGACTAAGGCTTGGTCGGCACACGATGGATAGTGTCCAGAAGTCTCGTACCATAGGTCGACTTCGAGTTTGTGGCTCTCATTGTATCCGAGTTCTGCAAGCAAGCTTCTGGTAAGAGTGTAGTTGGCGTCTCCGAGAGCCTTGAACGCCTCGGTGTGACCTGCCATCCCCATTGGTATTATGCTGTACAGAGGCTGCTTCTGTCCTAGGAACACAGTTTGACACACGGCTGTTCTGTTTACTGCGGCTGCGAGTGCCCTTCTTGCCCTAGGATCGTTGAACGGCGCAATCTTTTCTTGGAAGAGTATGTACTGTATTTGTGCACCAACGCCTTCCCAAACCTTGACATCAGTTTTGCCACTGAGGGAGACTATGTCACTCGGCGTGAGATGCCTGAAAGCCACATCTACGTCTCCGGCCTCCAGAGCAAGCCTGAGCGCCGTCGCATCAGAGTACATCTTTATGATTATGTTCTTCGTCTTAGGCCATCCGCCACTTGCGTTCCAGTAGTTCGGGTTCGCCTCAAGATCAAATTCCACGTCTTTGCCCGCCACCCTCTGCCACTTAGTCAACGTATATCTGCCGAGGTCGTTCGGGTGACTCGCGCGTGCGTCGCCATCTACGTAGTCAACCTCCGCGTCCATCGGAGCGTATTTCGGGTTGACAATGCCTGACGCTTGACACGCCATAACCCCTAGGAATGGACCGAACGGAATCTTCAGTTGGAACGCAACTTGATAAGTTCCCTTGACCTCAACGCTGTCGATGATACTGTAGTAGTCTATGCCAACTTGGGGGCCCTCTTCGATGGCGAGTCCCATAGACCTATCGAAACTATACTTAACGTGTGTGGCATTGAATTCGGTTCCGTCTTCAAACTTGACGCCTTGTCTCAAATTGAAGGTCCAAGTTAGTTTGTCGGCGCTGACTGACCAGTCGGTTGCCAGATCTGGGACGTAATCGTTGGGTCCAGCACCTGAACCAGGGCGGACCTCGACCAGTGTTCCTCCAATTTGTTGTATTATGCACCATCCGAAGAAGTCGTATGCTTGGGCCGGATCAAGGGTCTTCTCAACGGAGTCCGTGGTTCCCCAGATTATCATGTCTTTCAATTTTGGCGCAGGAGGCGGTAGTGTAAAGTACCAGCCTAAGCCTGCCACTACGATTATCACTGCCAATATCGCTACTATTGTTGTCCTTGAAATACCCTTAGCTGTAGACATTTTCTTTTCCCACTTTTGAATAAATGTTAAGAAAAGTAATATAAAATGATTTGCTTTACGAGAATCATTCGCACGAACTGATCAATTTCACAACGCATTCATAGTTTGTGAGCTGACTGTAAGCAGTCATCGTTTGCAGAACTAAGTTTCCTTGCCCGAGTCTAGTTGCGTGTACTTCTAGCCAAGGAGGGTTAAGCACATATCAACTAATCAAAAGGAAGCGAAGTCATGAAGCTTCAATCAATACGATTCTCTTCTAACGATGCATCTTACATAGGATGTGGTCAACGACCTTCTCTGCGATGTTGATATCTGTCACCAGCTGGAGACCTCTGAAGCCTGGCTGACTGTTAACCTCGTTTACAAGATAACCATCTGGCCCTTCCATAATATCTATGCCAGCGACCTCGCATCTGAGTGTTTTTGAGGCCTTTACAGCAAGTTCTTCCACTTCCGCGTCAGGTTTCAAAGAAGTCGGTTTTGCTCCTCGACTCACGTTCGTCTTCCAGTTCTGGGAAACTCGGCGCATAGCGGCTACAACCTTCTCTCCAACAACAAACGCTCTTATGTCTCGGGTTCCATGAGGAACAAACTCTTGAACATATAAGACATGATGAACAAAAGCAAGGGCTCTACACACCCTTCCAAATGTTTCTTGATCCGAGACCCTGGTTATGCCTATTCCACGCGAACCGAAGAGAGGCTTTATCACAACGTCTCCACCCAGCTCGTAGAAGGCGTCGATGGCTGCACCCGGGTTTTCCGTCACAATGGTTCGTGGGACAGGAACTCCGTTCTCCTCCAACAATGTCAGCGCACGGTATTTGTCAACCGCTTTCTCGATGGATGAAGGCGAATTAATGATAGGTAAACCCAGTCCTTCAAGCCTATGGAGTGCATCAAGCCTAAAGATAATCTCGTCCAGAGAGCCTCTGCCTATGGGGCGAACAATCATGCCATCTAGATCATTTACAATGGCGATTCGCTTCTTGATCGTAGTTTCTGGCTTATATGCGACTCTTGCAAGAATGTCTGAGAAGTTGAAGGCCACGGGCTCGACACCCCTTCTCTGTGCGGCCAGAATGATCTGGTTTGATTCCCAAGATCTTGGATTTCTAGTTAGAACACCGAGTCTCATCGTTAATCACTTCACCATTATCTACCATTTAGCGAAAAAGCTTGCCCCATGCTTCTTGATGCGAGTAAGCGAAGAAAGGCACGGGGCTTTCCAATCGCACGCGTGAATAGGCGTGAAGTTCAAACTCCCGAGCATTAGCAAGTGAGATCAACGGATGAAGCATAATCATCGTGCAAATCGTTAAACCGAAGAGGGACGTGCCCCGTTTCATCGGCAGATCCAAGAGATAGTATGTTCATTCCGCCTAATTAAGAATAAACCACCATAACGCCCGAGCGCGGTCTGAACCAAAGATTTTAAGCCGCCCCTCCTTAACTTCACTTATGAGTATAGGAAAGCTGACTAGAGTCGTCAAGCGGGATGGAAGAATAGTCGCTTTTGAAAGTGGAAAGATAGAGGAGGCCGTCTGGAAAGCCTTCCAAGCCGTGGGCAACATGGATCAGTCCACGGCTAAGAGGGTCTCGGATCGCGTCGTCAAAGCTTTGGAGGCGCGGTTCGACGAGACGAACCTTCCCCACGTGGAGCAGATACAAGATCTCGTCGAAAGGCAACTGGTCGAGGAGGGGCTCTACGAGGTCGCAAAGGCTTATATCCTCTACCGGAAGCAACGAAGCGAAGTCAGGGAGACGAAGAGAATGCTTGGCGTTCTAGACGATATGAAGCTTTCCGTGAACGCCGTCACAGTTCTACGCAGCAGGTACCTTCTCAAGGACGATCAGGGAAATGTCGTGGAGACGCCGAGGCAGATGCTGATAAGGGTCGCCAGATACCTCGGCCTAGTCGACGTATTCTACGATCCGGAGGTTTACGATAAAGAGGGGAAGCAACTAGCATCAAGAGCCGAGAAGATAAGCTTCATTCCTGCCAAAGCCAACCTGAACTTTTACGAACTCGAAATGATGAAGCGACTATACGGCATTCTTGGAAAGCGGGGAAAGATGAGGGTCACCTTCGAGGGACTACTGAAGGTGCTTGACGAGAACTGGCCTAAACTCTATGAAGAGGTGATAGATGTCTTCTTCCAGGTGATGGCCAACCGATACTTCCTCTCTAACTCGCCGACGCTCATGAACGCCGGTGCGCCGCTGGGCCAACTCTCAGCGTGCTTCGTGCTTCCCGTTGAGGACTCCATCGAACAAATCTTCGACGCTGTGAAGTGGGCCGCTCTAGTTCACCAGTCAGGCGGAGGCACCGGATTCTCCTTCTCGAGGCTGAGGCCGAAGGGCGACCTCGTCAAGACCACTAAGGGCACCGCCTCCGGGCCGATTAGCTTCATGCGGGTCTTCGACATCGCTACCGAGGTGATAAAGCAGGGCGGTAAGAGGAGGGGCGCGAACATGGGGATTCTTCGAGTAGACCATCCGGATGTGGTAGACTTCATCTACGCGAAGTCTAGGGAAAAGATACTTACAAATTTCAATGTTTCCGTGGCCATAACTGACCGCTTCATGGAGGCCTTGGAGAAAGAGGAGGACTATGACTTAGTGAATCCGAGAACAAAAAAAATTGCATCGAGAATCAACGCTAACAGCGTCTTCGACATGATCGTCTACAACGCTTGGAAGACGGGAGACCCTGGAGCCATATTCATCGATAGGATTCAAGAGCACAACCCCACCCCGCCTCTCGGCGAGATAGAGAGCACAAACCCATGCGGCGAACAACCACTACTTCCCTTCGAGTCCTGCAACCTAGGATCCGTAAACCTCTCCCTCATGGTCAAGAAGAACGAGAGGGACAGATGCGAGGTCGACTGGAAGAAGCTGAGGGAGATCGTCAGAATCGCCACCCACCTCATGAACAACGCCATCGACGCCAACGAATACCCGCTTCAACAGGTCGAGGAGACGACTCTGAAGACGAGGAAGATCGGCCTCGGCATCATGGGCTGGGCCGAGATACTCTTCAAACTAGGCATAGCCTACGACTCGGAGGAGGCAGTGGACCTAGCCGAGAGGGTGATGGAGTATATCAACTACCACAGCAAGCTCGAATCCATTGAACTCGCGAAGAGCCGAGGATCCTTCGAGGCCTTTGAAGAATCTATCTATAGCGACGAGAAGGTCAGGCTACCCTTTGAGACTGAGGGCGAGGAGAGGCGATACGCGCTAGACTGGAGCGAGGTCAGAAAAGGAATCAAGGAACACGGAATCCGGAACGCCACAACGACCACCGTGGCGCCTACGGGAACCATCTCCATCATCGCCGACACATCGAGCGGCATCGAGCCCCTGTTCGCCATCTCCTTCGTCCGGAACGTCCTCGGAGGAACGAAGCTCTTCGAGACGAACCATGTCTTCGAGGAAGCAGCGAGGGAGAAGGGCATATACACCGAGGCTCTCATGAGGGAAATAGCGAAGACAGGCTCAATCCGGCTCCTCAAGGAGATTCCGGAAGACTTCAAGAGGGTATTCGTCACCGCCCTCGACTTGCCCGTAGAATGTCACGTGAGGATGCAGTCGGTCTTCCAGCGATTCACGGACAACGCGGTCTCAAAGACTATAAACCTGCCGTTCGAGGCGACCCCCGAGGACGTAAGGAGGGCTTACCTGCTTGCCTTCAAACTGAGGTGCAAGGGCGTAACCGTATACAGGCTCGGAAGCAAGGAAGAGCAGGTACTATACGCCGGCAGGCTACCAGAGCCTCAGGGGGGCCTTGAAAGACCAAAGGTCGTGGAGCTGGCCTTCGACGAAACGGCGGGATGTCAGAAGGAATCCTGCAGGCTTTAGTCATCCAAATAAACAGAGACTCACCACTCTTATCAGGGATATGAAGTTGGGTCTGATCTTTCTCTACACGGGTTCGGGCGGAGGCAAAACTACTAACGCCTTCGGCCTTGCGCTGAGATGTGTAGGCCACGGACTGAACGCGGTAATAATCCAGTTCATGAAGGGTAGCAAAGAAATCGGCGAGTATAAAGCAAAGGATCGGCTGGCTCCGGAGCTTGAGGTCTACCAGTTCGGCGGAGAGAGTTGGGTCGACCTCCAGAACCCAAGCCAAGAGGATAAGAGGTCGGCCGAGGAGGGCCTCGCCTTCGCTAGGAGAGTCCTCAAAGAGAAGAGGCCGAGCCTACTGGTTTTAGACGAAATCAACTTAGCCGCCCAAATCGGCCTACTCAAGATCGAGGACGTTCTAGGGTTACTAAACGAAGTAGGCGAGGAGACGGACGTTGTGCTGACCGGGAGACACGCGCCCCCAGAACTCGTAGACAGGGCCGACGTAGTAGACTTCATAGTTGAGGTCAAGGCCCCCAAGCAACTCTACACTAAACTTGGGATAACGCATTAAACCTCTTGGTCTTATCTTTGCTGCGCACGTTCAGATAGAGCAGTCCAAAAACATGGGCAGAAACATGGTGGACAATTTTGAAACTGCCGTAAGAAGAGCCAATAAGAAAGAAGGGATAATTGTAGCTTTCAGTTTTGGAAAAGGAGTTTATGAGGAAGTGGTAAGAGCTAAACTGGAAGATAGACTGGAAATTGAGCTAAAGACAGCAGAAGACCTAATCAAAGAAATCTAATCAGCCAACACCCGATAACTTTACAGAACCATCAGAGATAGATTTTTTAGTTTCAATTCCTTATACTTAGTCTGGAGGAACTCGTAATGAGTTTAACCGAAAAAATAACGGTCGTTGAGACCGCGCCTGTAAAGTCGGAGAAGCCTATCGTTCTAGTTGGCTTGCCAGATGTGGGGCTTGTAGGCATAATATCTGTAATGCACCTGATTAATACTCTGGAGATGCAAGAGGTTGGATACATTGAATCTGATCTTATGCCACCAATAATTATTGTCCATGATAATAAAATCTTCGAGCCTATTCGAATCTACGCTAAAGATAATCTTTTGCTGCTAACGTCTGAAGTACCGATACCTTCGGCTTTAGTTAAGCCACTGACAAGAAGCATAATCGAGTGGGCAAAACAGAAAAAGCCAAAACTGATAGTGACTCTAGGAGGCATACCTACACCAAACCGAGACAATATCGAGAAGCCAGAATGCTACAGCTTGGAAACGGATGATGAAGCCAAGAAATATGTTGAGAACCTGAAGGTTGAGAAGCTTACCGAGGGCATTATGGTCGGCCCATATCCTATGATTCTTCGCGAGGCTCAAAAGAACGGGATCCCGGCTGTCGCCCTTTTGGCTCAAGCCTTCGACAAATATCCTGATCCCGGCGCCGCAGCCTCCATAATCGAAGTCTTAGAGAAGCTCTTGAACATCAATGTGAATGTTGACGAACTTTTGAAAAGCGCGGAAGAGATCCGCGTCAGGACCCGCGACTTGATGAGGAGGACAGACATGACGATGCAGCAGATGGGTAAGACCCAGGAACTAGAACTTCCAGCTATGTATACCTAGGCTAGGAGGATGGAGGATGGAGAGGAAGAGACGTTCATCTTGGGAACAGTTTGAAGCAATGCTTGACGAGATGCAACGAAGTTTTGATAGGATGTTCGCTGAGATGCTTGATGAAGTCTATATAACTAGGCCTCTTATGGATGTGGAACAGCGCTGCCTTGAGCCGCTAATCGATGTACGTGAAACGCACGACAGCGTCATAGTCACTGCGGATTTGCCCTACGTAGATAGGAAGGAGGATATCGATATACGACTTCTTGAGAAGAGTTTGGAGATTCGAGCAAAGACGAGTAAGCCAATCTGCTTTGAAAGATGGGGGACTGTGCAACGTAGGACCCATTTCAACGAGTTTCGAAAAACAGTTAAACTTCCTACAGACGTGTACTCTGAGGGCGTGAAGGCTACTTTTAGGAGAGGAATACTGCAAATCGTGATGCCAAAGAAGGTTAAGAAAACGCAGATTAAAGTTCAGTAGTACTCGGATTGGTTCTATATAGAAAGCTGTTCTAGACGAGATGACTCTTAACCCCGTGCATTCTTTGCCTTTATTTTGCAGATGACCAATTCTTGGTAAGGATTCGATCGAATGTCTAAGCAAATCGCGCGCGCGGATTTCTCGAAGAAATCTTCAAGTCTTTCATGACGTTGAAGGATTGCTGGAAGCAAATGCGGAGGTTAGTGTGATAAGTATTAGACGAAGATTTGGATGGATCGGAATCATTCAAAAAGACTTCTTTTCAAATTGACGAAGGTATATCTCTCTGATTCTCCCTATCGAATCGGCGTCAGCAGGACTCTTGTCATCTCGAATTCTCAGAATGCGAGAGAATCTGAGGGCGAAACCGCTGCTGTAGTTTGGGCTCTTTTGTATCTCTGAGAAGGCGATTTCTAGCACAATCTTTGGCTGTACTATGACGGTTCTTCCTTTCGCCGAAATCTTTGATTCCATCAGCCTTTTTGATGTATCCTGAATTTCTTCATCCGTGAGGCCGGTGAAGCATTTTCCAACGATCTCTAATTTGCCGGTTTCTTCGTCCTTTGCGGCAAGGTAGTAGTCGCTCAGCCAGGCGTGGCGATATCCGTACCCGTATTCTGCGGCTACTACGACCAAGTCTAGTGTGTCTAAAGCCCGCTTAATCTTCAGCCATTTCTTTCCTCGGGTTCCCGGCAGATATGCGGAGTCCAGTTGCTTTGCCACCAGGCCCTCGTAGCCGCTGGATAACGCTTCTTCAAAGAAGCTTTCGCCCAGTTGCAGGCTTGATGTGATCAATTCCCTAGTAAGTGAGATTTTTCCAGCAATCCTTCTCAGAATGTTTCTCCTTTCTACATAAGGAGTGTCTAGTAGTGTTTGATCATCAAGGTAAAGGATATCAAAGACTTCGAGCACCACCGGAACTTCAAGCTTCTTCTCTTTGACTTCTCTGATTCGTCTAAACCTTCTCATGAGGTATTGGAATGGTCGTGGTCTGCCTTCCATGCTTACGGCTATGACCTCGCCCTCTACGATAGCCTTGTCAGCCTTCAACTCCTTCTTGATAGTCTCAACAATCTCTGGTAGAGATGCTGTCACATCGGAAAGACGTCGGCTGAAGATCTTGACCTTATCGCCGTCTTTGTGTATCTGGACGCGTGCACCGTCAGGCTTGAACTCGAAGCATGTTCTACCCTCATGTTCTGAGAGAGCTTCTTCTATGCTTGCCACAGGTTCCGCCAACATAGGCCTTATGGGATGGAAAAGCGTGACCTTGAGCTTCTCTAGTTCTGAGACCCCATGCTCCATGGCGACTTTTGCAACGGAGCCGAGGTCGCTGACTAATAGGTCGGCCCTTCTTACAAGGTTTGAAGGAACATTGGAGGCAGAGGCGATCGCCTCCTCCATCAGTCCTTCACGAAAGCCGAGCCGCATCTCAAAAATGAAGTTCTTAACGATGTATTTTGCCTCTAGGGGGGTTGCTCGACTTAGGAGAGATTCGATGATTTGCCTCTTTTTTATTCTGCTTCCGAATCCAACGGATTCAGCTACTGCCTCGAAGTACTTATAGACTTCTAGTATTGTGAGCGGTTTCTGAAATATGACCTGCTGTTTATTCCTAGGCATTTCTTCCAGCAACGTTTTGACGGCAGCGCCGACATCCCCGGACTTGTTGAAGGTCTCCATGAACTTGGCGTCGGATACTTCTGTCAATCTTTGGATCGATTCTACGATTGTCTTGAAACTTACGTCGAGCGGTTTAGTCGCTAAACTTGCAAGTGGATTGCCCAATATTAGTCTAACAGCTGCCTCCATTTCCGAGGGGTCTAGTTTCTTCAAGAATTGCGAGACTATGGTTATCTTTTCGTTTCTACTCGAAAGACTTTCGAGTTCTTCACATAGTTCCGTGAGTTCAGAAAAATCTGTCAAAAGCGCAGCAACACCGGTTTGACTTAGTCAACACAGTATGCGGAAGAGTAGAATGAACGAGGATTAAAAAATTTTACAAGTGCGCTCATTAGATGCTTTCCAGTGTACTTCAAGACGACTTTTCGTAGTTTCGCATGGCAGCGGCGAAGATTTTCCCAAATCTCGTTAAGGAGGTCTTCATCTTTCTTTCGACGATCTCCTTCTCTACGAAGCCTTTCTGGTGTAGACGCTTGACTACCCTGGTGAAGCGGTTCTTTGTGACAGGGTCCTCGAAGTCTTTTCCGCACCATTCTATGATTCTCTTGATGGAATCAGAGTAGCCATCGTGCATTTCTAGTTCCAAAAGTACTTGCTTGTCTTCTCCTTTTGGCTTTCCTAAGCGGTATCCGGGCAAGTAGATTTCTTGAGGTGGTAGTCCGGGAACATTTCTTACCTTTGAGAACCATTCCTTAAATTCTGCGCTTTCTGGGGAGGGCACGTAGTATCCTCTTTCTTTGGGTGGAACTATATAGACGCGGACGTTTTCGAACATGAGGGATATGGTGACCGTGGCTCCATAGGCGTCTTTTGTTGTTGAGGTGGAGTCGATTAGGACTCGTCGGCTTCTTTCATCGGCCTCTCTTCTTAAGATTCCGTATAGAACGGAGAAAGTGTCTTCGTAGCTTTGAGGGTTGTATCCTATTGCTACGGGTTTTAGTCCTTGGGCGGAGAGGTTGCGTTTGAGGTCTTCCACGTTTTTCTGTGCCACCAGCCCGTATTTGTCTTCTTTCTTGTCGTAGAGGAGGTATGCTTGCTCTATAGGGCCTTCGGATTCCCATCGGCTTATCCCGTCGATGATTCGTTGATAGTCGTAGCCGACCATACAGACGATGATCGTGCTCAAGATCTTCAATGCTTAGGATTCTCCGTGTTCCTCGAACCGGCTTTTCTTGATGATCTGTTCGACGGACGGAAACGCTTCTTCTTCGACTTTGGATAGTTCTCCGTATTTTCCGACGTTCAGTCTCAGCCTTCCTTTGAACGTGTTCACATGCCCGTTTTTCACATCCACGATGTCTGCTTCATTCACTTTATCGATGTTTTCGTCCCACAGGGTCATGATTATTGTTCCCGTTACGTCTCCGACCATAGCGTCGACCACTCTATGCTCTGTGTTATCCTTTGTCTTGACGACCCTGACATTGTCCTTTTTCAAAACACGAACCCTTATAGTTACGCCTCTTGCCCCGTCTCTGAGCCCTCGAACGATGTATAACATTGCATCCCTCTACCTGGCTTGAATTCTCAAGGGTTAAAGCTCTGTTTAGGAGAGGTATCGATGGAGATATGTATTTACTTCGACGCTTTAGCAGAAAGTCGTACGCGCGCGGTAGGAGCTTGAAAGAGTCCTACCCTTTCTTCGTCCCCTCGTCCTCCACCTTCGTTTCCGGCTTAGACTTCGCCCCGAATCCTCGCCTCGACTTCGGCTTTGGTGAAGGGCTGTGCTTTTGGCAGGCTTTTTCAAGACCCTTGCGAGTCATGCGATCTGCGCTTTGATCCTTGGTTTCATGCGCGTCGAAACCTTAGATCTCCGCTGGATCCTTCCTACCAGGACTCCTTACTTGCTACTTGGTCTACCACTCGACATCCAAAAGATCCTAAGATCCCTCTCCGTCTTGCGGTTCCCACTTAGCGTTCAGGTTTGCACTAAAGCTCCTACGGTCTTTACATAGATAGACTCACTTTATTTAGACATGTTTTGACATCTTTTTGTTATCATAAGTCCGATGATACTGATGTTTTTTAAACTTAGAAATTTGGCATATGCAAGAATGTTTAATCTCTGATGTCTTCTTAAGCCAAACTTTACAGAGAAATGTATATGGTCTTGCGGGCGTCTATATAATTCCTATTTTTCTCCCAGAGCTTTGATTCTGTCTGATTATCTTTTGGGTTTATTGCGTCTAGTCGCAACGAAAAGGATGTGAGACAGATGCTTAGAATTGTTGGTATTTCCAGGTCACGTTGTCGCCGTCTTGCAATATGTATTTGTCCGCGCTTGCCAGAGCAACCTTGTCGTTTACCCAGTATTCCCACCATCTTCCGTTGTT
>Ga0315280_10005224_pt1 | contig 18653 bp, 23 predicted proteins | sample YL17G06_40_MG_FD_203697 | JGI IMG/M metagenome (GOLD analysis project Ga0315280, IMG submission 203697) | Sediment microbial communities from Yellowstone Lake, YNP, Wyoming, USA - YL17G06_40 | ecosystem: Environmental > Aquatic > Freshwater > Lake > Sediment | place: USA: Wyoming | collected... | reverse complement strand
AACAAAAAAAACATTTCACTGCATCGTAAAAACGATGCAAAAGATCATTTTAATAAAAATATGACCTGCCCTGAAGTAGCCAACATCAATTTTATTACTGATTTATGAAAAAATGTAAGCTACTGAGCCTATAGACCTATAGCTCAATGAGTTCGTATGAGGATGATCCGAGGCCGATCTCCTCTCCATACTTTATTTGTTTCAAGGGACTTACCTTGTTTATTGTTTCAAATATATCTGGTTTTACGTCATTGATTAAATCCAAGGAGGCTTGGTCAATCGCAACAGGATCCTCTGCAACAAGGTAGCCGATATCAGGACAAATGATCGGTCCCGCCGCTGGATCACAATCACATCCCCGTGCGATACGTTTCAACTCGTTGAGATACAACACGTTTTTATCCTGGACGCAAGCTTTCGCAGAACACGCAAGGAGATACTGCATGTCCGCATCCTGATTCTGTATAGCATGGTTTTTACATGCGTCTACGCAGACGCCGCATCCGAAGCATAACTGCTTGCTGTAATTCCACGACTCATCCTTCACATTGATCGCCTCAAATGGACACACTTCAGCGCATACACCACAAAACGTGCACGCGTCCTTCTGATACACTGGACGGCTTCCATGATGGATTTGTAGCTTGGTCTCTTTCGTAACACCACCCATTCCGAAATTCTTGATTGCGCCGCCCATCCCTGATTGAATATGTCCTTTCACATGCGTGAGTGCAAAAATATGGGTCGCTAATTTCAGATGATCAGCAACCTCAAAAGACCTGCCGTCGATAGTTGTGGGAACACCGGTGTCGTCGATCACCACGTCGCACCCTACGTTTTCCCTAGTGAACCCATGGTTAGAGGCAAGCTTCTGATATCCTTGTTTTGAGTGACGTGCACCTGTATACGAGACTGTCGTATCAAATAAAAACGGTTTCGCATGTACCGACTTTAGCGCATCGACAACCTGTTTTGCAAGATCTGGCTGTGGGAAGTATTTATTCCCTGTTTCGCCCATGTGGAGTTTCACCGGGACATTTTTCCCAGCAAACCCTCTCATATTGAAATATTCCAACGCCTCTACCAAATGGGTTGAATCGGCGAAAAAAACCACCTTGCTCATCCGACTTTTTTCTCCCATTTCTTTACTTTTAGGACACTTCCAAGGGAGCCTCCTTGTTTGATTTCCTCACGGATGCGGTTCTCTTGTTCTTTCACATCGAGTGCTCTATTGGCGATCTCTTGAGCAATCTCTTGAGGTACTACGACCACCCCTGAGTCATCACCGATGATCCAGTCACCGGTCCGAACGGTCTGATTTCCGCAATTTATTTCAACACCGATCTCACCGAACCCTTTTGGTTCACCAGCATTTGGGACAATGTACCGTGAGAAGATCGGGAATTTAATTTTCACGAGGTCATCATAGTCCCGGACCGCACCGTCGATCACAACCCCCGCAAGACCTTTGAGTTTTGCACTCCAAGTCGCTAGTTCACCCCAGACCGCGGTTTTCCCACCGTTCACATCAATCACAAGAACCCAGCCGTTTTCCGTTTTATCGATAGCTTCTATGGGCTTCGCCCAATCTCCATCCATGGTTCGCACCGTCAGCGCTTGACCCACCATGCGGAATCCTGGGAGGATCGGTCGAATTTTATGCATCGCCCCTTGTTTATGCATCGCATCAGAAATATTTGGCGTAGAAACCATCATGAACGCTTCTTTCAGCTGTGTTTTGTCGTATTTTTTAAAAAGGATTGTTTTTATCGCTCTCTTTTCGATCATCGCTTTTTTAATGATGCGTGTCGCTTCGGTGACATTTTTTGCTTTGGTAATCGCGCCGCCAACGATAATAATCCGCGCACCGGCGTTAACGACCTCGGGAACTGTTTCACTGTTCAGTCCCCCCGCAACTGCAACTGGAATATCGGTGTGTTTCACGAGTTCTTTCAGCGTAGTGAGCGGTTTTTTTCCTCGCATCTGTTCGTCAATACCAATATGAATACAGAGATAATCTGCGCCGAGGGACCCCACCTCTTTTGCTCGTCGTATCTTATCAGGTACCCCGATCAGGTCTATCATGAGTTTCGCGCCGTATTTCCGTGCTGATTTACTTGCATCTTGAATTGTGCCATTATCGGATGCGGCGAGGATACTCACAATGTCTGCCCCTGCTTTTGCCGCCATCTCTGTTTCTAGGGCACCGGTATCCATGGTTTTCATATCAGCCACGATGGTTTTTCCTGGGAATGTCTCCCGGAGCTGCCTGATGATATCCATTCCTTCGCTTTTGATAAGTGGCGTTCCCGCTTCCAGCCAATCTGCGCCGCCTTTCACTGCCTGTTTCGCTATAGCGATAGCTCTATCAGAATTAAGAAGATCTAACGCTACCTGTAACACTGGTTTCATCGGAGGGAGAATAAGGGTTTATTATTTAAAAAGTAATGCATCTTTGATCCCTTAAAGAATAATCTCGTTATTCGGTATTTTCCCTGTTTTCACCTAGGTCACCACCTGGCAATAGTAGTACCCAATAGGATTCTACCAGAGACAATTGCGGAGATATAAAAATCAGCCCATTCTTTCCCTGTGAAAAGAATCAGAAATGTTGGATTATTTCTCGTGAAGGCATGTTTGGTTTTTCCCAAACATTTTCTGACACTATATAAAGAAAGACAGACATAATCGGCGTTGAGGTTGTTTGTATGACAACAGGTTCAAAGCAGTTCATTGCCTTACTTATTGTGGTTTCCACGGTCGTGGTACTCGCGAAAATATACCTGCATTTCTAAAAAAGCTGGTTCAAAAAACTTATATATGGTAGAGTCTCATTGTAGTAATGGGGATATCATTCATATGAAGAGCACATCACCACAACGCGGAGCGCTTTTTATCTTCGTTGCCATATCGACCTTCATACTGCTTGTCGCTGTTCCGTTTTCCGGGGCAACTAACACACAAGGAACCCGGCCTACTTCATTGGAAGCCTACCATTATCACACCTATCAAGAGATGACAGATCTCTTCCGCTCGTTGCAAGCGAACCACTCCGATATCATGTCCCTTGCCTCCATTGGCAAGACTTACCAAGGACGCGACATTTGGATGGTAAAACTATCAGATAACGTCCAACAAGAGGAAAACGAGCCAGGCGTCTTGTTCATGGGTGCGCATCATGGCAATGAAAAACCTGGGTTCGAAGTCCTCATTTTTTTTATCGAGTATATAATTGATCACTATACCAATGAGAGCACTCCGGAAGTGCGAAATGCGTTGAATAGCACACAAATCTACATTATCCCCATGGTAAACCCTGACGGTGTCGAAGCGAATATACGGAAGAACTGCGCTCCGAATCATGGTCCGCTAGGTCTTGGTCACAGCATCACCTCGTACGGGGTGAACTTGAACAGGAACTATGCGGACAACTGGTTTTTGTATTATCTCTTTCCAATTCGATATAGCCTCCCGTTCGTTTTCCCTGACTCCAGTATGAATTATCGAGGACCATACCCGTTCTCAGAAAATGAGACACGTGCGGTAAAAAATTTTACAGACATGCATAACCTGTCGATTTCGATTTCGTATCATTCCTACGGGCAAATCATCATGTATCCATGGATGCATACGACGAAACAAACACCCGATGAACCGATCTTTCGCTCTGTCGGGGAGAACATCTCAAAGATCAACCACTATTACCTGTATGTGAAACAAAAACATATTATCAACCGGATGGGTGGAACGCTTGGGACCTCTGAAAATTGGCTGTACCGCGAGCACGGCGTCATCGCATTTACCATAGAGTTGTGTTCTCAGCGGGCACCGACCGATCCACAAACCGTGTATAACGTCTGCATCATGGAAACCCAAGTTCATTTGTATCTATGTCAACGGGCACAGAGTGTTGCGGCCGAGAAACATGCATTACATTTCATTAGGTAAAATTTTTTTTTTACGCGGTGATTTTCTCTTTGTGTGAATTTACTATAACACAACAAAAAATTTATAGATATGCCTGTACAAAAACATGTAAATTGTTTAAAATAGAAGGAGAGAATGGGGATTTTAGTGAGGTGGTGAGGAGATGTGTTTAAAAAGACTATTGCCCCCATTCTCTAGCATATATATTGAATAAACAAGTATATAAATTTTATTATATAATACTTTTTTCTTTTTAAGACCTCTGGTACAATGATAATAAAGAAAAAAAATAACAGGATGTACTATATAGGTTAAGGCTGTCTGAGGCCTTGAACAAGTTGTGAGAAAATTGCTTTGATAATCACGGAAAAGCATCCACCGATGTTCAGGCAGGTAATCAACATGGCTGTCGCCACAATAAGCCCGATAGCGATTGCAATGGGAATCAGCACGATGACTACGATAAGACAACCCAATAGGCTAGATGTATTAAGACCAAGCGGCCGGGGAACATCATTGATCGGCAGAGCAACATCAACATTGTTCACTTGATTTTTTATGAGTTCAGGGTGTTCCCTCACTTTATATAAATACTGCTCCGCTTGTGAAATGCTCAACCCGTTCTCCTGGAAAAGACTGACGATCTTTGGAGATGATGCAATTGTTTCAATGAGGTTCTTGATCAATGTCGGGTTGTCGTTAATCAGTTTAAACGCCTGTTCAAGTTGTACCTGAAAGGCTGTTTGAGCTGACGGGAATATACGTAAAATCACCCCTTTTCCGAGGTAGTTATTATGGATTTTTTGGATCGTTTCATGGTTCGTCGATCGTGCGGTTCGCACCACAAACAACGGTGAACCAATATTTTTCGTTTGAGATTGTGACGCAGTATATCCAATCACCGACGACAGCGATGCAAGGAGAAGGAGCACGCCTGCAGCGGTACAAGTTAATGCAGTAACTTTCTTCATATCAAATCCTTTCCGAAAATTTCTCTATATTATATGTTCCTCAGGTATAAAAATATATTGTAAGGGAGTGGAAAAAAAACACGAAAACATCATATTTTTATGAAAAGAAACGAAAGTATAGGATAACATTTCCTACTTTGTGGGTGTCCATAGTGCTTTCCCAAGCGGTAGGATACGTTTCCCAGCTAGAGTATTAAGTAAAATTGCTGCGGCGCCATAAAATGAGAACACCGAGGTAAGCAAGAGAAATACTCCTGCGGGAAGAGAAGATATCCCGAGAAGATAATGAGGAATCAGCGATGCAACAGCTAGATCAACCATAATAAGGATCGTGAAAAATGTTTTGTTGATCATCACTGATGCTGCGGTGACGATGAGACTAAACACGAGGATGCCAACAAGCCCGTACGCGTAATGCGTGATGTCGATTTGGACCGTTGTGAAATGGATAACAATCAAGGTTAACGCGATGGAATACATTGTCATCGCGTACACGGAGAACACGGTCGCGCCGAAGGTGTTGTTTCGCTTGAACTCCATGAGCCCTGCGATGAGTTGTGCGGTCGCACCAAAGAACAAGACCCAAGGAATCATGAGAGACCGTGTGATGCTCGACGCTATTTTGAGATCAGTCGATGCGAGCACCAGGGCAGCAATCGCTAACCCGATCAAACCAAGTGTAGCAGGTTCAGCCACCGGCATAGCTTTCACCGTAATTTCTGTATTGAGGGTTCCTTTTTCTTCGGTTGAAATTTGTTCTTTTTTTTGCGCCATATTATTTCCACTTCTCCCAATACCATTTTTCTGTACTTGGTGGGTGTTCCCCTTTTTTATAGATACCACCCCAGACGTTCAGACCTTTTTTTTCATCGTCATCAATCGTGTCCTGTAACATCTTTAACATCTTTGTATCGGTAAACCCAAGTTGTCCCATTTTCTGTGGCGTAGGGATACCATTTGGCGTCCATCCTCTCCGGTAATACACCGCGTCAGTCAATTTTTCATACTGATCACGTCGGTAATCGTAGAGGATTTTTATTTTTTCTTTCACAGTCATCTTATCAACATCGTTTTGTGATAGTCCGAGTTTTTCAAGGAGTTGTTTGTCGTAGCGTTCTTTTCTGGACATGTATTCCATCTCGGTGACCGGTCCCATGGCTCGGAAGGGGATCCAGTCGTCTTTTCGTCGGCCGCGTCCAAGCCGAACATTCATGGCGCGCTGCCAGTTATAACATCGTTCACTTTGCAGGATGAGGTCTTCTTTTGAGACATTCCAGCCGGTGACCGCGTTTTGCAGATCAACGTAGTTTTGAACATGTTCTGGCACTTTATTTGGCTCTGGTGTTTCCGCGTTGTTCGCTGGTTCGATATCATTCCAGGGGAGTTTACACAAGCCGTTTAACCCAAACCATGTGCGCCACATCGGGAAATAATGGAGCGCCTCAGCTTTCATTTCAAAGGTCGGGATCGCGTTGTTGACCATGTCCATGAAGATAAGCCACGCCTCGTCATGCTGTGGTCCTTTGAGGGTGAGTCCGTAACCGCCTTGCATCGCGAGTGACTCCTTGGTGACGTACTCCGAAAACTCAAGTCCTTTCGATTCCATGCCTGCGTCTTCGACGAGTTGTTTGTCGCCCCAGCTGTTCTTAATGATCCAGTCTTTCACACGTCTGACTCCTTTTGATGCAACGGTGAGGAACTCTCCTTTGTCTCCTTTTGCCATGCGATGCAGGAACTTGAGGACTGCGTCCGCGTTGCCAAACCACAGTTCGAGGCCGTCACAGCGTTCTTTGTTAAGAATCCCGTATTCGTACATCTCCATATAAAATGCTAGAGAGGTTCCAACAGAAATGGTATCGATCCCGTAGGTATCGCAGTAGAAGTTGAACTCAAGGATCCAGAGCGGGTCCCAGATGCTCATGTTTGAACAGGCACCAATGGTCTCGTACTCAGGTCCGTCAACCGTGACTTTCTCTCCTTTGTACGGCCCGGTCATGACGGTGTAACCGTCCACGGTTTTTGAGCAGGCGAGAGTACAGCCATGCCAGCAGCCATCGGGGATGACTTTTGTGAAATGCTCGTAGAATTTCGGCGAGTAGATCTTCGATGCCTTCGGGAAGTTTCCAAATCGATAGTTCTCTGTTGGCAAAAGGTCGTAAGCATCCATGATTTCAACGAGATGGCCTGTTCCAACCGCCCGCATGTTGCATTGATACCGATCGAGATCTCGGATCTCTTTGTGGAGTTTTGTGCCTACCACTGCTACCTTGGCAGGGTCAGCAGGATGGTTGGAAAGTCCCCCGACTTTTTCGACCTTGACGATAATAGCTTTGAGTTTTTTATCTCTGAACACTGTTCCGAGGCCTCCACGCCCTGCTTGTTTGATGCGCGGAACCTTTCGTCTGATATCATAAAAGGAGAAGTTCAGACAGCCCCAGTAGCTATGTTCTGCGGCAAGTCCTGATGAGATTACGGAGACATTTTGCCGACATTTATCAGTATCCTCGGTCGCGTACATGTGGGTAAGTTGGTCACTAAGGAGATGCGTATTGATTTCTTCTAAGGGTGCGGTTTCTACGGTTATGGTCCCTTGTTCGCCGTCAATGATGATAATAACGTCTTCCTTTGCTTTTCCTTGGATTTCGAGTGCGTCGAATCCAGCGAATTTGAGGTATGGTCCGAAGAACCCGCCGACGTTACAGTCGCAGATGATGTTCGTGGACGGTGAGATGCTCAGGCAGAGTGATTTGCCGGAGCCGGCGTACTGCGTGGTGCCGCAGAGGGGGCCGGTGGTGATGAGGAGTTCGTTTTCGTCGCTATCCCACTGGGTAGTTGGTTTTATGGAGTCCCAGAGGAGTTTCAATCCGAATCCTCTCCCGCCCGTGAATTTTTTTTTCATGTCCTCGGTCACCGGTTTTTCTTTGATGACCCCTTTCGTGAGATTGATGTACAATGTTCGGTTCGCGAAGCCTTTGATCACCTCGCCTTTCTTGTAGGAATAGGTTGTCTTCACTTTATGGGCGGCCTTGAGTTTTTCAAGATCCCAGATGTGGTCGGTGTTTCCGGTTTTGTATTCCTCTATGGGTATTTGGCCTTCGACTATGGTTACGCCCCCTGCTTATGGTACACGACTTGTTTGATTTTCGCTATCGGTACGTCCACGAGTTCTAATGCGTGCGTTGGGCATGCGCGCACGCAAGCGCCGCAGGAGATGCACTTGAATGGCTCGATGCGGGCATCTGATTTCCGCATCGCTCCGATGGGGCAGAATGCGACGCAAGCCTGACAGCCGATGCAGGTGTCTTTGTCAAGCCAGACGACACCGTTTTTTCTGCGGGCAAGCGCACCGACCGGGCATAGGTCAAGACACAAACCTCGTTGATCACAGACGTGCATACTGTATCCGCTGTTGGTTTTTGTGATATGGATCGCTGATTTATCGCCGCCTTCCTTGGTTTTGAAATGAACCATGGAGCACGCCTTTTCGCATTCGAAACAGCCAGTGCATTTCTCGGGATGGAATTTCAGTATTTTTACTGTTGTTGGTTTCTCCATTGGTTGTCCTCTAGAGCCATACGATGATGATGGTGTTTGTGATAACAACGATCCAGCAAAGCGCGGACACGCCGATGGTGATCGGGTAATAGAGGTGGTCTTTTATTGTTATATCAAGTTTTTTCACTGTGAACACGGCAGGTACGGTCATTGCTCCGATGAGCGCTGCCAGAAGGCCACTCGCGAGGATTTGCGGGATGAAGGAGACGAGGTTTTCGAGGTAGAATCCCGCGGAGGAAAACACTGGTGTGAGGATCTGGGTGATGATGTACCCGCCAATATAAACGATGTACGATGACGTGATCCCGATACTTGCTTGGTTGATGATGGTCTGGGTTTTTTTCAGGTCAAGTGACAAACTAGTCCAGATAAGGTCAAAGAGTATTCCTTCTGCCATAATTGCGATCGCAGAGCACAGAAAGCAGCCACCAAAGGGGTTGAATAACCGGAGTGATCCCGCAACAAGTCCCATACCCGCCTGCATCCCTGGCTGTCTGAAGGTAGTCCTGCTGAGTGTCATCAGCCCAATAGCAAAGACACCGGTCATGAGGGCGCCTGCAGGAAGATTTGCATCACGCAGGAGTGATCCGAAAATGCATTCCGCAAAACCCCAGAGGGATCCAAAAACAAGGACTGCCGCGATGAATTTCATGTTTTTCATAGTTTATTTCACCTCGATGGTTACGACATCTTTCACACGAAATGCTTTTGGTAAATCTGAAAAGATTGACTGACCGTCTTTGGTGAGCAACCCGTTTTTCATGTTCTTCCACATGGCGGTTTTTTGATAGCCGTCCGCGCCGATGAGCGTGTAAGTGTGCGATTCCGGGTTTTTTACTCCCGTTTTCATGATGAGGTCGTCAAGAGCAATACCTGAGTACTGAAGATCCGAAAAAGTTCGAGGTTTCGTGAATGAAAACAGCTGGTCAATCGTATAACGCTGACCATTGATAAGGACAGTATCAGTGCTTGCTTGGGTCGTGTACACATAGAGTGATGAGATGCTTGCAACCGCGAGTACGATCAGCGCGGCAATGGGTATGAATCGGTCCTTCCCCATAGGTATCGTTGTCACGCATATCAAAGTGGATATTTAAAAATTAGCTTTTGGATGAGACACAGTGGACTATATCTCCATCAATTTATATGGTATTTTGTACAATTTTCTAATAAATATTCATAAGAATATGATTGTCGGATGGGTTTTACTGATCAACGTAAGTTGTTTGGAATAGGACAAGGGTAGGTAAGATTGGGCAGATAAAAATTAGAGAGAATAATAAATGGTTGTGTCGCGCAGCCCGCAACCCCTTGTTCCGTATCTTTGTCGCGACTTTCCGAAGAAGTTCTTCATCGTTCGGCCGCCATTGAATCCGTTCAAGAAGCGCGTACGCGATCTCCGCGTTTACGTTTTCAAGTGGCCATTTCACAGACCTGCGGTACGCGTCGAGAAACTGTTGGCACAATTGGTACTTCTCATCGGTAAACATCGGATCCGTACTCAAAATCGATGCGCACACCCCTGCGACATCCTCCACTGGTTTTCCTACTCGTGCCTCCTCGAAATCAACACCATAGATGTGGCTCCTTGAGAGAATAAAATTCCGAAGACTCGCATCTCCGCGAATATGAAACCCCTCTTCCGATTTGAACACTGTGTGAAATTTCGCAAGCCAGTCAGCTAACAGATCAACCACCTGTTTTTTCTCTTCGAAAGAAACCCGCTGGTCATTGATGAGATCACAGACGTTTGTGCCGACAATGTAACTCATCACAACGACATGATTCTCTATGTCCTTCTCTAGGGGTAATGGCATCGAAAGCTCCGAAGAACCTTTCTTGAGGATCGCATACTCGATGTCCATGTTTTTCTTCAACCCTGGCACGTACCATTTTAGGATACGAGCCTGACCATTGAGCACCACATACCCAACCGTATTTTTCTTGCTTTCAAACTGTTTCTGCAGCAGCGCAGGCTTGTATTTCTCCGTATTGCTGATTAGATCTTCGATAGTGCGCATTCTTCACCAATTATAAATTAAAATAACGTAATAAAGATTATGATTAAGACCTTCATTCTTTTACTCTCTTTCATTCATCAGAAAAAATGGTTATTTCTTATGTAATGATTCGTTCTGAAATGACTTGAATTGCAACGACGTATTTCCACCACAAACCAGAGGATGTGATTGATCCTTGGTCATCGAGAAACACGATTTTAAGTTTCCCGTCCTTTGACTCGTTTAAATACTCACCCTCATATTTGTACGCGAGCACCATGGTAAGACCTCCATACCCTATCGGACGTGCATCTGAGGCGTTCTCAGGGTCGTAGGTGTCAACATTCCCAAGGATCGTACTATGATTGAAGGTCCGATTACTGCCGTCACTTGAAAACACCATAATACTATAATTATTCGGGACACCGCTTAAGGTACTGATAAATGTTTGAATCCGGACGCCCGTGTAGTTGCCTTGCCCTTTTATCGCGGGAAGGTTTGTTCGGTACCCTCCCTTTGCTGTGAAAGACTCAAGCGATTCAAGCTGAGCAAGCGTATAATTGGTCTGATGACCATTAACCGTTATTGTGAGAATTGTGGTGCCCTGTTGCGTTGTTCCTTCAGGTGGTGTGGTTTGCTTCGGAAGATTCACGAAAATGAAAACGCCAAGAGCGACAATGAGTGCTATGACGAGTACAGCAGCCATGATTTTATTTGTCTTCGTTGCCATATGAATCCTTCAACAAAAATCCTTTTTTAAACATTTTCTAAAAAATCTATATTCCTCACAGTCCGTGTCGTAAGATAAATCCCAAACAAAATGATCCCACCGCCGAGAAATGTGTACAACGAAGGCTCTTGGTGAATCCAGGGAGTAGCATACGCAAGAAGAGAGGAGCCGATAGGCTCACCAAGCAATGCCACGGATGCAACAGAAGCCCGAATATACCCAAGCGACCAGTTATACAAAGTATGGCCAAAGATACCGGAAACAAACGCCATAAGAAGGATGATCCCGTAATCTTCGGTCCGCAGGTTATAGACCGGTGCGCGGAAAGCTAAACAAATGAAAAACAGGGTGAGGGTGCCTGCTGCGTACACGACGAATGCATAGGAGAAGACTGAGATGTTTTTCCGAATTTTCCGTCCCCCGAGAATATAGAGTCCTGCGGCGACACCACCAAGTATTGCAAGGATATTACCTTCCAAGGTATCCAAACCAAGGGCAGAAAACCCGTAGTTCCCGAGAACAAGGATGATGACACCGGCTAAGGAGATGGCAATCCCTGCAGCATTTACCCAAGAGAGCCGCTCCTTCAGAAAATAAAACGCCACTGGAGCAACCAGGACAGGATGTGCAGTCACAAGAATCACCGAGCTTGCCACCGATGTTTTTGTCAGCGATGTGATCCAGAATGCAAAATGCGCTCCCAGAATCACCCCGATTAAAACCATAATAAGAAAAGTCAGGCGTGGAATAGTGCGCAGTTCATCACGTGTTTTTTTCCGGTAGAGTACAAGCGGCAGCACGAGAAGCGTCGTGAAAAAAAGTCGGTAGAACGCGATACTTAATGGAGGGGATTTACAGGAGAGAATAAAGATGGATGCAAAGGACACGGCTATAATGGAAATGATAAGTGCACTATATCGGTTTTCCATTCAGGGCGGTAATCGCCTCCCCCGCTATTTGATTTTCCCTTTTCTTATTCAAGAATGATTACGAGGCAGTGCAAAATGGTTTATGGTAGTTCAAGAGAAGAATGATTCCAAGGATCAAGGAGAGAGTGCCAAGTAATGCAAACGGCATCCAAATGCCGTACAGATCAGAAAGAACGCCGCTGAGAAATGAAAGCACGGTCGATCCACCGGTTTGAAACGTGAAGGTGACGCCAAACGTCCACCCTTCATGGGCCTCATGGGTGACCTCGGAGATAAATGAAAATAACGCTGGATAGGTGAGAAACACCGCGATCCCTAAAAGAATCAGTACTGGGAGGATCACAAGGATAGTAGTGAAATAGGAAAGTAAAAACCCCATTATTCCAATGGTGAGGTACGAGACAAGGAGGACTTTTTTTCGATCGATCCTCTTTCGGATCCTTCCATAGGAAAGTGACGAGATACCTCCAATCCCGGTCCACATCGCAACAAGAAGACCGATCACTGGTAAAGGAAGAGATGTTCGCGCATTCAAGAGCAGTGGCAGGTAGGTAATCACAATCCCCCAGGAGGCGCCGCTAATCACAAAGGCTGGGACGAGCAGTTTGATTTTTTTGAGCAGGTGCCATGCGTCTTCAGTCGTTTCATGAATGGTTTGTTTCTTCTTTTCCTTCGGGACGATCATCCAGTGGTGCTCCAGCTCGCGCGTTAGCATAAAACAGACGACGAGTCCACTGACACCGGCGATCGCCCAGAGCGACAAGGGAAAACCCCAGCCCCATACAGTTGAAAAGGACAGTGTTGTCGCAATCGCGAGAAACGTTCCAACATCAGCAGCCCCGCTTTGAATACCCATGGCCCAGTCGAGCCGGTTTTTCTTATAGGTCCGTGAGATCCATCCAACCCCGATCGGATGGAAGAAACTTGTAGCAAATCGAAGGATCAGCATGAAGAGAATTAACGTAAGGAAACTTTGACTGAATGTGAGAAGAAACATGGATATTCCTGTGAGAAACAACCCGGTCAACAGGAAGGAATTAACGTTTTTTCCATCTGCTATTCTTCCGAAAACCAATTGCCCTATCAGCGTTATGAAGAGCCCACCACCAGTGATGATCCCAACCTGGGTGTAGGAGAGATGAAACAATTCCTTAAAGACAGGGAAAAGCACGGAGACCGCGGCGATTGAGCCGTCGTTTAACGCATGAATAATACCGACAGTCGATAGAATCCTACCCCGTTCGTTCATATTCTGACCGCAGGATAACGACAAAACCGTTATATGCCTTACTCCTAGGGAACGGTCGGAACGACGGCAGTCTCCCTGGAATGGTAAAACATAAACGATGCAACAGCTTATCACGTTGTATGTTAGAACCAACCGTCCTTGGGGTATATGGAAGCTCGGATACTGGTAAAACAACCCTTATTGTCGATCTTGTAAAACAACTCACCAGCGAAGGATATAAAGTCGCGACAATAAAACGAACCAACAAAGCAATTTCCCTGGACACCGAAGAGAAAGATACCTGGCGACACCATAAAGCAGGCGCGACACTTACCGTTTTCTCCTCATCATCTGAAACAGATTTCCTGATGAATAAACCAATGAATACATTTGAAATGATACAACGCATCACTGATTTTGATTATTATGATATCGTGCTCATCGAAGGCGCAGATGAACCACATATTAAAAAAATACAGGTAGGAACAGGTATGGAGCGTGACAATACGATCTGTCGTTACGAAAACAACGTCGATGACGTTATCCGGATAATCAAAGAGGAAGTCCAGAAGAAAACACGGCTGCAGAAATTACGAATAACCGTGAATGGAAAAAACATACCATTGACGGAGTTTCCTGAAGAATTCATTACGAATACCTTGGAAGGAATGCTTCGGTCACTGAAGGGTGTTGATTGCATCGATACAGTTACTATTCAGTTGAAAAAATAAAAACCATACACCATGTTTTTTACACCGCGCCGGTAACATTGATTATGAGCAACAGGAGAATAATAATCGAAATAATGCAAATACTAATGATATCCTCAGCTTTCTCTTTTTTGTTTCGCATGATGCATCCCGTCCCAATCATTGTAAGCACTTTTTCCATTTAAAGCTTTACAATTTTTTATAAAAACCACTTCTTTTTTTATAGATAATAATCCTTCCAGAAGAGTATTTCCACACCTGCATACCTAACGGTATATGCAGCTGCCAAAAAAGTATAAAAATAATATTTCAAGCCATCCGCTTCATTGTTTTTTTTCGCGTGAGCATGAATCATGATGCTGGTTAATTCTTTATACCGCTGGTTCATTTCTTTTTTTCATGCAGCGTAAATCACCCGCGATTACGGTAGATGGCATTATCATTAAAGATCGTTCGATTCTCCTAGTACAGCGGAAACACGAACCGTTCCAGGGACTATGGGCGTTACCAGGGGGTTTTGTTGAGTACGGAGAGACGACTGAGCATGCGATCATGCGCGAGGTCAAAGAGGAAACCGGGTTATTAACAACAGTACAAGGGTTATTCGGTGTGTATTCTGATCCGAATCGTGACCCGCGGGGGCATACGATCACCGTTGCATACCTGTTAACGCCTGTTGGCGGAGACCTTATCGCCGGTGATGATGCAGCAAGTGCAAGGTATTTCAAGAGAGATGAGTTACCGAGGCTCGCGTTCGATCATGCGAAAATTGTGAAGGATGCATTCAAGAAGTGATAGCTATGGAGTTTTGTCCGAAGTGTAAGTCACTCATGTTTCCCAAAGACGGGAAGCTTGTCTGCGGGAAATGTGGGACGGAAGTGAAGGTGAAAGGTAGCTCGATCGTGGTGGAAAAACAGCGGCAAAAAGAGACGGTGGTGCTGGAAAAAAAGATCGATATCCTCCCGAAAACACGGATTGAGTGTCCGAAATGCGGTAACAAAGAGGCGTTCTGGATTCTTCGCCAGACCCGGGCAAGCGACGAACCTGAGACTAGGATCTTTACCTGTACAAAATGCGAGTATCGGTGGCGGCAGTACTAAGCGGTTTTTTTCTTCAGGATATCACTTATTTTGCATCGAACAGAAAGGTTTATTAACAATTGTTAATCATAGTACGTTCTATGAAAAACGAGAACAACCTGACAGCAATTAAAACAAGTCTTATCGAAGCATTTGAAGAGGTGAAAGAAGCAGTACGAAAAACCGAAGGACGTTCACGGGCAGGACTCATGCTCGGACTCCAAGAGATAGGCTCCTCCCTTGATGGGTTTGTCGGTGCATACTTCCCTGTCGCCTCCAATATTATCATCGTCAACAAAACACCACTCCGCCGCATCGTTGAAACAAATAAAAAACTCCTTAAACCCTATGCATTCCACGTACTTCTCCATGAATACATCCATTCACTCGGCTATCTGGATGAAGAAACAACCGAACGAAAAACCTATGAAATCAGCAAAAAACACTTCGGAGAAGACCATATCATCACCCAACTTTCCCGCAACATCCGAAAATTCTTCCCTAATCTCGTCTACCCTGTCCATGGGTGGATCCCGCCGCACAACATGCCCGCTATAGAACTCGTCCAGGGATTTGATTTTTCCAATACCAACTCGTACATCACATAAAAGGCGATGTTTTTCCTAAATTTTAAAATATTCTATTTTTTATATTAAAATACGGAAAATTATATAAATACGTGAAAACAATTAATATTCATTAAAAAGAATTAATAAAAGAGGTCACGCCATGATAAAAAAAGCAACTCTTGCGATAGGAATAACGTTTCTCTTCGTAGCACTTGCCTTCCAAGCCTCTGCACTCACACCACCAACTGATAGTATCGAGGCTCAAGAAGCGGCACTCATAGAAAAATTCATGGACAAAGTAGAACAAACAGCAGCAGAGTCAACAAGTTTTACCGATTTCTTCGAAAAACTACAAAGCCTCTGTAATGGGCCGAATCTCGGCAGCTTCCCTATCATACAAGAAATCCTTGACAAACTCTTCTATTTCATCAATTGCGACCGCGAAGACTTCATAAAAGATACTCCTATTGGAGATCTCCTGGACCGAATAATGGATCGAGTTCCCTCTTGTGCACGTCCTGACTACCTTGTCATCAGTTACGGAGTCTATCACAGACTCAACCCCCTTAAGGATAACACCATCATCAGATTCAAACCCGGGCTCTCAATGTGGCGCTACTCAGACACATCGATCCTCATCAAAGGAAGAACACTTGTCCTTGAACGCAAACCGTTTGGAATCCACCAAAAGATGACCGGACCACAACTTGGGCTTATGAAAGGCTTTAAAGGAATCTACATCGACCATGAAAGCAAACTCACCGGTGACTCCTACGTCTTTTTCATAGGACATGCACATCGAATTCGGGTCTTCGATCTTACACCGTTCTCCAAATAAACAACCTCTATTTTTCCCTTATTTTTCTCTTTTATATCACCAATTTTCAGCCGAATGTGAAATATATCATTTTTAGGATGAAATTCGGCAATTGCCTAACTAAAAGGCAGAAAATTATATAAATAGTTAAGATAATATAGATAAACACTATATTATCAATCATCCAAAAAGAGGGAACATTATATGTCAAAAATAAAAGAAATCGTTGCAGTAGGCGTAATACTTCTCTTTATGGGTATGGCGCTCAGCCCTGTCACCGCTACTACACCCGAACAATTGCGAGCTCAAGTAAATACTATCAGCAACCTTACCTCGCAAATAAGACTCGCGGAAAACGATTTAGTCACCATGGAAAAATTGCTACCCACTTTATTGGAAAAAATGCAGTCTGCAACCTCTATTTCTGATCTTATCACCACAATTCAAGCATTCATGAATGAACATGGGAGACGACCTCTCCTTGTTTTACTACTTACTCTGATTATCAAATCCATCAACTTCCAGTACAAATTCGGACAATTCCGCCCGGTACGAAAAACCGCGTTTATCCTGAGCTGGGGTTTCACCAATAAACTCCTGTCTCTTGGTAAAAACAAATTCAATCTTGCAAGACCCTTCACCTTGTGGTGCTATTCCGGTCGATCGAGTCTTGTTGTGAACAGCCGTACCATCATCTTCGACCTTTATCCCTTTGGGGTGAAGACGGTTTCTGGTCGCCAAATCGGGACGATGACCAATTTCATTGGTCTGTACCTCCACTTCAAAGGAGCTATCGGGGACAAAATGCGCACGTTATTCATAGGGTGGGCTGGATCTATTCGAGCATTTGATCTCTCCCCTTTTAATCCATAATCGGGAAATCTCCCTCGATTCTTTTTTTCATTTTTTCATAAATCCTGTTTAAGAAATAACTCTTATAAAACAACGTGACGTTAAGGGTTCTGCAATGCCGGCTTCTCAAGTAACGATCATTCGGAGTCCACGTCGTAAAAAGACGATACAAACGAAATACGCGAACGGGCAGCTCTTGATCTACCTTCCTGCAGGAATGCGACCCATGGAAGAAAAGAAGTGGATTGATCGGATGATCGAGAAAAGCAATCGATGGGAACACAAAACAGCCCTGAAGAAAAGCGACACCTGGCTGATACAACGCGCCCAGGAAATCAACAAGAAATATTTCAATGGTAGGTTACAATTGTATTCTATTTGCTTTGTGACGAATCAGCATTCACGGTTTGGAAGTTGTACCTCCATAGATCGAACAATCCGAATCAGCGATCGGGTAAAAACCATGCCTTCATGGGTGCAGGAGTATGTTATCCTCCATGAGATGTCGCATCTTGTGTTCCCGGATCATTCAAAAAAATTCTGGGAGCTTGTCAACCAATATAAGTTTGCGGAACGAGCAAAAGGCTATCTTATCGCACTTGGCGCTACGGATGTGGAAACGGATCAATAAATACTCATAAGAACTTTTTTAACCATTGTATTTAATCACATGCATCCTAAAATATCAAAATATATATAATGTTCTTTCTTGATATCCTCACCTAGTGAGGTAGGATAATGAAAACACTCATTGATGAATTTGGTCAGAATGCAGGGAAAGTATGGCAAGTGTTAAACGCACATGGCCCCCTGAAAGAAGAAGCGTTAATCAAAACCACACGACTCCGCCAGGACTATCTTTGGACCGCGATCGGCTGGCTTGCGCGAGAAAACAAGATCTGCAAAGAAAACAACATGTATAAACTTGGAAACACAAATTTAACGACAAAGATTGGCACCGATGCAGGAAAAATCTGGAGCACCCTTACAAAACAGGGAGAAGTCGATATTTCAACCATCACGCAAACCGCGCAAATCACAGAGGTTGATGCATACTGCGCACTTGGTTGGCTTGCACGTGAAAACAAAATTGTCGCAAAAAAAATACGCTCAAAGGAAAACCAATTAAAAGTTGCGTTAAAAAAATAAACACCACGTATCTCAGTAGCTTACATTTTTTCATAAATCAGTAATAAAATTGATGTTGGCTACTTCAGGGCAGGTCATATTTTTATTAAAATGATCTTTTGCATCGTTTTTACGATGCAGTGAAATGTTTTTTTTGT
>Ga0315280_10005223_pt1 | contig 18654 bp, 10 predicted proteins | sample YL17G06_40_MG_FD_203697 | JGI IMG/M metagenome (GOLD analysis project Ga0315280, IMG submission 203697) | Sediment microbial communities from Yellowstone Lake, YNP, Wyoming, USA - YL17G06_40 | ecosystem: Environmental > Aquatic > Freshwater > Lake > Sediment | place: USA: Wyoming | collected... | reverse complement strand
CGCAATCGAAACATACAGTGAAATGTCCTAAGTGCGGTTTCGCCTTCGACATAACGTATGGCAGAGCATTTGCCTGTTCGGGTTGTCCATCTCTTGTACAATGCGGAATGGCTAAGTGCCCGAAATGCGGACACGAATTTCCTTTGTCGTAACGATAAAAATAAACGCGTGTTGCATCGCCTAAATTCTTGGCTTAACTTCAAATTCACATATTTCATCTCCAGCAGCTCCGCATTTCAATTCAACGTGAAAACTCTTTTAGGAACAAAATCTTCCATAACCTTACACGTCCATACCACATTCAGAAATTCTACTTGATGTCTAAAAATAAAGGGTTTAAGGCTCAATAATTCAGAGTTAAAATCAGCATGTAAAATCCACAGTCACGTTTTTTACAAAAAATGGGATTTCTATGAACCGTGCACTAGGTAGATTAAACTAAAACGCTCATCCAAAAGAGTTATCACCCATATTAGTAGCTTTGGATAGAAAGTAGGGAAAATAAGCTTTAATGAAAGCCCGCTTGAAGATTTAGGTTTTTGAAGGTTGCAGCAAAGAATCCCTTTGGAATCTACATTTACAGAATAGACATCGAAACCATTGAGCAATATGTTAGTGAACATTTGAAGGAGAAGCTCAGACAGCTAACGCTCTTTGACGCACGGTTAAGAGAAGAGGAGGTGAAAGCTGAAAAAGTTTAGTGTGTGCGTGTGCAGAGAGACCAAAGAGAAACTATAACGCATACAGAGAAAGAGAAGAATAGCACTGAGAGTAGTTAGTGGAGAGGCTATCATCATCTTTAAAGAAGAAGCTTGATTCTGAGAAGAAACAGAGAGACTATTACGTTCGGTGAGGTGGACACAGACGCACATACACGAAAACTCTATAAATCCATATTACTGGATAGATGTTGGAAATAGAAGAATCAAACACATCTATCATTAGTTTAAAAGAACTTTCTTCTATAGTTTGGTTCAGCAAATTCTAAATCTAACTTGCAGGATAATAGTATTTTTGCTTAATTTAGGAGAAAGGAAAAATGAAGAAAATATCGACAATGATAATAATCGGTGTTCTATGTTTCTCAATGTTCTCGATTTTTTCACTAAAAGCCAATCGTGCGCGCGTTAGAACAGAAGGGAGAGAAGAGAATGAATGAGCGCACGCGTATTTCCACTATCGTGCTGGTGCTACTGTTAATCATGTCTGCGCTGATGGTTTATCTTCCCAAGGCTGCGAAGGCCGACTTAGCCGAGAGTCCTTGGCCCATGTATGGGCATGATCCTCAACACACGAGAAGGAGCGCATACATTGCAGCACAATCAAGTAACATAAAGTGGACCTATGACACTGGGGATTATGTTTATTCCTCTCCTGCAATAGGTTCGGACGGAACGATTTATGTTCTTTCCAATTATCTTCATGCCATAAATCCTGATGGTACAGTTAGATGGATTTGCCAATACTTTGACAAGTACGTGCCGATCGAATATTCTTCCCCTGCAGTTGGAAAGGATGGAACAATCTACTTTGGATCATCTGATTACAACTTCTATGCAGTCAGCTCAAACGGAGAAGTATTATGGAACTATTATGACGGATCTTGGCTGGATTCGAGCCCAACCATAGGACGAGACAATACTATATATGTAGGATCATGGGGTGGAAGGTTATACGCGTTTTCAGAAGCCGGAATCTGCAAGTGGGTATACCAATGTGGTAGTTCAATCTGGTCTTCTCCAGCAATAGGCATTGATGGCACAATATATGTAGGGTCAAGCGACAGAAAACTGCACGCCGTTAACCCAGACGGCACCAGCAGATGGACTTTCCCAACCGATGACGAGATTCGGTACTCGTCGCCAGCAATTGGCAACGATGGTACGATTTATGTCGGATCATGGGACAAATACCTTTACTCGATAACCTCAGCAGGTAATCTGAATTGGAAATTTCCGACTGAGGGCAAAATAGAATCCTCGCCAGCGATTGGTTTTGACGGAACTGTCTACGTGGGATCGGAAGATGGTTATTTCTACGCAATAAATCCTGATGGAAACCTGAAATGGAGATATTTTGCTGGTATTGGAACTTACTCTCACGGTATTACATCGTCCGCAGCACTTGGGTCTGATGGAACTATCTATGTTAATTCAAATGGCCACGTCGACGTCTTAAGTTCTGATGGTATTCTTAAATGGTCCTACAACACAGGCGCTCTTACTCTCTTTTCGTCACCTGCCATTGATTCAAGTGGAACGCTCTTCACAGGTTCCACGCTTAGTCAAAGAATCTACGCATTTGCGGGGCCAGCAAATCAGCCCCCCGGAGTCCCAACTGTTCCACAAGGTCCCCACATTGTTGTTAAGGGCTTTTATTGGGGGTTTACGTCTTCAGCAACCGATCCAGACGGTGACGATGTTAGCATTACATTCGATTGGGGAGACGGCACACAAGATACTGTGGGACCTGCCAGTCCAGGAACCGTATTATTGGGTTCTCATTCATGGGCACATACAGGAATGTTTGAGGTGAAGGCCAAAGCCACTGATATACATGGTGCAGAATCAGATTGGTCTTCCCCACTGGAAGTCACTGTGTACGTAAAGAAAGCCGGCAATTGGGCTGGGTATGTAGTTAATCTGGAAAACTCCGCCGCAGCGATGCTGTCTGTGGAAGGAGAGTGGACCCAGCCAAGCTTCAAGGATGTTCAATTTGGTAGTTCACAGTATACGTGGATTGGTGTTGGAGGAGTTGAGACTCATATCAGACTGTTGCAAGCGGGTATTGCGGTATTCAGATGGTGGCCGTTCGATTACTTCATGGTTCCATTTTACCAAGCAGTTATCGGTAATAACAAGAAATACTATGACTATGACTGGCTGCATCCAGTTTCTCCAAGCGATTTGATTCGAACCAGCATAACCATGACTGGCTACAATCAGTGGTATATACTTGTCCAAGACGTTACAAAAGGTTCATCGTGGTCCAAGACTGTGAATTTTAATCCTGACTTAACCAGTGTAGAGTGGATTCATGAACCTGGCGCAAGCGGAAGTGGTATAGCTTATTTCAACCCAATAGCCTTCACGGAAGCAGAGTATTCAATGAACGGTAACTCCTATAAACTTGGAAAGATTGAACCCGCATTGAATGCAGAATTGCAATGTTGGGAGTTCACCCGCGGTGGCAATGTGCTTACGAGTGTTTCTTCACTAAGTGCCTATGAACGTTTTACAATTACGTACCTAGGGTCTGGATCGATACCTGCAGCTTCAGCTACGGTACTGTCTCTTCACAGCAGTGCAGACTTGCACGTTTATGATTCTGGGGGCGATCACTTAGGATACAACTACACGTCAGGCCTCATCGACGTTGGGATTCCCAACTCAGCCTTTTTTGAAGATAAGAATGGAACACAGTATGCCTGCTTGTTCCAAGAAGGTTTGTATCGTGTGGAACTTGTTGGAAAGGAAACTGGTGATTTTCATCTTCATGTCCTGAGCATGTCAAATGACTCGCTGACGCTCGACAAATGGTTAAACGGAACAGTCATAAGCAATGCTATTCGCACTTGTTCAGTGTCAGTGGGTGTAGAACCACTTGCTATCATGTGGGAATATGTGTTCAAAGATGCGAAGCGTGGTACAATACTGAAGATAAGCACTGATGACAAGTACTTCCAGTTCATGGCGCCTAATAAGGACTTTGGAATCAAACACGACCCTAAAATGACGGTGCTGAAGAACGTTATAGTCATATGCTACAATGACAGCACAATGCGCTTGATAGCTACCGCCATACACGATCGGATCGATTTCTGCTCGGCTGTCGCGTGGGACAAGCAAACAGGCAAGATGTATTTGCTAACAGCCAAAGCAACCTGACCAATACGGTGCCATTCACTAGACACGATGGTCTATCACGGAACGGGATAGATAGAGAGATAAAAGCTGAGGGTTTACTATCTCTTTTTTTATATCGGTATGCTACTAGCTTGATTTATTGAACGCCTTCTCTATCCTCCCCAAACGGTGATAGACCTACAGAATTTTTTGTAGAGGTTCTTTCCCGTTATTCAAGGCATTCGATAATTGCACAATTAATTAATAAATAGTAACAGAACAATAGAATTTGGTGGATTCTACGGAAATAAGAAAGCCGAATCGAGATGTTCCAGAGAACATACAGGACGAGGCTAGAAAGATCGAGTTTGAAGGCTTAATAGCACTTCATGGAGAAAACTACATAAAAGCTGCACAACTCTTTCAAATGCAATATGATCTCTACTTCGCAGCTCAGGAAGAATTAAACAGACCGATACACAAAGGCTCTCCTCTCCACAATGAAGGTCTAGCATTATTCTATCTAAAGGCGATTGATGGATCCGTTTACCATTTTCTTCTAGCTTATATTGAAGACACTTTGCAGATGGAATATGACCATGAGGATGACGCGGATAGATATCCCGCTGCTACGATGCTTCGAGACGTATTTCTTTTCAATCTCAGAGTTCTCAGGGAAATAAAGTATGTTTCATTAAATATCAAAAAAGAAGGCCGCTGGAATCAAGCAAGAAATCCACAGGAAATCCTTGGCGTTGTATCAGATAGACTGAATTTGAATATCAAAAAGACGTCAACGTACTGTGGAAGGATACCACAACTCGGTAAGATGACTGTCGGGTTTCCACAACCCAAGGAACTACGTGTCTTCATTGGCACAAACTACGACGTCAATATCGGTGTAATTCCGCTTGTCAAGGAAGGAATACTCCGAAAGAATCTCTCATCGAGCAGAGGTTACGTGCCCATCGCAGTGATAGATGTCTTCGTGCCCCCCAAGGCGACTCATAACATCTCCTTGTTATTGCTTCACACATGCGGTTTTGCAATTATAGATGTGAGTCACCCGGGAGGACAATTTGTGGAGATAGAGAGAATAAGAGATTACGGAATACCTTCCAAGAATGTTCTTTTGGTCCGCCAAGCCGCCACACCTGTCAATCCGCGTAGACTGCCTCATGTTTCAGAGATGATTTCAACCGTTGGATATAAGATCAAGTACTATTATGATCCACGAGAATTGATACCTATCACTCAGAACTTCCTGCCATAGCCCTGTATTCCCGCACACTTGCTCTTGAGAATCTGGGATAGTTATTATAGCGTGCAGAGAGGCTTACTCCGGTAGGGAGGGCGAGAGGCTCCCTTGATTCAGAAATAAAGCTAGGAATTGCTAACTCTTCTGGAAATAAGCTGGATTGTTCTTAAAACATCGTTTCTGTATGGTTTCGTAAACTCTAAAACAGGGTTTTCAGGTCTGGGTTAGATCAAACATTTTATCAACGTATGATGGACTATGTATTCCTTCTCTTTCGTATTGGAATAGAATATGTTTATCTGCTTCTAGTTCTGTTCGTCCTATTCGATAGTTTCTGAACATTTGTTCTACTTTGTTGTAGGGTGTATATGAAACTATGAAGGCATCGAGTTCCATTTGTGGGTCGTCTAGTGTTTTTTGGATTTCGTTTTTGAGGTATTTGTGAAGGTTTAGCTTTGGATGATCTAAATCACGTATGAATGTGAGACCTTTGGGGTCTATGAAGATGATTTTTTGTTTTTTGCCTTTGATTATCCATAGTATGAAGTCTGGATAGAAGGAGTTGGTTTGGAAGAAGCCTATTCCTTTGCTGCGGGTTAAGTTTCTCAGAAGGTATATTTCGAAGTCTTTTACGTTGTTCGGGTGGGTTTTTAGGTGGTTGCTGAGGTCTTCGACGAATTGTGCTTCGCCTTCGTTTAGTCCTGCTGGGATTGTTATGATTTTGTTTGTGTTTGGTCTTATCAGGAGAGGCTGGTATAGGTGGTTTTGAAAGTATGCGTTGGAAATTGTGATGTTTCCTTTTGTGGTGTGTATTTCTTTTGTTTCGATGAGTTTTTTGATGTCTGCGATTAGTTTTTCGTCGTCCTCGGCTATTCGCAGCCTGTATTCTTTCAGTATGTTTTCGTCTGTTTCTTGTAGGAGGGCTACTTTGAATTTGTCTTTTTCCCAAGCGTTTCTTTTGTGGGCGTAGAATCTTTCAAAGTATTTCTTTAGAATCAAGATGACAATGTTGGTTATGTGTTCGCATGTTTCTGAGAAGCTTTTGTTTCCGGAAGTGTGGAGGTAAGTGTCTGGGCAGAGTAGTTGGTATTTTTGTTGGTATATTATTTGTTTCAAGGCGTCTTTGGTTACTGCGAAGTTGAACCAACCTTTCTCGTTCTTGTATTGTAGGATGGAGAAGAGGATTGCGTCCCAGTCTAGTAGGTCGAGTAGTTTTTTGTCGATGATTTTGGGTTGTGTGTAGGTTGTAGTGGTCATTGTTTGTTCTTCTCTGCCGTCGATTACTATTCCGCGGGGCAGTAAGTCGATTCTGGATTCAATGTCGTCTTCTGGTTGAAGAGCATATGCTTCTTGAGAGAATGGCAATTCTTCTTTTGGTTTGAGGATTTTCAGGTTCTCTGGGAAGGGATGGATGAGTTCTATTTTGAGCGGCATTTCTTGGTAGGATTGTATGTCTTCTCTTTCGATGACTTCGCGGAAGGTTTCCATGTAGTCGGCTTTTATGCCGTATATGTTCAGTGTTTCTAGTGGTTCTAGGTGTTTTGGGTGTGGTCCTTCGGTGAATCGGCTTCTTTTTAGGCAGTAGCCTTTTCCTTTGAGGCGTACGCCTCGCCCGAATAGTTGGATGATTTGTGTGCCTTCACGTTTGCCAATGTTTAGTAAACACATGCTGGATACGCGCCATGAGTTCCAGCCTTCTATGAATTTTTTGGCGCCGATTAGCATGTTGAGTGATGTTTTTGGTTCGTTAATTTGGTTGAAGAGTGATTGCTCTGTTACGTCGTTATCTATGGTTATTTCGGTGGCTTTTTCTTCGACGAGTCTGATGAATTCGGATCTGTTTCCGATGTTTATTACTCCGAAGTTTTTCTCGGAGGTTCCAGCTCTTAATCCGATTTCGCCTTCTGTTTTTTTGAGGTTTATGAGACGCAGCTTCTTTGTTGTTGCTTTGCTTGAGATGTGGAAAATTCTGTTTAGGATGCCGTCGTAGATTTCTTCTGGAGTCATTTTCTCGTTTCGTAGGTATGGGAAGTTTCTTTCTGGGTATCTTGGTGCGAATACGTCTCTTTTTTCTGGGTCTATTATGCCTGTGTTTCCTTCGAGTATTTTTTTGATTAGTAGTTTGACTGTGTTTTCGTTTTCTTTGAGGAACCAGTTCAGGAATTTTACGACTTCTAGTACGTCTGATGTGGCTTCGTTGACTTTGCTGCCGACGAATATCCAGAGTGGGTTTTCGATGTTGTATTCTTTGATGGTGTTTTCGAGTTTTTCGTGTAGGAGGGTTTGTTCGTAGAATGAGATTAGGTTGGCGAGTTGGATTGTTGTTATGTCTGTAGTGTCGAATTTTTTGGTACTGACGTTTAGTATGCGGAAGTCTTTGCCGTATCCGTCTCCGTAGAAGTATTTGTATGAGTAGTCGTAGAGTATTGCTTGGGAGTATTCTCTGAATGCTGCTTCGGCCGTGCTTGATATGGCTTGACCGAAGGTTGCACTGTATTCGAAGGTGAAGCCTGTATCTTTGACTAGCCAGTCGCGGGTTTGTTTCCATTTCATGTCTTCGGTTGTTTGTCCTTTGTGGCCTTCGTCTACGAAGACGAGGTTTTTGGTTCCGAGGCTGGATACGTCTATGGTTATGCCTTCGCCTTTTTTGTCTTCGGGCAGTTTGAGTTTGTGGATGCTTAGCACTTTGACGACGTTTTTGTCTTCTATGCCGAAATATCCGGCTGTGCCGCCTTGGAAGAGGGTGGCTGGTATGCCGCTTGTTTTTAGTTCTTCGAGGTGCTGGTTTGACATTTCGTCGGATGGTGTTATGAGTATGATGTTTTCATAGTTTATTTTGTGCGATCCTTTATTGTATTGTATGAATTGCCAGTAGTTTATGTTCATGATCATGGTTTTGCCGGAGCCTGTTGCCATCCAGTAGGCTATTTTGTTTATGTTGCCGAAGATGTCGTCGAGTGTTATGCCTGAGCCGAGTTCTTCGGTTTTTTCGAGTATCCAGTTGTTTATTTCTTCGAGGAATTGGGTTGGATTGTTGAAGTAGTTGTCGAGGAATATTTCGGTGGTGAGTAGGGCGAGGTATTGGAAGTATTTGAGGGTGAGGTTTTGTTTTCTTCGTTTTTTCCAGTTTTCGAAGTGTTTTCTGATGTTGTCGTCGTATTGTTTGAGTTTGTCTTCGGGTATGGTGTTGCCTGGTCTGATTAGGAGTGCATGGAACATGTGGCTTCTGCCTTCAGAGTCAAATTCTTCTGGTGTGTCTTTGAAGTCTTTGATTTCGGACAGTTTGCTGATACCGAGCTTGTTAGCTATGAATTTGGCGAGGAGAAGATGGTCTTCAAGCCTGAACTTGCCTGCTTGTTTAACTTTGATTTTGGCTGGCAAGGCGTGTTTAGGCTCCCATCAATCTTTTGAATTCGGGTTCGATAGGTTCGGCTTTTTCGATCAAGCTATCTCCATTGATGAAAATGCGGTCGGGTTTTGTTCCGGTCAGTATTGTGTTTTCTACAAATTCTTTGTCTCTTTTGAGATCGACGTTTGCTGTGTTACGCCATATGATGGCGATGTCTTCTTCTCTTCGTTTCCCAAGGATGTAACGGTATTCTCGTTCCCCATCGTTGAATAGCCGGGATTTTTCTACATTGATGCCGAGCAAGTAGTTGAAAGTCTCAATAAGGTCGACTGTTGCGAGTCTTTTTTCGCCGCTGGTGGTTACTGTTATTTTGTAGTCGAAGGGTGTTTGAAATTTCTCCATGTTGAGTCTTGTCGGGCTGTTCCGCGTTTCAAATTCCAGCATGTATCGCAGCAAGTAGTCTCCGAATTCGTCCAATGTTTCTTGAATCATTTTGTCTTTTTCCATGAAGACAATATTGCTTAAAGTGTCTTCGTATTGTTCAAGAGTCTGATATTTGAAAAAGCCACCACCTCTCCAACTGGTCGCAGAAGAGATGCCAGACTGTTCACCATTCAAGGTTTTCTTTAAACGTCTAACAAGGAGTAAGTCAAAGAAATCAGCCATATCCACACCTATCCATTTACGCCTCATTTTTTGTGCTGCAGCGCATGCAGTTCCTGTACCCACAAAGAAATCTAATACCAAGTCTCCTGGATTCGTAGCAAGCTCGATGAGACGGCCCACTAACTTCTCAGGTTTCTTTCCCTTCTTCAGAGTGACCCCGCCTTCGTTGTGGAGATCATTCGGAAGCGTGTCATCCCATATGTCTGTTACAAGTTCACCCTGAACAACTCTGTCTCCTATTCGAACTACTCGGTCGGAATAGAATAGAATTCGCTCGCCTCTAACTATATACCAATCTTCGAATTTCTGTCGCTGGAAATGATAAATAGTCTCAGGGTCTTCCTTGGATTTCCTTTTGAGTTCTCTTGCGTCCTTGCTTATTTTGTCGTCATCCAGCGCTGCAGTTCTCGCTACGGCGTTTGCATGGTCAAACACAAATTGATCAAGCTGCTTCGTGAATTCCTTTCCGAGTACTTTAGTGATGCGATTTCGCGGTATTCCCTTAAAATCTGCAAATGCTTGAAGTAGAGATATGAACTTCCATTGCGACGTGTCTTTGTCTCGGTTGATGATGTAACTATTGTACCTTGTGTCTCGTTTTCTTTCTCTGTAAACTTTGTTGGGTTGCCAATCTGTGTCGCTTTTTGAGTAGACGACAAGATATTCAGAAACGTTTACTACCCCAGGATTAATGACCTTTGGCCCTGTGACCGATCCCCTTTTTACTGTGACTATAGCACGCCGATTTCGGAATATGAGATCCAAGACCTTCAGCAATTCGTCAAGCTCATTGTTGTCAATACTGACGCCAATAGTACCTGAAAGGTACAACAGATCAAATGCCAGTCTCAACCGATCACTCATCATGGCAATCCAATTTGAATGTTGATAGTTATCTTTGTAGAGGAATTCGTCGTTGCCGGTATTATATGGAGGATCAATGTAAATACACTTGACCCGTTCTTTGTATTTTTGCAGCAGAAGTCGTAATGCTTGGAAATTCTCGCTTTTTATCAGAATCCCATCGAGGATTTCATCGAGATCATTATGTTTACATAGTTCATCTAACAGACGAGCCTTGATCTCTTGGCGAAAATGTCGCGTATCTATCGGCAATTTCTTCCAATCTTTCCCATCAATCGTTTGCTTCTCAATCAAATCCTTTTTGTTCTTAACCTCAATATCTAACAACTCTTTCCATTCTTCCAGCTGCTTAGCGTTTTCCAAAATCTCATCGACGATGCTTTCGAGGAACTCTTCTCCCACATATTCCTTGATTCTATCCAAAGTTATGACGTATTCCGTTCCAATAACAAATTTCTTCTTCTCAAAAAGCACCTTCTGAAAATCCTCAATCTGAGCCAAAAACTCGATGATTCTTCTGCTTATTTCACGAATCGCTTTAACCTTCGCCCTGGCAATACGCACACCCCTCTCATCCAAATTCTCCAGCTCGTCCAAATCCACAACTTCGTTCTTTATGTAAAACTCAAGCTCCCTCTCTAAAAACGCCTTAAGATTCTTATGAATAAAGTAATCAGTCGTGTTTCTCCTGACATAACCAGTTAAGTGTTTTTCGAGAGCCGTCTTTTCCTCATCCACCTTTACTCTAAGCTCGCTGACCACACGACTACCGCTTGTTTCAGAAAATATCTTATCTACCGCAGCTAACACAAGCGCCTCTTGAACATTTCTGGTTCCAAGTCTCTTCTTTTCCTCGTCTGTAAGCGCTCTATACTCAAAGTGAACCTCAACAACCCTCTTCTCATCATCAATTTTGACAGCATCAGAGTCGCAAAGAACAAAATACTTGTTCTCTCCGACAACATTGTTCACTTCCTCCTCAACTTCCCTGAGCAAAAAGTTGACCCGATAATTACCTGCCTTAAAACTATAGTTTCGGAAATACTCCGCAGTCTTCACATAATACTGATCCTTATTCGCCCAGTGAAGAACAACTTCCTCACCATTATAAGGAACATAATACTTCTCTCTACCACCAAACCTCCGTTTGGAAATAAAATCGCCTTTATCATAATACCTCGAGAAAAACTCGTAAACATGATTGAAGACCTCGTTCATCTGCACCTCCGAAATCTCCGCACCCCTTAACTCCTCAACCTTCTTCACATAATCTTTAATCTTCGGCGTATCCTCATGCTTCCTAACACGACCCTGCTCGTCAATCGTTCCCTCACCAAAATCACGATTAATCTCCGTCTTGAGCTTCTCGACCTCTCCTTGCAGCTCCACCATACCAGCCTTAGCATACTCCTTAAACTCTGCCTCAACCGCCTTAATCAAATCCTCCTCAATAAACCGCTCAATCTCCTTCCTCCTAAAATTCAAAATACGATAAATCCCAAAATCCAAATCCTGCGCATCAAACTGAAACAGCTCCCTCAACAAGCGCCTAACTTTCTCACGATTACTCTCCATCTTATTCATCGTCATACTATTTCCTCCACCTACATATCTCCCTCGTATCACACTTCTCACAATGCTCTCCACGATTCGGCTTAAACCGCTTATTCCTTATACTCTCCACAACCCTCTCAGCATCCTTTATGGCCTTATCCACATCAGAACTGACAACATCAACAGGCACAACCTTCGAAGAATCACTACTCAGAAAAGCGATCGATCCATCTCCAACTTGCCTTCCAACACTTCTTAAACCAGCCGCATACAACCTAACCTGCATCGCAGCCTCATCCACAGTCACCGAACCCTCAACCTCCTTATAATCCAACGTCTTATAATCCCTAACCTCCTTATCACCCAACACATCAATCCTCCCCGTAACCGTCGCACTATGAATAGGAAACTCAATCCTATACTCAACCTCACTACTCTGCCTCAAATCCTCGCCATAGCTCTTAGCATAATTCAAAACACTCCTACGCGCACCCTTCTTATAACTTTCAAAAACATCACCGCTCGCAAACGCCATAAAAAACTCGTTATCCACAGCCCTCACAGCAGCAGTAATAGGACCAAGCTCCTTATCCCTCTTAAGAAGCTCAACAGCCCTCCTCAAACAATAATGAACACCCTTACCAAAACCAACAGCCTCAGTCAATCCAGGCTGATACCCATAGATATTTCTCAACAAATACATGTAAGGACACCTCAAATACGCGGTAATCTCACTCGCAGAAAAAGTCAACATGTTATCCACAGCCTCCAACTTTCCTACTGAAAAACTAGGAAGCTTCGCTTTCTTAAGCGGCGTAATAACACCAAAATCCAAATCATCTATGAAACGACTTCTACTCATACTCTTCTTCAGCCGCTTGAAATGACTAACAATCAAAGCATCTCTGGCACGAGTAATCGCCACATAAAACAACCTCCTCTCATCTTCCAAATCACCCTCATACCTCCCCGCATCAAACAAGTCCCGCGGAATATCACACCAATTAAGCGGATGCCCAACCATCTTAGAAGGAAACCTACCATCAACAGTCGAAAACAAAAACACCACAGGCCACTCCAACCCCTTAGCCTGATGCACAGTCATAATCTGAACCGCATCAACACCACGAATATCCTCAGCCGGCTGCTCCTCATACGCCCAAGCAGCATAACTATTCATAAACCAACAAAGCCCCTTCAAATCCTCCTTCCAATGAGGAGTCCTTCCACCAACCCGATTAGCCGTCTCATAATCAGTCAACAAATTGCTAAACCTACCAAGGTTCGCCATAATCGCTGCGTCATTAGGGTCAGTGTGATCTAAGCTCGCAAAACCCAACGTAATCAACACGTCTTGGTATATGCTCGTAAAATTATCATACGAAGGTTTCTTCGAGTTAAGATCAGTCTTTATCTCCCTGAGTCGTGATTCCACGCCACGAGGCGTCCTATACCGATATACAGAACGCCAACAATCAAGCGCCGTCCAAAGAAGGTCATCTCCAGTTATCTGCTCATTCCATTTCCACTGATCTTCAACCCAAAAACCTCGCTCATAAAACCATGCGAAAATGCGTCCTAAAGCTTGCGCCTCATCACGTTTAAACAAGCCAACTTTTCCACCAACAATGTAGGGAGTTCTACGTCTCTTCAAAATATCCACAAGAGGTCCGGCGGCCAAGCTCACACTACGAGTAAGCACACCGATATCTGAATACTTTAGTCCTCTCTTTTTCACCAATTCTCTTATTTGATCTGCAATCCAATCAGCTTCCTCCTCGGGCGACTCTTCTTCCACTAAACCAATGAAACCATCTTCTTTACGAGTCGCCTCCATCGACTCAAAATGAGCCTTCACAAAAGTTCCAGCAAACTTGTTCGCATTAGCCACAATTCTTTTACCACTTCTACGATTCTCCCTTATAGTAACCGTCTGAGTCCCTTTGAAAGTTTTCTCGAAAGACTCAAAGAACCTATCATCCGACCCTCTCCACTGGTAAATGCTCTGCCGTGGATCACCAACAATGAATATCTCACCATTCTTCCCAACAAGACGAATCAGTTCCTCCTGAGCCCTGTTAATGTCCTGATACTCATCAACAATGAGATGCCTAACCCCACTCAAAGTGTCAGGATTCTCCCGAAGCTTCTGAACCGCAAGAAGAATCATACGCCCAAAAGTCAACAACTTATGCTTATCCAACAAATACTCATAATGCGCCAACTTCTCACAAAAATCAGGTGCTTTAGCCTCAAGCTTCTTCCGATCAAGCATCTCATCCCAAACCATATTAACCGTCCTAAGAAAAACCCGACAACTCTCAGAATAATTTCTTTCATATTCATTAATCCCAATATCCCAACCATGCCTCATCAAAAACGCAATTTCTTGATTCTCATCCAAAACAGTGTAGTTCCCAAACTTGAAATAATCATCAAGAACCCTTTTAGCATAAGCATGAATGGTCCCAACATACATCTCACCCAATTTCCCCAACTTGCTAGAGTCAAGCTCACCCACTCTCTGGTAAATTCGACTCTTCATACTCTGAGCAGCCCGCTCGGTAAAAGTGAAAGCCACAATAGAAGAAGGCTCGGCAGCCTCAGCCAATAAAAGATAAACAATCCTTCTTGTCAAAGTCTCAGTTTTCCCTGCCCCCGCACCCGCGATGACCCGATTATACTTTGACTCTGATAGCACAGCGTTCATTTGATCTATTGACAATTTACTTGGTTTTCTTAAAATTTCTTCAACCAATTTTTCATTCAACTTTTGCATCTTCAAGATGCTTCAACCCTCAACTAAATCATCAGTTGCCCACTATAAATAATGTATAACAAAAACTCAATTATAAGTTTCTATGAAGATATATGTCTAACAGAATTGGTCTAATCGTCATATTAAAAAGAGTCAAGAGTCCTTAAGCGCGCGCAGCTCGTATAATGATAAAATGGATACATTGATTCCAAAGATAATAGACAACGCCTTAGTCGGCTATGGGAGTTTAGATAACCCTTAGTTTCGGCGATGAACAGAAAAGATATGGTAATGCCAAGCCTTTGCCCACTTTCTCAGTGCCTTTTGACCGATTAGGCTGTCTAATTTTGTTTACGCGGCGTATGTGTTGAGTCACATTCCAAGGCTTAAGCCAGCACCGTTCCGCGGGACATTAACGTGCCTTTGGCCGCTTAAATTGTACTACAGAAAACAGAGTGAAATAAGTATTAAATTATATACTAGCTTTTCTCAATTTACCATAGTACTGCTCAATGGCTCAACCTCTTTAAGGGCTGAACGAAGTCTCGGAACTCTTCAGTCAACTGCAATCACATACCACCATACTAAAGCAAGATTGAAGCCAGTGGAAGTGAAGCTAACATGAAGATATTCTCCGCAAAACCATTCTTGAACTCGTCAAAAAGGGTCATGTGCACTACACAGACATTAAAAAACGGTTGCAACACGCCTACACTTCGCAACATCAAACACGGTCAGAAAACAGTTCTATCACTATCTGCTAATCAACGGCTACGTAGAGCGAGTTAACCGAGGAGTCTACAAGATTACACCAAAAGGAGAAAAATTATTGGATATTCTGTGAGTCGCAGAGAAGTTATTCTATTCAAGATTTTCCAGCATTCCAAAAAATGCACGCAACTCATCACCCGGTAGGGAGTGCAAATCCCCCACCCACCCGCTACAGACAAACCTCTGACGCTTTAGAATTCATTTACGGGTTACTTGCGCTTTCTGAAGAGTTTTATCTTGTCGATGTCACAGATATATTCAACGCCTATTTCGAACAGTTGCACGCTTCATCTATCGCTTTGGCAATGACAAATCTGGTGTTCTTTGCTATAGAAGGTTATGAGTAGTTTGATTGATGATTTCTGAAGCCATAATCTCATATGCTATTTGAAATGATATATTCTATAAATTTGGACGTGGTACAATGTTACCAGCTACAATTGGGCCCGCCAAGAAGGCTGCAATAGCGAAAGTTCCATATGTCAACCTCATACCTGAAGACGGGCGGATAATCTCACTTCAGTCATATTTTGACCCAGACGAGAGAATCTTCAAACAGCCTTTTCCTCAGGACGACGAGATCATTTTTCTGAAAGGAAAACCTGAACAAGGACCATATTACGCAAAATCCGCAGTTGATGAAGAAAGAGATGTTCACCTGAAGCTTGTCGATTTCATAACAAGATATTGTTCATTCCCATCCACAGTGGAGACTCTGCTTGGAATCGAACGGGACATTCTGAATTCCAGTGCTGTAGTAGAAAAATACTTTATCTTCCTAGACTTATTCCGCAGAAAGAAGGATCCACTTGTAGCGAATCTGGTCATGACAGACATCGAGTTTCTCTTCAGCAATATTAGGTCTCTTTACGATTCATTGCAGATGCTAACAAAAGATGTGCTGAAACATCTTGAGAAGATTCGGTCAAAGAACCTGCCCGATAGCTATTACGATATGGTCAAACTTGAAGATTCGGAAATGAAGCGCAAGTATAACCTACCAGATCCACTAGTGAAGTTTTATACAAACACAAGAAGCTTTTTCCTCGACTGTCGAAGAATAAGAGGTGGTTTTCAGCATCTACGCACAGACATTCCAGTCGTCTTTAGCCTTGAGGAAGGATTTGCCTTGCAGAAGGGCAGTCTCTTCTTTATCGATCCAGTGGTTTCCACATTCGATATATGGCCAGCACATAAAATCAAGGACAATGGCCTAGTGTCAGTCTTAGCTCTGATCGCTCATCTAAATACAACTATGATTGCTCATACAGATTTGCTCTCTGAAGCTCTAGGCGCCTCCGTCACTGTTCCTCCACCGGTCTCCAAAGAATTCTTATCATTCCTTCGAGGCCCATACACTCATCATCTCATAAAGTCGCAAGAATACCTAGAGCAGCAATGGATAACTCCTGACCAAGTTGCCGAATCAAGCACCGAATAGCTCTCTAATCGTGTTAGTTTCAAATGTGGAGATCTAAAGAAATGGAGGTGCCCATCGGCTAGACCTAGCGCAATTCAAGACGTGTTTTCGACATGGTTCTATTCTTACGGTTTTTCTTGCCAAAATGCCTTAAATTTGGCTTCTTTCTCGTTTTCGTTTGGGGCAGAGTCAGCCTTGGCAAGCGTTTCCGTTGATTATGTACATGGCGTGATTAATGTTAGCTCAGCTGAGGTTCCAGACGCTAAGGTTTTGAAGATGGTTAAGCGGGCTGAGGTCACGCTTGAATTAGAAGCCATTCGAGAAATCGATTACATCAGTTGCGCGGATGCGAAGAAGAAGTTAGGGTGTCTTTATTTTTCATTAGAGTGGTTTTTGTTCTTTCCTATGAACGACGAGGTCATAAAGATTCTTCGTTGTGTAACCAAACGGACTTAATATATTTGCAGCAGAAGTAAGCAAGAGGTTCAAGTACTTTCGCGTGTCATAATGAACGTTAGCTTCTAGAAGCTGTGCAGGCTTAACCCGCCGATACGCATTTTTACTTTCAGAATTTGTTATCAAGTATTGCACCGTTTGACCAGCCGATATTTCAACTCCCTCTTTCATCAATTGCTTAGCCGCGATTGCTTGAAGAACATCATGAGAGTAACTATCAGGATGCAAAGAAAGTCTTTTCGCAATTAACAAATCTGTCATAGGAACTTTCCCTTCAACTAATCTTTTTGCATGGTCCCGTAGGACATCTAAAGCCTCAGGTATCATATGTATAAATTCCTCTCCGCCACATGATGGAGATCATATCCCATGAGAACAACTATTTCAAAAAAGACAGCAAAAACTCATAATAAAAACTTCCCTTCAAGTTCCACAGAAAAATATGCTTCAAAAGCCAAATTGAATTGCGCAATGGGATTTAAAACAACTAAAAGAAAAAAACGGAGTAAACCAAAATCAAGAAAGAAAAAAGAGCCTAGTCCATTTGAATTGCCTAAGATTAAAATCCCGAAATGATACCTTTATCCCCATCACCCTTCCTTGAGACCAGCCATGCTTAAGCTAATAATTTAAAGGAGACGATTTGGAAGTAGTGTAGAGGTGAAAACTAAATGCAGAAAAATTCTATTCTAACGTCGGCTACCATTATGAACGTATTACTGGCTCTAATTAGTGGCCTTATTGGTGCAGTGGTTGGCGCCTATTATTCATCAATCCCAGCTTATCAACAGATAGAAGCTCTGAGGAGTCAGACAGAAATAATGCGACAGAGTTTGGTAAGAAAAGCCAACTTGATAATGACCGTAGTTCCATCATATGATTTCGAAATGATAATGGAGCGAAATGGTACTTTCACGATAAGAAACGCTACTTTGAGTCTTTCAAAATCACAAAACTACACTTTCACTATTTACGCCTCTAATGTAGATGATGTCTTCTGTCATCTTTTGTATTATCTAGTAGTCTTGAACTTCGATCCAGGTAGTCAAAGAGCACCCACCGTAAGCAATTATTGTACCTTAACTACTGTTTTGAATCCTGGTGAAAGCACAAGCTTTGACTACAAGTTTACTCCTTCAAGCATATCAGACTTGATGCTAGGTCCCGCCAAGAATTGTACCTTGGCCTTTGTACTAGCAGGCGCAGAGGCTTCAGTCAATCAAACAATCTTTGCACACTTTTGAGACCTTACGTTTTAATTAGAACAATCTAATTCAAGCCGTTTGGCTTCTCGCCAAACTCCCACCGATGCGAGCAAGCCGTTTGCCCAGAAACCCGCCACTCAGGCCGACTGTTATGGAGAATAGGATCAACTCCAAACCCAACAGCGTATGGTAACGTGAGCTTATGGCTTCTTTCTTGAACGCAAGAGTGTAGTGGGGAAGTATGCAAAAATGCCTATTGCAGCAAATGCTACAGCTGCATCAAAAGCTGCATCAGTTGATACATTCGCAACAGTATGGCATTGAAAATCGAGAAAAACGCAGACGGGTCAATAACGCTCAGAAAAGCGTAAATCTGCATTAAAACATTTTTCTGAACCATCACCTTTACGTGACAGTTATTAATAAGAATCTCCATATTCCAAAGCACAACATAAACGTAAAAAGCATAACGCCAAAGGTGGACCATTTGTCAATCCAGAAACCTCCA
>Ga0315280_10005222_pt1 | contig 18658 bp, 22 predicted proteins | sample YL17G06_40_MG_FD_203697 | JGI IMG/M metagenome (GOLD analysis project Ga0315280, IMG submission 203697) | Sediment microbial communities from Yellowstone Lake, YNP, Wyoming, USA - YL17G06_40 | ecosystem: Environmental > Aquatic > Freshwater > Lake > Sediment | place: USA: Wyoming | collected... | reverse complement strand
CACCCGAATCAGCATACACTGTGAAACCGACCCATCTCCCATCGCTAGACTGCAAGTAAACAGTAGCTACAGGTCTGTAGATTTCACCGACAAGCCCAGAGTATTCTCGCCTATACGGAAAAGCATAGCGTCTCATGCCAAAGCGTTCCTCAACCAGAAAACAAGATGAGCAGGTCTTCTTTTGGAATGTAAGTAACTACGATCTTCTTGTCAGAATGCTTCTTCTCCAACTCTCTAATCCTCTTATAGAGATTCTTGCCTGACGCTACGACCTTTCCATCCATGACAGCCACATAATGGCCAGCATACTTTCGCATCTCTTCACGGCTTATCTGAAAAGTTTCCGAAACAGGCACGAGACATCCCCACAAAATAGTAGTCCATGTCAACTATTATGCATTATGCAAACAGCGATAATAAGAAAGATGCGGAGAAAGCAAACGAGTGTTTACTTGTATGGTATGTATTCTTTTCCTAGCAGTTCTCTGGCTATGACCGTTCTCTGTATGTTGCTTGCTCCTTCCGCGCCCACGCAGTAGCTCATTATCCCCCGCAAACCCATCTCCAGCGGACACTCCTTAGTATAGCCATAAGCCCCCATCCAAATCATCGCATGCTTAAACACGTCAAATGCGAAATGCGGCGCGATAAGCTTGCAAGCAGCAATCATCCTGCTCACTTCCAAGGCTGAGAACTTGCCTTCCTTGTAGCGTTTGTCCTGCATCCAAGCCGTCCGATAAGTCAAGCTTCGCAATGCCTCTAGCTGCGCCCAGTCGTCAGCCAACTCAAACTGTATCCCCTCAAACTTGCCGATTGGCCTGCCGAAAGCCTTCCGCTCCTTAATGTAGTCCATACCAACATCCAAAGCACGTCTAGCCGCTCCGACACAGACAGCTGCAATCAAAATCCGAGCGTTGTCAAACCCTTCCATAGTCAAGTAGAAGCCTTTGTCCACTTCGCCGATGCGGTAAGCGTCTGGAACCTGCACGTTCTCCATCTTGAACCCGCCTGTGCTGATGGCCATTCTGCCCATGTCCTCAAATCGCTTGTTGACCTCAACACCCTTAGCGTTAATCGGCAAATAGAAACCGGTCATACCCTTGTGCATAGCGTCTGGAGGAGCAGGCGAAGTCCTAGCAATAACGAAGTAACCTCCACCAAGCTTCTTAGCCTCCTCAGTGCCGCTGATGTACATCTTCTCCCCGTTCAAAATCCACTCATTCCCAACCTTTTTGGCAGTGGACTTGAACGCTGCAACGTCAGAACCGCCGCCCGACTCAGTAGACGCAATGCCGATAAAAGCATCTCCTTTGAACGCTTTCCTTATGCAGTCATCACGAACCTGTTCACTGCAGTACCTGTCAACAACGTAACCCCAAGAAGACTCAACAAGCCACAAAACAGGCAAAGCAATACTCACATCAGCATAACCAAGCTCCTCAGCCGCAATACACGCCGTAACCCAATCCGCACCTGTTCCGCCATGCTCCTGCGGAGAAGTCATAACCAACAAACCCATCTCGCCCATGCTCCTCAGAATCTCATGAGGAATCTCACCCTTACTGTCCATATCCCTAATCTTCTCAAGCGGCAAGTTCTTCTGACACCATTCGCGGATGGCGCTTCTGAAAAGTTCCTGTTCCTCTGTGAAACTGAAATCAACCATGACTTTTCACCTTGAACCGTAACTACTGAAAACAATGAATATAAAAGTTGTTTAACGGTTAAGCCGAAACCTTCGATAGGAGCTGGTCAACCGGGCTTTGATTAAGCTGCAAGCCAAGCTTCTCCTGCTCAATGTTCAAAGCCAAACCAAGCAGCTGCGTAAGATACAGGACGGGCAAGTTCAGCTTCGCCCCAACCGTGGTTCCAGCTTCCTTCTGCTTGGAATCAAACATCAACCCACAATCAGGACAAGAAACCACCAAACCGTCCACACACAAACCCTGCACAGCCTTAACCTTGCCGCCTGCAAGTGAAAGCGCAGTGTCAGGATGACTAAGCATCAAATGCGAACCGCAACAATCCAGCTTCTCATTGTAATCAACGCTCTCCGCATCCGTTGCACGGATTAACTCGTCCATTTTCCGAGGATTCTCCGCATCGTCAACCCTGCCCAAATCAGAATAACGAATGATTTGACACCCAACATGACTAGCCAACTTCAAACCTTTGAGTGGCTTAACAACCGCCTTCCCAACACTTTTCAAGCCAACACAGCCATGCAACAAATCAATTACGTGCCAAACCTTGATGTTCGGATTGTACTCCAGCCCTTCTTCCTTTAACATGCCGACAATCTTCTCGCGAACCTTCTCGTCTCTCTCAACAGCACGCTTGGCCTCGGAAATCGTGAAATGGCATCTGTTGCACGGAACAAGCAGATTAGGCAGACCCGTTAGATTCGCCAACGCCAAAACTCTCGCAGAAAGATAATTGGCGGCAAAATCGTTAACACTTCTCACAGGGTCACCGCAACACAATGCCTCGCGCAAGTCAACAAGTTCAACGCCAAGCTTCGGCAGAACTTCCCGCACTGACATCTCATAAGCGTACTGGCTTGCCAGTATGCAGCAACCCCAGAAAACCGCAACCTTCACCCTCATCTCTCCTCCAAAGCCTTTAGAAAAACAGCCTGAAAGCCCTCTTTAGGCGCAGGAATCTTGGGCAATTTCAAGCTTTCGCGGTCACATGCCTCCATCTTCCTCGTAGTAACCTTCTGGTAAGCCTCAGCCAAACCTGTTTCAAGAATCTGAGAAACCGCCTTCATGAACGCCTCAGGAGCCTTCGCCTCGCGCTCAACTGCCAAATTCCTCAAGGCAACGATAACGTGGTAGGGCGAAGCCTTCTGCGGACATCGCTGCACACACTTCAAACAAGTCACACAAGTCCAAATAATGTCCGAAGCCGCCAGCTCATCCACAAAGCCAAAGTTTACAAGCTTCTCAATCTCATGAGGCTTTAACTCCAGCAACTTCAGAGCTGTACAGCCGCTCGTGCACTTTATGCATTGGAAACAGTTGATAAGTTCCCTTCCCCTCAGCTTCCTCAAGATCTTCTCGCGCGACTCCAAGTTCGGCTTGGCCATTGACATCAAATCAGTCAAACCCAAAACCTAGCTCCCTCCTTTGCCCTTTGCTTCAGCCCCAGCGCAAGCCGCCTGAACCTGAACCAAAACCTGCTTCCCAGTGTAATGCTTCATTTGAATCGCCCCGGTCGGACAAGCTGAAGCGCAAGCACCGCAGCCCTGACACATTTCCTCAATGACCTCGGCTGTAACCTTCTCCTCTCCGTCTGCCTTCTCAGACTTCATCTCAACCGCCAAAAACGGACAAACAGACTCACAAATCCGACAACCACTGCACAACTCCTCGTCCACAACCGCCTTCAAAGGCTCAAGCTCAATCTCCCCACTAGACAACAAATCAACAAGCTTCGCCGCCGCCCCGCTCGCCTGTGCCACGGTGTCAGGAATATCCTTAGGCGCCTGACACGCCCCTGCAAGAAAGATTCCCGCCGTAGAGCTTTCAAGGGGCCGCAGCTTCGGATGAGCCTCCAACAGAAAACCGTCAGCGCTTCTCGAAGCATGGAACAACTCGTTAATCCGCGCGATGTCAGCGCTTGGAACAAGCCCGTTCGCCAAAACCACCAAGCCCGCGCGAATCTCCAACAGCTTGTTCGTTCCCTTGTCAAAAACGTCAAAGTACAGCGACCCATCAGATGCACCGTGAATCTCAGACGGGACACCAGCAACAAAGTTAACATCCAAATCTCTGGCACGCGTGTAAAACTCCTCATAACCCTTCCCGAAAGACCGAAGATCAATATAACAAACGTAAATCGCCACGCCATCACCGAGTTTTTCACGCGCAAGAATCGCCTGCTTCAACGCCACCATACAGCCCACACGGCAACAATACTCGTGAAAACGCTTGTCACGGGAACCGACACACTGAATAAACGCTATAGCCTTCGGCGCCTGGCCAGATTGAGGCGACACAATCTTCCCTCCTGTCGGCCCAGAAGCATCGGAAATCCTCTCAAACTCGATGTTGGAAATGACGTTCTTGAACCGCCCATAACCGAACTCGGCCATTTCCGAAGCATCAAACACTTCTGAGCCCACAGCAACAACTACCCCGCCAACCTTGAGCTTGATCTTCTGCGGTTTCTGTTCAAAGTCTATGGCTTTTGCCTCGCACGCTTCAAGGCACTTGCCACAAACCTCCTTCTTCTTCGTTTTCAACCTTAAACAGTGGCTCGGATCTATTATGGCAACCTTAGGAACGGCATGAGAAGAGTAAATGCAGATCGCGTGGGTTTGAGTTAGCTTCTCATTAAACTTGTCAGGCACTTTGACCGGGCAGACCCCAACGCAGAGTTCACAGCCGACACATTTCGTCTCATCCACATATCTGGGCTTCTTAGCGACGGTGACTTCGTAATTTCCAACGAAGCCTTTCACGTCAGCAACTTCGCTGTTCGTCAACAACGTTACGTTCGGATGCTTAGCCACATCAACCATCTTCGGCGTCAAAATACACGCGCTGCAATCCAAAGTTGGGAAAGTCTTGTCCAACTGCGCCATTCGCCCGCCAATGCTCGGAGCCTTCTCAACAAGGTAAACCTTGAAGCCGGCATCAGCCAGATCAAGCGAAGCCTCTATCCCAGCGATTCCGCCACCGACCACCAAAACATTCTTTTCAACACTAACCTTGCGCTTCTCCAGCGGCTCCAGAAGCTCTGCACGCGCAACCCCCATCCTTACAAGCGCCTTGGCCTTCTCCGTCGCCTTCTCAGGCTCATGAGCATGAGGCCACGAAACCTGCTCGCGAAGGTTGACGATCTCAACCAGATACGGATTCAGTCCTGCCTCAGCAACTGCCTTGCGAAACGTCTCCTCATGCATACGCGGCGAACACGTCGCGATGACTATTCTGTCAAGCTTGTGGGCTTTTATGTCGTCTTGAATCATGCGTTGACCAGGTTCAGAACACATGTAAGCATAATGCCTGGCCACTGCAACGTCCGGCAAGCCCTTGGCGTAGTCAGCCACCTTCGCAACGTCAACAACGCCGGCAATGTTCAAACCGCAATGACAAACGTAGACGCCTATCCTGGTCATCCGCGCTAACCATCCGCAACTGGCTTCGAATGTTTTTGATGGTTGAAGCTGTCTATTATCCTTTCTGATGAAAAACCAACATTTCCCACACTATTCCGGGCATGAATGTGACCACGCAAGAAACAACCATTATTAACGATGTCTGGCTAGTAGACTGAAACCTTTGCTACTCCATTGACCTTCAAAAGCTCAGGAATCACTTCACCAGGAATCTTTTTCTCAACGATCAAAGTAAGCTTCGGCTCAGGCGCAAGCTCAGGATCATCCACAATCGCCTGCCTTATGCTCAAACCGCTCTTAGCAAGAATCATGCTGGAACCAGCCAAGATACCGGGAATATGCGCATCAACAGGAGTGATCTCGACCACACCCAAGTTCAGATGCTTCGCAATCTCCTTCAACGAAGCCCCAGCAGACCTAATTCCCTCAAAAATCAGTTTGAGCTCACGGTTTGCCTTGATAACCGTCAATGTTTCCTTGACTGTCCGTCTGTCCACTCCAGCAGCCCTAGCCACGCGCACCGGAGGAACCTCAATCTCATTAAGATAGACCCTTCCATCTCTCACGCTCAATCCATTCTCCACGAGCACCCGTGCTACTTTGAGCCGCTCCGGATGCCCTTCTAGGTATTTTCTGATGTTACTCCACACGCACTAGTGCCTTCATGTATATTTTTGCGGAATAAAGTATAAATACGTTCGTGTGACTACATGTAGTCTAATGAACTTATGAGTACTGATATGTACATAGGAGCACATAAAATGGCACAGAAAAACAGAAAAGAACATTTTGTACCACTGGAACCGGACGAAATGCCAACTTCATGGTACAACATCCAAGCAGACCTTCCCGAGCCTCTGCCGCCTCCGCTAGACCCAACTACGCTAAAACCCATAAGCCCACAACTGCTTGAGAGAATATTCGCAAAGGAACTTATCAGACAAGAGGTTTCAACCGAAAGGCTCATCAAGATACCAGACGAGGTGCTTGACGCTTACCTGAGGCTTCCGCGGCCGACGCCGCTTTACCGTGCAATGAGACTCGAGAGATTTTTGAAGACGCCTGCGCAGATATACTTCAAATGCGAAAATTTCAGCCCAACTGGCAGCCACAAAACCAACACGGCAATCGCGCAAGCCTACTACAACAAGGAACAGGGCATCGCAAGGTTAGCCACAGAAACCGGAGCAGGACAATGGGGCACTGCGCTGTCATTGGCAAGTATGATTTTCGATTTGAAATGCCGAATATACATGGTTCGAGTAAGTTACCAGCAAAAGCCAGGTAGGAGAACAATGGCACAGATGTACGGCGCAGAAATGTTTCCGTCGCCAAGCGACCAAACCGAGTTCGGAAGAAAACTTCTCAAGGAAAACCCCAATCATCCTGGAACTCTGGGCATTGCCATCAGTGAAGCAATAGAGGACACCGTTTCGCATGAAGACACACGATACTCTTTGGGCTCAGTGCTGAGCCACGTTCTGATGCATCAAACAATAATAGGCTTGGAAGCCAAGAAACAGTTCGAACAAATAGACGTGCGCCCAGATGTGGTTTGCGGATGCATAGGCGGCGGCTCCAACTACGGCGGGTTCTGCTTTCCTTTCATGGCTGACAGGCTGAGAGGCGAAGTTGACACGGAATTCGTCGGATGCGAATCCAGCGCCGTCCCGCACACGACCAGAGGTGTGTACACTTACGATTACGGAGACACAGGAAAGATGACGCCTCTTCTTAAAATGTTGACAATCGGGCACGACTATGCATGCCCCACGATTCACGCGGGCGGATTGAGATACCATGGAATGGCGCCCTTGATATCGTATCTAATCCACAAGGGATACATGCGATCAGTTGCATACAATCAAACAGAAGTTTTTGAAGCGGCGAAAATCCTAGCTCAAACAGAAGGCTGGATAACGGCGCCGGAAACCGCTCACAGCCTAAAATTCGTAATCGATGAAGCGCTCAGGTGCAGAAAGAACGGCGAAAAGAAAGTCATAGCAATGAGCTACAGCGGACACGGCTTACTCGATCTGGCATCCTATGAGCAATTCTTCGCCGGCAAGCTTGTCGACTATGAGCCGGAAAAAATCGAAATTCCAACCTTCAATCTTTGAAAGGGGAGATGGGACGTGACATCCACAATTCTGAAGACTGAAAAGGAAAACGTCAGGATAGCGTTGTTGCCGATCGATGAGCTCAGACCGCATGAGAAAGGCTCTCCGCTTTATCTTGAACTTCTCAGACAAGAAATCCTCAGAGATGGAATGTTAAAGTATCCGATAATCACGGACGAACAAACACGCATCATCTTGGACGGCATGCACCGCTGGCTTGTACTGAAAAGCCTCGGATATTCGCTAATACCAACCATACTTGTCAATGCATCCGAGAACATGGAAATTCGTGTCGGCAGAAGAAGAATTCACCGATACGCTATCGGTTCGGTTGAAGGCATCAGTCTCGAAAAAGTGGTCAGAGCAGGGCTGAGTGGACGGCTAATGAAACCTCGGTCGACGAGGCATTTCTTTCCATTCTCAAAATTCCAACAGATCAACTATCCGCTACACTTGTTGGAAAAGGGGCCTCCTGAAGACGTTTCAGAATATCTTGCAGAAATGACTAAGCGGAAATGTGGCTTGGCCATCAAGGAGTGGCTAGAAGAGATGTCTGAGGAGTTGGAGTTTCTTGCAAAAAGAAAGGACGAAGTGGAAAGGGAAATGTCTGAATTTCTGAACCGAATTAGAAATTTGGACTGTGACGTTTTGACCTCTTGGCGTTCTTGAAGCCTAACCCATAGCTGGCACAGGTACAGAAGTTATTAATTCTTCGAAGGCATAATATTCACAAGGCGAAAACATGATTTCACTCAATGCTCCGCAAATAGGAGAAGAGGAAGTCAAAGCTGTTGTCAAGGTTTTGAGAAGCGGCGTGCTCACAACTGGTCTCGGTGCAGGCCCAACGGTTACGGAGTTCGAGAAGGCTTATGCCGGTTTTGTGAAAGCTAAACATGCAGTGGCCATGAACATGGGAACAGGCGCTTTGCACTCGGCGCTTGCAGCAGCCGGAGTGGAAAGGGGAAATGAGGTGATTTTGCCAAGCTTCACTTTTGTCGCGACGGCAGAAACGGTCGTTATGATCGGCGCGAGACCGATCTTCGTGGACATAGACCCGGAGACGTATAACATCTCACTAAGTGACGTTGAAAAGGCCATAACGGAGAAAACCAAGGCAATAATGCCCGTAGACCTGTATGGGATGTCAGCCGATGTGCAGCACATAAGGGAAATTGCAGACAAACATGGATTGTTAATCATTGAAGACGCTGCTCAAGCCCACGGCGCAACCTGCAACGGAAAACCTGCAGGAGCCTTCGCTGATGCCGCGTGCTGGAGCTTCTACGCAAGCAAGAACATGACTACGGGCGAGGGCGGCATGTTGACAACAAACAACGACGAAATCGCGGAAAAGGCGAGGTTGATAAGAACCCACGGAGAGAAGAAGAAGTACACTTCCATCATGCTTGGTCATAACTATCACATGACAGAAATCCAAGCAGCCATAGGCCTCGTGCAACTAAAGAAGCTGCCAGGATTTGTGGCTAAAAGACGAAGAAATGCAGGAAGGCTTAGTGAAAAACTCAGAAAAGTGAAGAGCCTGCAGCTCCCAGCTGAACCAAAGGGCTACAAGCACAGCTGGTACCTCTATACGGTTAGACTGAAGAACGCAAAGGAAAATCGGAGAAACAAAATCATCGAAAGACTAAAAGAACAAGGAGTAGCCTCAGAGGCGTATTACGCGACGCCGATACATCTGATGCCATACTATCGCAAGTTTGGAAAACATCGGCTCCCGAAGACAGAGAAAGCGGCCAAACAGGTGCTCTCGTTGCCCGTTCACCCCGGTGTTACGCCGAAGAAAATTGACTTCATCGCTGAAACAGTTCAACATCTGCTGGAGTAGGCTTGTCAAGTTAAGGTTTATATGGAATGATGTCGCTAGTATTGAACCCCTAGTCGTTCGGGGTTTTGAAGAGGGATTGACCTATGCAAAAAAAAGTTATTATAATGGGCGCGGCTGGCAGAGACTTCCACAACTTCAATGTCTACTTCAGAAACAGTGACGCCTACGAGGTTGTGGCCTTCACCGCCACGCAGATTCCCGGGATTGAGGGACGAGTGTATCCGACGGAGCTTGCAGGACCAAGTTATCCGAAAGGCATACCAATCTATCCGGAAGAGAAACTACCTGACCTAATAAGGCAGTATGACGTTGACGAGGTTGTTTTCGCGTATAGTGACGTTTCTCATGAGTATGTTATGCACAAGGCTTCTACGGCGTTGGCAAGCGGCGCCGATTTTCGGCTAATGGGTCCAAAAACAACGATGTTGAAGGCGAAGGTTCCTGTTGTTGCAGTCGGCGCGGTCAGAACAGGTTCAGGGAAGAGTCAGACTTCAAGGCAGGTTGCGAAAATACTGAAAAGTAAGGGTTTGCGGGTTGCCGCCATTAGACATCCGATGCCGTATGGCGATTTGCGAAAGCAGATCTGGCAGCGTTTCGCATCATACGAAGACTTGGACAAGCACCAGTGCACAATCGAGGAGAGAGAGGAATATGAACCGCACATTGACAACGGCATAATCGTCTATGCAGGAGTTGACTACGCAGAGATTCTTAGAGAGGCAGAGAAGGAAGCAGACATCATCGTCTGGGACGGAGGCAACAACGACATGCCCTTCTACAAACCAGACCTAAACATCGTAGTAGCCGATCCACACAGAGCTGGACATGAACTGCTGTATCACCCAGGCGAAACCAACATTCGAATGGCCAACGTAGTAATAGTAAACAAGGTTGACACGGCAGACCCAGCCAAAGTGAAGCTGGTCAAGGAAAACATAAAGATGCTTAACCCGAATGCCACAGTGCTAGATGCCGCTTCACCAATAACCGTGGACAAGCCAGAGTTGATTAGAGGAAAGCGCGTGTTGGCAATTGAGGATGGACCGACGATAACTCACGGCAGCATGCCATACGGAGCAGCTGTAATCATAGCTAAGAACCTCGGCGCAAGCGAAATCGTTGACCCAAGACCCTATGCTGTTGGTTCGATAAAAGAAGCCTACAAGAAATACCCGCATCTGGGAGCGCTACTTCCCGCGTTGGGGTACGGTGAGAAACAAGTGGCTGAACTTAAGGAGACCATCGACCGCATACCGTGCGATGTCGTAGTGCTTGGAACACCAATCGACTTGAGAAGAGTCATAACCATCAAACAGCCAACCGTCAGAGCCAACTACGAGCTCAAGGTGCTGGGACCAGTCTCGCTTGAGCAGATTCTGCAAGAGTTCCTTCAAAGAAGCGAAAAACAATGAGCAACGAAAACACGGAAATCTCCCGCATAAAAGTAAAATTTACTATCGAAGCGCTGGGGGAGGCGGAAGGAGAACTTGTACGCTTCTTGGCGCCAAGAACCATCGACATGATAGTCAGAAAGCTTCCCTTAGAGGGAAGAGCAGCGTTGTGGAAGGAAGAAGTGTATTTTGAAACGCCAATAAAGATGGGAGAAGAAAAAGCGAAAGGCACCGTTGAAAACGGAACCATAGCGTTTTGGCCCATGGGAAGCGCCATATGCATATTCTACGGAGAATCGCAACCCTACAGCCCTGTGAACATTCTGGGCAAAATAACCAAGAACCTGGAATTATTCAAGCAAGTAAAGAGCGGAACAAAAATCAGGGTGGAGCTGCTAGTAGACTAGAGAGCTTTCTTTCCAAAGTTTCAGAAGCCGCTCACATTCAGCAACTACTTCTTTTTCCTTGCTCTCACTTCTCAATATTCTCAGGAATTCGATGCGTTTTTCAACCGAGCGCTTTTCCGCAGTACCGCCATAGTAGAGTTTGCCTTCAAGATATTCCTTCATGTGGTTGGTCTTCTGCACGAAAAGACTAGCAGTGTCCACGGCATTCTCAACTGCATACTTGTTTGCCCAAATTTCCGCGTCAGCCTCATGCAGCTGAGTCAACCCGTCAATTTCCATTATGCTGCGGATGTATGTTCTCAGAAAATCGTAGTAGCCGGCTGTTTTGACAAGCTCTAACGCTCGTTGCACTTTGCGCTCAAAATCTGGGCTTCCCTTGATTGCCAGCTGATGCTTGTAGCCACTGTCGATAAGTTCCTTCGCTCTCTGAACTTCTTCACCAGTGTACACTCTTCTCGGAAATTCCATCTAATCACGAACCTCTGCAAATCCATTATGAAGCGGAAAGAACGAGCGTGAATAGACGTCTGAACCTAGTCTGCCTGGTATATCTTGATACTGTGGTTGCCTCCGACTCGCCTGATCACGCCGCTTTGCTCCAGTTGATCTAGAAAGTCCTTAGCTGTGCTTATTCGTATGTTGAAACGTGAAGCCACCGCGTACGGTGTCAGCACATGCATCTTCTTGAGCTCACCTAGGGTCTTCTCATTCTTCGCATCAGGCGGCATTATCCCAGAAGGTCTCTTCTCCCTTGGCGCACCAGCCTTTTCTTTTTTCTGTTCCTTTTTCCCCTCTTCGTCTTTCTTACCTTGCTGACGTTCGATTTGTTTGAGGCTTAGTTTCTTTTTTCCACCCATGTTCATCAGCTTCTGGTATTGCAGTTTGCTGCGTGGTTTTTTAGGCTTTCTACGTAAGCAGAATGCTAGGCTGTTTCAACTATGTCGATGTGTTGACAAAAAGAAGGGAGATGCTTGAGTTGAAGCTATTTGCCCATGGCCTTCTTCACGGCGATTTCGATGTCCTCGGATTTTATGGTTTTCCTTCCGGCATGCATTGCAAAATCCAAGGCTTCTTTGGCGATTTTCACGCCGATTTCCTCTAGCGCCTTGGCCAGTTCCTTGGCTGCTGCTTCACTGACTCTGTCTGCTCCAGCTTTCTTGCATAATCTATGCATCGGAGCTACGGCCAATTCTAAATCAACCATAAAGACTTCTCCGTAGCGTCTTTTTCTATTTAAAGCCGTATTTAACGTTTATTGTTCGTAATCCTCGGTGAATAGCCGTGCTTCATCACTTGGCGGTTCTGTCAGCGAGAGACACTAAATACTGCTCACACAGCTCCCTTTTCTTTCAGGTTCTTGAAACGCGCCTCTGCCCAGTAGACTGAGAAATCGTTGCATGTATCTAGACTTCACATTGTCCTTTCTTCATACTTTACTAGTATTCTCTGGCAAGCACAAAAATCACTACTGCCCGATTGGGAGAGGAAATTATAAAAGCGGTTGTAAGGTGAGTGGTATGCTCAAAGTGATATCCCAATGAGGTTTGTCGACGCACACATCCATCTCTCAGATGAAGAATACTCTGGATGCATCGAGGAAATCGTGAAAGAAGCAGAAAAAGCGAACGTCACCGCTCTGGTTTCAAACTCCATGGATTTAAAGACAAGCATCGAAAGTCTGCGGCTGTCTAACAAATACAAAGGAATGGTTTATGCTGCGTTAGGAATTCACCCATGAAACGTGGACGCCCTAAGCGAAGATGAACTACAGCAGACATCAGAATTGATTCTGAAAGAAAGGCAAAACAGTGGGCTGGTTGCGATAGGAGAGATAGGTTTAGACCACAGGTACAAGTCGATATGGGAAAAGCAGTTGAAAGTTTTTGACAAGATGCTGAAGCTTGGCGAAAAACTTGGCCTACCAGTCATAATCCATTCCCGCGGCACGACAGCACAGATAGTTGAAATGCCCCCATCCTACAACTTGAAAAAGGTCCTGCTGCACTGGTTCAGCAACCCGATAAGCGCACTAGCCAAAGCAGTTGAAAATGGATATTGCATATCTGAAGGCGCGCCGACGGCCTATTCAAACGGCATACGTGATGTCGTCAAAAGAGTGCCATTGACTAATTTGCTGACAGAAACCGATGGCCCCGTGCGGTTCTTCAAACCACCTTTTGAAGGAAAAAGAACGACTCCAGCTTTGATTCCAACCGTAGTCAAAGCCATTGCCGAAATCAAGAAAGCAGATGTTGAAACCGTTGCCGAGCAAGTAATAAAGAATTTTGAAAGCTTCTTCACAGTAAAGTTAAATTAGCCTTGTTGCTTTACTGAAGGCTTACTTAGGCCTATCATGGACCGTTGGAGGAAATGAGCAGTCAAGTGCCCACTCGGAGGAAAGCAATGGCTTGGGAAATGTAAGGACTGACCAAATAAAGCGAACAGCCAGGGAGCTTATCAGACGTTTCCCTGACAAATTCTCCAACAATTTTGAAGAAAACAAACACCTTGTAGGCCTACTTACACAAGGAACAACCATAAAAATAAGAAACCAGATAGCAGGCTACATAACCCACAGCCTCGTAGGAGAGGAAGAAGAAATTCCAAGCGAGGCCCTCCCACAAGAACAGCAAGAAGCGTCAGGAGAAGACCAGGCGCCCGACTGAGAGCTTCTGACACAGCAGAAGTAAATGAAAGGAGCAGAGGCACATGATGGACGAATACAGAAAAGGATGGGCATTACGTTACTTGCGCGAAGCAAGAGCCGAGCTTGAGGCCGCAAGAAAAATGCCTTACATGGCTCCAAGCCTTGTTTTGGAAGCGATTAGAAAAGCGCGGAACGCCATCTATTACAGTCTCGGAGAACCCGCATTCATAGAGATTGTCATACGGGAAACGGCGGAAAGAGCACAGACGATAGAAGACCCCGTTCTAAAGTGCTTGGTGGAAATTGAAGGAACGATACAGCGGCTTGCCCAGGCTGAAGAGATGGACGGCGAAAGAGCAATGAAACAAGCGGGCGACCTAGTGCAGTTGGCTTCAGACATAGTTGAAACTGTAATTGGAGAAAAAATAGAGGACTAGGGAAAGATTACCTGTTTTTGAGAGCCTTAGCTATTCGGTCTATTAATGATATCAATCTATCAGAGTTCGAACAGCATCTAAAAACTAAGTATGCTAAGAGTTACATACCAATCATAATGTCGTATGTTAGAAGATTCAAGCATTTAGTTTCTAAGGATAGCGATCTTAGAGAATTAGACAACTTAAACAATTCAATTAAGACCAATGCAATCCATTCACTAATAATATTTAGCAAATATTTAGGCCTACATGAGGAATTCAAGAATAGACTTAAGAATTATGGTATCAAGCCACATAGACAAAATACCTATGATTCATTCATAAGAATATTGGGTTCTAACTGTAAAAGTGATATACTAAAATGGCATAATGAAACTCTGCTGTGTCTTAGAGATAACGAAAAGCTATTTCTGAAATATTGTTTATTTAGTGGTCTAAGACGTTCAGAATGTATCTTAAGTTTCAATAAAGTAATAGAATTAAACAACAAAGGATTACTAAATGAATACTATGATAAGAATCTTAGTTGTCTATTACACTTCAAATACAAAGAATTCATAAGAGGTTCTAAGAATTGTCTAATTACATTCATAACTGAAAACTTAGTTAATGAAATAGCTAACTCTAAACCAATACATGATAGAGCCTTACACAACAGAATGTTTAAACAAAACATTAAATGCAGAATAAAGGAACTACGTAGGTATTATGCAACATTCTTACTACAACATGGAATCTTAGAAGCAGAAGTAAACTTGGTGCAGGGCAGGACAAACTCTATTCTGTTTAAACACTATTTTACACCTAAGCTATCAGAATTAAGAGACAGAACACTAAAAGCAATATCAGAGCTAGAACAAACACTCAACTAATACGGAAACAAGTCGAAATATATCTCCCTTTTTCTGTGAACTCAATACTTAGAACTACGATGAAAAACTTCTGAGGACTCTGAAATCAATCGAGATAGAGCTTTCTGGAAACTTTGTAGAACGCAGGAGGCAATCAGACAAGTGGAGAAGTCAGTTGTCTGAACCTTTAGGATTCTCCTTCGCTTTCTTGACGTTTCTTATATGTAATGTAGCCTGCCAGGTGAGAGAGAGTCAATGATCGATAGTGACTTCTATCATTCAGGTTTATGAGAAAACTGCTTATCTTTTCAACGTCTAACGAAGGATGCTGTCTTATCCTGTCGAGGAACTCTGTGTACGCTAAATAGTTTTCATGGAAGGCAATAATGACCCTGTCAGCATTGCAACCCATACCACTCATGGCAACTATGGTTGATATTGGTTCTTTCAGCAGTGTCTGACGAAACTGTTCTCTAATCTCCTGCAGTTTTTCTTCAGAAATAGAGTCTTTCAGTTTTGCGAAACTTATGGACATGATCTCAAATCCAAGTTTGGTGAAGTCAGGAATGGCAGTGTATTCTTTGATGTATCCTTCCTTGTCCAATCTTTTGATCGTCCTACTAACTGTGGGTTGAGAAACACCAATGATTTTGGCTAGTTCTCTATCACTTCTTCGGCTGTTCTTCATGAGTTCAGCAATGAGTCTAAGTTCAATATCTTTCACGCAAATCAGCCTCTAATCAAATAAATCAATGTTAGAGGTTGAAGAAGTAGCTTAAGAAACCTTTCCTTCCCATGTAATTGATTTGAACAACCCCTATTCCCTCTCTTTCTCTATGCTTACCATAACGGTACTACGATGAAAAACCTCTAGGGAGTCCCTGAAACCATTGTGAAATACTGAGCATGTATATCGGATTCTGCTTGTAAAAAATGCCACAAGTCATAAAACCTTAGAATGACAAGCACAAGTAATGGGGCAGAATGGAAGACTTCAAGAAGAGGTTATCATTACTTATTGCTGAAGGATCTTCAATTGTTCAGGGAGTTGAGTCTACCTCCTTCATGATCTCTTTGGGCAAAATTGTTTTGCCTTATGTTTTGGAGAGAGAAGACCTCGAAAGTTTAGGGAATTTCGTTGAGGTTCTTAATCTGCCAAGTCCTGTTCATCAGGTTTACATAAGATACATTCAGTGGAATAGAGACTGTGAAACATTCTTCTTGGATTTTGGGTTAGAAAAGTCATTTCAATTTGGAGAGTTTGTAAGAATCAGGAAAGAGGTCAGCAAAGAGATCCTCAAGGAGAATCCATATCAAAGAGCAATATTGCTCAGAATCAAAGAACAACTATCAATAATAGATGGCCTGTCTAAACTGAATTTAGCTCAGTTGCAGAAAGGGCAGAAAAAAACTAATGCTTCTAGTAAGATCAAGCCTAGGAAGAAATTAGTCTTCATTGCTACATACATACTTGCATGTTTGATTGCTGATGTCATTTTGTATGGAGTAATTGATGGTTATGTTTTTGCCATAATAGGAGCAGAGGTTGCTATTCTTTTTGGTATGCCAAAGCTTATTGAGTGGATACACGCTCAGTAGGAAAAGGAGTACTTCGATCAAAAGCAACTCTCCCGGAATATCCTCGAAATCCTTCTAGGGACTCCATGAAATGTTTGTGGGTTTCAAGGGTATGGAAAATGTTTTAACTTCATCTCATGTAACCCTATGAAAAGGGAACATTATGGCTAAATGTCCTAAATGTAAGAAAGAAGTTAGCACTCCAAAGAAGACTTGGAAGATGGCTGGAAGAAAAGACAAGAGTGGCAAGAGAACCGAGCTTACGATCGGACTCTTTGAATGCTGCGGAAAATCTTTCAGATCAGTTCTGAACAAGAGAAAAATCTAACAAACAGCAAGAAACTACACAATCCCCTTTTTCTGTTTTCGAATTCACAAACATTCTAGGAACTTCATAGAAAGAAACATTCATAATGCTTAGCCTAATACAATGTTCCACATGGAACAATCAGTTAAGACTGGAGCTATATGTTCTAAAGTGTGGAACTAAATAGTTCTAATTCATGCTTTATTAGTGAAGGAATCAAATAATGTACAGATTTTCCAGATTTCTTTCTGATTATTTGCTATTTTCTGCATGTTGTATATTCTTGGTTTCAACCTTGAATCCTTTCCTTACAGCTAACTATTATTATTTTTCAAGATGGGGATTCAATCATGTAATCCGAATTTCTGTGACTTATTGGTCATACAAGGCATTTTCAAGCACTAGAGGTGAGGTCTTTCTAAACAATTATTGGTTCAACAATGCTGACCCAGCGTCAGCTAATTATTTAGGTATTTCTTGGATTCTTGTTGCAGTATTCCTCTTACAGGTCCTGACTTTGGCATCTGGCATATTTTCTCTCTTGAAAGCAAGAAAGATCAGAGTCATTCCTTTTGTTTCGTCAATGATTATAGTGCTGTTGATGGTTCAAGTCTATGCAAAAGCTAGTGGAGTGAGTCTTGGTGTAGACACATACCAACTTGGCTACTGGCTCACTTACCTTTCTCTATTCCTATTTTTGGATGCCCTTATATTTCATCTATATGCTAATAGAGAGAAAACCCAACACGCATCCACACATGCACAGACACAATGATGTACTCCAATAATTCTGTCTTCTGAAGAAATCCTCTATAAGCAGATATCATGTCCTACATAGAGCATTTTGAGAACAATGAATTCAAGATACTAATCTCAACTTCTTAAAACAAATATTCTAAGAATCAATAGAATCACAAGAAGTGTAAAAATTGAAAGCCACACAGAAGCAAACTACAGAATCAATGAATGCAGACTCGTTAGGAAGCATTTCTAAAGAGGAAAAAAGGAGAGAAGCAAGTAAACCATTATACCTAACTCGATATGAGTAGATTAGCTAGACTGAAAGAGCAGTTTTTGGAGAACTTCAAAGGCTTTATTCAATTAGAGATAATGTACACACCCTCTCATACGCTAACACAATAACATACTCCAATAACTATAGAAGAACCGAGACCCCAAGACTAAACCAGGTTTATTTCTCATCCAAGATTCTGAAGAGTCTTAGAAAGAAAAAACTCACAGATCAGGTCATTTAACGTAGGTCAACCAGGATGAGCAATATAGAACCATGGTTTTCTTCTGTAGACTATAACTTTCTTTTTGCTAATTCGTTAGAAAGTTGTTTAATTGCTTCAACTATTTCTTCATTTGTAGCTTCATCTAATGGAATAGGTTTTCCATTGCCATATACAATCTTTAACTTTGCTTTCATCCTTTTTCACCAGTTGCCTCATTTATCGTCTGTGTTTTTTATGGCTTGTGGAAGAATCTTCGATTGAAGTCTATACGACATAATTGCTCTATCAACGATCATCTGAGATGACCATGGAAGACACTTAGCCTATCTGAGCCATTATCTCTACATCAACAAAGAAATCAACAACGAGCATCTGAGATATTTTCCTCGACAGAAGTCAATGGGATAGCTGATCTTGAAGATTCAGGCCTCAAACTAGGGAAAGATTACCTGTTTTTGAGAGCCTTAGCTATTCGGTCTAGAGCCTTCTTGATGTTTTCAACCGAATTAGCGAAGGACAAACGCAGGTAGCCCTCACCGTATTTTCCGAAGGATGTTCCAGGCAGAACCGCCACGCCTGCCGTATTAAGCAAGTAATCGCCGAGCTTGCGGCAATCCATGCCTGTTCTTGTTATGTTTGGAAACACATAGAAAGCTCCACGCGGTTTCTTGCACGTGATGCCCTCAATGTTGTTCAAGCCTGAGACTATGA
>Ga0315280_10005221_pt1 | contig 18659 bp, 14 predicted proteins | sample YL17G06_40_MG_FD_203697 | JGI IMG/M metagenome (GOLD analysis project Ga0315280, IMG submission 203697) | Sediment microbial communities from Yellowstone Lake, YNP, Wyoming, USA - YL17G06_40 | ecosystem: Environmental > Aquatic > Freshwater > Lake > Sediment | place: USA: Wyoming | collected... | reverse complement strand
CGCGGTCGATAGCAAAGCAGACTCCGCAGTTTCTGCATTCGACAAGACCCTTGCAGGTCAGCTCCCTGGCCATCCCGCCGAGCGATTCTTTCCGCTCGACCAGGACGACCTCGGCGCCTCTGTCAACGAGAGCCTCCGCCGCGGTCAGCCCCGCAGGGCCACCTCCTATCACAAGGACTTCTTTCATCCTAGACCTCCCTTTGTGAACTGTATCAGACACGTTCCTCCTCACAGTAGGGACATGCCACTGCAACTTGGAGCGATGATGGGGGAGATAAAATGGCTCCCCGGAAACGGTTGAGAGAAAGGTTTTGCCGCCTCCGTACGGATAGGTTCGGAGGTCGTCTCTCCGTCTAGTTCAGGCCAGTGATGTAGCCCTTGTCGTCGATGTTTATCCTCTCAGCGGCGGGCACGGTCGGCAGCCCTGGGATGGTCATCATCTTGCCGGTCAACGGAACGATGAATCCCGCACCTGCGGATAGCCTGACTTCTCTGACCGTCAGGGTCCAATCCCTCGGAGCGCCCTTCACTTTCGGGTCATCCGTGATCGAGAGCTGTGTCTTCGCCATACATATCGGGAGCTTGTCGTTGCCGGCCTTCTCGATGGCAGCGATGTCGCTCGGGGCAGAGCCTGTGTACACGACGCCGCTGGCGCCGTAGATCTCCTTGGCAATTATCTCGATCTTCTTCTTGACCGGCAGCTTCTCGTCATACAGCATGTGGAAGTTGGATTTCTCCTTCTCCAGGCATTCGAGGACCGCCTTTGCAAGCTCGATGCCGCCCTTGCCGCCCTCCGCGAACACGCGGGAATGCGCGGAGCGCACGCCCATCTTGTCGCAGTGCTTCTTGCACAGAGCGAGTTCATCATCGCCATCGCTCGGGAACCTGTTGAGCGCCACGACCACTGGCACCCCGAACTTCTTCATGTTCTCGATGTGCTTGTCCAGGTTCGCGAAGCCCTTCTCGAGATACTCGAGGTTCGGTGTTCCGATCTCGTCCTCGTCCATTCCGCCATGCATCTTGAGCGCCCTGACGCTGGAAACCAGAACTGCCACGTCTGGTTTTAGCCCTGCCGTCTTGCAGACGATGTCGAAGAACTTTTCGCCGCCCAGGTCGGCTGCGAACCCGCCCTCGGTAATGACGTAGTCGACCATCTTGAGCGCGTACTTGGTCGCGATGATCGAGCTGTTGCCGTGAGCGATGTTCGCGAACGGAGCTCCATGGATGAACGCCGGCTGGCCCTCAAGCGTCTGCACGAGATTGGGCATGATCGCATCCTTCATCAGGAGGCACATTGCGCCGATGCCCTTCAGCTTGTCAGCAGTCACGGGCTTGTTGTCGTAAGTGTATGCGACGACGACCTTGGACAGCCTCGCTCTCAAGTCCGCCATGTCTTTAGAGAGAGCGAGTATGGCCATGATCTCAGATGCAACAGTGATATCGAAGCCGCTCTCGTGCGGCACGCCCCCGTCGCTCCTGCCGCCGAGGCCAACAATGATGTTCCTGAGCTCTCTGGCGTTCATGTCCATGACCTTTCGAAGGACGATCCTCGTTGGGTCGATGTTGAGCGGATTCTTCTTTGTGACATGGTTCTCCACAAGGGCTGAGAGCAGGTTATGCGCCGTTCCCACGGCATGAATGTCACCCGTGAAGTGAAGATCGATGTCCCACATCGGATAGACCTGAGAGTACCCTCCGCCGGTCGCACCTCCCTTGATTCCGAATGTTGGGCCAAGAGACGGCTCCCTCAGGGATAGCATGACCTTCTTGCCGAGCTGTCCCATGCCTTGGCACAGCCCAATCGATGTGACCGTTTTTCCCTCGCCTGCCTTCGTCGCCGTTATTGCAGTCACGAAGATCAGTTTGCCATCCTTGTTCTTGTCGAAACGTTTCAAGACATCCAAGGGGACCTTGGCTTTGTACTTTCCATAGAATTCAAGGTCGTCGCGGGAGAGGCCGATCTTCTCCGCGATTTTTTCAATGTGCTGAACCTTCGCTGCCTGCGCAATCTCAATGTCTGGCTTCATGGCCATCTTGTGACCTCCTTTGGAGGAGGTAACGTGCGCGCCTAAAAAGCTTTTTCGAAATTTCGACGAATATCGCAGGTTTCGATGCAATATGTTCGTTTATCGAGGAAAACGTAGGCATATCTCGTCAGTCCTCCGGGGCAAGGAGGCCACAATGCTCGGCGCTTTGTGGACTCGTGTCTTCGCGATGCGTGTCCTCTTCTCGAAAGACCTCTCGCTTTCAAGAACCCTTAAGTAGAGAATTCGCATCCCGTTTTCAGGTGGTCACATGGTCGCTTCAATCATCAACGGCAACGAGATTGCCAAGAGCATCAGGGCCGAGATCAAGGTCGAAGTCGCGAAGATGAAGGCCAAGGGCGTCGAGCCAGGACTTGTGGTGATTATTGTCGGAGAGGACCCAGCGTCCCAGGTCTATGTGAGAAAGAAGGGCGAGGCGTGCAACGAGCTGGGCATCTGTTCCGAGACCATCAGACTCCCTGTTTCCACAACTGAGGACGAGTTGCTCAAGCTCATCGACAAGTACAACAAGGACCCGAAGTTCGACGGAATACTCGTGCAGCTCCCGCTCCCGAAGCAGATCAGCGAGGAGAAGGTCCTGCTCAGGATCGATCCAGGCAAGGATGTTGACGGGTTTCATCCAGTCAATGTTGGCAAGATGGTCGTTGGCAGCGAGTGCTATCTGCCATGCACGCCGCACGGCGTTCAAGAACTCCTCGTCAGGAGCGGGAACGACCCGAAGGGCAAGCACGTGGTCGTGCTCGGAAGGAGCAACATCGTCGGGAAGCCCATTGCGTGCATATTGATTCAGAAGGCTCCAGGCGCCGATGCGACTGTCACGATCTGTCACTCAAGGACAGCCAACCTGCCCGCGATCACGAGACAGGCGGACATACTCATCGCCGCCATGGGCCAACCCAACTTTGTGAAGGCGGACATGGTCAAGGACGGCGTTGTCGTAATCGACGTCGGTGTGAACCGCGTCAACGACCCGAGCGCGAAGGGCGGCACGAGGCTGATAGGCGATGTCGACTTCGAGGCAGTGAAGCACAAGGCGAAGGCAATCACCCCTGTCCCTGGCGGAGTCGGACCGATGACCATCACGATGCTGATGCAGAATACGGTCCACGCTGCGAAGGTCCACCACAAATGGAAGGATTAGTCAGTGCACAAGCTAGTGGCTTCGGTATCCATGCCCCGCCTTCCTCCTGGTCTTCCAATTTCATTTAGTTCGATGTTCGCCGAACTTGGTCGAAAATCGTCGCCGTAGGTATCTCCAGTGGAAGTGCGACTCGATCCCCCTGCTAGAAATCGGCGTGGTCGCATCGAAAAGCATTATAATCTACTCTGGGATGCGGTCGACAGGAATCGAACTGATCAAATGCTGCGACTTCGAGGGGAGGGTTGCAGCCAGACAGCGGTTGGGTTTCCAGAACGCAAGCTGGTATTGTCAAAGACACGATTGGAAGTGACCAAATGGCGGAGAAGAGCACGGAATTGATCCATGGCGATCTTGTAAAGAAGGATCCGACGAAGTTGAGGCTGAAACCGAATCTTCAGAACTACGATCAGCTGAGAAAGACCTTCAAATGGACTGACGCTGACAAGAACATCGATTGGTTCCCTGGTGGGAAGCTGAATGCGGCCTACAACGTGATCGACAGGCACGCAAAGGGCCCCAGGAAGGACAAGATCGCGCTCATCCACGATGACGGCGAGGGGCATGCGCGGAAGTTCACTTTCCAGCAGCTCTACGAGATGACGAGCAGGTTCGCGAACATTCTGAAAAAGCTCGGGATTAAGAAGCAGGACAGGATCTTCTTCTTCCTCCAGAGGTCCCCCGAATTGTATGCGGGATTCCTCGGCGCGGTGAAATACGGCGCGATCGCGAGCCCGATGTTCCCCGCCTTCGGACCTGACGCCATCAGGGACAGATTGCTGGACAGCGGTGCGGTCGCTCTGGTCACGGACTCGGATCTCAAGAAGCGCGTGTACGAAGTCAAGGGTCAGCTTCCGGAACTCAAGCACATGATCATCGTCGGGAAGGACGTCGCGGCTGGCGAGCTGAGCTGGGAGAAGGAGATGGCCGCCGCATCGGACAAGTTCGATGCCGTGCCCATGGATCCTGAGGAGTTCATGTATATGCTCTATACATCAGGCACTACCGGCAAGCCGAAGGGCGTCGTGCACGCGCACAAAGGCATCGTGCAAGCACACCTGACGACGAAATGGGTTCTCGATGTCCACGACGATGACATCTACTGGTGCACAGCGGACCTGGGATGGGTCACTGGCGTGGTCTACGGAGTGCTCGGCCCGTGGTCGAACGGCGTAACGCAGGTCGGTCTCGGCGGAAGGTTCGACCCCGAGAGGTGGTACCAGACGATTCAGAACCACAAGGTCAGCATATGGTACACCGCCCCGACCGCCGTGAGGATGCTGATGGCGAAGGGAGACGACCTGCCGAAGAAGTACGACCTATCGAGTCTGAGGGCGAACTACTCCGTTGGCGAGCCGCTCAACCCTGAGGGTGTCAAATGGGCTCTCGATGTCTTCGACCTCAAGCCGTTCCACGACACGTGGTGGCAGACGGAGACCGGAAGCATCCTGATCACGAACTTCCCCGAGATGGACATCAAGCCGGGATCGATGGGTAAGCCCCTGCCTGGCATCGAAGCAGCGATAGTCGATGAGAAAGGCAAGGTCCTGGCCCAAGGGGAAGAGGGTAACCTCGCGCTCAGGCCCGGCTGGCCTGCAATGATGAGGCAGATCTGGAAGAACCCCGCGAAGTACAACGAGTACTTCAGGAACGGCTGGTACTACACGGGCGACACGGCCCAGATAGACAAGGATGGCTACTTCTGGTACGTCGGCAGGGCTGACGACGTCATCAAGACGGCGGGCGAGAGAGTCGGGCCCTTCGAGGTGGAGAGCGCCCTCATCGAGCATCCTGCGGTCGCCGAGGCGGGCGTCATAGGCAAGCCCGACGAACTGAGGGGTAACATAATCAAGGCGTTCATCGTGCTCACGCCCGGTTACTCGGACTCTCCCCAGCTGAAAGAGGACATCCAGAAGTTCGTCAAGAGCAAGCTCGCGGGACACGCGTATCCGAGGGAGATAGACGTCGTGAAATCCCTGCCCAAGACCAGGAGCGGCAAGATCATGAGGAGGCTCCTGAGGGCTAGAGAACTCGGCCTCCCAATTGGCGATACCTCGACGCTTGAGGACTAGACGGACTGAACCCACTTGGGAAGGGTGTTTCTCCGCCCTTCCAGAATCCCGGAAAGGAGCAATAGAGGAAAGGGCGATGAACGGTAACACAAACGCGACGAAGAGGTTGGAGGACGGGAACGTCTACTTCAAGAAGAACACGGACTCTTCGTTCCTAGCCCGGCTGTCGCAGAAGCAGGAGCCCTCCGTCGTCATACCGACTTGCTCAGACTCGCGGGTTGTGCCTGAGAAGATCTTCAACCTATCTCTGGGCGACGCTTTCATCGTCCAGGTCGTGGGCAACAGCGCCTCTGAGCCGTCGGTGCTCGGGAGCCTGGAATATGCCGTCGGAAACCTGCATGTCAGAGTATTGCTTGTCCTCGGTCACTCTGGGTGCGGAGCGGTTAGAGCGGTCATAGCTGGGGGAGGACTCGACAACTTCTCCAAAGTCCTCCGAGACATAAATCGCGCCCGGGACAAGGTTCCAGAAGGACAGGCTAACAACCTGGATGCAGTAGCCGAAAGCAATGTCAGACTCCAGATCAGACTGATCGAGGACAGCAGCGCCGTCATAATGAATGCAGTCAACAAGGGGCAGTTGACCATTGTCGGGGCGATGTACGACATGGCAACTGGCGCAGTAAGATTCCTTTGAATCGTCGCAATTGACGACCCAGCAAGAATGATCAGCAGAAGCTTGGAGAGATAGGATGGCAGAAAGAAAGGTCATGAACAGGTGGATAGTGGTCGTGGGAGCCCTGATGATACAGCTCTCTCTGGGCTCTCTGTACGCGTTCTCCATTTTCACAAGCCCGCTGTCCGAGTCATTGGACTACGCCTCGACGTCGTTCCAGATCCTCGGGATATTCGCAGTCGCGATAGCAGTGTTCGCACTGACTGTGATTCCTGCCGGCAGGTTGCAGGACAGAAAGGGGCCTAGGATCATCGCTACTATCGGCGGCCTAGTGGTCGGAGCAGGATTTCTCCTGGCTTCCAGATCCACGGAGAACATCGCCATGATGTACCTTTCGTACGGTGTCGTCTATGGCATAGGGATCGGTTTCGGGTATGTGTGTCCTCTCTCCGCGGCGGTGAAATGGTTTCCCGACAAGAAGGGCCTGGTCAGCGGAATCGCAGTTGCGGGATTTGGCGCGGGTGCGTTCTTCTTTACTCAGATCGGAAAGGTGTTCATTGACGACTACGGCTTCAGCTCCGCGCTTCTCTATCTCGGCGTCATCTTCGTATTGATGGTCGTAGCAGGCGCTCAGCTGTTGACAAACCCCCCAGCAGGCTGGTCGCCGAAGGGGTTTGCGCCTGTTGTCAGGGGCACTGGAGATCGGAGAAAGATCGACTACTCTTGCCAGGAGATGATCCGGACAAAATGCTTTGTCTTCCTGTGGCTCATGTTCGCTCTCTCAGCAACCGCTGGCCTGATGATGATAAGCAACGTGAAGAATCTGTCCATATACCTCGACCCTTCGAAAACGACGATGGTCGTGGCGGAGTACCAGACCATTGCCGGAATACTCGCCCTGTTCAACGCCTCAGGCAGGATCGGTTGGGGCAAGATCTCGGACAAGATCGGTCGGACAAGCACCCTGAAGTTGATGTTCCTCATTCAGGCGTTCGTCCTCTTCGGCGCCGCAGGGTTCTTCTTCGTTAAGCCTACGGGGGAGCTGATCCAGTTCCTGGGTCTGACATCGTTCGCGTCCCTTGTCGGCTTCACTTTCGGAGGCAACTTCGCCCTGTTCCCATCAACAACTGCTGACTTCTATGGCACGAAAAACCTTGGCAACAACTATGGATACGTATTCACTTCATACGGGTTCGCAGGCGTGCTCGGGGCACTTATTCCCGGTATACTTGCAGGGTCGCAGAGTGGCTTTGTCTACGTGTTCGTGGCTGTCGGCATCGCCTCGCTTGTGGCTTTTGGTTTCGCGACGATGACGCGCCAACCAATGTTGCTGGCGTGCGGGGCAAGGGCTGTAGAGTGTTCAGTCGCTGATGATTGAGAACCCTGAAACCTCCTTGAATTCCTTTTCGCTAGCTAGCATCAAGGTAAGCTAGGCCTTCGCGACCTTCGCAGCGCAAACCTTCAGCTCGGGTATGTTCGAGACTGGGTCGAGCGCAGCGTTGGTCAGTCTATTCGCGGCGGCCTCGGCATAGTGGAACGGTATGAATATCGTCCCGGGGATGATGCGTTGAGTGATTCGAGCTTTCAGCGCAATCGAGCCTCTTCTTGACGTGACCGTGACTCTGTCACCATCGTTGATCCCGAGCCGCGTGGCGTCTCCTCTGTTGATCTCGACGTACGGTTCAGGAGCTTCCCGCTCGAGTTTGGGAGACCGCCTGGTCATTGTACCCGTGTGATATTGGAACAGGTTGCGGCCCGTGGTGAGAATGAATGGGTACTCGTCGGAGGTTGTCTCAGCTGCCGGCGCGTGCTGCACAGGAGCGAACATGCCGGGGCCTCTTGTGAACTCCTGGGCATGAAGGATCCTGGTCCCCGGATGCTCTTTCGTTGGACATGGCCACCTCACTACTCCTCTATCGATCTTCTCGTGGCTTATTCCTCCATAAATGGGCGTGACTGTGGCCATCTCAGCCATGATTTCGGCTGGACTTGAGAATTCGAAACCGTTGGAGCCGAACTTCTTGCCGAGCTCGCAGGCAATGACCCAGTCCGCCTTGGCCTCCCCAGGCGCGTCGATGGCCTTCCTCAACATCCTGAGAGCCCTATCAGTGTTCGTGAAAGTCCCATCCTTCTCTGCGTAACACGCAGCCGGCAGTACCACATCTGCCAGCTGAGCTGTCCCTGTCATGAATATGTCAGACACGACGAGGAACTCAAGCTCCTTGACGGCCTCCTCGACATGGCCAATGTCAGGGTCCGAAATCATGATGTTCTCCCCGAATATCACCATGGCCTTGAGCTTGCCAATCGCTGCCTCCTTCGTCGCGCATGTGAGGGTCAGGCCGGGTTTGGCAGGGAGGCTGATGCCCCAGGCCTTCTCGAACTTCGCCCTTACGGCTTCGTCATCGACCCTCTGGTATCCTGGATACAGATCCGGCAGAGCCCCGGAATCGCAGGCTCCCTGGACGTTGCACTGGCCCCGGAGTGGGTTGACTCCTGTCGACTCTCTGCCTATGTGCCCGGTGGCCATTGCGAGGTTTGCGATGGCTTTGACGACGTTCGTTCCATTACTATGCTGCGTGATGCCCATGGCATATGCCAGCATCGCCTTGTCGGCCTTGGCGTAGATCCTCGCAGCCTCGACGAGCTTCTCCTTCGGGATGCCAGTGATCAGCTCGACTTTCTCAGGCGTGTAGTCCTTGACGGCCTCCTCCAGCTCTTCGAACGCCGTCGTGCGGCTCTTCACGAAATCGTCGTTGACAAGTTTCTCGTCGATGATCACCTTGAGCATTCCGTTTATCCAGGCGATGTCTGTGCCTGGCCTCTGTCTGAGGAAGATGTGTGAGATCCTCGACAGCGGAGTGTCCCGTGGGTCCACGACGATGAGCTTCGCGCCCTTCTCCTTTGCCCTTAGCATTCTGGACCCTATGATCGGATGAGCCTCAAGGGTGTTGGAGCCAGTGACGAGGATGCAATCCGCGTCGTCGAATTCAGGTATCGTGTTAGTCATCGCACCGCTGCCAAACGAGTGCACCAGACCCGTGATCGTGGATGCATGACAGAGCCTTGCGCAATGATCGATATTGTTCGTGCCGATGACCGCTCGGGCGAGTTTCTGGAAAACGTAGTTCTCTTCGTTGGTGCACTTGGCGGAGGCGAGGAGTGCGATAGAATCAGGTCCGTGCTTCTCCCTAATCCTCTTGAGCTCACCGACAATCTTGTCCAGAGCCTGGTCCCAGGTGGCCTTCCTCAGCTGTCCATTTTCCCTGATCATGGGGTGTCTGAGCCGGTCAGCGTGTTGAACGAAAGCGTGGGCGTTGTAGCCTTTGATGCAAAGCCGCCCCAGGCTGATCTCATCGGTTTTGCAAGGCACGACACCGGTAAGGCGTCCGTCGATGACCTGAAGATAGAAGTTGCAGCCGGTGCCGCAGTACGGGCAAGTGGTCAGCACATGCCTAACACTCATCGCACTCATCCTCCAGCTGCTCCCCCTCGAGGGTCGTGTTCAATGGGCTGACGGTCTTCTCGTCACCTGGTGCGAATCCGAAAACCTCTTTCATATCCTTCGCCAGCAGCTTCCTCATCGTGAGAAGAGGTATCTCAGCAGGACAAGCTCGCTCACACTCCCCGCATTCGATGCACTTGTCGGCCATGTGAAAGGACCGGATCATGTGGAATGACAGGCCAGGCGGCACGCTCGGCTCTGCCACGAAGGTCCGGTCTTCAAGCACGCAGTCATCGTCGCAGAAGCAGACGGGGCAATTGAGAGTACATCCGAAGCATTTGTTGCACTTCTTGTACTGGTCGACCCAGAAGCTGAATCTGTCCTCGGGCGACCTCTTGGAGAGCGCGAGCGCAAGCTCGTCGTCTTTCATGCCTTCATGTGGTTCCCCCACAGCAACATTGCTCGGTACAGGATCGTTGCATCTGCACTTCTTGATCTGCTCTTCGCTGCAGGCAAGGCCTATCTTCACAATCCTCTTTTCATCCACGTACTTGCGTTTGACTAGTTCGGCCAAGGCCTTCTCGTCGCATCTTCTCGTGATGATCGCGATTTTGCCTTTCGAAAGCCACGGATAGATGTTCTCGAGAATCGTAACGAGCTGGTACGGAATGTCGAGCCTGACACTATCAGCGCTCTCGCCCTTGGAGATCATGGCAGGAGCGACGTTGCCGTGCTCTTCCCTCATGATAAGCAGGTAGTCGGCCCCACGTTCTTCGAACGCCAGCTTCACGAGCTTCTCTCCGAGGGCGCTCAGAACTTCACCCCCCGCATCGGGTTTGGCCCCAACTTCGTGACTTCGTCCACGAACTCGATGACGACCTTCTGGAACTTCTCGCCCTCCGAGGCGCTGACCCAGTCGAGCCTCAACCTTCTCTCGTCGATGCCGACTTCCCTGAGGACCCTCTGGACGAGGGGCATCCTCTTCGCGGTCCTGTGGTTGCCGGTCATGTAGTGACAGTCGCCGATGTGACAGCCGAGGACGAGCACTCCGTCAACCCCCTGCGAAATCGCCTTCAAGACGTACTCTGGCTTCACACTCGCGCTGCACATCACGCGGACAACGTGCACGTTGGGGGGCATCTGGAGCCTGCTGACGCCAGCGAGATCCGCTCCGGCGTACGAGCACCAGTTGCAGCAGAATGCCAAGATCGTCGGACTGAAGTCGGTCATCAGGTCTCCCCCAGCGCGTTCTTCACAAGGGCGTCGATCATAGCAGCCAGCTGGCGGGTCGTGAACCCTCTCTGCTGCATCGCGTCGTTGGGGCAAGCCGCCACACAGGTTCCGCATCCTTTGCACAGCGTCTCGTTGACCTTCGCGTATCTCCTACTCTCTTCCTCGACGATATCGATCGCCTCATAGGGACATGAAGTGACACAGCTCCCACATGCAGCACACTTGTCTGGGTCGGCCCAAGAGGTGATTGCCTCGACGACGACCTTCCCTTTTCTGATCGGGATCGATGCCTTCGCCGCCGCTGCCATGCCCTGGCTGATGCACTCCGAGACACTGCTCGGCCATCTAGCTGAGCCACATATGAAAACGCCGTCCGTTGAAAACTCGACGGGCCTCAGCTTCACATGCGCTTCCAGGAAGAAACCGTACTTGTCCACCGGCACCTTGAGGAGCTTTCCAACATCCCTCGCATCTTCTCTCGAGACCATAGGCGTCGCGAGCACTATTACATCAGTATCGATGTCGATCTCTTCATCAATCGTCTCGTCGAAAACCTGTACGACGAGGCCGTTCTGCTTCCGAATGACCGTCGCAGGTCTTTCAAGACCGTATCGAAGGAACCTCACGCCTTTCTCCGAAGCTTGTCGGTAGATGTGTTCCGAGGCCGTGCCATAGCTCATGATGTCGCGGTGAACTATCGAGACGCTGGCGTCCGGCAGAGCGTTGACGATTCTGAGAGCATTCTTCAGGGAGGTGTTGCAGCACACTCGAGAGCAGTACTCGCGACCCAACTGTCGACTCCCGACGCATTGGATGAAGACAGCGCGTTTGGGAACCTCGCCCTTGGCCAAGCGTCTCTCGAACTCGAGTTGAGTCATGACGCCCGGGACTGACCCGCAACCATACTCCCCTGTTGGAACTAGCTCTCGTGCACCTGTCGCGAGTATGATTGCCCCTGCTGGAATCTTCTCAGACTTGCCCTTGCTTTCAACCGTTAGCTCGAAGTTGCCTATGAACCCCGAGGAAGATGTGACCCTGGAATCCAAATGGATGTGCGCCTTCGAGGAATCCTTCAGCTCCTTGATGAGCTGGTCCGAGAGCTCCTTGGTCTTCTTGAACTCCGGGCCTATGATGTCGATGTCCTTCAAGATGCCCCCGAGGGTCCCTTCCCGCTCGATGAGATGGGTATCGATACCTTGTGCGACGAGCGATGTGGCGGCGGTCAGTCCAGTCAAGCCTCCGCCTATCACCACCGCGGTCGGGGTCACGTTTGATTCCGTCTCTCTCTGCGGTTCAAGCAGAGCAGCTTTCGCAACGCCCATGGCGACGAGCTTCTTCGCCTTCTCCGTCGCAGCATCGGCTTCCTTGATGTGTATCCAGGAACAGTGCTCCCGTATGCTGACGAACTCGAACAGGTACTTGTTAATGCCCGCCATCTCACAGGTCTTTCTGAACAGAGGCTCGTGAGTCCTGGGAGTACATGCAGCGACAACTATCCTATCTAGCTTGTTTTCTTCGGCGCTCTTGCGGATCGAACTCAGTCCTTCCTCAGAGCATGAGTACAAGTTGTGCTCTGCGACCACGACACCCGGAAGTGCCTTGGCAAACTCAACGAGCTTCTCGATGCCCACGACAGAGGCGATGTTGTTCCCGCAATGACAGATGAAGACTCCAATGCGCGGCAAGGCTCATCCTCCTCCTTTTAGTAGCTCGGCGACTCTTGCAGCAACCCCTGATGCCTGGGCAACGGAATCCGGAATGTCCATCGGGGCCCGCGCAAACCCGCAGACGAGCACTCCTTTCTTGGTGGAATCCATTGGGTGTCTGATGTCTTCAGCCTTCAGGAAGTTGTCCTCATCCAGTTCGAGTCCGGTCTGTTTCGCGAGCTGGATCGCACCTTTCGATGGTATCAACGCAGGACAAAGAACCAGCAGATCGAACTCCTCAGTGACCTGTTCCCCGGCGACGCCTCGTGTCTCATAGGTGACCAGCACGCCGGTGCCTCTAGGAGCTGCCTGTACCTCGGCAGGTCTCGACCTAACATACCGCACGCCGTAGTTCTTCTCCGCTCTCAGAACGAACTCCTGGAAACCCTTTCCAACAGCGCGCATGTCCATGTAGAAGATCGTGGTCTTGATGTCCGGCACATGCTCTCGAGCAAGCATGGATTCCTTGGTCGCGTACATGCAGCACACGCTGCTGCAGTACTTGCACATCCTCTCATCCCTGGAGCCCACGCATTGCACGAATGCCAGCTTCTTCGGTTCCTTGCCGTCGGACGGCTTTACTAGATGGCCGCCCGTCGGACCGGAGGCTGACAGGAGTCTCTCGAGCTGGAGCGATGTAATGACATCCTTGCATATGCCGTAGCCGTACTGCGGCAGAGCGGACGCGTCCATCAGATCGAAGCCCGTGGCGACTATGACCGCCCCTACGTCAAGCTCTACGACCTGGTCCCTCATGTCGTAATTGATGGCCTCCCTCTTGCAGGCAGGGGCGCACTGGCCACACATGGAGCATGGGCCGCAGCCCAGACATCTCAGGGCCTCCTTCAGGGCCTCATCCTTCGAGTAAATTCTCTCGACCTCCTCGAAGGTTGTCCTGCGCTTCTCAAGGGGAAGATGCTTTCGTTCTACGCGCTCCCTGAGCGGAATCTGTCCCTTCATCCGGGCCTTGATGTCCTCGAGGCTGACGACATATCGCTGTGGCTCCGCCGGATCTGGCTCGATGCTCTCGCCCTTGAGGTACCTCTCGATGTACTTCGCAGCCTTGTTCCCGGCCGCCATTGCCTCAACAGCGGACGCAGGTCCCGTGACCGCATCTCCACCTGCGAACACCCCCTCGATCCTTGTGCTCAGGTTGCCGGGGTTTATCTCGAGGGTCTGGTACTTGGTTACGCCGAGCCCAGAGGCGTTCAGCATCCTCAGGTCAGGCGCTTGGCTGATGGCTGGGAGGACATTGTCAACTTCCATGGTGAACTCGGAGCCCTTGATGGGCACCGGCCTTCGCCTGCCTGACTCGTCCGGCTCGCCAAGCTTCATCTTGATGCATTCGATCGCATTGACCTTGCCGCCCTTGCCCAGGATCTTCACGGGCGCGACGAGGTAGTGGAACTTCACACCCTCCTCCTCGGCGGCCTCGATCTCTGTCTTGATGGCTGGCATCTCATCCCTCGTACGCCTGTAGAGAATAAGAATGTCCGACCCCATCCTCAAGGCAGTTCTGGCGGAGTCCATGGCAGCATTCCCGCCGCCGATGACAACCACCTTCTTGCCCAGAGAGACCTTCTCGCGCTTGGCGATTTTTCTGAGGAAGTCGGTCGCATGAATGACTCCGGACAGGTTCTCTCCCTCCACCCCGAGCCTCAAGCTTTGGTGGGCGCCTATGGCCAGGAAAACCGCATCGTGCTCCTTCCTCAGCTGGTCCAGAGTGACGTCCTTGCCCACGGTTGTCCCGTACTTGATCTCTATGCCCGCCTTGAGGAGGTAGTCGGCCTCGGCCTGGAGGATTTTCTTCGGAAGTCTGTAGTCGGGAATGCCCCACCACAGCATACCTCCTGGCTTTTGGGTTGCTTCGAAAATCTTGACATTGTACCCCTTCAGCGCAAGCCGGTAGGCCGCGGTCAGGCCAGCCGCTCCAGCACCGACGATTGCCACCTTCTCGTTGCGTTTCTCTGCGCGTACGGGCAGGGGGTCTTCGCCTTGCGCCCTGGCGAAGTCCCCAACGAAGCTCTTCAGGGCGGCTATGGCCAACGGGGCGTCGATCTCTTTGCGGTTGCAGGCCTGCTCACACGGGTGATGGCAGATACGCCCACAGACAGAGGGAAGCGGGATTGTCTCCCGAATTAGGTTCAGCGCCTCCTTGAATTTCCCCTGGCCGATGAGCGCGACATAGCCTTGTGCGCTCAGGCCAGCAGGGCACGCATCGGAGCAAGCTGCCACTCCTTGCCTGTCAATCGTCGCAACCCCAGGGACGGCCTGTAGAAAGGGCATGTAGACGGCCTTTCTCTCGCCCAAGCCCATTTCGAACTCGCTCGGCAAGATTACCGGACATACCGGGAAACAGTCGCCACAGCCCGTGCACTTGCTGATGTTGACGAATCTCGCCTTTTCCTTGATTCTGACCTTGAGATGAGGGAACTTCCCGGTGATTGTCTCCACATCTGAGTAAGTGTGCAGTGTGACGTTTTCATGACCCGCACACATTATCATCTTGGGTGAGAGAATGCACATGGAGCAGTCGTTCGTGGGGAAGGTCTTGTCAAGCTGCGCCATCCGCCCGCCAATTGAGGGAGTCCTTTCGACAAGATGTACTTCGTATCCCATGTCTGCTAGGTCGAGCGATGCCTGAATGCCCGCTATGCCTCCTCCTATCACTGCTACCCTGTGCGGCATTCTAAGACCTCGCGACTTCCAGTACGGCGACTGTTGGGACGCGCGGGCAGCCTATATTGCTTCCGCCAAACCTTTGTAATGCGCGTATTGGCCTTCCTAGACCGACCCTTGAGGGGCATACAGGTCACATAGATAAGAACTTCCACTCTCGAGATTCTATCTCGAATCCCGCTCGGGATGACCCCATCCGACGGCATCTGCCCATCTCTCAGATTCGAGCAGCTGGATTCGGTCGCTAGGGGAAAGCTTTTATGAGGTTCAGACATAACCCGTCCGAAGTGTAATTCCAATGCTGAAGGAGTGCAGGGAGCACGGGTATTTCAGGGCCGAGACGTGCCCCGTGTGCGGCGACGAGGGCCGCTTCTTGATGAACACTGAGGAGCTGGACAGGCTCAGCAGGACGATGGCCGGCGTGCTGAGGCATTTCCCCGAGAGGTTCGACCTGAGGATGGACAGCCACGGGTTTGTCAGCCTCAGGGATTTCGTGAACGCCCTCCAGAGAAAGCAGCGTAGATATCACTGGGTCAGGCCGCATCATATCGTCGCCATCATCGAGACCGACAACAAGGGCAGGTACGAGTACAGGGACGGGATGATCAGGGCGACATACGCACACACGTTCGATGTCGACCTCGACCTGCCCTCGGGCGGAACCCCTGACAAGCTCTACTACCCGACGACAAAGGAGGAGGTGGACATCGTTCTCGAGGTGGGTTTGAAGCCGTCCGACAGGAAGATGGTTCACCTCAGCAAGGGAATAGGGGACGCTGTCAACGCGGGAAGGGTCAGAACCCCGGAGCCCGTCATCCTCGAAGTGGATTCTAGGGGCGCGACCGAGGACGGGATCGTGATTCAGAAGGCGGGCCGGACTGTCTATCTGACAACTGATGTCCCGCCGAAGTATCTGACAAGGATGGAAGTGGACCTGTCGGAGTTCCCTCCTGAGAAGCCGGTGGCCGAAAAGAAAGAGGATAAGGAGACCAAAGAGGACGACGAGGGTCCGGTCGTGCAGGAGCTGCCGCCAGAGGAATGATTCCACAGTACATTCGCTCGCCGCAGGATGAATCCTTAATATGCCGCGATCTTCTTTCAACGTTCAGATGTTCACACGCGCCGACCAGCTCCTAATTGAGAGGACCGAAGATACGTTCCCGCTGCACGCACTTGAGTTCCATTGGGACGAGTTCGAACCACATCTGGAATGTTTTGATGTTCTTCAGAAGGAAGTCGCCGAGTTCGATCTCGAGGATATCGATTTCGCCGTGAGCAAGAAGAGGGTTTGCGTCGGCTTCTGGGAGGGGGACAAGTACGTCCCTTGCCCGAAGCAGACGCCCGTCGACAGATTTGGCCAGTGCGCCGAGTGTGCCGGCGAGTCGTTCATCCCCTTTCAGGACTGCATTTTCGAGCCCCGATGCGACGGCGAGATATGCGACTTGGATTTCTGCAGGCGCGAGCACGTGTTGTACGTGGCCTTCTATGATACACGTATGAAGATAGGAATGAGTTCCGCGCGAAGGGTGGACAGGAGACTCATCGAGCAGGGCGCGGACGCGTATTCCGTCATAGACACGTTTGCGACGCGCAAGAAGGCGCGTGATTCGGAGAAGGACATCTCCTCTAGACTCAGGATACCGCAGTCCCACAGACAGGAGACTCTTATTCGGAGTCTGTCAAGGCCCGTAGATGAGCGCGGCATCGAGGGTCGGTTCGACGCCCTGAAGATCACCCTCGGCGAGGCCTATGGTATCAAGCCGGAGCCGTTGAAATGGCTCAAGGGCTATCCGATCGACCTCCCTCTCAGGGAGATTCCGAGGCTGGAAGAATCGTGGGGCAGCCACAGGGGCGAGCTCGTTGGCATCAAAGGCAGGTGGCTCGTGTTCGAGTCGGACGGCCTCAAAGCGTTGAGCCTGGCCGACCTGCCCTCGAGGTTCCTCACGCGCGCAATCACCTGACCACTTGGCATCGGCCAAACACACAAATAGGATTCTCGCGTTGATGATGTCCGGATGGAACCATGAAGATAACAAGGCTCGGCCACGCAGCTTTCCTGCTAGAGGGCAAAGACAGAATCCTGGTAGACCCGTTTCTGACGGGCAACCCACTGGCTTCGACGTCGGCGGACAAAGTCGATTGCGACATCATATGCGTAACCCACGGGCACAGCGACCACCTCGGAGACGCTGTGGACATTGCTCGTAGGACCGGCGCCGTGATCGCCTCGATCGTCGAGTTGTCCGATTGGCTCGAGAAGACAGGTGTGAAGAGCGTGGGGTTCAACATGGGTGGGACCGCGGTCATCAAGAGCACCAAGGTGACGATGGTCCCAGCATTCCATTCGTCCAGCATCGGCGCGCCTGGGCTGGAGTTCTCAGCAGCCATGGCGGTCGGCATGGTCATCGATTCCGGCAAGGTGGTCTACCACGCTGGTGACACGTGCGTGTTCGGAGATATGAAACTCATACGCGAGCTCTACAAGCCCGATGTCGCACTGCTACCGATTGGCGGGTTCTTCACGATGGATCCAAAACAGGCGGCCATGGCGACGGCTTTGATCAGTCCGAAGATCGCAATACCCATGCACTACGGGACCTGGCCTCCGATCGATCAGGATCCGAAGGAATTCGAGAGGCTCGCCAAGAAGTCGTCGAAGGCGAAGATAGTGATACTCAAGCCAGGCGAGTCTGTGGAAGTCTGATGCTAGATGGCCAACATTCTCACTCCAGCCGACATAAGACAGCGGCACGGCTCTCTGTTCTCGAAGAGGCTCATAACTCTCGTGGACGAGGTGGCTGGCAAGGCCAAGATAGTCGAGGAATGCTGCGCTCAAGGCCCCGTCGAGTGGGATGCCGTCAACCGGCTGAGGGCGAGAGGGGTCGTGGAGCATGTCGAGGTCGTCGGCACGACCCTTGTCATGGACGCCCGGATTGGCGAGGGAGAGGTGCACTTCGGCCCCGCGTCGAGGGACACGGGCGGCCAAGCGCTCAAATCCCTTATCGTCAAGGACGGCAAGGTGGAAACGACCTGGATAGGCCTAGCCGGCGCGAGTGTGGGCGTGGGCGCGTGCTTGCCTCAGGCGGAGGGAGTCGAGAAGGTCGAGTATCTCAGCGATGAACTCGTCGGGGGAAGTAGGAAGGTCGAGATCAGAATCACGACCCCGGTGCACAAGAGGCTCGTGATCGGCATCGATGACACCGACACGAAAGAGAAAGGTGCGACTTGGGTCCTTGGCCTGAAGCTGGGGCGCGAGATGCCGCATGGAATCCTTCTTTCACACAAGATCGTCCAACTCAATCCGCACGCCCCTCAGAAGACCACGAACTGCGCATCGACCGGAGTGAGCTTCGCGGTGCGACCCGAGGATATCGCGAAGGCAGTCGACTGGGCCAGGGATTTCGTCGCCACGAACACCTTCTCGGATCAGACCGCGATTGCAGCCTACGAAGGCCTCGACATCCCGAAGAAGCTCGTGAAGTACGGGGCCAGTGCGAAGGAGACGATCCTGGCCATCCACGATGCTGAGCACGCCGCGAAGGAATGCGGCGTCCATATCCACGAGATCACGGGTCGGCGGGGTTCCATCGGTGCCGTCGCGGCCATCGGCTGTTTCGACCTCGGACTGTATAGTGCTGGCCTGCCCGAGGACTTCAAGCACGTATAGCTTTAAATCACGCCCCCGCATTGGAGGCGAATGGCGGTCGGAGCGCGTCAACTACCACCCA
>Ga0315280_10005220_pt1 | contig 18660 bp, 15 predicted proteins | sample YL17G06_40_MG_FD_203697 | JGI IMG/M metagenome (GOLD analysis project Ga0315280, IMG submission 203697) | Sediment microbial communities from Yellowstone Lake, YNP, Wyoming, USA - YL17G06_40 | ecosystem: Environmental > Aquatic > Freshwater > Lake > Sediment | place: USA: Wyoming | collected... | reverse complement strand
CTACAACAGACTGAAAGAAAAATACTTAAACCAAAACAACACAACCATTCAAATAACGATAACATAGGAAAGTTAACCGATCAGCAGACACAACCAAAACTTTGCGTCCAATTCGACAAACTAGAAGGTGCAAGCTGTCAATATGAATCTCACCTTGATTTGAGATCTTAATTTGCCAAGAAGGAATGTTGCGTGGGAGTTCACCTCCTTCATAAACAAAGCAGTCACATGTGGATCGAACTTCCTCGTGGAGCAAATGGCATAGTGCTCGTACTCGCAAAAGTCTACTCAACATAGGTATGAGCAACTCCCAGAAGAACATCAGCAATCTGGAAAAAGCGAAGGCTGCTACCATCTGGAGGCGCTAACCGAGAGAGCCAAGAAATTCTACTTCAATTGATAAGGGCTAAATAGCGAACAATTAGTTGAATAATCAAATAATTAGAGACGTGGAAATTCTTGGTTGAGAAATATCTTGCAGTATGTCTACAACAAGAGTCCAAGAACACTACAACACGTGACATTATTGAAGAGAACGTTAGGCATACTTGCGATTTAGTAGCCTACGCAGTGGAAGGCTTCGAACATTATCTTCCTGTTAAGCTACTAGTCACGCCCGAGCTTAATCTAACAAATTTGCCATTCCATACGGCGAAAGAAAATAGCGCGGTAGCAATTCAGATACCGGGACCTGAGACGGATGCGATAGGCGAATCGGCGAGGAAATATCGCTGCTACGTAGTTGTTGGGGCTCTAGAAAAAGATCAGCAGTGGCCGCTTGTATTTAACTCTCTCTTGTTAATCGATCCCAAGGGAAGTCTAATTCTCAAATATCGGAAAGTTAACCCTTGGATTCCAGTGGAGACCACTTGTAGTCCTCACGATCTTCTTCCTGCGGGGTATGACGAACAGCTGTTTCCTGTGGCTAAGACACCGATTGGTAACATCGGGTGCTATATATGCTATGACGGTCTGTTTCCGGAGGTAACAAGACAGTTGGCGCTTAATGGGGCGGAAATCTTGATTAGAGTTTCTTTTTATCCAGATCCATATGGAACTCAACCGACGGACTGGTGGAGTATTGTAAATAGGGTGCGGTCGATCGAAAATATTGCGTACGGGATATGTTGTCAGTCAGGAAGTAAACTGGATACCGCCCCACCTTATTCTTCGCCAGGCCACAGTATGATAGTCGACTGGGAAGGCAGAACTCTGGCTGAGGCTGGGCGTGGAGAATGCATTATAGCCGCTGCACTTGACATTGATATGCTGAGGCATGTAAGACTCAACTCGAGACTACATAATATGCTTGCCCACCTTCGAAGTAGCGCTTACGACTACTGGAAGATGCAGCCTTACATCTCTCATCCTGAATATGCTAAAAAGTCTGATTTAACTGTTCAAGAGCTTGATGATGCGATTAAGGAGTCTAGGGACAAGTTCTACAAGAAGCGCTATAAGTAAACAGAAGTTCTAGTCATGGGTTTGAAGGAGCCGAGGCATTAGGGAAAGCTTCGGTTCAGATAACTCGCCCCGCGCAAGAAATGGATTTGAGCCAGATACCCATCGATCACAATTTTCGTTCGTATGAGCACTCTGAGGACTACATACCGTGCAGAAACAACTGAGCTTGACTCTATGCCCTACTGAGCGTAGCGGTCATTCCTCCATCCACTACGAGAATAGCGCCGGTCACAAACGAAGATTCATCTGAGGCCAGATATAGAGCCGCGTAGGCAACGTCTTCCGGTCTTCCAATTCTCCTCAAAGGAGACAGATTCTCATAGTATTTTCTAGTTCTTACATCTTTCAAAATGCCAGCCGCCATAGGTGTTTCAATAGTCCCAGGACATATGCAATTCACACGAATGCCTTTAGGCCCTAAATCATTGGCCAGCGCCCTTGTTAATGCGATAACTCCTCCCTTGGAAGCCGTATATGCGTCCGCTCCATGTATGCCGATCAAGCCATTTACAGATGACACATTAATTATTGAGCCGCCGCCATGTCGTATCATCTCAGGTATCGTATACTTGCAACAAAGATAGACGCCCTTCAGATTAATGTCCGTTACAATATCCCAATCCTCTTCAGGAGTATCAACTACGGGAGCCATTCTACCAAATGAATAGCCCACTCCAGCATTATTGTAGAGAACATCTATCTTTCCATACTGGGAAATTGCAAATGCTACCATCTTTTCTACATCTTTAGCTTTCGAGACATCTGCCTGAATGAAAGCAGCCTCCCCACCTGCAGCCTTGACTAGTTCAACAGCTTCCTTGATATTCGAAGTCCTCCAGCCGGCAACCACAACTTTCGCTCCTTCATTCGCAAATATTATTGATGCCGCACGCCCCTGCCCTCCACCGGCTCCCGTAATTATGGCCACCTTATTTTGTAGCCTCAACTTACTTCCCCGATTGTAGTTTCTGCAGAGAATATTTAACAATTCTTAAATTCTCAAAATGTCGCTACTCTCTTGTATAGCCAGAATACAAATCGTTTCTTGGTTTCATGAGAATGCTGACTCGCTTCACATGTACGAGAAATCTTATATGAGTTTATAGAGAATTCTATCGGACAAATAGAATGGTGATGTAAGGTGATATCGTCACGCGACGAAGCTCTTGAAAAAGCTGAAAGATTCCTCCTTCACTCCTTAAAACTAATGCCACATACCAGCCGCATAGTACTTGTTGAAGGAAACGGCGCTATCTTGAAAGATATAAATGGCAAGGAGTATATCGATGGGCTCTCCGGATGTATGGGCCCTCTTCTTATAGGGCATTCGCATCCCAAATTCATTGACGCTGTCGAAAGACAGGTCAGAAAACTGACGCACCACTGGCTTACGTTTGATAATGTTCCAGCCATTCATTTAGCTGAAAAACTTGCTGAGATGACGCTGGGAAATCTGCGTAAGTCCTACATCGCCCCCGGCGGTGGAGATGCTGTAGAAGCCGCGATAAAGTTAGTAATGATGCAGAGAGGCAAAGGTGAAGTGATATCTCTTTACTCTGGTTACCATGGTATGTCGCTTGGACTTACCAGTTTATGCGGTATGTCATGGCGTCGTAATCGTATTCCTGGCGGTACTAGATGGCCCGGCTTCCAGCAAATACCTAATCCGTATTGCTACCGGTGCCACTTTGGCCTAGAATATCCTGACTGCGATCTTCAGTGTGCGAAAGCTTTGGATAGCGCAATAAAGTTCGCCTCTTCTGACAATGTTGCGGCTTTCTTGTTAGAGGTTGTGCAAGGCCCAGGCGGCCACATAGAGTTTCCAAAGGAGTACTTTTCGGAGATAAAAGACATTTGCGAAGAACATGAAGTCTCGATAATTGCGGACGAGGTCCAAACAGGTCTGGGAAGATGCGGTGCCATGTTTGCGTCGGAACTTTACGATTTCAAGCCAGACGTTCTTGTGCTGGGCAAGGCTCTTGGAGGAGGTTTGCCGATAGGAGCCGCAATGTTCTCTGAAGAATTGACTCCAGCAGAGCTAGGCAACGAAACGTGGCACTCGCTAACCTTCGAAAACAACCCCCTTGTATGCGCAGTGGCATTGGCAGTGATAGACATAGTACTTGAGGAAAAGCTCGTACACCGAGCTAACGAATTGGGCAACAAGTGTAGAAAAGCTCTGAAAGATCTTTCACAAGAATATAGTATCATAGGTGATGTGAGGGGACCCGGTCTCTTCATAGGGGTCGAACTGGTGAAGGACAGAGTAACGAAGGAACCGGCTGTCGAAGAAGCTGAAAGATTTGTTTACTCTGCTCTTGATAAGGGGCTGATCACTTGGACCGGAGGAATAGGAAATGTTCTAAAGATAAAGCCGCCGCTTACCATCAGAGAAGATCAGATGGACAGACTTATCGAGATTCTTGATCAAACCTTCAAAGAAGTCAGCAAATGATGCTTTCAACTCAATTCGTTTTGCGGAAAGAAAGAAATACAGGTCTCAGGTCTATTAGGAATGGGGAACCTTGAACAGAATTCTCTATCTTTTCTCTGGAAAAGAGTCGGACAAGAAGAAGATGCCCGCCTATTTTGCATCACTCCAGAAGGAAATAGACGACATTTCGAGAGCTGATACCAGAATTGAAGTCAGAGGTCTTTCAGACAGAGTACCAGACCAGTCAGAGATGGTCTACTGGTACAGTCACTCCGTAGTCGTGGAAGAAATGATCGAACAGGCGAGGAAGGCTGAAAAGGAAGGATTTGACGCTGCAATCATTGGATGCTTCGGGAATGTGGAAGCTGAATATGCGTTGAAGGAAGTCTTAGACATTCCTGTGGTAGGCGTAACCGAGGCGGGTTTTCTACTTGCATGCGCCTTGGCAACGAGATTCTCGATGGTCGCGTACAACCGAAAGGTTGTTCCATGGCTGGAAAGAACTATAAGAGAATATAGCCTTGAAGACAGACTCTGCTCCATTAGAACAATTGATGTTGAGCTCGAGAAAGTTTTGGCTCGAAGAGCAGCTAAGCAGATCGAGAAAAGAATGCTAGAGGAAGCTAGTAAAGCTATTTGGGAAGATCGAGCTGAAGCGGTTATCTTGGCGTCTGCGGGGATGGTTGGAGAGGCGGAGCATATTGGCAAAAAACTCAATGTGCCTGTCATAGATCCCGTTGAGGCGAGCATAAAATTTGCCGAGATGCTCGTCGATCTTAAGAAGAAAAGGAATCTTTATCATAGCAAGATCGCGTGCTGGCGTCCATCTCCAAGATTGAAGAACAGTTGAAGCTATCGGTTCAGCCTTCAACTACCTGAAGCTGCATCAGAACTTGCCTTAATCTTTCCTTTTGTTTAAGCGTCGGCGGCCTTGCTGGTTTTCTTGCTGGGCCAACTGGTATTCCCCTAGCGGTGACCGCTTCTTTGAAGAGACTTGGGAAGGACCCATAGTCTTCTAAGGCCAGCCATAGAGGCAACAGTGCATCATGTATCGCTTTTGCATCTTCGAGATTTCCTTTTATGAAAGAATTGTATATCTCTAACTCTAACTCCGGAACGATGTTGGCCCCAGCAAGTATTCCTCCTGGACAGCCTAGAACTAGAGACGGAAGGAAGAGCATGTCTGCACCCTGTAGTACAGCAATTTTCTTCCTAACGAGATGTAATGTCAGGTTGAAGTTGATCATATTCATCCCGCTGTCTTTTACTCCCACAATGTTTCTCAAGCGAGATAGAGTGGAAATCATTTCGGGACTGAGTTCGTAGCCACACCAAAATGGTATGTTATACAGCAGCAAGGGAAAGTCGTTTACGGCGTCATTGATCGCTTTGAAATAGTCGTACAGAATCTCGGCAGAGGGTCGTTGATAGTATGGTTGAACTATTAAGGCCGCGTCGGCTCCCACTTCTTTGGCGTATTTTGTGAGTTCTTCGGTGCGTTTTTGATCGGGAAATCCTGTTCCAGGCATCACAAGAGCTCTCCCGTTCGCGGAGTCAACGGTAACTCTAATCAGTCTCTTTTTCTCTTCCATAGTAAGCTTCGCAGTCTCGCCTACACTGCTTATCGGAAATATGCCCTGAACACCTTTGCTAATCAGCCAGTCAACGAGCGTCTTCATTGCATCAATATTCAGGTCCCCATTCTTCTGAAATGGCGTTACCATCGCTGCTATGACGCCTTCAAGCTTGATTTTCGTTTTCACATACTGAACCTCCGAGGCATGTGCAAAAGACTCATTCAACGCCACACCATTTCATTAAGCAAAGCGCAATGATCTTCACCGATTCCATGAGATCTGTAGTCGAGAGAAACTCATTGATAGAATGAGCTTGTTTTAACGACCCTGGTCCGAAAAGCACTGTAGGGGTATTCGCGTATTTTGTTAGCAGCCTCATGTCACAACCTCCCGGAAAGCCTCCGTAGACGATCATTTCTCCTGTAATCTCCTCATACGATTCTTTCACCGATAACGCTAAAGGATGGTCTCTACTAGTCTCTGAAGATTCTATGCATAGAGTCGGCCATTCAACATTAGGCTTATGCTCTCTTAACCATCTGTCATTCTTGACTACTCTATCCAAATACTGCTCAAGATCATTCGAAACATCCACTATATTCTCTCCGGGTAAGCATTCTATGGTGCCCTCGATCACCGCGTCTTCAGGTACAGTGCAGGGCCATTCGCCACTTTTCATGATCCCTACGCAAATTGGTGTTCGAGAAGAGTATCTTTCAAAAAGAACGTGAGTACTACTTTTCTCTCGCTGTTCCTCAAGATTCTTTAGCGACTCCAGAATCTTTATCCCCTTCTCGAGAGCGCTGACGCCCTCCTGCTTGAACCCCACATGCGCGGACTTGCCTTTAATCGAAATCCTGAAGAACCGACCGCCTCTGTGTGCAAGATGTAATTCAAGGTCGGTCGGTTCTGCAATGATCGCTCCATCAGCCTTATACCCTCTCAGTACGCATGCAAGTGTTCCAGTTCCTCCAATTTCCTCGTTAAGGACACTTTCGACTACCACATCTCCGTCAAGCTCAATCCCACTATCGATTACGCTTTCAACAGCCATTATCATAGCTACTATGCCGCCTTTCATGTCAGACGATCCTCGTCCAATAATTCTGTTGCCGCTTGATATAGCGCACCAAGGATCGTATTTCCAGTGTTTCAACGGTTCCGGAGATACTACATCAGAATGTCCGTTAAGGATTATTGATCTTCCTCTTCCCGATCCTCTAAGGACTCCGACGACCATTGGGCGATTCTTGAAATCTCTGTGAACCGGTGTATACGCTGGATGAGTTTTCAACTGATCCAAATCAGGTTCCCAAGCGTCTACGGAATACCCTGCTTGCCTAAGCCTGTCTGCTATCGTAGCTTGGATTTCTCTTTCATGATGACCAGACTCTGTAACACTCGGTATCTTAACCAGCTGTTTCAAGAAATTGACAATCTCATTACGGTTTCTTTCAATCGTACTTAGAACTTTCTTTTTCAAAGATTTCATGAAACCAACCCGCCATATTTTGACCTCTCGACAGCCGCACTGATCGATCTGCTAGTGTGTTACTCACCTCAATATATTCATTAAGAGATCGTGGTGTCGACTGAAGAACGAAGAAATACATCGAGGCAACTGTCTAATGTTCGATGCAACTCGCAAACATGGTTAGCCTCAGATTATGATGTCAGCCTTTTATGGCCCCTAAAGTCAACCCTCTCGCTAGGTGCTTACGAACCAGAAGAGCCAACGTCAGAACTGGAAGCATGGATACTGTCGCATATGCACACATAGCCTCCCAGTCAATGTTCATAAACGAAACATTAGACGCAATTGCTGGCGGCAACGTAACCGCTGCCTCTCTTGTGAGTATGAAAGCGAAGAGAAATTCATTCCATGAAGTTATGAATCCAAGAGTTCCAGTTACTATAAGCGCAGGATAAACAAGCGGAAGCGTAACGTAAAGTAATACTTTCAGCCTTGAACAGCCGTCTACAAGCGCAGCATCCTCTATCTCGACCGGAACTTCATCGATAAATCCCTTCAGGATCCATACGGCGAAGGACACGTTAATAGCTGTGTAGATAAGTATGACAGCTATTTGCGTGTCAAGCAATTTGAGATCTCTCATAATAAGATAGAAAGGAACGATAAACGCAAAAGCCGGGCCCATCCTCGTGCTCAAGATGAAAACTTCAATGTCTCTCTTTCTTCTTACATCGAATCTACTGAGAGCGTAGGCGGCAAAGATGCTGACCAAAATTGCAGCTAGAACAGATGACACTGAAATCATCAGGCTGTTGGAAAAGAAATGGAAAATCCTTGATGAAATGCGATCATATGCCTCAAAGTTTGGCTGAAAAATCCAAACCGGGGGAACTCTGCTGTTCTGTTCATGAGTCTTGAAAGACCCTTCTATAATCCATACAATCGGGACAAGTGTATAGAATAAGATCAGGAGTATCAATGAATATGTTAGGGCGGACTTTACCCTCTTCCTTAGCTGTCCTCTCATTTTCCTCTACCAACCAGAATCCTAATGTATACTAGGGAAATCCCCATAATAATATAGAGAATTATGATTCCGAAAGCCGACGCTTCACCCATTCGATACGCCACGAAAGCTGTCTCGTATCCGCGAATATTCAAAGTGGTTGTAGCAGTGCCAGGGCCGCCAGATGTCATGACCCAAATTAGATCAAAAATCTTGAACGTATCAATCGTTCTAAGCAATACGGCAATGAGAATTGCAGGTCTCATCAACGGAAGAGTTATAGTTCGAAATACTTGCCATGAAGAGGCGCCATCCACTCTAGCAGCCTCGTAAGGCTCCTGAGGGAGTGCTTCAAGAGCAGCCAGCAAGATCATGAACACCAGCGGAGTCTGATTCCAAACATCTGCTATAATTATGCCGTAGAGGGAAAGTGTAGGATCTGCTAGAATGGTCGTAACATTTATTCCTAATGACGGCAAAACATATGCGGTTATCAGTCCGGTTCCTTCGTTATACATGAATCTCCAACCGAATGCAACAACTACCGGCGTAACTACCATCGGAAGAATCAGGATCGTTCTGATTATGCCTTTTCCTTTGATTTCTTGATTGAGCAGCATGGCTTGCCCCATTCCAATAAGTAATGTGAGAGCAGTTGAAAGAAGTGTGAAAACTAGAGATACTCGTAGCGAGTCCTGAAAAGCTTGGCTCCCGAGTATTGTTATGTAGTTGTCCAGCCCTATGAATGGCCTTCCCATTTCAGGACGATAGAGAATCCAGTTACGTACGCTTGCATCGATGGCAATCAACATAGGAGCAATCATTACAGCCAACAAAGTTACAAGTGCAGGTGCAAGCATGCCATAAGGTAAAAGCCTTTGTGATGCGAAGTGGCTTGGTCTTCCCAAAACTTCTTCTTCTCCAAAAAAATGGAGGAAGTGGAATATACTAGTCGTAGTATCCTGCTTTCTTCATAATATCGTACGTCTTTGCTTGAGCCTCATCCAACGCTGCTTTCGCAGTTTTGCTGCGGGCAGTAGCCTCTGACATAGCTGTTCCGAGCAGATAGCATATCTCAGCGTATTCGGGGATCAATGGCATATATTCAGGATGTGCAACCCTGAATGATTCCAGTATGGCGTTCATGTCTTCGTCTGGGGTGTTCGTTAACTTCTTGACTTCCTCGCCTTCCATAACCGACTTGATTGGCAACGTGTTTATTCCTGTTTTCGCCATTCCCAACATGCTCTGACCTGACGCGATCAATTGAAGAACCTGCCAAGCTGCGTCTTTGGCCTTTCCGTCGCTGTTTAGCATGTATGTGAATGTCCAGTATGATTCCATTCGTCGAACGGGTCCCATGGGAGCTATTGCGATTCCGAGGTTCATTGGGTCGATTGTAGCTGTTACCTTGCAATACCAATACATGCCTGCGAACCCTAGAAACATCGCTGCTCTGCCTTCAGCTACGTCCTTCGCACATTCGTACCAGCTATAGTCTGCACTGCCTGGAGGCCCGTATTTTTGAAGCAGTTTCGCTTCCTCTGCGTATCCAGCAACGAATTCGGGAGTGTTAAGCGTCGGTTTCGCTTTATTCGCCTTTATCGCTCCATAAGTGGATGCATTGCCTTCGAACCATGTTCCTCCGTAAGCCCAAGAAACCCCGGTCGACTCGATTGTAGGTTCTTCGCCTTTCTTAGCTCGCATTGTGAAAGGCGACATCTTTATTTTGTCTTTCTTGAAGCCATCAGCTAGTGCAGCGCAAACAGTCTCAAGTTCGTCAAACGTTTTCGGTGGCTCTAGATTGTATTTCTTAAACAAATCCTTCCTGTATGTTAGCCCTGATCCCCAACTGTATGTTGGGAGGCCGTATAGATTTCCTTCATAGGTGTTTGCGTCAAGTGTAGATTTGTAGTAATCGTCGAAACCTTTGAAATACTTTGGATTGGGTTTTTCAAAATAGGGCTTTAGATTTTCAATGAATTTGCCTATCGCGAACTGAGGCAACGCCCAACAGTCCACGCCTATAACATCATAGAGAGCTGTGTGCGAAGAAAGATCAAGCATTATCTTGTCTCGCATAGCGTCTTCAGGCCCGAATTCAAACTTTACATTTATGCCCGTCTCGTTCTCAAATTCCTTCAGCAGAGGCTGCTTCTCCTCCTTGCTTATCAAATGCCCCAGCATCCAGTCTCCCCAAGTGGCAACGGTGACCGTTTTGCCTGCGTAAGGTTTAGTTGGTGTGGGCGTAGGAGTTGGTGTAGGCGTCGGAGTGGGTGTGGGCGTCGGTGTGGGCGTAGGTGTTGTCGGAGTAGGCTGAGTCGCTTGGTATATACCGTAACCGGCAGCCGCAACAACTGCAACGACGACGATGCCGCCAACGTACTTCACGTAGCCACGTCTAGAAACTTTTTCTTCAGACATGCAAATCACGCACCAATTTTTCCTGCGTCTAAGGATATGGCTACACTCCTAATAAGACTTTCCAACGCATTTCCAGCTTACGCGCTAAGGATCAAGTAGAGGAATCGATATTCCAAGCTTACAAGAGTCCGACAGCAATGCGCAGAATTGGGAATTTCGAATGGAGCTCTTCTGTTTGGGACCGAGGCATTCTTTTTGATCCTTGTTTTCAAAAAGCGACGGGTTTCCCAAACACATTAATCTATCTCATTCCAATGTTGTTCCAAGAAAATCTTCGAGGTAGGCTGGGCTGGAAATGAACAAGGCAAAAGATCTTTCAGAAAACGTCAAGGAAAAGCGAGATGAGATTATCGATCTTTGCCGAAAACTCGTTGCGATTCCGAGTGTTGCTGGAGAAGAAGGGGAGTGTCAAAGATTCATCGCCGACAGATTGAGCAGGCTTGGTCTAGAGTTAGACTTATGGGAGCCTGATTTTGTGAAGTTGAAGGAGCATCCTGCATATAGCTCAGTTGAGTTATGCGAAGATACAAAGCTTCACACCTACAAAGACAGACCAAACGTGGTAGCAACACTGAAGGGAAAGGCGAAGGGCAAGTCTCTCATCTTGAATGGACATGTAGACGTGGTTCCAACAGGTCCGACTGAAATGTGGACTCACAACCCTTGGGGAGGGGAAATTGAGAATGGAAGACTTTACGGCAGAGGCGCTGTTGACATGAAAGGGGGACTAGCAGCAATCATGATGGCTGTTGAAGTTCTGGTCGAAACCGACATTCAATTGAGTGGGGACTTGACAATTGAGAGCGTGGTAGATGAAGAACCTGGTGGAAACGGAACGCTTGCCTGTCTTCTCAGAGGCTACAAAGCGGATGCAGCGATTTTCACAGAACCTTCGCAGCTATTCGGTCAGGGAGCGATAGGAATCGCTAGTAAGGGAGCTAATCAATATCGAATTCGAGTAAGAGGAAGAAGTGGGCATATAACCGGCGGACGCTTGAGCAAGGAATACGTCAGTGCCATTGACGAGGCCGTCAAAGTATTGCAAGCAATCAAGAACTTCAATTCGATAAGACAGAGCGAGAGCATAGACCTAAATCCTCCGTACTATTCGCCAAATCTCGAGAAAGGCATGATCGGCGTTGGAAAAATGAAATGTGGTGACTGGTTCAGCATGATGCCAAACTTGTGTGAGATAGAAGGAGCCGTAGAATGCTATCCGGGAGAGGACCTAGAGAATACTAAGAAAAAGTTACAAGACTACATACAAGCATTTGCGAGATTGGATCCTTGGATGAAAGACAACCCACCCGAAGTGGAGTTCTTTGGGCTTCATATAGTACCTGCCAAGATAAGACCGAATGAGCCGATAGTGCTGACTCTGAGTAGGTGGATAAAACGGATTTCGAATGTGGACGCACATGTATTCGGTTTTCCCGCTGGATCTGATCAACGCATATTCACAGAGTACGCTGGAATTCCAGCTGTTCACTTTGGACCGAGCGGCGGAGGAATACATGTAGCAGACGAGTATGTGAATGTTGGCGATCTGGTTGATCTAACGAACATACTTGCCAACACAATAGCCGATTGGTGTCTGTAATTATAGTTTTTAATAAGCGTAATATAACATTGAAAAGCGCAATATATACCATCTATGTCTAGAAATTGTAGAAGCAAATCGACTCAGAAAGTTTCTTAGTCAATCCAGACCGATTAGCACGAAAACATATGGGTTGACCAGTTGAATCCTTTGAGTTTGGGCTAATGCTAGATCAGCGGTGTGCAGTTTTTATCTTTTGCTTGGCTATGACAACCCTCACAAAACATAATAATCCAAAAATCTCTTTGTGCCTTGAAGCGCGAATCGCAATTTCTCATTTTAAAAGGGGTAACTTTATCGGCTTTCCCTTTTCCGACGAAAGCCTAGTCGCTATACACGCCTCATGGGTATTAATTGCGCTCTCTAGGTCGCAATGGGAGTTGCTGTCCTCAATTATGCATTTGACAAAGTGATCCACTTCCCCTTGAAACGGATGATGTGTAACCTCACCGCTGTCGGGAAGAATTGTGGGAACTTGGACCCAACCTTTTTGGCCTGGAAACTTGTGAGACCAAATGCGATTGTCTTTTATAGTGCCTTTGTCCCCGAAAACCGATACCGGAAAACCGTATGGCATTACGCAATCATTGTTGGACGAGACCTTAGCCAGTGCGCCATTACGAAACTTGACAAGCGCAACACTGAAGCCATCCCATTCAAGATCTCTCCCTTTCCTATGTCCTCCTGAATAGGCTGACACCTCAACTATATCTTCAGCTTCAAACCTCTTTCTTCCAGCGAACCATCGTATTGCGTCCATTGCATGACAACCTCCGACCAAAAAAGTTCCACCTCCGGTTTCCATTCTTCTCGTCCATTCCCAGCCACGTAGCCATGGTCCGATATTGTGCTGGTAGTCAGCCTCGACGTAAAAGACGTTTCCGATGAAATCATTTTCAATCATCGATTTGATCGTTTCGAATAGAGGATTCCAACGTAATACAAAGCCAACGACAGTCTTGATTTTCGCCGTCCTAACGGCGTCCCGCATCTCCTTCAAATCCTTCAAATTCAGTGCGACAGGTTTCTCTATGACTATATTTTTTCCCGCCTTAGCAGCTTGAATTGTCTGTTCTGCATGAAGAAAGTTAGGTGAACATAGACATACTATGTCCAAGCTGGAGCTTCCCAGCATCTCCTCGTAGTCGGTATATATTTGAACGTCTCTCAGCCCAAATTCTCTAGCTTTCTCCTCACCTCTCTTCTTCGATCTACTACAGATCGCCGCTACGTTTGTTTGCGGATTATCTTGAAAAGCCTTGATATACTCAGATGAGACCCATCCCGTTCCAACAATACCTACGCCGTACTTTTTCCTTCCCAAATTGTTTCACATTACATATGTTAAAGCCCCTGTAATTTTAGGTCTTTCGACGAGTTAGCGAAACAATAGAAAGCAATTTAACTGATCACGCCTCCGGAAGCGTCAAGATCTTGAGTAAAAATGAAAATCTCAATGGCTTTTAGCGTCTGTGCGTTTTGTTGTTGATTCAACTGCCGGTGGATGCTTCGCTCAAGTTCTTATTAAGTACAAGCCATAGATACTCTTCGTTGATCGGATATGTCTCGTGTTGGAATTGGCGTAATTGGAGTTGGCACCTGGGGTCAGTTTCACGCAAGAACTTACGCTGAACACTCATCTGCAGAGCTTATTGCTGTTGCCGATGTTGACGTAAAACGCGCTAAAGAGATAGCGAAGACGTATGGTGCCAAGAAGTATTTTGCGGACTATAGGAATCTCCTTAGGGATCCGCGGGTGGAGGCGGTTTCAGTTGCGGTTCCAGATCCATATCATAAGGAACCTTGTCTTGCTGCAGCCGAGGCGGGAAAGCACATACTCGTCGAAAAACCGCTTGCAACTACACTCGAAGATGCTGAAGCGATTGTCCAAGCAGCGGAGAAAGCGAAAGTAAAGCTCATGGTTGACTTTCACAATAGATGGAACCCGCCCTTTGTTGTTGCCAAGCATATCATCGACAAAGATGAGATCGGAAATCTGCTCTATGTTAACTTACGATTGAACGATACGATATCTGTCCCGATGAAGATGTTGAAGTGGGCGTCGAAATCGTCGGTTGTTTGGTTTTTAGGAAGTCATGCGGCAGACATTACGAGATGGTTAATGAAAGACGAGCCAGCAACTGTCACTTCATTCGCAAGATCGAAAGTTCTAGTTCGCAAGGGCATAGACACCCCTGACCTATTCCATTCAGTAATCGAATATAGGAGGGGCGGGCTATCAGCCATAGAGAATCAATGGATCCTTCCAGAGACGTTTCCTTCACCGTACGACTTCAACGCTGAATTGGTCGGAACCAAGGGAACACTGTTCATAGATACTTCACAGAACAGATGCATTCAGAAGTTTGCTGGCCGAAAATGCGAGTATCCAGATGTCCTTGCGGTGCCAATCATACATGGGAGGCTAACAGGCTTTGCTAAGGAAGCCATATCACATTTCGTTGACTGTGTTGCGTCAAACAATAGACTGATGGTTACAGGTGAGGATGGCATACAGAATACGAAAACAGTTCTAGCCATGGTAGAGTCAGCCAAACGTGAAAAGTCCGTTGAAATACAAGACTAGTCTCTAAGGACTCCGGCCGTCAATCAATAAGATACCTCCGAATTCAACTATTGGCATACTCACCAGCACCGAAGCACTTGAAAACGGTCCCCAAGAGATTCTTCTGAAAGAAAATGAGCAAGTAGGGGGTCACCGTTATCGTCTTTGAAATGAGGCTGGTTAGCCCGGACTGAGAGTTACACCTAATTTCGATACGGTCAAGAAACTAGCCGCACCCTGAAACTCGTTCATTTTGACTGCACGAAGAATGGCAGGCTCAAACCCGCTATTCTTGATGCATGAATGATAGTCTTAGAAGGAATAAAGAACGCTTTGTACAGACGGCTTTTCAATTTGGTGGGAAGAGACAATAGCACGAGGTATTCAAAAGGAATGACGTGATAGAACTTACCTGAAGATTCGTCTACCTTCTATTAAGAAAATCAAATTCGCATCATATTATGGATCCATTCGTCATTTTCACGAATATGAACGCGTTCAAATCGAGAAAATGCAATTCAGGATCCAACTCTCGAATCTCTCAGATGTCTGCGAAACTGTCAAATATGAAAATAGGACAATAACCAAGCCGAGGAGAAATTCTATGGGGATTATTTCGCTATTTGACTTGAGTGGAAAGACAGCTTTTGTTACAGGTGGAAGTAAGGGGTTAGGAAAGGTTATGGCTTCAGCTCTTGCTGAGGCTGGAGCTAACATCGTAATAGCGAGTAGGGATTACACCAACTTGGAGAATGCTTCTCGAGATATTCGGAAGTTTGGAAGAGATGTGAAGACTATTCAGGGTGACCTCTCGACGCCAGAAGGAGCTGAAAGTGTGGCTATGAAGGCGTTGGAGGAAGCTGGAAGAATAGATATTCTGATTAACAATGTAGGTGGCAGACCAGTTAGCATCCCGACAGAAGATCTGCCCTTGGAAGATTGGCAACGTATCATGGATCTCAACCTAACCAGTTGCTTCATCTGTTCAAAGATCATTGGTAGGGAGATGATAAAGCGGAGGAAAGGAAAGATCATCAATGTCGCCTCGATGTCTGGAATCATCATCAATAAAGGAATATTCGGCCGAACCTACGAAACAGCCAAAGCGGCCGTCGTAGCTTTCACCAAGGCGTTGGCCGTGGACTGGGCGCCGTACAACGTGAACGTCAACGCAATCGCTCCCGGATACTTCCTCACAGAACCAAACGAGCGATGGTTTAGCGAAAAACCTGAACTCAAGAAGATCGCTGAGGAATCCATTCCGATTGGGCGATTGGGACAGCCGGAAGAGATTGGCGGATTGGCTGTGTACTTGGCGTCGGACGCATCAAGCTACATGACCGGATCGACGATCGTTATTGATGGCGGATACACGCTATGGTAGCCTCCATTAATTGGGCAAGATCTCTTTATGCAGTAAGCCAAGCTCTCGATGAACATGTGTCCAGCCGACTTGATTTGACTAGTCTGAAATAGACGGACGTTTAACCTTTTCGCGCTTTAACGTGAATCAAGCCCTGCTCCATGAATGCCCGCAGTTGAAACTCTTGAAAAACCGCGGTTTCGCACAGCTGCAAAATTCCTGTGTGATCGCTAATAGTCTGGAACCGGATCATATGCACATTTGACGCTAAAGAAGAAATGTTTGGAATTGAGTTCTTATGCGTAAATTACGAGTTAAAGGAACTCTTTCTCCGCCTTCTTTATGCTCTCTCCTAGGATTGTTGCTCCTTTCTCTATCAATTCTTCAGTTATGATCAGCGGTGGCGCCAAGTTTATCCTGTTGTGGAATATGCCGTCGGTGGGTGGACCGCTCATCAGTCCATGCTCAATATTGAGGTCTGCAATTCGTTTCATGAATTCCTCTCTCGCCGGTTTCTTTGTTTTCTTATCTTCAACTATCTCTATGCCGCAGAAGAGGCCTTTGACCGAGATCTCTCCAACGCTTCTGGATCCTGAAAGATTGTCCTCGATCGCTCTTCTGAAAGGTGCCTCCAGCTTTTTGGCTTGTTCTGGGAGTTTGAGTTCTTGAACAACATCGATTTGCGCTAAAGCGACCGCGCACATGAGCGGGTTTCCAGTATATGTCGCAGAATGGACGACTGGACTCCATGAACTTGCCACCTCATCCGTCGTCACTGCAGCTGAAAGAGGATAGCCTCCGGTCAAGCCTTTTCCGAGAGTGATGATATCCGGGTGGATTCCAAGCACCTCACTCGCAGTGATCTTCCCACCATATCTGCCAAAGGCCGTTTGCACCTCATCGACTATGAAGAGCAAGTCGTGGTCTCTGCATATCTTCTCAAGTTTCGGTAGGTAGCTGTCGGGTGGAATTACATATCCTCCAGCTCCGAGCAACGGTTCTACTATCAACGCGGCAGGTTCAGCGAGACCGGTCATTCCTCCTTCAAGCAGATTTACGATGTATTCTGTACACCACAGATCGCATTCTGGATATTCTTTGTCGAAAGCGCAACGGTAGCAGTAAGCGTAAGGAACATGGTGCATGCCGGGAACTTGTGGGAAACATCCTCTCTTAGAGAAATTGACTGAGGTGACTGACATAGATCCATAGGTGGCTCTTCCATGGAATCCGCCTTGAAAGGCTACTATCTCGCTCTTCTTCTTGTAACTTCTCGCAAGCTTCAATGCTATCTCGATTGCGTCTCCACCGTTTAGACCGAATACACTTCTCTTCAGTCCTCGAGGCATTATCTCTGCAAGCTTCTTAGCCAGCAGTGCTCTTGGCAAAGTGGGAGAGTCTGGTGCATGCGTCAGTTTCTCAGCCTGTTTGAATAGCGCTTCTCTAACCTTTCGGTTGGAATGGCCCGATACGGTAGTGGCGAAACCTGAGGAGAAGTCGATATACTCGTTGCCATCAATATCTGTCAGCATACATCTGTCTGCGCGATCCCAAACAACAGGCCGTAGAAATACTCCGAAAGCCCACTCAGTATTCACCTCATACTCCATCAACATATCTATTACATGTTTCGACTTGGGCCCAAGAGCCCCAGAAATGCTTCGTTCCTTTGAGATTCTCGCTTTCGCGACCATACGCATACCTCCGTGAAGTTACTGATACTGCCTTAAACCTATATGAACTTTAGAGAAAGGAGTCTGCTAACGCTTAAGAATGGAGCACCGCTTGTCTGTCGTGTTAAGCCTGTTTCGATCTTTGTGATGTATTTATTGCTCATTACTCTGCACTGCTGGAGCCAATGACATTCCGGACAGTTAGTTGAAGTATACTTGGGATTTTGTAGTTAAGGCTTCTGTGGGGTTTGCTGACGTAGTATTCTCTCAATTGTTCAATGTAGTTGAATCTTGGGTAGTAGAGCTAGAAGGTTTGGAAGAATCTTTCTATCTTGCCTTGCGTGGTCGGTTTTCAAATGGAAGCCATGATATGTTGGATTCCATGTGTCTCAAGATAGAGTGTGAATCTACTTTTGTCGCTGTAGTATTGGGTTCCATGATCGGTGAGCATTTGGTTTGGAACTCTTCCATTGTCCAAGGCTTTGAGCATCATATGCTGCTAGTATACGCGGATGTCAAGGAAGAAATGTTGGCGCTCTGCGATTTGCTAGACATCGGAAAGATTGTGGTTTAGCCTCAGTATCTTAACGTTACACATTGCGCTTCTCTCTTCCAACTTTTCATACAAGATAGAAGTACACTTAACCCATAACAATGATATCGTACAATTCGAAAGGCTACGGCGAGGATTTAGCGTGGTCGTACAACAAATCCTTTACGTCGATGTGTACACGGAGAAGATTGCTAGGAGAATCTCTGAAGACTACAAGGTTCCACTGCAATTTTACAAATTGCACAACCCGATCTTCTACGAATGGAAATCATTCTTAATGAAACAACTTAGAATTAGGCGAAGAATAGAGCAGAGACTTTCCCCTAACACCTTGCTATTGGGCGGCAATAGGTGGCGTCATCACTACGCTCTGCTTCTATCAGACCTGCCAATAGTCGTCCTTGACGCCCACTCAGATATGAGCTACGATGAAATGGTGTTATTCTCTCTTGTACGTCCGTACAACTGGATATACTTCAAACTCAAACAGAGAACCAAAGTCCACCTGATCATTCAGAAGTTCAAT
>Ga0315280_10005219_pt1 | contig 18662 bp, 15 predicted proteins | sample YL17G06_40_MG_FD_203697 | JGI IMG/M metagenome (GOLD analysis project Ga0315280, IMG submission 203697) | Sediment microbial communities from Yellowstone Lake, YNP, Wyoming, USA - YL17G06_40 | ecosystem: Environmental > Aquatic > Freshwater > Lake > Sediment | place: USA: Wyoming | collected... | reverse complement strand
CGTGCGCGCCCAGCATCCCGTACTGGTAGGCGATCGCCGCCCACCCCATCATCTCCAGGGAGCTAAGGTTGGAGGAGATGAAGCTGAGGCCGGCGATCCAGGCGCTCATGCTGCGCCCGGCCATGAAAAAATCCTCGCCGGTGCTGGCAAACCGCTTCATGTAAAAGCCGATGGCCAGCACCACGGCGAAATAAATCACCACGATCAGCAGATCGACCGGCCCCATGGTGAGCAGCCGCGACTGCTGGAAAAGAAACATCAGGGGAATCATCAAGCCTATACTCCAGAAAACCTCGGGCGCCTCCCGGCCCTCGACCGCGGCACCGCCCGGGTAAACGCCGACTTTATCGTCTCGCAAATCGCCGTGTCAATCCAGACCTGAGACTTGAGACCTGAGACTCAGACTCGAGTGACTCGTGTCTCAGGTCCCAGGTCTCAGGTCTCAAGTCCCAGGTCCCAGGTCCGTGATTCTGTGGTTCAATCAAGGAAGCATGAGGATATTGTTCGTGGGGGACATCTTCGGGCGTCCGGGGCGCCGGGTGCTGGCCGATCACCTGCAAGACGTGGTGACCGGCAAACAGATCGACTTGGTTATCGCCAACGCGGAAAACGCCGCCGCTGGTTTTGGCATCACGCCCCGCCTGGCCGAGGACTTGTTCCGGTACGGGATCGAGGTGATGACCACGGGCAACCACGGCTGGGACAAGAAGGAGATTTACGCCTACATCGCGGGCCAGCCGCGCCTGCTGCGCGCGGCCAACTATCCGCCCGGGGCGCCCGGCCGCGGGGTGTACTGCGGGCAGACGCGGGCCGGCATCCCGTTCGCGGTGTTGCACCTGATCGGCCGCGTGTTCATGGCCCCGCTGGACTGCCCCTTCCGGACGGCGGAAGCCGAACTGGCTCGGCTGCCAGAGGAATGCCGCATCCGCATCGTGGACTTTCACGCCGAGGCCACCTCGGAGAAGCAGGCCTTCGGCTGGTTCCTCGACGGCAAAGTGACCGCGGTGATCGGGACGCACACCCACGTGCCGACCGCCGACGAGCGCGTCCTTCCCGGCGGCACGGCCTTCATCACCGACGTGGGCATGACCGGGCCGTACGAATCCGTGATTGGCGTGGAGCGGGAGACGGCGCTGCGCAAGCTCCTCACCCAGATGCCGGAGCGCTTCGAACCGGCCCGCGGTGATCTGCGCCTGTGCGCGGTCATCATCGACGCCGACGAGCAGACCGGCCGCGCCCGCTCCATCCAGCGCTACGCGCTGACCATCACCTGACTCGTTTACTTCGATATACTGGCCGGCGTTGGGCCGGGGCAAGGCAGCCGCTATGCAACAGGATCAAGTGCTGGAGCAAGTCGTAAAGCGCATTACCGCCGCGATTCAGCCGGATCGAATCGTGTTGTTCGGCAGCCGGGCGCGCGGTGACGCCCGTTCGGGAAGCGACTATGATCTGCTGGTCATCCGGCAGTCATCCGAGCCCCGTTACCGGCGCGCGGTTCCGCTCTATGTCGCCCTGGCCGATTTGCCGGTCGAGGTGGACGTGCTCGTTTACACGCCGGAGGAGGTTCGGGAATGGAGCGGAGTTCGCGAAGCGTTCGTTACTACGGCGCTTCGCCAGGGGAGGTTGCTCTATGAAAGGCAAGGCTGAATTGGTTCGGGGCTGGCTGCGCAAGGCCTTCAGCGATCTGGCGGCACTGGATGCCTCGCTTCAAGCCGACGCCCTGGACGCGGCCTGCTTTCATGCCCAGCAGGCAGCCGAGAAATTTCTGAAGGCCTTCCTGATTCACAACGCGGTCGATTTTCCTTAATGCTCAATTGGGCAATCGTTGGAATCGGCGACATCGCGAAGAAGCGGGTGCTGGCCGGGCTCCACGCCGAGCCGCGCAGCCGGCTGCTGGCTGCCGTCACCACGCACCCGGAGCGCGCGCGCCGGCTTTGCGCGCCCTACGGCGTCGAGCGCTTCTACGCCAGGATCGAAGAGGCGCTGGCCGACCCGGATGTCCAGGCCGTCTACGTGGCCACACCGGTGTTTCTCCACGCGCCGCAATCGCTGGCTGCCATGCGCGCCGGCAAGCACGTGCTTTGCGAGAAGCCGACCGCGCTCAGCTACGCCGAGGCCTGCCGCATGGCCGAGACGGCCGAGCAATGCGGCGTCGTCTATGGCGTTGCCTTCTACCGGCCTTGCTACCCCAAGGTGCAGCGCGCCCGGCAGTTGATCGAACAAGGAGCGATCGGCCAGCTTACGCTGGTCGAGGTCTGCTACCACTGGTGGTGGGCGCCGGAAGAAGGGCACGAGCGCCACTGGTTCATCGAGCCGGAGAAATCCGGCGGCGGGCCGCTGCCCGATGTCGGTTCCCACCGCATCGACCTGCTCAATTACCTGTTCGGGCCGCCGGCCTCGGTCATGGCCGAAATCGGCAATCAGTTCCATCCCTACGCCGTCGAGGACTCCGCCACGCTGCTGATGAATTATTCATCGGGCATGCGCGCGGTCCTCGACGTGCGCTGGAATTCGCGGGTGGAACGCGATGAGCTGCGGATCATCGGAACCGGCGGCGAGCTCGATTTGACGCCGGGCAATGGCCCGGAACTGCTCTTCCGCTCGGCCTCGGAGACGCGCGCCGAGCACCTGCCCCCCCATGCCAACCTGCATTGTCCGATGATTGAGAATTTCGTGAGCGCGGTGCTGGACGGCGCGGAGCTGGTCACCAGCGGCCGCCGAGCCATGCAGACCGACCGCGTCATCGAAGCCGCTTATGAGTCGGCGCGCACCGGCCGCCGGGTGGCCATTCACCGCGGATGAACACGGATAAACCTGGATGGGAATGGGACGCTAATTTCTAATTCTTAATTCTCGAGTACCACCACGGCAGAAATGTTCATTTCCGGGATCACCACTTCGCCTGCTCGCACCGCCAGGGGACGAGGCGCCGCCTCTTCGGGTGTGAACAAGAGCGCGCGAGAGAATTTCACCGCCGGGCGCAGGCGCACCTCCAGCAGCGGATCGATAGCGTAGTTGACCAGGTGCACGGCCAGGCGGCCGTCTTCCAGCCGCCACGGATAACTGATGATGGTCTCGGCGTTCGATAGGGCATAGAGCCGCCGCCCGGTCATGCGCTTCCTCATTTCGGCTACGAAGGCCTCGGGATCCAGCACCTCTTTCCGTTGGACGATGATCGGCGCCCGCGGGGCTGATGCGGACTTGGCGGGACGCGGCAAGGGCGGTTGGGCAATGGCGATCACCAACGCGTACTTCTTCGCCAGGGCCGCCTGAAGGTCGCCGCCGCGCGGAAGGACGAGAAAAGGATGATTGCGGCGGGCCAGCAGGTTGAGCACTTCGGCCACCGGCTCCAGTGCGTCGGCGACGACGGCAATATTGGCGGCGGGAGCGCCGCGAAACACCCCGCTTTCGGCAAACCTCAATTGTTCCGCGACGCGTTTCCACTCGGCAACCACGCGCGGCTGCGCTTCCACCAGCCCCCGGCGCAGGCGCTCGTCGAGCTTCAAGGCGAACTGCCCTCCGAAGGAAGCCGCTTCGGCCACCGCCAGTTCCAGGCTGCCGGGACGCAGGCGGCCCTCCTTCGGCGGATCATAGGCCAGCAGCACGGGTTGCGCGGCGCGCGCCCGGTGGTAAAGAATCAGCCAGCCGTTGGCCTCGATCCACGGTTCGCCGCTGGCCCCCGAAGTCACCTTGTCGCCGCCGCGACCCATTTGCACCATGGGATTCAGGCGCGGCCAGGAACCTTCCTGGATGAACTGCACACCGGGCGGCGGTTCGGAAAGGATCCGGATCCCCGCTTTCTGGCAAGCCGCTCGAAATTCGGCAGGAGCGGCCGCGTCGACAAGCACCTGCGTGATGCCTGCTTGCCGCAGATAAGGGACGGCGGCCGGCTCCAGCCAGTCCCACCGCGCATACCGCTCACCCGCTGCCAGCATCACCGGCAGCAGCCACACCAGCCAAACGAAGCGCTTCATCAGCCGATTATTCTACCCATGAAAACGTTTGAAAATGACGGGCAAACCGAATATCTTGAAGTTCCCGCGACACGGCCACCCGAGGTGCTCTCCGATCAGGTTCGGGGTACGGCGTGGCTTCTAAAAGCGCTTTTCCGCGAACTATGGAAGATACGGTGGCACGTCCGACCTTCTCCGCCGCGCCGACGCTGGTCGGCAGCTTCCCCCATGCCGAGCCGCGCCGGCTCGTGGAGGAGATCTTCCGCCGTTTTCCGGAACTCCCTGCCTGGCCGCAGATGCCGGCCCGCGACTGGCTCGAGAGCATGTATGTGCAGTACTCGGAGGGCCTGCCGGGCCGGGTGATCGACCGGCAGACGCAGCGCATCTACTTCCGCGCCGACGAAGCGTTTGAGGTCCAACTGGAGGACTTCTATCAGGCCGTCGTCGAGGGCCATGTGGAGCCGTTCGCGATTACCGAGCAGTACGCGCTTGGCCTCCACCTTTTCCTGGAAGCGGTCGCCCGCCGGGACGCGCGGCCCCCTTGGGTCAAGGGACAGGTGACCGGCCCCTTCAGCTTTGCGATGACGGTGACTGACGAGCACAAGCGGTCGCTGGCTTACAACCCCGAATTGTATGAAGTGGCCAGCCACGGAATGGCCATGAAAGCCCGCTGGCTGGCCCGCAAACTGCGCCAGGTTGCCGAAGGCGTGCTGGTGGTGCTCGATGAGCCCTACTTGTGTTCCTTCGGTTCGGCCTTCATCAACGTGTCACGAGACGACGTGATGGCGGCCATCGCCGGGGCAGTGGCGGCCATCCACAGGGAAGGCGCGCTGGCCGGCCTGCATTGTTGCGGCAACACCGACTGGTCGCTGGTGTTGAGCACCGGCGTTGATGGGATCAGCTTCGACGCCTGGGAGTACTTCCAAGGCTTGACGCTTTACCCCGCCGAGCTGAAGTCGTTCCTGGCGGCCGGAGGGTTGCTGATCTGGGGTATCGTGCCTGCTAACCAGTCAGTCGACGGCCTGACGGCCGTGGCACTGCTGGAGATGCTCGACAACCGAATCGCGCAGCTCGTGGCCAAGGGCATGGATCGCGGCGCGCTGCTGCGCCAGGCGCTGCTCACCCCGTCCTGCGGGCTGGGAACGCAGAGCGTGGAGACGGCCGATCGCGCCGTCGATCTCCTCGTGGAACTCTCCGCCCGGGTTCGGGAACGAGAAAAAGGTTAGACCGGAGGCTGGAGACTGGAGGAGCCGGGTCTAGTCCTACAGCCTCCAGCCTCGCAAAGAGATGATTATCGCTGTCATTGGCAAGGGCGGTGTGGGGAAGACAACGCTGGCCGCGTTGATCCTGCGCCGGCTGCTGGAGTGCCGGCAGACGCCCGTGCTGGCCATCGACGCGGATCCCTCCAACTGCCTGGGACCCGCGCTCGGCATCGCGGTGGAACGGACGCTTGCCGGCCTGCGCGAGAGCATGCGCCAGACGGCCGACCGGCCGCCCTCGATGCCGCCCGGGGAGTGGCTGGCGCTGGGCGCTGCGGAGGCCATCGTGGAAAACCACGGCTTTGATCTGCTCACCATGGGCCGGCCGGAAGGCAAGGGGTGCTATTGCTTCGTCAACAACCTGATCCGCGATCACCTGGACCGCCTTGCCCGCTCCTATCGCCATGTTCTGCTGGACTGTGAGGCGGGGCTGGAGCATCTTTCCCGGCGCACCAGCGGCCGCCCGGACGCGCTGGTCTGCGTTACCAATCGCTCGCGCATGGCGGCGGAAACCATCGCGCGTTGCTTGGCGCTCTACAAGGAACTCCACGGCGGGCTGCCGGCCAGGGCCGACCTGGTGCTGAACCAATTTGAGCCCGGGGAGCCGCTGGCCACCGAGATGACCAGGATCGCGGCCGGAGCCAGTCACGACGGCCTGTTGGCGCCGTTCCGCCGCGTCTTCGCCATCCCCAGCGATCCTCAGGTGGCTTCGTTTGAAGCCGCCGGAACTTCGCTGCTGAAGCTGGACCCGGACACCCCGGCCCTGGCGGCGTTGCGCGCATGGGAGTGGCCCTCATGAAGGTGGCCGTCACGGGGAAAGGCGGTGTTGGCAAGACCACGGTGGCCGCGTTTTTGGCCCGTTGCTGGCGCGACCTCGGCCGCGAGGTGATCGCCGTCGATGCCGACCCGGACGCCAATCTGGCCGGCACGCTCGGCTATCGCGGCCATGACATTGTTCCGCTGGCAAACCTCAAGGCCCTGATCGAGGAACGGGTCGGCGGCGCGGACCCCTGGGGCGGGTTCCTGCGCATGAACCCGCGGGTGGACGACATTCCCGAGCAGTTCGCGATCGTGGTGGACGGCATCCGCGTGCTGGTGATGGGTACGATCGAGCGCGGCCGGGGCGGCTGCGCCTGTCCGGCGAACATCCTGCTGCGTGAGGTGCTCAACCACCTGCTGCTCGGCCAGGGCCAGTTCGTGGTGGTCGATATGGAAGCGGGCATCGAGCATTTGGGCCGCGGCACCGCCGAGGGTGTGGACGCCATGCTGGTAGTTGTCGAGCCGGGATGGGCCAGCCTGCAAACCGCCGGCCGCGTGGCGGAGCTGGCCGGGCACCTGGGCATCCGGCAAGTGCAGGCCATTGCCAACAAGATTTGCCGGGATGAGGACCTGGTTTTTGTGCGCGCGCACCTGGCGGGCCTGCCGCTGCTCGGGTGGCTGCCCTTCGACCGGGAGCTGGAGTCGGCGGCCCGCGCCGGTTCCGTCTGCCGCGAAGGCCCCTTTTATCGCCAGGTGCTGCGGATTGCTGAACAGCTAGCAGTTAAGAATGAAGAATTAAGAATGAAGAATTAAGAATGAAAAATCAGGAACCCGGTCAGCTCTTGATTTCTTAATTCTCAATTCTTCATTCTTAATTCTCAATTTCCAAAGGAGCCGTCTTGAATTTCGACAATCGGTCTGCTGATCCGGCGGCGCGGGAGGCGCTGGCGCAAGCCCGGGACCTCGGTGCGCAAACGGTCTGGGACCGCCATGAGGCCCTGCAGCCCATGTGCGGATTTGGCGAGCTGGGTCTGTGTTGCCAGGTCTGCTACATGGGCCCCTGCCGCATCGATCCGTTCGGCGAAGGAGCGCAGGTGGGAGCTTGCGGCGCCGATGCGCACTTGATCGTGGCCCGCAACTTGGCGCGCGCGGTGGCCGCCGGCGCGGCGGCCCACAGCGACCACGGCCGCGAGGTGGTGGAGGTTTTCGGCAGCGTTGCCAACGGCGGCGCCTCTTCCGGCTACAGCGTAGTGAATGCGGCGAAGCTCATGGCCCTGGCCGCCGAATGGGGCGTGGAGGCCGGCAATCGCGATGTGCGCCGCCTTGCGGGCGAGCTGGCCGCCCGCATGGCCGCCCAGTTCGGCGCGCAGCACGGCCCGCTTGTCCCGTCGCTGCGGGCCCCCGAGGCGCAGCGGGCGCGGTGGGCGAAGATGGGCATTACGCCGCGCGGGATCGACCGCGAGATCGTCGAGCTGCTGCACCGCACTCACCATGGCGTGGAAGCCGACCCCATAGCCTTGCTCCGGGCTGCCATGCGGGCCGCGCTGGCCGACGGCTGGGGCGGCTCCATGATTGCCACCGACGTCCAGGATGTGCTGTTCGGCGGACCGGCCGCCATCCGCGCGCGAGCCAACCTCGGCGTGCTGGACGAAAAAAAAGTCAATGTTTTGGTTCATGGTCACGAGCCCATGCTGAGCGAGATGATCGTGGCGGCCAGCCGGGAGCCGGAGTTGCTGGCCCGGGCCCGGCAGGCGGGCGCCGCGGGCATCAACATCGCCGGGATTTGCTGCACGGCCAACGAGATCCTGATGCGCCAGGGCATGCCGGTAGCGGGCAACTATCTGCACCAGGAACTGGCCTTGCTGACCGGCGCCGTGGATCTGATGGTGGTGGACGTGCAGTGCGTGATGCCTTCGCTGCCCCAGGTTGCCGCCTGCCAGCATACCAAGGTGGTAACCACGTCACCCAAGGCGCACATTCCCGGCGCCGAGCGGCTCGAGTTCGATCCGCGGGACCCGAAGGCCGCAGCGCGGGCCATCATCGAGCGCGCCGTGGAAGCGTTCGCGCGCCGCGACCCCGCGCGGGTGAAAATTCCGCCGCAGAGCATGGACCTGGTGGCCGGCTTTACCAACGAGAACCTGCCCTACTACCTGGGTGGGCGCTTCCGCTTCGGGTATCGGCCGCTGATCGACGCGGTAGCGGCGGGCCGCATCCGCGGCATCGTCGGCGTGGTGGGGTGCAATACGCCCCGAATCGCGCAGGACCGCTACCACCTGGCCCTGGTGCGCAGCCTGCTGGCCCAGGATGTATTGGTGGTGCAGACCGGCTGCAGCGCCATCGCCTCGGGTAAAGCCGGGTTGCTGCGCCCGGAAGCGGCCGCCGAGCTGGCGGGGCCGGGACTCCGCGAAGTGTGCCAGGCGGTGGGCATCCCAGCGGTGCTGCACGTCGGCAGTTGCGTGGACAATTCCCGCATTCTGTCGGTTTGCGTTGCGCTGGTCGCCGAGGGCGGAATCGGCAGCGAGCTGGCGGAGTTGCCGATTGCAGCGGCGGCGCCGGAAGCCATGAGCGAAAAAGCGATCACCATCGGCATGTACGCGGTGGCTTCGGGAATCTTCACGGCCTTTCTGCCCACCCCGCGCATCGCCGGAAGCCGCGTGGCGCGGAAGTACCTGGAGGAGGATATCGAGCGGGAAACAGGAGGCAAATTCCTTTTTACCGACGATATTCAGGAAGCGGCGCGCGCCATCGTCGCCCACCTGGATGGGAAGCGCCAGGCGCTCAAGCTGGCGCCCATGCTCTACCAGAACGGCGTGCGGTCGAGCGACACGGCCGCCTCCCGCGTCCTGTCCGACTACGTTTCTCCGGCCGGCCTGACGGCGCTGGGCTGCGGCAAAACCCAGGAGCAAAGCCAGTCAAGGCCCCCGGAGAGCTGAAGGCAGCAGGCAGTGTGCGCCGGGATAAACCGGCACTGAGTAGCGAATGAAAGAGTCGTACAGGGAAGGATTAGCCAACCAACCTGACCCCGAGTCATGCCATGGCGGTCGCGAGGCCGCAGTGCGAAGCGTTGGCCGGGGCACGAGCAGGCCGGGTATCGAGCTGCGAAATCATGAGTCCGGGGTGCCGACGCGGTACTGCCAAGCGGAAGGCCACACCCAGGAGAGCGTACAGGGCGAGCTCTTGGGGGACCCCGCGCAGTCTGAGGCCCCAGGCATGTTCGGAAACTCAGGGCGCGAGAACCGGGAGCCCCCCGCAGCGCCCGCAGTAAGGAGCGGGCCGGCTGGAGAAGGCAGGAGCCGCACGTCCAGCGTGAACGGGGCGGGGGAGTCGGACGGGAGCGTAGTACCGGCGAAGCATCCGAACAAAAGCGGGGAACCGCCAGCGGAGGGTGTGGAGGGAAGGCGACCGGCCAAGGAGAACATGGGAAAACCTAGCACGCCCCGAACCCAGGGTCGGGTCGGCGTGTCACCGGGGTTGACTCGTGTGCGAGAAGCAGCACGACAGGCAAAAGGGAGCAGGTCTCAGTTCACGGCCCTGCTACACCATCTGACCGTGGACCTGTTGCGGAAGAGCTACTTTACTCTGAAGCGGGAGGCGGCTGCGGGGGTGGATGAAGTGACGTGGCGGGAGTAGGGGACCGATCTGGAGCAGCGGTTGGTAGAGCTTCACGAGAAGGTCCACCGTGGGAGCTATCGCGCCCAACCGAGCCGAAGGGCCTACATCCAGAAACTGGACGGGAGGCAACGACCGTTGGGGATTGCCGCGCTGGAAGACAAGGTGGTACAGCAGGCGGTGGTTTTCATCCTCGGCGCGATCTATGAGGAGGAGTTTCTGGGATTCAGCTACGGTTTTCGACCCGGCCGGAACCAGCATCAAGCTTTGGATGCACTGACGGTCGGGCTGAAGCGGAAGAAGGTGAACGGGGTGCTGGATGCGGACATGCGGGGGTTCTTCGATAGCATCGACCACGAGTGGATGTGCCGGTTTGTCGGGCATCGGGTGGCAGATCGGCGCATCGTCCGGCTGATCAGGAAGTGGCTGAAGGCCGGAGTCAGCGAGGAAGGGGTCTGGTCGGAGACGAAGGTGGGGACGCCGCAGGGGGCAGTGATCTCGCCGCTGTTGGCGAACCTGTACCTGCATTACGTACTCGACCTATGGGTGCAACAATGGCGAAAGAAGCAGGCGCAGGGCGACGTGATCTTGGTTCGCTACGCCGACGACTTCGTCGTGGGGTTTCAGCATCGGGCCGAAGCGGAAACATTCCTGGAGCAATTGCGGGAGCGACTGCGGGAGTTTGGGCTGGAGCTGCACCCGGATAAGACCCGGCTGTTCGAGTTTGGGCGGTTCGCCGAGGATAACCGGAAGCGGAGGGGTGAAGGGAAACCCGAGACCTTCGACTTCCTGGGCTTCACGCATCGGTGCGGGAAGACCCGGAAACAGGGCTGGTTCACGGTGCTGCGGGAAACGGCAAGCAAGCGGATGCGGGCGGCGCTTCAGAAGGTGAAAGTGGAACTGCGGCGTCGCTGGCATGAGCCGATCGCGGTAACCGGGGCTTGGCTACGTTCGGTCGTGCAGGGCTACTTTCAGTACCACGCGATCCCGGGGAACATTCGGCGGATCGGGGCGTATCGGCGGGAAGTCGCGCGGCTGTGGCTGCGTGCTCTTCGGCGGCGCAGTCAGCGGCACACGATGACCTGGCAGCGCCTCGCACCCTTGTTCGAGCGGTGGATTCCTCGGCCCAGAATCCTACACCCCTATCCGAGCGTGCGCTTCGACGCCAGACATCCGAGGCAAGAGCCGTGTGCGGTAGTCCCGCTCGCACGGATCTGTGCGGGGGGCGCCGGGTAACCGGCGTTCCTACCGCGACAGGCCGTCAGGCGCCAGTCGCCGGCCGGCGGCCGCCGGCCGCCAAGCGGATTCTTGCTTGCGATTTTCGTATTGTTTGGTAGAATGCGCGGCTGTGAGGGGGTGCCATGCTGGAGATCGCCGATCTGAAGAAGAAGCTGGATCCCGCAACATACGAGCGTAGTTTCCCGAAATTGCAGGAACAACTCCGCGGATTGCAGTACGTCGCGCGCGACGCGGAAACCGCCACGGTCATCGTGCTCGAGGGCTGGGACGGTTCGGGCCGCGGCAATATCATCAAGCACCTGACCGGGCGGCTCGATCCGCGCCTGTTCCGGATCTATCCCGGCACCGCGCCGAGCCCACTGGAAAGGCGCCACCACTTCCTCTGGCGCTACCAGGCCAAGCTGCCGGACGACGGCGAGATGGCGCTGTTCGACCACTCCTGGTACGGCCGGGTCCTGGTCGAGCGCCTGGACGAGCTGGTGCCCAAGAAGGCGTGGCGGGCGGCCTACGATCAGATCAACGAATTCGAGCGCTGGCTGGCCGACGATAACCAGGTGCTGGTCAAATTCTGGCTGCACATCTCGAAGAAGGAACAGAAGAAGCGCTTCGAGAAGTTCCTGCAGGACAAGCGGCTGGCCTTTAAAGTCACGAAGGAATACTGGCGCCACCACCGCGACTACAAGAAGTGGGCCGAGGCGGTGGAGGAGATGCTTTCCAAGACCGATACGCCGCATGCGCCCTGGACCATCGTGGAAGCCACCGACATGCGCTGGGCGCGGGTGAGGGTGTTCCAGATACTGATCCAGCGCATCGAAGAGGCGCTGGCGCGGCGGAAGGGGGCGCCCGAGGCGGTGTCGCGGACCGCGGTGGCCAAGGCGGCCACGCAGGCGGCGCGCAAGGCGCAGGCCACCGCCGATTCGGCCCGGGCCCGCCAGGAGGCGGCCGAGGCCGGCATGCCCCTGGACGAAGACATCAAGGCAACCTCGGTGTAGCAGGAGAGGCCGCGGACTGGAGGGACTACAGCCTCCAGCCTGCAGCCTCCAGCCTAACGGAGTGGGTTTAGCCATGCTGGAACGAGTGGACGTAAAGAAGAAGCTCGACGAGAAGCTGTACAGGAAACAACTGCCGCCCATCCAATCCCGGCTGCGCGACCTGGAGTTCGTCATATACCGGGAGCAGATCCCGGTGCTGTGCGTTTTCGAGGGGTGGGACGCGGCCGGCAAAGGCGGCGCCATCAAGCGCGTCACCGAAGCGCTGGACCCGCGCGGCTTTACGGTGAATTCCTTCGCCGCGCCGCGCGGCGAGGAGAAGACCCACCATTACCTGTGGCGGTTCTGGAAGGCGCTGCCGCGCGCCGGCCACCTCAGCGTTTGGGACCGCTCGCATTACGGCCGCGTGCTGGTCGAGCGGGTCGAAAAATTCTGCTCGGAATGGGAGTGGCGGCGGGCCTACCGCGAGATCAACGAGTTTGAAGCGCACCAGCGCTCCCACGGCATGGTCATCTGCAAGTTCTGGCTGCACATCAGCCAGGAGGAGCAGATGCGCCGCTTCAAGAGCCGCGAGCACGACCCCTACCGCTCCTATAAGCTCACCGAAGAAGACTGGCGCAACCGCGCCAAGTGGAACGTGTATCAGCAGGCGGTGGAGGAGATGCTGGAGCGCACCTCGACGGCCGAGGCGCCCTGGACCGTGGTGGAGGCCAACGACAAGTTTTACGCCCGCGTCAAGGTGGTAAAGACAGTCGTCTCCGCCATCGAAGCGGTCCTGCCGAAGAAAGCCAAGAAGTAGCGAGCGTTGCGCAAATGCACGCTCGTTCAGGTAGCGGCGGTCTTTAGACCGCCATCTGCGCCGTCAAGCCGTATGGCGACCTGAAGGTCGCCGCTACATACGGCGCTTGCTATTCCGTGACGGGGGTGCCGTAGGGTACCAGGGTTCTTATGCGCTCGGCACTCTCCACCTGAACGATCTTCCACTGCCCGCCTTCCCGGCGAACCACGACCTGCTGCACCTCGTTGCGGTCCTGGTAGACGTACTCGACGGCGATGCGGCCTTCGCCGGCCGACGACATCTGCGGGGGAGAAACGGCAATTCCTTTGATTTGCCGGTGGGTGCCCGCCAGGTACTCTCGGAACCGCTCCGCGCCCATCTCCCGGTAGTTCTGACGCAACTGGCGCTCCATCTCTCCGCCGTAGCAGGCCAGGTACTTCTCCGGGTCGGCGGCGCGGGAGGCATCGACCATGCGCCAGATGGCCGATTCCGGGCCGCTTTCCACGGGCGCCGGCGCGGCGCGCTTCTTGTAGACGATCAGGCCCACGAGGGCGGCAAGCAGGGCCAGGGTCAGAAGCTGGGCCAGGTTCCTCTTGGTCACGGAAACTCCCCAGGCGCACTCGGCCGCAGCCCGTAAGGCTGGGCGGGACAGTGCATTGTATACCACCGGCGACTCTTGCCACAACGGCCGAAATGTGGTTGCGTTTCAGTTAACGTTACTGGATAATCTCCCATATGCGAGTGCGAATGGTCGATATCGCGCGGGACCTGCACGTATCGGTGGTCACTGTCTCCAAAGTCGTTCGCAACCACGCCGACATCAGCCCTCAAACCCGGGAGCGGGTGTTGAAGCGAATGAAGGAACTGAACTACCGGCCCAACCTGGCGGCACGGACGCTGGTGACCGGCCGCACTTACAGCATCGGGCTGGTGGTTCCGGACCTTGTTCACCCGTTTTTTTCCGAGGTCGCCAAGGGGCTCTCCAGGGTCCTGCGCAAGAGAGGTTACAGCCTGATCATCTCCTCGTCAGAGGAGGACCCGGAACTGGAACGGCGGGAGATCGATCAACTCCTGGCCCGCCAGGTCGACGCGCTGGTGATCGCTTCCACGCAATGGACGGCCGAGAGTTTCCGGCGCATCGAGGAACAGAAGACCCCCTACGTGCTCATCGACCGGAAGTTCGCGGGCCTGCGGGCGAATTTCGTCGGCGTGGACGACGAAGAGGTGGGCGCGCTGGCCACGGAGCACCTGATCGAACGCGGATGCAGGAGGATCGCGCACATCCGCGGCCCGGAGATCAGCACGGGCCTTGGCCGGCTGGAAGGGTACCGGCGCGCGCTCGCCCGTCACGGACTGACGCCGCTGCCCGGTTACCTTGCCGCCGGCAAGTCGGTAGACGACGCGGGCGACAGCAGCGGCCGGCAGGCCATGCGCCAGTTGCTTCAGCTCGACCCCAAGCCCGACGGCGTCTTCTGCTTCAACGACCCCACGGCCATGGGGGCCATGACCACCATCCTGGAAGCGGGACTGCGCATACCCGAGGACATCGCCGTGGTCGGCAGCGGCAACGTCCACTATTCCAGCTTCTTGCGGGTGCCGCTCTCTAGCGTCGATCAAAACAGTGCCGCCATGGGTGAGCGGGCGGCAAAACTGGCGCTGACCCTGGTGGAGGCGAAGAATCCCCGGCCGAGGACCGTTCTGTTGCAGCCCAAACTGGTAGTCCGGGCTTCGTCTCAACGAACCGCGGATAGAGGGACCGAGCGAGCGCCGACCGCCGTCGGGCAAACCTGATCGAGGGCTTCCGCCGGTTGCCCGCGATCCCAAGAGCCGGGCTGCACACAGTCTGGCCGCCGGCTGTTAAATCGTTAACTTTACCGTTGACAGCATGGGCCCCACAGTGGTAGCTTCCACGGACTAGATGCGGCTGGTAGCCACCGCAACACAGATTGATCTGTTTTGATCTTACGGAGGCGATATGGCTGGACGTCTTGCGCTTTTGGCTTTTCTTTGCGTTTCCTGCCTTTCGGCACAAACCATCACCGGATCCATCACTGGGAGCGTTAAGGATTCGAGCGGGGCCTCGGTGGCGGGGGCGCGCGTGAAACTGGTTCAGGCGGCCACCGGCGCCGAGCGCGAGGAAGCAACGAACGCGCGCGGCGACTTCGTGGTCAGCAACCTGCCGCCGGGCGAATACACGCTTTCCGTTTCTCAGCCGGGCTTCAAGACCGTGGAGCGCAAGGGGTTGAGGCTGTCAGCTTCCGAGATTCTGCCGGCCGATGTGGTGCTGGAAGTCGGCGCGGTGGCCGAGACCGTGACGGTAACCGCGCAAGGCGCGGTCGTGCAGACGGCCAGCGCGGAGCGCGCCGGCCTGGTCTCCAGCAGCCAGGTGGAGAACCTGCTGATCCGCAGCCGCACGGTGATGGGCCTGCTCCCGCTGCTGCCCGGCGTCGTGGACCAGGGAGGCGGCGGCGAGTCGATTGGGCGCAACTGGAATTTGTCGGTCAACGGCAACCGGCGCAATACGGTGAGCGTCTCGCTCGACGGCGCCACGCTCAACGCCCTGGGCAACAACTTCAACGCGGTGATCGGCGTCAGCCAGGACGCCATCGCCGAAGTGAAGGTGCTGCAAACCAACTACCAGGCTGAGTACGGGCGCATGTCGGGCGCCAACGTAACGCTGGTGAGCAAGTCGGGCACGCGCCAGTTCCACGGCCTGGGCTCGTACTTCAAACGCCACGAGCAGTTCAACGCCAACGACTTCTTCAACAACCGGCTGACACAACCCAAGGCTCCCTATCGCTTCAACACTTGGAGCTACAACGTCGGCGGCCCGGTCTACATCCCCGAGCACTTCAACCGCAACCGCGACAAGCTGTTTTTCTTCTTTTCCGAGGAGTACTGGCCGCTGCGAGTCAGCCAACCGCTGGGCCAGGTCACGGTGCCGACCGAACTGGAACGCGCCGGAGATTTTTCGCAATCCGTGGACCTCAACAACAAACTGATCCAGGTTGTTGATCCGGTCACCCGTCTGCAGTTTCCCGGCAACAAAGTGCCGGCCGCGCGCATCGACCCGAACGGCCAGGCGTTGCTGAAATTCCTGCCCTTGCCCAATTTCTTCGATCGCAACCTTTCGGCCGGCCGCTACAACTACCTTTTTCAAACCGAGAACCAGACACCGCAGCGGATGGAGACGCTGAAGCTGGATTACAACATCAATTCCAACAACCTTCTGACCGCCAACTTCTCCGATTACTCGGACGTCGGAGTCGGCGCTATGGGGACGGCCGGCACGTCCGGGGCGGTCAACTGGCCGCAGTTCCGAAGGAAGACGACACACAATGGCAAGCTGTTGCTGGTGCGCTACACGCGCATCTTCAGCCCGCGCCTGGTAAACGAGCTGAACGGCGGCTTCAGCGACCGCCCCGAGATCGGCAGCTTCGAGGAAAAGGAGCTGCAGCAGAACCAGCGCCAGACGGTAGGGTTCAACACCCCGCAATTCCACCCGGAGAGCAACCCCTTCAGCGTGGTGCCGAATGCCAGCTTCGGCGGCGTCACCGGCGCCGCCAATCTGCTGATCGAGGGCCGCTTCCCCCTGCTCACCGAGCACAAGATCTTCTCGCTCACCGACAACCTCACGCGCACGTTCACCGCCCATACCGTGAAAGCGGGCTTCTACGCCGATCGCTTCTGGCGGAACGCCTCGGATACCGTGGAATTCAACGGCGCTTTCGATTTTGGGCGCAACGCCAACAACCCCATCGACACCGGTTACGCCTACAGCAATGCGGTGCTGGGCGTGTTCAATTCCTACACGGAAGCATCCTCCCGCCCCTTTTCCCACTACCGGGTGAGCAACATCGAATGGTTCGCACAGGACAACTGGAAGGTGACCCGGAGGTTGACGCTGGAATTGGGCATGCGCTTCTCCTGGATCGAGCCGATCTTCGAGCGCGATAACCAGGTATCGAGCTTCGTGTTGTCGCGCTTCGACCGCTCGCGCCAGATCCAGTTGATCACGCCGGCGATGGTGGACGGCAAGCGCGTGGGCATCAACCCGGTCACCAAGGAGACTTACCCGGCGGCGCTGATCGGCGCCATCGCGCCGGGCGCGGGCGACCCGGTCAACGGCCTGGTCGTGCCGGCCAGCGACAAGAGCTATCCGCGCGCGCTCATCGAAAACCGCGGGATTCACTTCGCCCCGCGCTTTGGCTTCGCCTTCGATCCTTTCGGCAAGGGCAAGACGGCGATTCGCGGCGGCTTCGGTTTCTTTTATAACCGCGAAAACCTGGATGCGGTTATGAACGCCTTTGCCATGCAGGCGCCCATGGTCCAGCGGCCGGTCATCAATTTCGGCTACCTGTCGACGCTGAGTTCCTCGAGCGGGCTGCTGTCCCCGGGGGCAATACTCGGCATCGATCGCGCCGGCCAGACGCCCACCGTGATGAACTCCAGTTTCACCATTCAGCAGAATGTCGGCTGGGGAACGGTGCTGGAGGCCGGTTACGTGACCTCGCTCGGCCGGCACCTGATGTGGCAGCGCAATCTGAACGCTATCCCCTTCGGCTCGACGTTCGATCCCAAGAACGCCGACCCGACAAGCACCACGAACCCCAAGGCCGCACTTCCGCAGGGATTTCTGCGGCCGATGATTGGTTACACGAATATCAACCAGCGCGACTGGGGTTCCAATTCCAGCTACCATTCGCTCCAGGTGCAGGCCAATCGGCGCTTCACCCGCGGCGTGCAGTTCGGCGCTTCCTGGACCTGGTCGAAGGCCATGGGATACAACAACAACGACACTGACGCGGTCAGCTTTTTGCTGCCGGTCAAGGTATGGAATTACGGCCTGCTGCAGTTCGACCGCACGCACGTGTTCAGCTTGAACTGGCTTTGGGATTTGCCCAAGGCGCCCTGGAAGAATCCGCTGGTGACGCGGGTTTTGAACGGCTGGCAGCTTTCCGGGATTGCGAGCTTCGTAAGCGGGCAGCCGCTGAGCATTGGCCTCGGCACGACAGTTGCTGTGGACACCACCGGATCGCCGACGGATGGCGCCCGCGTGGTGGTCACCGGTAACCCGGTACTGCCCAAGAGCGAGCGAACCTTCAGCCGCAATTTCCGCACCGAAGTGTTCCAGATGCCCGCCAAGGGAACCGTCGGCAATGCGGCGAACACGGTGATCCGCGGTCCGGGCATCAACAACTGGGATGTGGCCATTTTCAAGAACTTCCCGCTGCACGGAGAGCGGACGCGGCTGCAGTTCCGGGCCGAGTTCTACAATTTCTTCAACCACACGCAGTTCAGCGGGCTTGACGCTTCGACCCGATTCGATCCGACCACCGGCGCCCAGACCAACGCGCGCTTCGGCGAGTTTACCGCCTCCCGCACCCCGCGCATCGGCCAACTCGCCCTGCGTTTGTACTTCTGACGGGGCCGGGGGAACAAGGCCGGCGAAGGGCCGCAGCGGATCATCATCGCAAGAGGGGAAAGTTTGGCGGTGATGTCCCGGCGCTGGGTGATGTGGCAAAAGACCCCGGCAGCACGCATCGTAAACGGGAGCTCCCTGGAAAACTGCGCTGTTCAGGCCGTCCCCATTCCCCTCCGCGTGCGCCCGGCCCCTTGACCGCTCCGGTGCGTGCGGGCGGGGACGCCCAATGTCACTTAATTTTCGCAAAAACGGCCCCGTAGGAGCCGCATGAGGATAGCCCAGCACTTCAGTGCTGGGAACCGGAGCAAGGCCGGCGAGTCCCGGAGGGACGACTGAAAGCCACGAGATGCAGGCGTTTCAGCCGTCCCTACGGGACTTTAACTCCTTGCTCCTCAAAACCCAGCGTTGAAACGCTGGGCTATTCTCAGCCGCCGCTACGCGGCTGAACTCGAAAATTAAGTGACATTGGGCGGGGACGCCCGCGCTCCCAGGCCTGATCCGCACCACCATTGTGCGGACCGGCCCGCGCTTCTTGTCCGCTACCTGAGGCGTCAAGCAGTCGTGGCTGCCTAACGGCTCCGGCGTCAGCCGCGCGCGGCTTCTCGCGCGTCGGCTGCATACCGTGGTTAGGCAGCGAGCCTGTGACTAAGA
>Ga0315280_10005218_pt1 | contig 18666 bp, 24 predicted proteins | sample YL17G06_40_MG_FD_203697 | JGI IMG/M metagenome (GOLD analysis project Ga0315280, IMG submission 203697) | Sediment microbial communities from Yellowstone Lake, YNP, Wyoming, USA - YL17G06_40 | ecosystem: Environmental > Aquatic > Freshwater > Lake > Sediment | place: USA: Wyoming | collected... | reverse complement strand
AAGCGGTATCCAACCTCGAAGGAGAGAGGTCTGCGACATTAGGTTCAAGTCTTGGGCCGCGTCTGCGACATTCGCTGGAAGTCTGATCTGGGAAGATGTGATCCCCTTTCTGAACGATGAATGCGTTTTCAAGTGTCAAGAGAGTCGAGAGTTCTCAACACAGGAGATCGAGTGAGAAAGGACGCGAGGTCAGCTGAGCAGCAGACTCGTTCAGCCTTCGTAGGCCTCAGAGAAGACTGCGAATACTATATATTTAGTATCAGGGTTTTACCTAATATATTGCAACCTAATTGTATGTGTGCATGATGTAGGTTGAGTCGCGTGTTTGCGGTTCAGAAGCGGCTTGAGCGTGGGGATCCTGTTGGTTTTTGGTTGGGCCGCTTGACGACAGTGACGCGGGTGAATTACCGCTGCTATTTTCGGCATTTTTTGGTTTGGTTGAATCGTAGGCCTGGGTGGTCGGGGGTGGATGCTGCTGGGTTGTTGTTGCGTCAGGCTGAGGCTGAGGATCCGTTTGAGTTGCTTGAGCTTCTTCAGGAATATGTGAATGGGTTGGATAAGACGCTGTCGGGGAAGCTGGGAGAGTATTCTACGGTCCGTTCCTTCTTTGATCATAACCGTTGTCCGTTGCCGAGAGATCCGAACTTTCAGATACGGAGCGATAAGCCTGGCGTCACTCCGAAGCTGGTGCTGGAGCACATTGTTGATTTGAGTAAGGCGTCCACGGTTCGGGATCGCTCGATCATTCTGGTGAAGTGGCAGAGTCTCCAAGACAATACGCGGCTGGTCTGGATTTCTAACCATTGCGCGGAACAGCTTGTGAGCCAAATCAAGACTGAGGCTCATCCGGTTAGGATTGACTTGCCGATGGGCCGCAAAAAAAACAAAAAACCCTACTACACTTTCATTGGCCGCGATGCGGTGGATGCTTTGGTTGCGTACTTCGAGAAGGAGAGGCTGGGTGGCTGGCCGAGAGCAGGGGAACCGATCTGGTACATGAAGCATTGGGGTGGCCAGAGGCTGCCGTTGACTGTGCCGGGGCTGGCCATGATTTGGCTCCAGCTACTTCGGCGGGTCGGCTTGATTCCCAAGCAGGAAGGCCCGAAAGGCATCAAGTACGGCTTCAACCTGCATGAGATGAGAGACATTGCGAAAAGCCACCTGCACACACACGCAGTCAAAGACGGCTTCGACATGGATTTATGCAAATGGATTATGGGTCACGGCAAGAAAATAGACCCCTCAGGCTACGACAAGTTCCACGAAAACATCGAATACGCCAAGAAGCAATACTTGATTGCGGAGAAACATCTGAACATTCTCTCAAACATGCCGTCGACACAGGAAATGGAGAAGTACGAAGAGAGGCTTATGACCGTGAACGTGAAACTGGCCAGGGTAGAAGAAATTCTGAAAAAGATTGGAGAACTACCCAACGAGGAAACGAAGAAAAATGACGGACCTATGGCGGCAGCAGATACACGTGGTTGATCAGTCTATGTGACCCTTTTGATGCTACACGCCAAGTCTCTGTGCTCCGTCTATCACCATCTGTTTGAAGATCGCGAAAGACTCTCTCATGTCAGGATCCTCTTTGATCATCTTACCGGTTTCTTGGCACTCTTCCAAAATCCTTTCTGGAGGACCTATCGCGCGAAGGTACTGAGCTCTTTTGTTTTGAGGCAGAGTCTCAACCTTATTTATAATGTCCAAGAGCGCACTGAATGTATGTTGCGCATATCTACCCCAAAGTAGGTCTTCTTCATCCTCCCCCAAATCACTTGCAGAAATTCCATACTCGATTTCATCTTCTTCAACTTCACTTAGTAGCCTTACGCTTCCTATAGTGAAGGCCCGCCGGAGAACATATCCCACTTTTCTCCGTTCCATGAGTTTCCAGAGAACTCGCGCACCTGGCATCTTGTGGGTTCCATCGGGGTCTCTGCGTTTGAGAACCTTCATCATTGTCTCATCATGCCCTCTGACTGGGCTAAGCAACCAAGAGACCGCGAACCCTCTCCTTGAGAGGTCATAGACCTTGGAACGTTCGCGCACTCGGTCCGAAATGCCCTGTATTTTCTCTAGTTCACTCGGTGTCAGCGACCTTATGAAACCATCATGCGCCAAGTTTTGAATACGTTTGTAGATAGTTAGTTCTGATGGCCTCTCAAGCCCAATCGCTTTCAGTTTGCTCTGGTTTTCCTCTCGCTCCCACTGCTGCCAGAATAGTTGAAGTATCCTATATGGCCAGCATGGCCCTTCCTGCGCAAGAATGGACAATATGAATGTGTTGAAAACAGACTCGGAAACACGCCCCTTTGAGAAAGGTTGAAACCTTAAAGCGCTTTTTCCCACTAGACTCTCAAGCTGTTTTCCCACCTTCGAGTTCAAACGATCCTTCATAGTTAACTTTCTCTCCATTCTAAGTTAGCTAACTTGTGACAGCATATATGTTTACTAAGATATTAATATACCGGTCAGTTAAGTAACAATATCGTGAAAGTGTCACCAATGATAAACAGGCGGAAAGACCGGTATGTTGCTGCCCGCGTGGAAACGGAGATTCGCTGGCAGCTCGAAACCATCGCTGATTCCGCCGGACTCTCCATCTCAGAATACTTGCGACATCTCATTGTGAATGATCTCAGCCAAAGAGGGATTCTCCGTTTAAGGGCCAGTCAAAGAATCATTTCACCTATTCAGGTTGCCGCAGCGGGGGGTCTCAAGAAAGAAGGGGTCGAAAGCCTATGACTTCAGATATATTCCATCTGGTCGCAGAGGCGGAATCTCTCGTTCGGGGAATTCGACGCGATCTAGAGCAATTGCTCGCGGAAGTCGCTGAAAAAAAGAGGGGATGCGTGCATGACTGAACTTGCTTCTGGAAGCAACGACAGAGAGCTTCCGGTGCTTTCAACTTCGCATGTATTTAGAAAGAAGAGCGGGAGCCACGCGCCTGTAGGCGTTTCCCCAGCGGCCCCCGCTGAGCTTGATTCCACCATCGACGCCTTTGGTGATCGCAATGGACCAAACTCAAAAGATAAATGGCCTCAAGAAACCTGAAAATCTCGGCCATTTGGCGGCCCGATTTGCGGGTGCAGACGGCCTGGGTTTTCGGGGCTGTGGAACCTGTGTTCTCTTGGGGACGCAAGTGTGCAAGAAGCTGGGTCATGTTACTGTGGCCAGCGAGGCTTGTCCTGATTATCTGACAGTGACTTGCACTTGTGACGAGCGAGGTTTTGCTTACAGCCTTCGAGACAAGCGGGCGGGTCCTTTCAGCCAGGCCGATCAGAACAAAGGAGATTTCTACGAAAGAATAGCCAAGGAATTAGGTTGCTTGGAAAAGCACATCGTAGCCGCTAGTCTGAGGGTTTCCCGCCAAATTTACTCAAAGCAACTGGGCGCGAACAAGGGTTGCGGGTTGTGCGAGAACTTCAAGCAACTTGCTTGCCCCCACCCAGACCGAAGAAGCCAAAACGATGAGACATGCCCCGCTTTTGTCTTGCAGTTCATGGACGAACAGGGAAAGTTGATTCCGGCAAGGATCGCGTCCAGCATACTAGACAGCAAAGATCTGCTTTTGGTCACGCTGGAAGACACGAAGGAAATTGTTTGCTATCACGCGGAAAAAGGCATTTGGAAACGTGATGGCGAAATACGGTTGCAAGAGCATGTTCAAAGGATCGTTTCAAAGAAAAACCCTCAAAACGAAAAACTTAGCACACACACTATGGCGGAAACCACCGCCCAAATCCGCTGGCAGACTTTCGTTGAACGAAGCGATTTCAACCCGCCCGAGAACATGGTGTGCGTGAAGAATGGCGTTCTAAACCTAGACACCCGAGAGCTCTTACCCTTTGATCCAAGCTACGGATTCCGAAATGCTATTCCTGTCGAATACGATCCAACGGCAACATGCCCAGAAATCGACCGATTTCTAGAGAAAGTAGTACCTAAGAAAACCACGATATGTTTTGAGTTCGGGGGCTACTGTTTACGGTCAGGGCAACCACAGCAACGGGCCGGTATGATATACGGCCCCGGAGACAATGGAAAGAGTACATTTCTCAATCTTCTGAAAGCGTTTCTAGGACCGGAGAATGTCAGCTCTAGAACGATTCAGTCAATCATAGGAAACCGTTTCGCCGCCGCAGACCTATCCGGGAAACTCGCAAACATTCACAGCGATTTGCCCGATACTATTCTCCAACAGACAGGTACGTTCAAGACCCTAACTGGCAACGACACCTTAACGGGCGAGTTCAAATTTCAAACATCGTTCGAGTTTGTAAATCAGGCCAAATTGATCTTTGCCTGTAACGCCCTACCGGAGTCAGTCGATGATAGCGACGCCTTTGTCAAACGATGGCTGCTAATCCCGTTCATAGTTCGGATTCAGCAAGCAGAACAAGACAAAAATCTCTTGGCGAAACTGACCACCCCCCAAGAGCTTTCCGGCTTCTTGAACAAAGCAATCGACGCATACAATGAAGTCTTGAGGCGTAAACACTTTACCGATGAAGGAACCATAGAAGAAAAGCGGGAAACCTATAAGCGGTTAAGTGACTCGATCGGTTGTTTCATTGACGACATGCTAGAATTTGACCCCGACAAATACGAGATCAAAGATGTTGTCTATCTGGCGTTTGAAAAGTACCGCAAAGAAAACGGGTTCAATAGATCGTATAAACCAAACAAGTTCCACCCCCCGTTCAAAGAAAAGGTTAGGGCCACCGGCAACTATTTCGCTGACACACACACGAAAGACATTACGGGGGATCACCGCATTTACCGCGGCCTTTTCCTTAAGGTACCCAAGGAGCCGACACCAGCCCCCGAAACAACGGACCCACAACAGAAAATAGACCCACAAAAGGACGGTACAGGTAGTACAGGTTGTACAGGTAACTACTCTTTCGATCCAGCAAATAAATTCTACCAGAAGGGGGGTATTCCAGAACCCGTACAACCCGACCAACCCGTACAAGTCCTTTCTGAGCTTCAAGAACGGTTGAAACAGTGTTTTGACGCAGATGGACGGCTCGATCAGCAGAAGTTTGCCGTTGACTGTGAGCAATTAGGCCAAGACCCCACAACGGTCCTTGAGCAATTCACGAAAGACGGTTTGATCTTTTCGCCTGGCGATGGAACGATCAGGAGATCGAGCCATTGATGATCGCACCAGAAAACCAACTGAGCAAAGAAGCAGCGGGGGCCCCTTCTTCCCCCGCTACGGTTCCACGCAAGCGCTTGACGGATCGACACAAACGGATTATCGTTTTCTGGGCCAAGAACGGTGTGTCTGGGACCAAGATCGCCAAGAATCATTTGCAGGGCGAGTTCTCTAAAACCGCTGTTTGTGACTACATTAACAAGTGTAGCTTGCTTCGTCCGAAGCATGTTCGCGTTTGTCCAGACTGCAATGGTGTGAAGTTTCAGAGGGCAGGCTTTGAAACGGTGTGTACCGGGTGCGGTGCGGTGTTAGATCACTTGCCGAATCGGCAACTTGCCCCCCGAGACTTGGAGCAGGAGATGACGCAAAACTCGCCAGCTCTCAAAGGAGCGTTCGGCAACGGGCTTGGAGCCGCGGCCCCTGTCTCAGTCGTTCGCGGAGTCGTAGGCGCAAACTTGACGAAACCAAACGGACCATTGACTAACGAGCAGATGAGAGAGCAGTTTATCAAATTCCGCGAGGGCGTGTTTAACCTCAATCACTACTTAGACCCGAGGAAAGATTCTCCAGTCGAAAACAAATTGCGCGAGATTCTTAAGAAGCGAATTGAAACGCCAGGCTTACACCTGAAACACGGAGACTATGACGCTGTAGCAGCTCTAGGCTTGGCGGTTCTCAAGGCGTCAGGAGCCAAAAAAACCAAAATAAGATTAAGCGAGTTGGCTGACGCATGTTTGCTGGCGCTCAAACCGGATTGGTCTGAGCGGCTTGAAAAACAAGATATGCGTTTCAAGTGTCCATCTTGCCGCAAGGAAAGATCCTTCCAGCAACAGAACGAAGATAAGATCTGGTGCTTGTCATGTGGCAAAATCTTTCCGCGCTCAAAAATTGCAATTAAAATTCGTTTCAAGCGTCCAGACGCGGAACTGTGCGCGGTCGTTGACTCTTTTCTGAGAAGTAGACAGAACGGACAGTCACGGAGCGAGGGTAGAGGTTCGTTAGAGGACGGCCCTACCCAGCTCCTAGACATAGAGGAATCGAAAGATGTGTGACAACAAGTTCCGATTTCCGTATGTGTGTAGGGGCAACCCCTGTAAAAGCCTTGTGCAAACCCGAGAGGGACCGAAAGGAAGGTGATTAAAACGAGCCAGAAAACGAACTCTAAGCTTTTCGTTGTTATTGTCGAGATCAATGAACTGGCTGACGTTGATAGGCTAATCGACATACTCAGGAAGCGTCTAGCTACACCTGTAGCCGAACCTACACCTGTAGGACAGGAAAACCAGAAAACCACTAAAACCATCGTGTCAGACTCAGACTTAGCTTTAGAATGTCTACGCCTCAAGGAGCCAGCGAACAACCCAGCGGTCAAGCAGTTTCCGCTTGTCAGCGGAACCAAAGGCGTAGGCATGATAAATGTCCTACTGGACAACACAGCGGCAGGGATCGTACCAGAAAGGCCGTTTGATGTCGGAGACCACGCCATCGCAAACTTCTTGATTCCCCGAATTCTTGAACCCATGAAGGCAAAGTACGGTTTTGACTACACAATCTTGCAGGTGCAGAAACAGCTTACGTGGATCTACATCAAAGGGCAGGGGCCGCTTGACGAAAACATAATCAAGAACTTGCAGAGCGCGGCAGCTTGGACTTTCTTAAAAGCTTTGGAGCGTGTCCAGCAATGATCGAGTTTCTTCCCCAACTCAATCTGAATGTGCAGCTGACTTTCAACCTACTTACTTTGCTTGTGGCATGTACGATCATACTTGCTGTGCTAGTGGCCGTTCTGCTGTATCGGCTAGTCAAGTTGGAACATAACTTGGGGGCCACAATGGACTTTCTGAAAATCCCTTTTGATGAGGAAGGAGAGAGATGACTAGAACTATTCCGCTTCCAAACGGCCAGCGATTAACGGCCAATTTCGTGTTGCCGCTTGACCATTTTTCTCTTGTGGAAAATCCGAAAAACCAAGAGGCAAGACAAGGAACCTTGAACCAACAGGGCTACGGAGAGCTAGAGCTAGTCAGATGCAAATTCTGCCAAACGCTCAGAAGCATGTACCGCGACTCATGCCCAAAATGTCACGAGACAGAAGGAACCCCCGTTCGTCTACCCACAAGACGTATTCCAAGGAGCGCCGGAGCATGACCCGTGAATCGGCATGTTGCCCGCGCTGTGGCTTTGAAACCCGCGATATGACTGAGTACCATTCTCGCGGTCATGGACCCGACTGTAAACGCCAGCGCGCGCGAGATCAAGAGGACAAACCAACATGAGTAGGCCAGAGCTGAACGAAATTCTTGTGAACCACATAGTAGGCCGGTTCAGGAGATTCAAAGAACGATACCCCAATGAGTATCAGAAAGCTCTAGCGATCACGGGGCTACAGGAAAAGGAGCCAAAGCCATGATGAAAGTTGTTTCAATTCCCCCTTTGTTCTGGCAACCTAGTCTTGTGGTGCCTAGGCAATTCGGCAACGATTTCGACCAACAAGTGCAAGCGTTCCGTCAAGACTTGGCAGAGCTCAGAAAGCAGGAAGCCAGCGGCCTAGTCAGCCGTTCCGCTGTTCTATCGGTCCTGTTAGATGCTTGGAGCTTGCGAAACAGCTATCGTCTGCCTCAAGATCGAGAGTTGGGTCTGTCAGTTCTTGGGATCCGCGAAGTAGCTAAGAAGTACGGCCTTAGCAAACTGTGGAGATCTAGATACCACAGCCAACTTATTGACAGGACAAACGCGGCCTGTACGTCCAGTGGGGGTCGGTCACCAGCTTACAACTGTGGGATTTGTGGCCGCCAAATCTGGAACCCGATTTCAGTAGCGCGTGGAATTGGACCAGTGTGTTTCGGGAAGTTGGGGCGATAAGATGGTCAGAGTTATCCCGTTAACGCAAGGCTTTCAGACAATCATTGATGAGGAGGATTGGTCTAAGGTTCAGGGCTATAGATGGTATGCTGGAACAAATCGACACGCGAACAGGGTCTACGCTATGGCACATAAAAGACATGGCGTTGGCAGCGGCATTGTGTTTTTGCATAAGCTCTTGTTGCCTGATATCCAACCAAACCAGCGGCTTGTTCATATGAACGGTAATTCCCTTGACAATCAAAAATCTAACTTGTGTCTGTTTCGCAACTCAGGCTGTCGGCGGAAAGGTCGTGTGTACGCGGGTAAAGAACCGAGCAGCAAGTTTCGCGGGATCTGTTCCACAGTCAGCTACGGTAAGCCAGAGATACAAGCGCGTATTGTTTTCAACGGCCATCCTGTGTTTCTTGGAACCTTTCAATCGGAAGAATCGGCGGCCAAGTTCTACGATCATGCCGCCCGAGTCTTGTTGACTAGGCCACGATTGAATTTTCCCGACTTCTTTAGCGAACCGCTTTTAAGGAAAGTGGAGAACCGTCTAGTTGCGAGAGGCATCAGGCCGCAAGAACCATTGGAGCCACAACCATGACCACAATCAAAGAAGAAGTGCGGCTGATCTTGCAATCAACGGTTGCCACAGCAATATCTCTGCTGGCGCTGGCTCTTGTTTCGTGGCACATTTCGCCAAACGCATTATTCGCTATGCTTTTGCCTTTGTGGTTTTGCTGGGGAATGATTCGCCATTGCAAGATCATTCTAAAGAAGTTGATGGAGCTGGCCCGCCTAGAGGTAATATAGGCTTATCTCAAAGTTTGCTTCAGATTGAAGCGCCCCGTATTCTTGTACGTTGTACCGGCGCTAACTCCGTAGATTAATGAATAGATAGCGAGAGGTCTTTGGACTTGATGGCCGAACGGTTTGGGACTTGGCGAAAAACCTGTTTGCTCAAGTTGGATTGATCGGACCGGAAGCGGATAGATTCACGCTCTATTTCCTATCGTCTTTTTTCCAACGTAAACGGAAGGGGTCGTACCGCCCCCTATGAGAATCTGGGCCTCTGGGCCAAGCGCATATTCTCAGACGCCAAGCCAGCGGAAGAATACCGGAATACCATACCCCCATACCGCCGTTCTGGGTTTGGCTTTACCCGTCTATATACATATAGAAGCTCCTGAGTAGCCAGAGAAGTTGGGGAGAACAGTCTGTTAAGCAAACTTAACGGACTTGGCGCATTTCTGAGCCTGTTTGGTCGTATCGGGGCAAGACTGGGGGGGTCTTGTTTGCAATCACAAACAAGACAGTTGCCGTACCGCCTATATAAAAGGGGGTTTCTTTTCCCCTGAGAGATCTACAGGTGTAGGCTGTGCGTATGTATGGTGCCTCTTTTGCGTATAATTAATGAATTTAAGATACTGAGAATCGAAGATCTGGCGGGGGCAAGTGTATGAGAATCCAAGTCTCTGAGCTCTGGGCGCGGGCGTGGATATCTGTTTCAAGGCGGGTTGCGTCAAAGGGGGCTGATCTGAAACGCGCTGTACGTATGTTACCTATGACAATGAAAGGTAACGTGAATGTACGGTTCGCGCCAATACCTTTGGCCGCCTAGAGGCAAGCGGGTAAGTTAAGCTCATATGAGCGGCCGCTCCTAATAGTACCGCGCGGTACTATCGCCTTGCGGCCACCATAGCCGTAAGCGGTCACCACTTGGCCACCACTACGGTCACCACCGGCCACCATCCAAGTCACCATCGGCCACCACCAGACTGATCCCCGGGATCATCGGTAATCAAGTTGGGGGTCATCGGGGGTCAAAGAAACCTGTTAACATGTTAATGAAACCTGTTACATTCGAGCGTGTTAACAAGCGCCAACGGAGCTTGATTTGAGCTTGATGCCCCCGATTCTTTGATAGAAACAAACTCGCGCTTTGATAATCTCAAGAAAATCGTTGATAACATACACCATTTTTCTATCGTGAATGAAATGACAGGCAAGTTCTATTCGTTCCACATATCAAGCCCTGAGCTGATTCAGTTCTTAGACAACTTAGGGGGGTCAATATGGAAACTTGCTGATGGAACGGTCGTTCGCGGAAGGAACGGATATATCAAGATGTGGCTTGAGCTTGGGTTCAAACATCGAAGCGAGTTGTGGCCCTCGCTTTTCGGTATCAAAACTGAGATCAAGGAGGCCGCCAGTCCATGAATGTGCTTCTGGGGGCTGTGCTTTGGGCCGCGTTTGGCTACATGGGCGGGGAAATCGTAAAACCATTCTTGGGCGGCCAAGCGAATGTCGTATGTGCATTAGCCAGCCTGGCGGTGTATGCTTTGATAAAGAGAGGTTCGCGTCAAGACGCAGACATGGAAGAAACCGTACCGCCTATTATCAGAGAGAGAACGCAAGTCAGAAGGCAAGCTAGACCTATCAAAACCACGCAGGAACCTATCGAGACAGTTCTTCCGCAATCACTGGTTGATGAGGCCGCAAAGGGGGGCGAAAGACCATGAGGCTAAAGCAGTTCGCGGTTATTCCCCTTGTCTTTGCTTTGATTCTTGGCGTAGCCGTTGCAAACGTCAGCTACATAGATCAGCCCTACATGGCTAGACGGGTCGCAGGTATGCGCGAAAACATTGAATGGCAAGGCGTTATTCCCTATGTTTGGAAACCCACGTTTGGCGAATATGCGGGCCGAACAATCAACGGCTATGCGTACTTCGATGTTGTGGCCGGTCCCTATATGCTTTGGGTTCTGTATGCTTATCCTTTAGACGCTCAAGCGGTGAAAGTCGTTATTGGGCCAGCTCAGAACGTAGTCAGCCCACTGGGAATAGTTGAATACGGTTCTTGGAACGGCTATGAAGGTTTCAAGTGGAACGAAGGAAACACAAGGGTATTCGTGTACGCTACCTACTCGATCGGTTCCACGAGAATAGAAGCGCAGCTGACACCTAACCCCGTGTTTCTTAACAGACAAGTAACTGTCTCAGGGAAACTCTACGGCACAATTTGGACAGTGAACAACGGGGTAGTATATCCAGCAACAATAACGGTAAGTCCTTCTTGGGCTACACCTAGCTCTTGCAATACTGCTCCAGACGGTTCGTTTACGATCGCTTTGTTTTGCTCTGGCAAGGGCTCACAAAACATAGTTGTCTCATTTCTAGGTGATGGCGTGTTGTCCCCAAGTTCAAAAACGCTTTCACTGTCAGTCGTTGAAAAACTCGAAACCACTCTCACATTGTCAAAAGTGTACGTGCAATCAGGAATGGGATTAGCCACAAAGTTCTTTGGTGTTCTTAAAGAAAAAGAAACAGGAAAAGGGGTTCCCGACAAAATTATTCAATTGACCGTGGCCGGTAGGGGCGGAGGTACAGGTACGTATTATCTTACAACGAACAGCCAAGGTTATTATGAACTCATCTACGCAAATAATAGTGGTTCCTATGAATGGGCCGAGGCTCGATTCAACGGAGATAGTGTTTACCTAGCTTCTTTCTCTGGCAGAATCAAGTAAGAGGGTAGGCGCATGGGTCAGACAGCGAGTAAGCTACCTTCGTTCATGCAAGACAATGCTTGGATTGAGATTCTTCAACAACGCGGCAAGGAAGATCAAAGGGCTGTAAGCGCAAAAACCACGGTCGCACCGAACCTAGAGCGCCCAGACAAGCCACTACCCGCCCCAAATAGTGTCGTTGACTTGAAGCCCCGTAGACGCAAAATGAAACTGCTTGAGGCCAGCTTAGAAGCCTATGGCTTGCAGCTTCAACATTTCAGCCTACATGAGATAGGCGAAAAGCTGGACGTAAGTGTGAGGCAAGCGTCCAGATATGTTGATCGGGGCCGCCAGTATCTAGGCGTACCAGAAGGCTTGCGAAACGCCAGCTTGGCCGAAGCGCTCCACGCAATCAAATGCGCTTGGACTGAATACCAGAAAGCAACGGATCCCCGCGTTAAAGCTATATGGTTCAAAGCCGCTTTGCAGGCTATGAGTCACCGAGATCGGTTGCTACCTCAAACTCAAACTGAAAAGCCGGTCCAGCTACAGGTGTAGATTTATGCTTGGGCCTTTTCAGGATCTTCGACCCCTTAGCGAGCGGATGCTTCACCCGAAAAAGAGGTGTCAGGAATGTGGCGGGACGGAGTTCAAGATACATGAGGGCGGCGAAATCTGCATGTCATGTGGTTCTTGCACTTATGACGGAGAGCGGCCAGCAGAACCACCAAAGCCACGTTTGCGCGTGGCTCCAGGCTCCGAGCCCAGCCGCCTAAACCTACTCAAGCTAACAACCACAGTCGCCCTATCTATTCTTGACCAAAAGATTGCTTCACTTTTTCCAGACGAAACAACGCGCACAAGAAATGAAATCAAGAGAATCACAGAGCTCTTGATCCGCAATTTCTATGAAAATGCTAGCCGTGACTTGCAGCGTTTGGGCCTCAGCGACCAGGCAGAGAACATTGGACTACACCCCACTGTTACACGTTGCGGGGCTGTCTTAAACGTGAAGAACACGACCATTGTGGAGAACCTACTTATGGCCGCGCTTTGCCAAATCGCTGAGAGAAAGAAAGACGAACGTTTTTGGCGAACCCCCCTAGGCTACAAGCTTCAACATCATTCGGCCACCAGATGGGTGCTGTTTGAGCAGTCAAATCGGTTGAAACAGGTCGAACAGGAAACAATGATCCTGTGTCTCAAGAAGGCTCTAGAAAACCAGAAAACCAATTAACTTAACTTTCTCTCAAGTTGCGATAATTGGGAATTGTGAAATGGGCCAGCACAAAAGAGGGGAGAAAGGCAAAAAGATGCAGAAACATGCCATTGGACACAAGCGTTATTCCGTAGCCTGTTTGTTGAAGCACGAAAGGTAAAACGAACAACGCAAGAACCAGCCAAATGCCTACGGGTATAACGATCTTTCGCCCCCGGTAGAACTCCCTTGAAAATAGGTCAAAATAGAAATAGAACACTGTAAAAGGCAAAGCAGCGAAGATCATGCCTGACAAACCGACTGCGGGGTCACCTGAGCCAACAATCCGGTTCTGCCAGTTGAAGTAGCTTAATCCAACGCTTAGAAGGTAACAGTACGCGAAGATGGCGTACCGATACCGCCGCCTCAAACGTGTCATACCTACTTCAACCAAAGACCCCATTATCGTCAACCCCAAGATGTTAGAGGCTAGATGCTCCAAATTGCCATGAATCAAAGGATGCAACAGAACTACAGTCATAGGGGCAAGCTGAGCAGAACCAAACATGTAGTACGTGTATCCCCACGTTTTCACCGATTCCAGAACAGAGAAAAACAGAACGCTCAGAACTATCAGAGAGAACGTAAGGTATGGGAGCTTCCTAACCATACCGCACACCGCTTAAATCAAGCCAAAACTCTTGCAGAAACAGATCGCGACAACAGCCAAAGCCACAAGCCACAAGTTGTCTACGGCGAAGGACCCGAGGTTCAAGCTGCCAATCGCACCTGCTGACTGAAGAAAGCCTAACGTGAATTGCGAGGGCACATCATAGTTTTTGCCGAGTAGCCGAAGCGTGGAATCCAAGTTTCGTATTTTCGCAGGATAGCCGCCGAATGAGGCACCGATAGCTACGCCGTAGCTTGAAGACACCTGCCAGTTGCTGGAAACGCTTAACAGACTTAGGAGACTGGTTTTGGAAGAAGTTTTCTTGGCGAGAGACGAGAAATCCAGCAAGGAAAGCCGCAGCACCGAAGTCACTACGGGCGCGGTGCCAGGAGTGGGCTGCCAACCTTCACCAGGAACCCAAGGCTCACCTACAGGGTGCTCATACCCAGTAACGTCTTTAGCCCAGCCCCCTCTAGCGTCTACTTCATATCTTTGCCCGTCTACCCAAACATCATACACGCCCTTCGTGTATCCTTGCGTATATCCCGAGGGCAGGTTCTCCTTTTCATATTGCTTTGTGTCGGGGTTGTACTTCCAAGTGTAAGAGGCACCAGGCTCCCCAGCAGGCGCAGCTGGAATGCTTGAGCCTTTGCTGAGGAGATCTTTTATCTCTTCTTCCGAGAGTCCTTCGAAGATTTTGTTCTTCTCCGTTGTCAAGTCACTCACGCGACTTGTTTTCTCGAATTTGCCAGTTGCAGGATTGAACTCGTAGCCCGCGATTCGAGCCGTGTAACTCTCAACAGCACTTGCATATTTACCTGAAGCAGTAGTGATCATTGTTCCGTCAACAGTCCATCTGGCCGCCAAACCTTGACTGTTCAACACATTCGTGAAACTGCTGTACCGGCCTTGAAGCTGAGTGTAGCTCTCAATGGCTGCATTCACGCCGCGTACATATGCGGCTTTGTCGCCTGTCGTCGCCGCCAAATCCTTTACGAACTTGAGGTCTGCCTCAATGGTACAGATGTTTTGATATCCGTTCTCTTTGTTTCGAAGCTCCCAGACTCCAAGCGTCTTATCCACAAACTCGACATATACCTTCGTGTCAACCTTCTTGAGCCACGCTATTTCTTCAGCGGTAAGCTTCTGTCCGTAGGTTGAAGATTTTGGGTCTGATTTGTCGTGGATCTGCTTCGCAATTCCCGTGTTCTCGAAAACCATCTTTAGATCCGAATCGCCTTTCATGTAGAGAGACAACTGACAGGATGGTATGGAAGGCGAGTAATAAGACGGATTTACTCCTAGCTTCTCCAACTCCTTCGACGGATACAACGGGCTGTAAATTGATTGAATCACATGGTTGTACGCTCCGTTAGCCACATTCTTGTTCCATTCAACAAACTTCGTAATCACTTCTACGGGACAAATACTGTTAGCTGAAGGAAGATCGAGATATTTGTTCCAAACATCAGGAGCCGCAGTCTTCAACCAATCCAAATAGTCTCGCGGCAAGAAACAGTGAAAGTCTCGGTTTCCCTTCAACTCTCCAGTCGGAATCTTCTGAGTTTCAAACCACGAACTGGAAGGCAAGCCTGCCCCAAACGTAATAATGCCAGGAGTAGTGACTACTGTGCCATCGGGCAAAGTCAACTTACCGTTGCGGGCATTAAGCATGTCTTGAGACACATACATCCACGGAGTTTCCCGCACAGTCAAATAGCCAGGCGGCTTTCCTTGCTCAATAACATTCCCCAACTGGTTAACCTTATCTTTGCTCCAGAGTTCAGGCGCACTAGCCTTCAACGCCTCATAATCCACTGAAACAGGGTTACTGGTTCCATGTGCCTGAAGAATCTGGTCGAAAGCCATCCGAATATAGGCGTCGGAGTAGCCTTGAGTACGCATCGCCTTAATGATGCCGCCAGAATCCGCACCGCCCATAATCATGTTAGCGATTCCAGCGGAAGTCACATATGGGTCCCAGAAGTCACTCATCGGCTTCACGCCGACAGTTTTCTGGAACTGCGACGCTCCACTGCCCTCAGTGCTGGTGATGTAGAACACGGAGCCAGTTTTGAGGCAGATATCTGTCGCTTTCGCCAAGTTGTTGAAGTCCTGAAAGATTCCAAGCAACTGACTGTAGCTGTTCACACCCATACCTTGGACGATTGATCTCTTTACAGGATCATCCCAGATTGATTGGGCCACCCCATGGGGAGTGCCGTATTGTCCGGGATTGTTGAAATAGTCGTTCCAAAAAGCGCTAAGAGGAACATCTTTCTCCGAATTAGTCAGGCGATCAGGGTCAGGCAACCCATTCCAAAACTCGCCCTCAAGATTCGTGAAAACCTCTTCAGAAATCGTTTTAGCGCCGCTGGGCGGAACCTTCCCCACCGCATCCGTCACATAGAACAAAACACTGTTCGCTGACTCCTGCCTGTAGATACCCCAAGGCAACGGCCCCAAGGTCTGGCCAGACACGGAGAGCCCAACATTGAGAACAAACATTCCTACGATTGCGATTGCGAGTATTGCCGCAGTTCTTTTCTGCATGGCTTATCAAAAGAAAAATGGTAGAGAGAATTGATGAAAATCAGCGGTTTAGGCTCTAGAAAACCAATAAACCATAAAAAAACCATTAAACCAGCAGGGCTAGAAAGGCAGGTATTTCTTGAGGTTGATGACGCCTTTAGTTGCCAAAACGTAAATTGCCAAAACGGCAAGCAAGCCCAAAACCCAGTATGTCGGCAGAAGCGTAGTGGACCCGTAGGGCCCGCCAGTTGCGTCAAGCACTTCAAACCGAATTGCTTTGGTCCAAGGCATAGCATTAACAACGAAGTACGTGATTATGCCTAGAGCCGGAATCGCCAGACCATGCTTGATGTACTTGGATTTCTTGAACAGGAAGTAGGCCGCAAACATAGCGAGAGCAGCAACGAGAACACTGACAGCGTAAGTTGCGCGAACCGCCGGATCGCTGACAATCGCCCAGATAGCGCCCACAGTGGCAATCAACACTAGCCAATCGATCCACTTCATTCCACCGAAATTGACCATTTCACATCAACCGCCGAATCGCATTAGTGATACGCTTGCTCAGGTTCTTCGTTCTCTTTTTCGTCACAGTCTTTTCCTCTCTATAGAAAAATGCTTAGAAGAACATAGAGAAAAGCCAAGACAGCCACGAGAAACGGCGTTTTCCAGACCGTTCAACTCATTTACCTCGTATAGTCACGTTGCTTCCGCCGCCCCCGAGAAGCCACTTGAGCAGAAATATTCCGATCACGATTATGCAGATCAAAGCGGCCCACCAGTATTCGCCAAAGTATTTCTTAAGCCACGCTATGAAGTCGCCCAGCAAGCCGAGGGGGGGCGCTTGTCCAGCAGTCAAGGTTACTTTGGTCGCTGTCGAGTATGTGGTAGCTTCAACGGTCACAGTGGTATAGAGACCAATGTATGTCGTGGCAACCCTAGTGATAGTATAAGCCGGAATTTCCACAGTCAAATACACCGACCCGCCAGAAGTCGTACCGCCAGCCGTGACCGTGAAAGGCGCGGTGTAGGTCTGGGGCGTTGTGATCGAGAACGGAGCTTGAAGCTCAAAATACACGGTCTTAGAATCAGTGATCTGGCCGCCGTATCCGTGTGTAGTCCATTTCTGAGAGGCTTGAATCCAAAGATAGAAGCTAGAAACTTGCCCCGCGAACTTGTCTAATAGCGGTTGAATGTTCAAGAGGGCGCGGCCATGCCAGAGTTCGTACAGCAATTCGTAGCCCAACCCGTAGCCCATAACGAAGTAAAGGACGGGGTTGCAGTCACCTACGGTTCCCGCATGTTGCGCTTTCAGGTTCGCTATTGCTTTTGAGCCGCCTACCCAAAACTCGCTGAAAACAATAGAATCTTTCGGATTGTCAGGATCACGCAGATACTGGGCGGCGCTTGTCGTTTCCCCGAGATAGTTCAAATTGCTTGTCTGGCCAATGAAGATCTTGGACGAAGTGACTACGCCAGCGAAGTAGGGCGATGAGAGGCCGCCTTTCCAGCGAATCGGAATCTTAACCTTGACATAGCTGTTTTCCCCGAAAGTCTTAGGTGAAACCTCAAGAGAAACCAGCATGTTGTCTGAGCTTATGACCGCTGTTTCCTTGTTCTCATATTGGATGGTCCATTCTTGCCAAGTTTCAGCCACATAGGTTTCTTGGCCGTTCACTTGCAGTTTGACTTGAACAGGTGAACGCGGCAGTAGGCTTGGCCCGAACTGAATAGCTAAAACCACTATGACTAGGAGAACGAACAGCTGAGATCCGCGTGACGACTTAGCCATGTTTCAGCGCCCTCGAGCGTCACGCCAGAAACGCATAGTAGTCACAATAGAAAAATGGCGCGCGGAAATCACGGAAAGACGTATGTGCGCGCGCCTAGTGCATGGCGAGGAATCTAAGACACACCATGCACCAATAAAAAAAGGGGGTAGGCCCGCAAGCAAAAAACGGGCCGTTTCTGTCTAACAGTTCTCTAAGGCTTGCTTGAGCCCGTACCTTTGGATCAGATCGTTTCTTTCGAGATACCCGCAGAAATCGCTATCCACAAGCGCCCTTACTGAGCTGGTGACTTCATTTTGCCAGAATTCTTCTGGCGTGATCTTTGCGAACGCTAGGAAAGTGGTTAGGAAGTCTGCTAGTGGCTTGGGTACTTCAGCGTTGATTCGCACTTTGACTGTTTCAACCTTACTCATGTTATTCAGTCACCTCTACAGTCAAGTGCCTTCTTCAAACCGTGATGTTCGATCAACCTGTTTCTTTCAAGGCACTCGCCATCTATTGAGCTGAGCAGGGCATCGACATCTAGGCTCACTGATTTGCTGGCCCATTCCTCAAAGGTTATACCAGTACCGGCAAAATCGAGGTAACGGTTCATGAAGTCTATGAGAGGTTTGGCTACTTCAACTGTGACTTTCACCTTGGCTGTTTCTGTCGACGGTTTCCGCAACTGAATTGATTTATTCATCTTCTTTACCTCCATTGGCCTTTTCGGCCCGATCCCAGACAAAGGCGGAATTTCGCTCGACTTTCACGAGCTCGTCAGGGGCCTCTCAGCCTTGCTTCAACGCTAACGCGAGTATTGGCGTTTTTGACGGAGCTCCACTTATACTGGATAACATAAGTTTTTAATTGATTTCTAGGCAAGTACGATGGGTGGTCTCTATCGCTGATGCTAATTTGGAAGAGTTGAAGGTAGCCTACAGGCGGGAGAAAGACCTGAAGGTTAAGGAA
>Ga0315280_10005217_pt1 | contig 18668 bp, 17 predicted proteins | sample YL17G06_40_MG_FD_203697 | JGI IMG/M metagenome (GOLD analysis project Ga0315280, IMG submission 203697) | Sediment microbial communities from Yellowstone Lake, YNP, Wyoming, USA - YL17G06_40 | ecosystem: Environmental > Aquatic > Freshwater > Lake > Sediment | place: USA: Wyoming | collected... | reverse complement strand
GCTTCGATAGAGTTGGCCAGATGATCAAGAAACTCTGGAATAGTTTCCTCATGTAAATGAAGGTCTTTCAACTCAACTATCTTAATGTAGAGAGTTAACTGCTCGTGAGATATAACGTATGGAAAAGACACCTTATCACCTTGTAGTTGATGTCTCTCTAAAAAAAACTAGTCAACGGTTTCATTAGTGAAAAGTTCTACAATGTCCGAGGCGATTTGAATGATTTCGCTTGCTTGCTCCATCGCATTTTCTTGGTTTGTCTTAGGCATTTGGATCAACTGCTGTACTGAGAGTTCGATTTCTACAAGACATTTCAAGATTGGGTCTTCGATAGACTGTTTCTTTATTATCGTCTCATGAACAATTCCCTCAACGAAAGCAGGTTCGCCTAAACTGTAGTAGATGGCTACTTGCGCCTTGCGCATGGCTTCAAAAATTAGGCTTGGAGCCAAATAGGGCGTTTTCTGTGCTGCAGTTAATTCTGCTTTTGCCTCTCTAAGATAGCGTAAAGCCCAGCCTTTTTGGTAGTCGCTTATTAACATTCATTTGCCTCTCCTTTGTGTGTAATGACGTAAATTAATGAGGGTTATAAAAGATACTGCTAAAAAATATTTATTCTGCTTACCGTTATTCTGGAGCTTCTGAAGACTCTGCGACTTGTGTACTTGATAGCCGTGTTACATAACCTGCTATTCTGTTTCTTACTTTTATTGAAGAAACCGTCGTTAGCAATTGAACGGCTTTCTTATTGTTTTCAAAGTCTGCTGTAAACTTGTCTGGAAACCGTTGTATAAGTTCTCTTGCTATTCTTTGCACATGTAGAGTTCGTACATTTCCCAAGTTTTCACCATTTCACTGAATATATATGCGTGTTTTCCTCACGATATAGGAGTTGCATTCTACCAAGACCCTTTTATTGCTTACGCTTGCTGCGCTGAAAAAATCTCGTTAAACCATTGTTGTTCCTATTAACGTAATTATTACTCCGTCAAAATTATGCGAATAAGCGAAGGCAACGCTGGGAGCCTTTGCAACATAAAAATCAAAAAGACAGTTATACCTAGTCATTAGAAATCATGTGAGAAAATCAGCAGAAAGGGCAAAGCATGGACCTGACGTATCTAGTGGCGCAAGTCCCAGAATGGGCACAATGGTTTCTTTCTCTTAATTACTTCGGAATCTTCTTACTAGCTCTAATCGGCTCGATGTCAATATTTGTTCCCATACCCTACACAATAGTTATTTTTTGGCTAGGAGCAGACCTCAAATGGGACCCATTTCTGCTGATGATTGCAGGAGGATTCGGTGCTGCCATTGGCGAGCTTTCTGGCTACATTCTGGGCTATTATGGAAGGAAAATAGTAAGCCCGGAACGACTGAAAAAAATGAGTTATTTGATCAAAGCTTTTGGTCGCTATCTGCCTGTAGCCATTTTCTTTTTCGCTTTTACCCCTCTTCCAGACGATTTACTCTTTATTCCACTAGGAATTTTAAAGTACAAACTATTCAAGGTCTTTATTCCAAGTCTTTTGGGCAAGTTAATCATGGTCTTCACTCTCGCACATTTAGGCAGAATAGGTGCAAACTTTATCCTTCTCATATTCGGCGAAGAATCCGGTTGGATTGGATCAGTTATTCTGTTTGTCTTGTTCATAGTCATTCTAGTAATTTTGTTCAAAGTGGATTGGGAAAAAGTGCTAGAAAAGTATGTAAAAGTGAGCACATCAAAAAAAGAGAATAATAAGAAAGAGGCGTTGAAACAAGACATATAGTATAGAGGCACAATGAGAAGCTGCTTTGTTCAGTCCAAGTGCATTTCTGTCGGATCCTCAAAGTGTAGGGAAACTTTGTCTCTGGTTAAGAGTCTAGATTCTAGACGTTCTCTTAGGACTTTTTCATCTGATTTTATATGCTAGAAAGGTAGACTAATGTTCTTCAGAAAAACAAGTGAATATGTGAGTCAGGAAAAAAATATGAGAATCATTGCAGATATTGCTAGCGGTTTTGTGTTTTTGTTGTTATTTTCGACTTTTTCTAGCTGACTATTATCCTGGCCATTTTCTGTTGTAGCCGTTGATTTCGAAGGTGAAGTAGGCTATGTCGTCTTTGAGGTAAGTGAATTTCAGGTTTATGGTTTGGGTTGGAGTGAGGTCTACTCTTGTGTCGTCGTCGAATCGGAGTTGAAGGGTTACCCAACCTTGCTCACTGTGGATGGCTGATACGAGAGGGCAGATATGCCACTCTCCACAGGAGTCAACAGCGTAAAGTCTAACTTGATCAATATGACTTGTGAATTCGTCTAATTCCTTAAGCGACAACTTATAGAAAACACCGTCTTTGACTAGCGGCTGAATTATCCTATGCTGAAGCGTAACATCTGATTCAGCATGAATGTTCAAAAGCGCTTCATAGGCATAGTCTGTGCCATTCCAAACAAACAAGGTAGGACATCTACCAAGATATTCCTCGCTATAATGGGCTGTAAGAGTCATATCCCCAACTACATCTACATTTCTAGGATTACTTGTAACGCCATCTCCCCAATGCGAGAATGTGTATAGCCAATCGTCTATCTCAAATTCAGTCTCAACTTTGACAGTATGTAACCCTTCAATAATCGTGATCGCCACGGGAGAATAACGAACTGGATCACTGTCTATCCAAACTTTAACGTCGCTGATTTCTGATTCTCCTATCACATATGTTCTTATTTTTAGACGCGTGGAAATGCTTACACAGAGGCTTGAAGACCAATCACTCCACGCGTTGTTGGAATCTTGTGCTCGAACTCTGACATAATATGTTCCAGATGAAGCCCAATTATGGGACGCGCTTGCAGTTGCTCCAGAATCATACCATCCTGTGAGTGTTGTTGTGCCATCGCCCCAATTAAATTCGTATCGAACGTTGTCTCCGTTGGGGTCAGTTGTGCTCGTGGAATAGGGGTAAGTTGTATACGTGTATCCTGATGTGGGTCCCGACGGTTTTGAGGGCGTATTTGGGGCAGCCATGTACATGCTTAAGGAAACTGATGTGGAGATGTGAGGGTTAGGGCTCCAAGGATAGTCGAAGTCAAGGTACTCTAACTCCGCTGTGATTGTGAGGGAATGATCCCTGTCATTTGGGTCTGTGAAAGACCATAAAACGGCGGCTGAAAGGGTAGCGTCAAAAGGTGGAAGACTACTTTCTTCAGACCTAGTCTGAGCTGTAACATAAGCCAAAGGATCATTCACACCCGCTCCTTGAAGGTCAAAAGCAGGTGGCGAAAGTTCTTGGGCTAATTTAGATGCTTCTTCTGCAACAATTAGTATGCCACCCATTACAATCCCAGCTAGGTGATTGGTGATAAGCACAGTCGCTGCGCCTCCAATGGCATACCAGAAATAATCACCAAAAGGATTACTTGGATTCTGTAGTACGACGTTATATCCTCCTACTTTCCATTCGTCCTCGTAAATAAAAGCTATTGTTGCATATGTATCAGATTTCTCTATTTTTATTGTGAGACGCTCCAGTCTGGAGCCTGGGACTGGATAATAAACTGAAAGGGAAGTAAAGTTCATGAGGCTATTGTAATTATAGGAGGAACCTCTGTCCCCTACTATATCCTCAACCCCAATTATCGTTGGGTAATCCTTCGTTACGGATTTGTAACTGAATCTAATTGTATTATGGTATATATAGCCGGGGTCAAAATAACCTATTGGATATATTATCACCTGAAATGATTGTTTGACGCCGTTACCCTTGTTTGGGACATCATTCCAGCTTATTACGAATACGTTCCAGCCTTGCAAGTAAGCTATACCATAGGTTATTGACCCTTCTGATGGGTCGAGGTCCCTCCAAAACGGGGCGATAAGTGAGTTTGGCTTAGCTGTGTTTGGAATGGCTTGTGGCGTGTGAGTCGTAGGTTCTTCAAAGCTTAGAAAGCCGTTGTCGCTGACCCAGACACTTTGATAATGGACACCGTAAAACCGAACCGTGAATGGTAGGTTAAGCTTTGTGGCACTGTTGTCTTGTGTAATACCTACTGAGTTAGAAACGCCACCCCAATACCAGCCATATGGTTCTATGTTATATTGGATGCCGACCCTACTATTTGCAGAAGCACTAATGCGTAATGTGAGAACATCTGGATAACCCGCAGGTCTTTCAACGTAATCCCAAATATTAACCCCAACCCCTATAGATGCTTTACCGTCAGTGTAAGCATTTTCTATCGTTTCAAAATAAGGAGTATAAGTTGAGGGCCTCGGTTTAGACCATGAACTTGCCGCCGACACTGGAAAAACAAGCAAACCAGACAATAATAGAATAGGAATAAGCGTGCTAATTAGAACCTTTCTTCTAACAATGTTAAGCTTGCTCATCTCCCTACCCCCCGATAACGTTAAGTTGGAATGGTTGAATTACTTTCTTGTAGGCTGTTCCGTTGTAGTATGTGAGTTCGAAGGATACATTTAACCAATGAGTTTGGCTATTTGGGGTCGGGAGGAGCCAAAAAGCACCTGCAGAGAAATAGGCACTCCTTGGTTGTCCCATGCCTTTTAAATTGAAGTAAGCTTTTGACCCCCACGTGCTGGCTCCACTAAAATCAATCAAAGAAAGGTTTTCAGCATCGTAATCTAATTTCCTTGCAATAGCCAAGCCTATTGAGGACTGGTTATCCTTATGAAGAGTTATGTAAACGTTTTCGACAAAGCCGTTAGAGATAGCTACGGTTGCATTTGTCCTTATTTCCATGTACAGACTATCGTAATAATAGCCGCCGTATGGCCTATCCACATAATCCCATATATGAATTTCTGGACTTGCCGTAAGCCCATCATTATTGTAAAAAGCTTCCACTACATAGAATATATCGACAGTCTGGTTTGGTCTCGTGAACTCCCATTTGATTGCTTCTAAGGTTATTGTTTCTGGTTGTTGGGGTTCTGGTAGGATGCCGCTGAATTTTAGTGTTGCCAAAACAGTAATTGGCAGGATGATTGCAGCAAGTGAGATGGATAGCCATTTTTTGGTCGACGTGCTCAACCCTAAAACCAGAAGTAGGTTTGAGTTAAACTGTCTAATAAATTTTGTGAAACAATCTTCGATAACGAATTTCTGCATCAAACTAGCATACTCTGTCAGAATTAGAATACTCTATGCAGTATATATGGCTACGTTAGAGAGAATATTGTGATTGTCTCAACAGTCGCCGCTGCCAAAAGAAGCAACACAACAGCTTTGTACAAATGCCCAGCCTCCTTCAAAGCCATCATAAAAGATCCCAACCTTGACAATTCCTTATACTTAAACGCTAGGCTAGGCTTAACCCATGACAAACCTACAACAGTTCCAGCAACAGCAGCAACCACATAAGCCTCACTTTCAAGAATTAACGTTGGCAAAACAGCCAAAAAAACTGAAGATGGCAAAGAATAGAAAAGCAAACCCCACAACACAGCCCTATACGTTAAGAAGCCAGCAGAGAATGGAAAAAACACTATCCCAGACAACGTAACAACAGCAAAGGCACTTACAACCAAATTAAAAACAAAAACCCACACAAACAGCATAAACCAATCGCCAACGGGGAAAGGAACCCAAGAAATGATTGGAGGCTCACTAGAATAAAGCGGCGGAGGAAACAAAAACTGCGCCACCAAAACAACAACGAAAAAAGAACAAAAGAAAACTATATTGAAAAACGCAAGCAAACTTCCTCTTTCAGACAGAGCCTTAACGCATGAACGAAGGAAAGACAGAAAACACACCCTAAATCCATATATGACATTTACCATTTAAAATTTTGGCATAATTCACTCTACCATTCACCCCACTATTTACTAACTATATATAAGGGGGGCTATAGACACTTTGCTATAGGCACTCTTCCAAAAAAGAATAAACAAATATTTGTAGCATGCACAGAAAAGGCTATAAAACCAAAGTTCCCTTAAAACCAACATGTGTTTATGGGATTTTTCTGTTGTGGCCGTTGATTTCAAAGGTGAAGTAGGCTATGTCGTCTTTGAGGTAAGTGAACTTCAGGTTTATGGTTTGGGTTGGAGTGAGGTCTACTCTTGTGTTGTCGTCGAATCGGAGTTGAAGGGTTACCCAACCAAGTTCGCTATGTATGGCTGATGCGAGAGGGCAGATGTGCCACTCTCCACGGGAGTCAACAGCGTAAAGTCTAACTTGATCAATATGGCTTGTAAAGTTGTCAAGTTCTCTAAGCGACAACTTGTAGAAGATTCCGTCTTTGACGAGTGGCTGAGCTATCCTATGTTGAAGCGTAATGTCTGATTCAGCATGAATGTTCAAAAGCGTTTCATAGGCATAGTCTGTGCCATTCCAAACAAACAAAGTTGGGCATGCGAAATATTTCACTTTATAATAGGCTGTTATAGTCTGGTTGCTGGAGACTAGTACCGTTCTAGGATTATTTGTTGAGTTGTCTTCCCAACGTGAAAACGTGTACATGAATTCATCCTCTATCCAGCCACTTTCAACTTTAACCGTGTGTGTTCCTTGACCAACAGTAACTGTGGCTGGAGAAGGAGAGACTGAAGTATCATCTACCCAGACATTAACGCCCGTGATTTCTTGGCCGCTGAGGTAACGGGTTTTAATGGTCAAATCGCGGATACCGTATGTGGTCGTCACGATCGTCATGTTATAGAAACCGTACCACCATGTTGCATTGACTTCTATGTACCACCATGCGCCGGGATATTTCACTTGTTCACCATAAACGACCTCATCTTGTCCGATACCGTGTTCCGATTTGGCAATTAAATGTTCATATGAAGGCGCATCATAGAGATAGAGGTTCAAGTCCTTGCCGCTCTCAACATCTATCTTAACTTGTAGTGATTTTCCAGATTCGACATAAACCTTGTAGAAATCGAACTGATCATAATAACAATCTGCATAAAGCCATGTGTAATTTCCACCTTGAAGCTGAGTTGCATTCTCAAAACTGTTGTTGTTTAGCTTGTCAGGCGAATCTGGTATTATTTTGAGGTTCACTGAGGTGGTTACGACTAGAGGAGTCTCCACAACGTAGCCTTGCCAAGTCAATTCGAAATACTCCAATGTGGCTGTTACTGTAAGCAAATGCTCTACATCATTATTTTCATCAGTTAGTATCCAATCAATCAATGTGCCTATAGAAGCGTCCACTCCAGAACCCTTATTATCAAGGGTTGTACTGTTTGGAGTTGGAGCTATAATGTAGGCACCGTAGGGAATTGGGTCTGCACAATACTGGTCTCTAAGTTCCGTGTATTTCATGTTGCTGTAGAGGTTTTCTGCTAAAAGGTCTACAAGATCCAAGCCTGTAAACATTATGCCTATGATTACTCCTCCAAATTTGCTAAGAAGTGCCTTTGCGCCCATTGCAGCAATCTTGTATCTTAAGTCAACGTCTGGCGTTGATGGTGTATTGAAGTTAACGTTAAAGCCCCTCAGTTCCTGTGGAGAATTACTGATTTCGAATTTTGTTTTGCCAATGGCTGTGTCATTGAGTTTTAGTGTGAGTTCATGGATGAAATAGTTTGACGCATGCTGTGACGTGTTGTCTTGTCGCCATTGAAGAAAGGTGTATGATCTCTGGTTAAAACCATTGAGTTTTGTTCCGTCAAGCATGTCGCCTAAACCCCTATAGCCCTCTTGGTCTTTAATTCCCCATGCAAAACAATTATTGCTGCTTAGGCCGCCCACACTTTTGTAACTTATCATAAATTGGCTTTCACCATATGATGGTTCGCCGTAATATCCGGGCGCGCTTGCGAGCACAATTTGAAATGTTAGGCGAGCTCCACTAGCCTTGTGCAGAACATTATCCCATGTAACAAAAAATGTCCCAGTGGAATAGGGTAGTGGTCGCCACCCATAGATGATTGACGAGGCATTATCAACATCTAAATCCGACCATACAGCAGCTATTAAGGCATTGGGTGCTTGTGGAGAAGGAATATCATTTGGAGTAGAAGCAGTGGAGTTGGAGTTATCAAAAGACACAAAGCCGTTAGTGCATATCCAGATTTTATCGTATTCTGCACTTCCTGGATACACTCCCATTGGTTCAATACCACTGGCTCCACCATAAAAACGAAACAGAGAAAAAGCACTTGGCTCATTTGGATTAGTGAGATTAAGTTCGAAGCCATAATCGTCGCCTGCATTGACTATTTTTGTGTCTAAAAGCGGATTATCCTCTATCCAAAACAAGGACGAGTTATCATAGTTATAAGTGATGTGCATTCTGGTATTAGCTGTCATGGTGACATTAAGTCTGACCCCGTCATAACCTTGTGGTTTAATGTCATGTTCAATGTAAGCCCACGGATTTACACCTAGGCCAACAGAAGCTATGCCGTCTGTGCTACAGTTTTCAACTCGAGGAGGTAGCATGTAATCGTAGCTTGAGCTATGTCGTGGTCTTTCTATTTGCCATGCCCAAACTGAGTTTATGAGTGTTCCCACAAGAAAAGAAAGCAACAAAACTGTCAATATTTTCCTCATGATGTCTCAACTTTAACTTTCAGATTGTAAGTGCCGTAATCAAAAATTGCGGAAATCCTTACGTACCAATAGCCTTCATCATCAATAGTATATGTTATTTCACCTAGAGGTTTTGGTTCAACATCATAGTTTCTCTCCAATGCAATGCTAGCCCTTGCTTTTTCGTCGGGACTATACAATGTCAAGTTTACGCCTGCTCCACGCAAAACAGTTTGTACATCTAGTTTTTGACCTCTAGTTAGCCATATCTTGTAGCAATCTGAAGTGTCCCAGTATGCATTGATGTTTGCAGTGTAGTTTCCTTCTGTTATTTCTCTGGCTGATTCAAATGTGCCACCAACATCAGCCACTAAACTCAACAGTGTCGGAAGTACAACTTTGACATAGCTGGTTCCGTTGAAGTATGTGACCTCAGCAGTCACATTAAGCTGCTGACTCACATTCTCCGGAGCTTTAAGAACCCAGTCAACAACATCGGTGTTGAAGAAAACTTCTTTCGGATGATCTATGCCACAAGTCTCTATGAATGCCTTTTCGTCTTCTAGCTTCCACCACCAGTAATTGTAGTCTGCCCAGTCTTTTATTGTTAGGTTCCCACACTTGAAGTAGTAACTTGGAGCGTCATACTCTATTCGAGACTCGTTGTAGGCTTCTTTAAAGACTATGCGCACACTCTCCACAAAACCCTCCAGCACGCTTGCTGTGATATTCAATCCCATTCTAACTACTGATGAACCATCAATCGTGAAATAAACGGCGTATGCCCATGGATGCACTGTGAAAGTTATCGAGGAAGAACCATGCCTGTACGAGTTAGTTATGTAAGCTTCCTCTGGATTGCTGAACCACAACGGATAGAGTGTGCTCCCGAAAGATTTTTCAAATTCCCATTTGACGGGTTCTAATGTTGTGGTTTCTGTTATTGTTGCTGGTTCTTTTATTATGCCTGTTAATCTGAAAGTTACTAAAAGCCCTGCTGGCACCACAATTGAAAGCATAAAAAGAACTTTAAGTTCTCGACCATTAAACTTCCTCAAGACACACACCGAAACAACTATTTTTTATTAATTGATATATAAACTTTGCTTAAATATTAAGCTTGTGAAAAAAGATTCTAGAAATTAAATACTTAAATCATGCTGATCGTTACCATTTCCACAACAGCTGCCAAAAAAAGAAACACCGCAACGAGTATGTAAAGCCTTAAGCATTCTTTGGATGCCCTTTTGAAAGATTCAATTCTAGAAACATCCTCATTTGGATATATCCATCGAGGTTTGATCCATGAAACACCAGCGATTATTCCAGCTTCAGCAGCAAAAACATATGCCTCACCTTCAAGAACTAAAGTAGGCAAACTGACTAAAAACAACCAAGTAGGCGAGAAATATTGTTCCAATCCCCACAAAACAGCTCTAAACAATAGAAGAATAATCGACAAAGGAAAAAACACGATGCCAGGCAAAGTAACAAAGATAAAAGCGCTTAAAACCAGATTAGAGAAGAAAATGCCCAAAATCATTAAAAATGCATCCCTTGGAAAAATTTCAGTAGTTGGACGTGCACCTGAATAGAGTGGACACGGAAACAACAACCCTGCTGATAAAGCAGTAATAAAAACACATCCGAAAAACGACAGATTTAACAAAGTCAAAAACTTCCATCTCACAGAAGCAGTAAGAAAACCTAAAAATCCTCTAATCAAAGAGCCACCCTTCGCTCCATTTATATACATTATAAAAGTTATTAATGCTTACGGTTAGATGCAACAGACCTCACAGAACTCTTTTGAATTAAAGATAAACATGGTCAAGATGCTTGCAAGCATTATACCAGAATCAATTCTTCTTAACAATTTGCCTTCTTCCTGCAATTAAATACGCATACAAAAATAAGAACCCTGTTTGAGGGCAGGCTTTGAATATATATGCGGGAAAGATAGATTAGTGTTCTTTAGAAAACTCAAGTGAATGTGGGAGTCAAGAAGAATTATGAGAGTTATTGCAGACTTTCATATACATAGCAAGTATAGTCGTGCAACAAGCGAAAAAATGGATATAGACGAAATCACTCGATTTGCCAAAATGAAAGGCTTGAATCTTGTAGGAACAGGCGATTTTACTCATCCTAAATGGTTAGAAGAGTTAAAAGAAAAACTGGTGGAAGTTGAAGGCACAAACTTATACAGATTCCGTAAAGACCCAACATCTCAAGTATACTTTATGGTAACAGGCGAAGTCAGCACTATATTCACCTTTGAGAATGAAGTTAAGAAAGTTCACCACGTTGTTTTGACTCCAAGTCTCGAAACAGCGGTTCAGATAAATGAACGACTAGCGCTGCATAGTAATCTTTCAGCAGATGGAAGACCCACGTTAGATATGAGTGCACCACAACTTGTAGAAGAAATAATGGAAGTTTCCAAAGAAAATGTTGTCTTCCCATCTCACGCTTGGACTCCATGGTTCAGCGTTTTCGGCGCCTTTAGCGGCTTCGACCGTATGGAAGATTGCTACCAAGATATGACTAGGCATATTTTTGCACTTGAAACTGGCTTGTCTTCAGATCCGCCGATGAACTGGCGACTAAGCACGCTTGACAAATACACCCTAGTCTCAAACAGTGATAGTCATAGCAGTTGGCCGTGGCGGATAGGTAGAGAAGCCAACGTATTCGAATTAGAACAATGCACTCACTCGAATGTGGTTGATGCGATTCGCACTAAGGATGCAAACCGATTCAAATGCACTATTGAAACTGACCCAGCATATGGCAAGTATCATTGGACAGGCCACAGAAACTGCAAAATCTCTCTTTCTCCTCAAGAGGCAATAAAATTTGGGAATCGCTGTCCAGTCTGCAATCGAAGACTCACGAAAGGAGTTGAGCAGAGAGTTGAAGAATTAGCTGATAGGCCAGTGGGCTTTAAGCCTGAAAAGGCGATTGGGTACATGCATTTGTTGCCTCTTTCCGAGATTATTGCAACAGTTTTAGGAGTCACATACCCGAGTGTCAAGAAAGTTTGGGACATTTACAACATGTTAATCGAAAAGTTTGGCAACGAATATGCGGTGCTCATAGATGCGTCAAAAGAGGAGATGGCTAAAATTGTTGACCCTAAAATTGCTGAAGCCGTCGTCAGAGTAAGAGAAGAAAAAGTTAAGATTGTTCCTGGCTATGACGGAGTTTACGGTCAACTAGTCCTTTTTGAAAAAGGGCAAGAAGAAAAAGAGAAAAAGGAAGAATCGTCTTTACAGAAACAGAAGAGGCAGCAAAGCCTTTTCGACTTCATGTAACGAGGTGAAAATATATGCGCAAAAATGCTTCTCAACTTCTGCAAGTTCTTTTTGACAGAAAGAGTATTAGAAATTTCAAGACTACGCTAATAGCAGATGAGGCTGCAGAAAAAATTGTTGAGGCGGGTCAACGTGCACCGTCAGCATGTAACCTTCAAACCTATTCCGTTGTTTGGGTTAAGAATGAAGAAATAAGAGAAAAAGTGTGGAACGCATGTTTTGCTCCAAAAGATATCCGAAAAGCGCCTTTGCTATTTGTAATTTGCGCTGATGTACGAAGATTAATCAAAGTTCTAGACTATTTAGGTCATGACCACTGTCTCAAGCATGGGCAAGGTTATGCGCTAAAGCTTATGAGCATCATTGACGCGACACTTGTGGCTGAAAACATGACCATAGCTGCCGAATGCTATGGGCTAGGGTCCGTATTTATAGGCTCTGCCTTAGCGAATAAGAAAGTGATTGAGGCGCTGAATCTTCCGAGAGGTGTCTTGCCTTTAACTTTGCTATGTATAGGTTATTCTAATGAGCAGCCGCCAATCCGACCAAGATGGTCTCTGAAATCGATTCTTCATGTAGACAAGTATAGAGATATGACAGAGAAGGATATTGAAAGTTTCTTAGAACAAATGGACTTTTTATTGGATAAAGAAGGATATTACAGAAAGTATAGTGGCGGAAAGCGTGCTTACCGTTACAGAAACCATATTAAAAGTAAAACTGCAATGAAAGTTCCTGACAAGGAAGAAAGCGAAATAATAGCCGCTATGAAGGAATCAGGATTCTTTCTAGGTGAGCCGTTGTAGTTATTTCTTTTTGACTTGTTTTGTTATTGTCTTATACTCTTCTTCTGTTATTGTGCCCATCTGATAGAGTTTGTTTGCTGCTTCGCTTACTTTCAGCAGATAGTGTAGTTTTATGTTGTCTTTTGCCAGATTTTCGTTTCCACCTTCTTCTCTGTCAACTAGTACTACGGCGTCATTGACTACTCCGCCTTCTGTCCGTATCGCCGACGCTGCCTTCCTCAACGATTGTCCAGTTGTAATTAAGTCATCTGTTAGGAGTATGCGGTCTCCAGGCATTATGATACCTTCTACTTTTCGCTCTCTTCCATGTGTCTTTACTTGCTGACGACTATAAAGAAACGGTTTTTTCAAGTGATATGCTATTACTGAGGCGAATGCCATTCCTGCTGTTGGAACTCCTGCTACTCTTTCAAACTTTTCTGTGCCTACATCTTGTTTTATGAGGGTTATGTAGTAGTCGCTGATTTTTTGAAATGCTTCTGGAAAACTTGGCACTATTCTTAAGTCGATGTAGTATGGGCTTATTTTTCCGCCAGAAAGTTTGAAGGCGCCAAATTTTAATGCTCCAATTTTGGTTAGTACTCGGCAAAGTTCGGCTTTCATTTTCTCTCTTTCAGTTGTTGACAATTTAGTCACCTTTTTATGGATACTTATACGATTTGCCGATTTCAATTAGCATGCCTCTTACTGTGGGCATTTCTTTGGCTAATAATTCTGTGAAGGTTTTTAGCTCTGTCTTAGGCGCATGATAAGGCACGGCAGTTTTCGGTTTCACCATTTTCACTATTTCTAAGCCTGTCTTAGGTGAAGTGCCTGGGGCTGGTGCACCCACTGTGACGAATGCTATGTCTGGTGGATTTTTGTCGCCTATCTGCTTCATGTCTGGATGTGGTTGACTGTCCGCTGAATGATATATCTTTAGTCCATCTTCTGTTGTGATAAGGTAGGTGACTGGTGATGCTGCTGGATGCTTGCAAATCTCTGCCTTAACTACTATATTGCCTATCTTATGTGTTGAGCCCACTGGCGCTTCAAGCAGTTTATCAGCGGCTATCATATCTTTTAACCTTCTGTAAGATGTGGAATCAGCGATCACATGGCAGTTAGTTCGTTTGTAGATATCTTTTATCACGTATTCGTCTAGGTGGTCGCCATGCTCATGCGTTATCAAAATTATGTCAGCCGATTTGAAGGTTTTTGGGTCAATTTCTGCAGGGTCTATAAGCAATGTTTTAGACGGCGTCTTTATTGCAACGCCAGCATAGGCGTTAAACCAAATGAAGGCTATTTCGCCTTTTTTAGGAGATACTTTCTCAAGCGACATGCAATTTATTCCTCCGACAAACAGATATTAGAGTTGCCTAGGTTTTAAAGTAGTTTCGGCTCAGAATGCATAAGTTCATTTTTGCATGCATGCATCTTCTCTTAATGTATGTGATGAGACGTAAGCACTTTCTGAAATCTGTTTTCACACATCAGACATTACTACGAGTATACCGCACGCTATGAATGCGTACGCACTACCACAAGCCTTTATCTACAAGTTCATCTGTTAACTCTTGACAATATTGTATTGTTGAGTTCTCATAAAGAGAATTAAATTTTTCCCTTATGAAAAGACCTTTTTGGATGTTTTTATACATCAGAAAAAAGAAAATGGCAGCTGGAATGCTAAGCATTATGATGAACAAAATACTCGTAGCCAAGTTAGTTTCCCAGAAGTAAGCTCCCAGAATCACCGCGAAAAATAGATAGAAAGCACCTATAGCAAGGCATTTGAATGCATCCTTCGAATAACTACTGTATGCTTCCAACATGTTTTTGGTTATGGATCTACAAATATAGCTAATAAAGCCAATCTCCTCAATTTTATCAAGTTCTTCTTCAAGAAATTCCTGTTTTGAAGACTTGAGTAAGTTGTTGGTAAAGTGCTTTGCTTGCTTCCTTGTTTCTGCAAGTAATGTTTCATCGATCTGTTTCTTCTTTCTCTGAGTTTCCTCAGACTCTCTGTATCCTATAACTACTTTTGTTCCTATTTCAATAGCCACAAAAATGAACGAAAAAACTGAGATCAGAACTGCAATAATAACGAAGAGATCAATCAAATCCCACACACCGACTAATGACTATAAAATGCTTCGCTCAAAAATGTTGCTCTTCGGCGAGTGACAAGTTACTATAAACAGTAATGCCATAACGGTATAGTTTGATATAGTTTTCAAGCATTTTGCTCAACTTCCAAAACTTCTTTTTTCGTGAGACGGGAAAGTAGCTCGGTAGTTTTCCCACCATTTTGCATATACCCATCTGTGCAACCAACAACAGTAACGTGTTTTGCGACCTTCTACCTCACAATGAGGACAAAAAACAGTATTGCCTCTTTCAAATTTGCCGATTATGTTTTCGTTTCCATGTCTTTCCTTCCATATCTTCATTTTCTCAATCCTTTTGTAACATTAACAAGAAATGTTTCTGTCCTAAAAGCCTTCTTAATATTCGGCGAATTTTTTATGTTTTATGTCTTTATACTTATCTTGCAAAAGTAAAAAAAGTATGCTCATAGAACTACAACAAAACAATTATTTTGTGCATAAAAAAGGACTATTTTGTTATAGTTTTTGCATGCATTATAAACTTTCGCTTCAAGTGGAAGGAGTTTTAAAGAACTTGCGCCTTTCTTTTCCAAAAGTGCATGTGCCTCACCCTTTTGTATGCCACAAATAGTGTAGTAGTAGAAATGTTTATTTGTTTGCAATGATTAACAATTGTAAACAGAGGCATCTGTTAAATGCAGAAAACTATTGCAACTCGCATTCCTATTGACTTGGAAAGAGAGATACGCAGATTTATGGAGGAAGAAGGCTTAGACAAGTCTACTGCAATTCGGCGGATAATTGAAATCGGTGTAAATGAATGGAAAAAGAAAAGAGCTATAGAACTCTACAGACAGGAAAGAATAACTCTTTGGAAAGCTTCTCAAATAGCAGGCGTATCGCTCAGAGAGATACTTGAAGAATTAAACAGACTGAGAATCCCCATTCATGTTACAGCTGAAGATATTGAAGAAGACATAAGAGCTGCCAAAGAAGGCGCCTGATTGCATAAACCCCTAATTCTCAATGCCACGCCAATCATATATCTCTGCAAAATTGGTCAATCGAACCTCCCTAGACAGCTACAAGAGGAGAAATATACTACACAAAAAGTCATTGAGGAAGTGGTAGATAAAGGAAAATTCGTTGGTGCCCCAGATGCATTTATAGCAGAAGAACTGATCCAACAAGCAATAATAAAAGTGAAGCAGCCTAGAAACACCGCCTTCATAAACTTGCTTTCGAAAATACCTGATCTTCATCAAGCTGAAACCCAAGTTCTAGCTTTAGCAAAAGAACTGAACGGAATAGCCATCATAGACGAAAACATAGCACGCGAAACAGCACGCATCTACGGCATAGAAGCCCATGGGACAGTTTACCTAATACTACGATTATTCTATAAGGGCAAAATCACAAAAAAACAAGCTAGAGAAGCCATAGACAAAATGATTCAAGTAGGATGGCGCCTAACGGCAGAAGAATATGCCAAACTAATACGAGAACTTGAATGAAATACGTTATGCTTAAAAGAAGCGTTCTTAAAACTCTCTAATTCAACATAGAAGGCGCTATTGAATGGTAGATGTATGGCTTCCTTACGGAAAAACTGAAATTTGCTCAAGAATCCCAACAAGAAACTATTTGGGTTGTATAGAGCCAAAAGAGAAACCTGCAGTAGCGGATGCGAAGGCAGAGATTGAAAGAGCCCTAAAAAATCCAATAGGTACAAAGCCACTAGCAGAAATAGCCAAAAAAGGCGGTAAAGTCGCAATTGTGGCAGACGACCACACTAGGTCGACACAGAGCTACTTAATGATCCCACCAATCCTAAACGAACTCAACAGCGTAGGCATAAAAGACGAGGATATAACAGTAATCTTCGCCTGCGGTAGCCACAGAGCAGTAAAGCCAGAAGAAATGAAGGATTTAGTAGGCGAAGAAGTTGTCAACCGTGTCAAAATGGTAAGCCACGACTATAATGCTAAAGACTTGGTTTATTTGGGTAAAACAAAAACCTATGGAACAGAAGTTTACATAAACAAGACTTTTGCAGAAGCGGACATAAAAATTCTAACAGGTGACGTAGGCTTACACTATTATGCGGGCTATGGCGGCGGAAGAAAAAGCATTCTGCCAGGCATAAGTGGCGCAGAGACTATACAGCATAACCATGCCATGCTCTTGGACCCTAAAGCAAGAACAGGTAACTTGGACGGCAACCCAGTACACCATGACATGGTTGAAGCGGCAAAACTTGCCAAAGTGGACTTCGTCTTAAACATTGTGACGAACATCAAAAAAGAATTGGTTCAAGCCTTCGCAGGCGATTTGGAGCAAGTCTTCAACGCAGGGGTTAAGCTGGTTGACGAAATGTACAAGGTGCCAACCGAGCAAAGAGCTGGCATAGTGGTCGTGAGTTCTGGCGGGTATCCACATGACATAAACCTGTTTCAAGCTTACAAGGGAGTAGATAACGCCCTAAATGCAGTGAAAAGAGGTGGAGTAATCATCTTAGCTGCAGAATGTCCAGAAGGGCATGGAAACGAAGTATTCCGCGAATGGACAATGAAATTCAAGAATCTGAAAGATATAGAGAAAGAAATAAAACGCCATTTCATCTTAGGCGGGCATAAATCCTATTATCTGCTAAAAGCACTGCAGAAGGTTCAGATAATTCTTGTTTCAATTATGCCAGATTACCAAGCCGTAAGCGTCTTCAATTTGAAGACAGCTAGAGCCGTTAATGATGCCTTACGCGACGCCTTTGAAATTGCGGGTCAAAACGCGAAAGTGTGGGCAATGCCTTATGGAAACATAACCTTACCAGTTGTCAAGGGAGTAGAAGAAAAAGCAGAAACATGAATGTAGCAATCTAAAAAGATTTAACTTGCACTAAACAAAAATTTTAGCATACGCTGGAGAGGGAAATGTGCAAACAACTTTCACTATAAGGCGATTCAAGCCAACAGATTTGGAGCGCGTGATGTATATTAATCAGTTGTGCCTTCCAGAAAATTATTCTAGCTCCTTCTTTTTGGATTTGTATGAGCAGTTTCCTGAAACTTTTGTTGTTGCAGAAGAAGACGGTGAAATTGTAGGCTATGCCATGTGCCGCATTGAAAGAAGCATACCAAGTTTTAGGTTTACGGGATTTGCGAAGAAGGGACATTTAATATCTATCGCTGTTTTGCCAAAATATCAACGTCAAGGCGTTGGAGAAGCGTTGATGAAGGAAATTATGAAAGCCCTGTTAGGCTATGAGGCTAAAGAATTTTACCTAGAAGTGCGCGTAACAAACACATCTGCTATAAGTCTATACAAGAAATTAGGGTTCCAAGTAGCAAAAACTTTCCACGGCTATTACTCTGACGGAGAAGACGCCTATCTGATGAGTAGAAAATTGCCTTTTGAATGATTTTAATGGGCTTTTTCATGGCTGAATCGTATCAATAATAGGTGGACTCCTAAAAAACTGGCTACTTTGGCGACCTCATTCTATCCAAACTTGAAAGCCTCCAAATCAAACGGCTTCATTTCCACAGTGGCATAAACCCCAAGTGCTAGACTCCAAAAGGCGTCGTCAAATGTGCCGGTGGGATGATTAAGCATTATGGTGCCATCCTTGCGCAGCTCGTACCTTTCGATGTTGAGTTCACTACAAAGGTCACTTCGATAGGGTTTTTCCCAAACAAGGTGAGGATAAAACAGTTTTTGGTTATTCATCCTCTGCTTCAGTAAGCTGGCCATTTCACTTTTTCGGGTAACGCTGAAGTGGACGCCTTCCGCGTTTTTGATGCCAGAATTCTCCATATCCGAAATGATGCTAGGACCCTCTTTCGTGAAATCAACTCTGATTTTTTGGAAGCCGCCCCAACGATCCTGCAAGGTCTTAACGTAACCCAAAACATTAGCGTATTTGGTTGGTTGACTCCAAATCTTCAAATGCCGCAGAA
>Ga0315280_10005215_pt1 | contig 18670 bp, 19 predicted proteins | sample YL17G06_40_MG_FD_203697 | JGI IMG/M metagenome (GOLD analysis project Ga0315280, IMG submission 203697) | Sediment microbial communities from Yellowstone Lake, YNP, Wyoming, USA - YL17G06_40 | ecosystem: Environmental > Aquatic > Freshwater > Lake > Sediment | place: USA: Wyoming | collected... | reverse complement strand
GCGTCGTATGCCCCATGCGCACACCATGTAGCACATCAGGCAGCCCACGCACCGCGACTCGTCGAACTCCACGCCGCCATCCGCCAGCCCGCTCGCTTCAGATCTGCGTGAATCTCCGTGAATCTGCGGACCGGTTCCTGTCTGCGCCAATCTGCGGTATAGCGCGCCGCTCTTGCAGCTGAAGACGCACAGCGGCTCGTCGCACTGCGAGCACCGCAGCGCCGCGATACCGCGCGGTCCCTGCGCGATCGACACGCGCCGGCGCGGCGCCGGCCGCTCGTCGATCGCGGGCAGCAGTGCGCCGCTCGTCGAGTGCGCCACCGCGCACGCGAGCTCGCAGCTGCGGCACGCCAGGCAGCGGTCGCGATCGAAGGTGAGACGTCGCATGTGCGTTTCTGCCGACCTTGGGCCTTGGACCTTGGGGCTTGTCTGGCCTGAGGCCTGAGGCCGCCCAAGGCCTAAGGTCTAAGGCCTAAGGCCTTCGTGATCACTCCTCCGGCCTCCTCGCCTGGCTCCTCAGCTGCTGGTGCCCGCAGCCCAACCCCTCCAGGCCGCGCCCGCCTTCGCCTGGCGGCTTCGGCGTGGCAAGCGGCCCTGTCTTCCACCCATCGCCATCCGCGACCCTGCCCTGAGCGAGCGCGTCCTCGCGCGAGTCGAAGGGCGGCGCCAGCTTCAGCGCCTTCCGCTTGTCGTCGAGCACGCCGACGATGGCGCGCGTCGCCTCCTGCACATCATTGGTAAAGAGGAAGCGGCCGCCCGTTTCCTGCTCGATGTCGTGCTCCAGGTACTGCCGCACCACGCGGCTGCCCGCCACGCGCGGGATCGGCAGGAACGCCGTGAAGATGCCCGACGCCACGGCGTAGAGGCCGATGGCCACCGCCTTCTCGCTCATCGCCTCGGGCGCCGCGGCCGCAATCGGAAGCTCCGAGAGGTCGGTGCCGATGCCGCCCTCGGCGACGAGCGCGGTGCACACGTTGAGGATGCGCGAGTTGTCCACGCAGCTGCCCACGTGGATGACGGGCGGGATGCCCACCGCCTCGCACACCTGGCGCAGTCCGGGGCCCGCGTGTTCCAGCGCCGCTTCGGGCCGCATCAGTCCCGCCTTGGCCGACGCAATCGCGCTGCAGCCGGTCTGCACCACCAGCACGTCGCGCGCGATCAGTTCGCGCACCAGCGCCAGGTGGTGGCTGTCCTGGCAGATGCGCGTCGTGTTGCAGCCGACGACGCCGACGATGCCGCGGATGCGGCCGGCGGCGACGGCGTCCACCAGCGGCCGGTAGCCCGAGCGGAGCCGGCCGCCCAGGTAGCGCGGGATGTTCTCGTTGGTGAAGCCGGCGACCAGGTCCATCTGCTCGCGCGGGACGCGCACCGCCGACGGATTTCGTCGCGGGAAGGCCTCGATTGCGCGCGCGACGATCGCCTGCGCGATTTCCTTCGCGCGGGCCGGATCGAATTCGATGTGCTCGGCGCCCGGGATGTGCGCCTGCGGCGACGTTGAAATCACCTTCGTGTGGTGGCACGCGGCCACCTGCGGCAGCGACGGCATGACGCACTGCACGTCGACGACCATCGCGTCCACCGCGCCCGTCAGCAGCGCCAGCTCCTGGTGCAGGTAGTTGCCGGCGATCGGCATTCCCTGCCGCATCAGGATTTCGTTGGCGGTGCAGCAGATGCCCGCCACGTTGATGCCGCCGGCGCCCGCGGCTCTTGCCTGCGCGATCGCGGCCGGCTCGCGCGCGGCGGCCACGATCATCTCGCTGAGCGCCGGCTCGTGGCCGTGCACCAGCAGGTTGACCTGCCGCTCGTCGAGGACGCCGAGGTTGGCGCGCGAGCGGATGGCGCGCGGGCCCCCGAAGAGGATGTCCTGGACGTCGGTGGCGAGCATCGAGCCACCCCAGCCGTCGGCCAGCGCGGTGCGCATGGCGCCGCGCAGCAGCGCGATCGGATCCGATTCGACGCCGTGGTGCGTGCGGCTCAGCAGGTCCACCACCTCGCGGTCGATGCCGCGCGGCGTGATGCCGAGTCTTTCCCAGCGCTCGCGCTGCCCCTTCGGCGCGCGCAGCACCGGCAGCAGCGTGCCGTGCTGCTGGCCGAACTGCGCGGCCGCGAGCTCGGCCACCTCGCGCGCGACGTCTGCATCCGATCGCCCCGCCTCAGCGATGCGCCACTCGCGTGCCAACGCGCGCAACCGCGCCACGTCGGAGAACCCGTACGCCGGCGGGCCGTAGGGCGGGGCGGCGGGGTCCCCAGCGCGGGCAGCCGCGTTGGGGTGCCCTTTAGCCCCGCCGTATGGCGGGCCTTCAGGCCCGCCTTTCCCGGCCGTGAGGCTCAATATCTCGACCACCTCGCGCCCGTGATCGCTGTGCGCCGCCGCCCCCGCCGCCACCGCCCGCGCGAAGTTGCGCGCGACGATCAGATCCGGCCCCGCGCCGCAGGTCCCGACGCGCGCGCCGTCGCCGAACGGATCGATGCGGCACGGCCCCATGAAGCAGATGTCGCAACAGATGCCGAGCTCGCCGAAGCCGCACAGGGGCTGCAGCGCCGCGTAACGGTCCCACGCGGTTGACGCGCGCAGTTCCTCCGCGCGCGCGAGCATCTGCCTGGCGGCAGGATCGGCGGAACGCTGGTGATTGTTGTCCATATCCGTGCTGACCTTGGGCCTTGGACCTTGGGCCTTCGAGCTTATCTGGCCTGAGGGCTAAGGCCGCCCAAGGTCTAAGGCCTAAGGCCCGAGGCCTTTTCCCTCGTCGCGCAGCGCGCCGGCCAGGCGCAGCACCTCCCGATACAGCGCGCCGTCGCGGTCGCACTCGCCCTGGCGCGCGCGACGCTCCAGATCCACGTCGTACGGCAACGTCGCAACCAGCGGAATCTGTCCGAGCCCACCGGCCACGAACGCGGCGTCCTCGTCGCTCCGGATCTTGTTCGCGACCGCGTGCACGCGCGTGATGCCGAGATCGCCCGCCAGCTTCGCCACCCGCGCGGCCGTCTGCAGGCTCGCCCATCCCGGCTCGACGACCACCAGCATCGCGTCCACGGCTTCCGCGGTCCCGCGTCCCAGGTGCTCGATGCCCGCCTCCATGTCGACGACGACGTGCTCGTTGGCGTCGAGGATCAGGTGACGCAGCACTTCGCGCAGCAGCACGTTTTCGGGGCAGGCGCAGCCGCGCCGGCCGCGATCGATCGTGCCCATCACCAGCACGCGGATGCCGTCCACCTCCACGCTGAACTGTCCGGGGATGTCGTCCACCCGCGGATTCATCTTCAGGAACCCGCCGAAGCCGCCGCCGCCCACCCGTTCTTCGAGCAGCGCCTTCAGCGCCACCAACGGCGTGATCTCCGGGCCGCGGTAGCCGAGCGTGCCCGCGAGGTTCGCGTCGGGGTCGGCGTCGACGGCAATCACGCGGCAGGCCGCGTCCTTCCACGCGCGCGCCAGCATCGCCGCCACCGTCGTCTTGCCGACGCCGCCCTTCCCCGTCACCGCGATCTTCACGCCCGTAAATCCTCACCGGCCATTCTGATCCATGGCCCACGGTCCCCAGTCGCACGAGCCGACCAAGGACCAGGGACTAGGGACCAGGGGCCAGGAACCAACGATCATCCCCAGCCCTGAGCCAGACAAGCCCCTGAGCCCTAAGCCTTAAGCCCTAAGCCTTATTGATGCGGGAGTCAGCGAGCCCCAGCCCGTCGCAGGCGGCGGGAAGAATAGCATAATTCGCGCAGGCGAACGCGACGCAGCCGGCTGGAGTGGTATCCCTGCCCGAGGGCGCCACGACGCCGGGGCTGCCTGCGATGGTCCAGGCAGCGTCGTCTTGACGCTCACGCCGGAGGCCGAACGTTACTTCATGATGTATCTCATGATATCATAGCTTTGTGATATTACGAGATACACTTCTCGCCATCCTCCGCGACCCGCTGCTCCCGCCGACGCCCGCGCCCGAGGTGCAGCGGGAGCTTGCTGCGCGGTTACCCCTGCGGCCGCGCTTCGCCACCGTCCTCACCGGCGTGCGCCGATGCGGCAAGAGCACGCTCCAGGCGCAGGTCATGCGGCGCCAGGCGGACGTTCGTGCAGGATCTCTGCGTCGGGACGCGGCCGGAGTCGCCGCGCTGTACTGCAACTTCGAGGACACCCGACTGTTCGGCATCGCCCCCGACGATTTCCCCACGCTGCTCTCGCTGGTCGACGATCTCGCTCCCGGCCGGCGGCCGATCTTCCTCGACGAAGTCCAGGCGGTCGCGGGGTGGGAGCGGCTGGTCCGCGCGCTCGTCGACTCGGGCCGTCCCGTGTGCGTGACTGGTTCGAACGCCTCGCTGCTGCGGCGCGAGGTGGGCGCGAGGCTGACGGGACGGCACCTGTCGTTCGAGGTGTTCCCGTTCAGCTATCGAGAGTTCCTTGCCGCGACAGCCGCCGAGCCTGGCGCGCCGTCATTCGGCGCGTACCTCGACGCCGGCGGCTTTCCGGCGTTCGTGCGCGATCGCGACGACCTCGTGCTGCAGGAACTCCTCCGCGACATCGTCGAACGCGACGTCGCCGCGCGCCATCGCCTTCGGGAGACGCGGCACCTGATGAACCTGGCGTTGTTTCTCCTCGCGAATACCGGCCAGCCGTTTTCGTTGCAGCGGCTCACGAAGAGGCTGGCTGTGCCGACCGTGCCCCAGACGTCCCGGTACATCGAGTTCCTGACCGACGCGTACCTGCTGTTTGCGGTGCCGCGGTTCAGCACGTCGGTCGGCCAGCGCGTTGTCGCGCCCGCCCGCTATTACGCGATCGACAACGGCCTGCGCCGGGCCGTAGCCACCCAGCTGCAGCCGGACGTGGGCCACCGGCTGGAGAACGCGGTGGCGCTGCATCTCCGGCGTCGCGGCGCGTCCTGTTTCTACGCGATGGAGCGGGATTTGTGGGAGTGCGATTTCGTCACCGATGACGAAGCGATCCAGGTGGCGGCCGAGCTGACGCCCGCCAACGTGCGGAGGGAACTGCGCGGCGTGGTGGAAGCGTCGCGCCTGGGCTCCCGCCGGCGCGCGCGCATCGTGACGCTCGACCAGGCGGATCGGTTGCGTGAAGACGGCGTCAGCGTGGAGGTGACGCCGGCGTGGAGGTGGATGGCAGGTTCCACGAGCTGATTGCCGTCAGCGCCGGCGACGCGGCATCAATCTGCAGCAGCGACTTCCCCGCCGCGTCCAGATCCGCGATCGCCTGGTCCCACGGCACGTGAATCACGCTCGAAAACATCCCGGCCCCCTCTGCCTGCCTGCCCTGAGCGAGCGCCAGCGAGTCGAAGGGCCCCACCTGCCCCACCCGCCCATTCACAACCAGATCGACCCGCGGCAGCGTCCCATTCAACCCCTGGTACAGCTCCAGCGCGCGTCGAATCGTCTCGCGCGACATCCTCGAGCCGTTGGCCACGCACACCAGCCGGTCGGGCCGGCCGCTCGTGCGCCGCGACAGGTGTTCCAGTCCCGCCTCGCAGTCCACCAGCACGTGCCGGTAGTTGCGCGCCAGCCGATCCAGGTGGCTCCTGATCAGATTGTTGACGAAGCAGTAGCACCCCGGTCCTTCCGAATGCCCCATCGTCAGCAGGTCGAAGCCTGCCTGCTCGACGATGGCGTCTTCGGCCTCGAGGGCGAGCCAGTCGGATTTCGCCATCGAAGGCGGGCGACCTCCCGACCGACCTTCGGACTTCCGGACCCCCGGACTTTCGGACCTCGTGTCGCCCTCCCGTAAGTCGTCGCGCAGCTCCGCGAGCGTGCGCGTGATGGTGAGGCCGAGCGCCGGGCCGAGGCAGTTGGAGGGATCGGCATCGACCGCCAGGACCGGCGTTTCCCCCGCGTCCAGCAGCCGCCGCAGCAGCAGTGCCGTCACCGTCGTCTTTCCGACGCCGCCCTTGCCGATAACCGCGATGATCATTTTGCAGATTCCCGCACCGGCAGGTCCCCGGGATGGTGTACGACGAAGCCATCGATGGCGGCGAAGTCCCGATCCGCGGACGCCAGGATGCGAATCGACGCCGATGCCGCGCATGCGGCGATGATCGAGTCGTTCGTCAGCAGGCCGTACAGGCGGCGGAACTCCGCAGAGGCGGCGATGACCTGCGCATCGACCGGCAATATGTCGATGCCCATGACTGGAATGCGGTCGATCTGGGTCTGGTACATCTGGAGCCGCCTGACGACGTCAGGCCGTTCGCGGAGCTTTCGCGCGACGTTGCCACCCTCGATCATGCGCCGCGACACGGCTTCAATCATCATCAGGCGGTGCGTCACTTCCGCGATCGCGGCGGTGCAGGTGACTCCGCCCACCTCACCTTCTTCGCAGCGTTCAAGAAGCCGCCGGCACTGGAGGGATTGTCCGGTGAAATGGTGGATGAAGATGGTCGCATCGAGGAAGACACGGCTTCCGGACGCAATCGTATCAAGCGTCGAGCCAGTCATCCTCTTCCTCGAGCAGCTTGCGCACGGAAGCGGCGTCGAGTGGCACCGCACCCCAGGAATCGGCGACGGCGCTGTGGCCATTCTCGGGGCGCTGGCCACCGAGGTACTGCTCGAGTGCCGCCTCGAAAATCTCGCTGAGCGGCCGCCCTTGCCGGGCGGATTCCAGCTTCGCGCGGCGGAAGAGGCTCTCGTCCAGAACAGTACTGACCTTCCGGTTCATATCCTTGATGCTATCTTGATTTCAGGGTTACGTCAAGATACGGGCTCGCACCAGCGCCGACAGTTCCACCAGCGTATCGAGCACCCGTTCGGCCACCGCCACCGTCTGCGTGCCCAGCCCGCAGGACGGCGTCAGCAGCATCTGCGCGTTGAGCCGCGCGCGATCGAGGCCCTTGTCGGCCAGCTGCCCGATGCGCTCGTCGAGCAGGGCGAGCAGCTCCGGCGCCGTCGTCTTCTCGATCGCGGCCGACGTCGGGACAATGCCCCACGCCAGCGTGCCGCCTCGTTCGAGAAAGGAAGTGAGTTCGGCCGGGTAGAGCGGAAGGCCGTGGAAGAACTGGAAGGCGTCGACGTTGAGGACGTCGATGCCGGTGGCGAGCACCAGCGACCAGTCGGTGTTGCCGCAGCAGTGGAGTCCCGCGAGGGCGCCCTCGGCGTGGATGGCGGCGCAGGCGGTTTCGATGGCCGCGATGACGTCCTCGCGCGGCACGTTGACGAACGCCGACCCGAACGAGCAGAGGTACGGCTCGTCGAGCACCACCAGCACGTTGTCGTTCACCTGCCGCAGCCGTCGCGCCACCCAGCGCGCCTTGATCGCCATCCCCTGCACCGCCACCTCGCGCAGCTCCGGCGTGTAGGCGAGCGACCGCTTTCCTTCGTCGGTGACCGTCATCGCAAAACTGAACGGCCCCGTCACCTGTCCCTTCACCCATTGACCCGGGCGTCCGTATTCTCCGCCTCCGACTTTCGGACTTTCGGACTTCCGGACTTCCGGACGTCTCTCCATCCTCTCCAGAAACACCTGCAACCCCTGCGCGTAGTCCCCCGATATCGCAAACCTCTCGACATCCTCCTCCACGATCGCCTGGTAGAACCGCTCCAGTTCCTGCTCGAACCGTTCATCCATGCGAAAGAAGATCCGCTGCGTCTGGTCGTCAATCACCGCGCCCGGCAGGCCTTCGGAGTACTGCACGTACATGCTCTCGCGCCAGTCGCGTACCGGCAGCTGCGGCCACGCCGGCACGTCGGGCAGGCGGGCGATCAACGAATCGACCAGGCGCGGAGCGTCCGTGTGCGGAAAGCTGCCGACAACTGTCGCCGCTCCACCAAAGCCAGCCATCTGAAATCCTCAGGATGCGAAGGCGGCTTGCCCGCCGAAGCGCGAAGGCGCGGCCTGCCTCGCCGAAGCTGCGTAGCAGCGAAGGCGGGAAGAATAACACGGCGGGCCGGAAAACGGGCGCAAGCCGACAAGTCACTCCGGGAGTGGTTTATCACAGCAGCGTGAGCCACACTTCCGCGTCCCAGCCGGTGAGGGCTTCGAGCAGCAGCGCCGTATCCGCGCTGACCGCCCGCCGTCCCCTGACGATGGCGTTCAAGCGCTGAAACGGCACTTGCATCCGCCTGGCGGCCTCCACCTGGGACACACCGAGGGGTTCGAGGAACTCTTTCAGCAGCATCTCTCCGGGATGCGTCGGTGGACGGTGTGTCGGCAGCATCTTGCCTCTCACTGGAAGACGCCGGCTGTTCTTGTCGTCAAGTCAAGGCTAGTTCGACGGCCTCGAGCAAACCGCTCGGTCCGGCCACGGGCACGGCCCGAGGAATGCCTGCACGAGTCGCCTCTTCGCCCAGCGGATACGGGCGGACAGTGCGGCACGCGACGAGGGCCGCTCGAATGGCCCGCTGGCCGTACTCTTCGCGCAGCCGGTTCACACCTGCAAGCGCTGCGGGCGTGACACGCTCGGCTGTCTTGCATTCGATGGCGATGAACGTCTCAGGAGCGGTCTCGACCAGCAGGTCCACCTCGGCGCCGTGCGCGGTGCGCCAGAACCAAAGGGGCGGTGGGTGCCCCGCGGCGAGGAGGCGCTTGCGCACCTCCGCGATCACAAAGGTCTCCCACACGGCTCCCCACAGCGCGTGCCGCGGCAGGTCGGCCGCCTCCCGAAACCCCATGAGGAAGCAAAGCAGGCCCGCGTCGCTGAAATAGAGCTTGGGACTCTTGATCAAACGCTTCGTCCGATGCCGATGGTAGGGCTCCAGGAGGAACACCTGCTGGCTGGCTTCGAGCACGGACGTCCACCGCTTGGCGGTGTTCGGCGCGATCCCGACGTCGCGAGCGAGGTCTGCGTAAGACAGCAGCCGGGCCGACCGAAGCGCAGCGGCGCGAAGGAAACGATCGAAGTCTCTCAGGTCACCGACCTGCAGCACCTGGCGGACGTCGCGTTCGAGGTACGTCGCGACGTAGCTGCCCATCCAGAGATCGCGATCGAGCTCCGGACGATGCCAGAGTTCCGGATAGCCGCTCCTCCACAGGAAGGCGTCGGTGTCAACGAGCGAGGGCGCCGCCGACACCTCGGCGATGGACAACGGCGGCAGGGTGAAGACAGCCGCGCGCCCGGCGAGCGACTCGCTTACGCCGGCCATCAGGCCAAAGGTCTGAGAGCCGGTTGTTACGAGGAATCGGCCCGGCGTCCGGTTCTCGTCGACGGCGATCTTGAGGTGCCTAAAGAGGTCCGGCGCGTAGTGAACTTCGTCGATGATCGCCGGGGTGGCGCGCTCGCGGAGAAACTGGGAAGGGGTGAGTCGAGCCTGCTCGGCGCGGGCGGGGTCGTCCAGACTGACGTAGTCGGCCTCGGGCAGCAGCCACCGTGCCAGGGTCGTCTTGCCGACCTGGCGAGCTCCGGTCAAGACCACAACCGGAAACTGGGCGAGCGCGGCACGGAGCGGATCAGCCTGCAAACGCGCAATCATATTGCGGATTATCCGCAACGCAATTGTGTGGAATCAAGCCCCCATTCCCACACGGCGTTCACCGGAACTGCGTGGAGGTTGGGAGCGAAGGGGACAACGTCGGCGCCGCCGTACAGGACGATGCCGCGGTGAAACCGGTCGCCCGTTGCTTGGGCCAGCAGGCGCAGGCCTCGCAGGTCCGAGGCGGTCACCGTTTCGGTGGCTTTGATTTCGACGCCGACCACTGGACCAGCCGGGATATCGAGCACCAGGTCCACCTCGTAGCCGTCGTGGCTGCGGAAGTGATGGAATCGCGGGCGCGCCTTGCTCCACCCCGCCTGCTTCTGCAGTTCCATCACGACGAAGAGTTCCAGCAGGCCTCCGAGCAGCCTCGGCTCGTTGAGCAGCCGCGCCGCATCCAGGCCCAGCAGGTGCGCAGCCAACCCGGCGTCGGTCAGGAACACCTTGGGAGATTTCACCAGGCGCTTTCCGATCTTGACGTACCACGGCGGCAGGCTGCGCACGAGGAAGGTCGCCTCGAGCAGCGCGAGGTAGCGCTTCACCGTGGTTTGCGGGAGGCCGGTGGTCCGGGAGAGATCCGCGTTGTTCAACAGGCCCATCGGCCTGCTGGCGACGAGCGCAAGCAGCCGCGGAAAGCTGCTCAGGTCGGCAACATTCGCAAGGTCTCGAACGTCACGTTGCAGAATGGCAGTCAGGTAGGACCCGAACCACTCGGATCGCCGCGCGGGCGCAATGTTCGAGACGACCTCGGGGAAGCCGCCGGTGAGCAGTCGCTCGACCAGATTCCGGCGCGAGCGCTTCGGCGGAGGTTGGGCGGGAAGGTGTTCGCCGACCAGAACGTCCAGCAGATGGTCCTCGCTCGATGCGATTTCGTCCTGGGAGAGCGGCCAGAGTGTGAGGATCTCCATGCGGCCGGCGAGCGATTCCGAGGCTCTGGGTACGACCATGACGTTGGCCGAACCGGTCAGCAGAAACCTTCCGGGGCGTCGATCCCTGTCGACGGCGGCTTTGATCGCTCTGAAGATCTCGGGAACGCGTTGCACCTCATCGAGGATGACCGGACCTTCGAGCCCGGACACGAAGCCGGCGGGGTCGGCGCGTGCGGCCGCATCGACGACGGCATCGTCAAAGGTCAGGTACCGGGCGGGATGGCCTCGGGTGGTGATGGCGCGCGCCAGCGTCGTCTTCCCCGTTTGCCGGGCGCCGTGCAGCAACACTACCGGGCGATCTGCGGACGACTCACTCCGGGAGTGGTTTTGCGCTTCCCCAACACTGTCCGCGATGCAATTCGTCGCGCGTTCGGCGTTCCCACGTTCGGCTGCACGAACGCTTCCGCAAGCTGTTCACGTCCAAGCGCCCGTATCGCTGCGATGCTTGCCACTGGCGCGGCTGGAGACGCCACGAGCCACTCGAGGAGTACGCGTGGCGCGGGGATGACGCCCGCACTCGCGACACAGTTCCGGGCGCGAATACCACGGACGTGGATCTCAAAAGCCTCGACCGACCGAATCGGTAACGTCCGCTTCCGCACGCCAGCCCCACGAGTCACTCCGGGAGTGGTTTTCCACTCCGGGAGTCTTTTTCCACGCGCAGCACCCGTTCCAGCGCGGCTGACACGAGGGCGCGGCGCCGCGCGGACGGGATCCGCCTGACGATCGCGCGCGCCGTGCGCGTGCGGAAGCGCGCCGGCATCCCGGGTCTCGAACACCGGTGCATTCATCGCGCGCAGCGCGGAGAGCGCGTCCAGCAGTCTCATGGTGCTGCCCGTTCGAGCCGCTCGACCACCTCCAGTACCATGGCGTCCCACACGCCGGCCGAGTCGTATGCAACCTGGTCCTCGGCCGCGAGATACGAGAGCACCTGGCTCTTGAAGGTCGGGAAATCGATGGCCGCGGCGTTGGCCCTGGCCTTCGACGCCACGTCGCGGCTGACGTCCTTCAGCGCGTCGGCTCCGGCGCCGCCGGCCATGAGGTGGTGCAGATCGAACACCTCTCGCGCCTGTGTCTCGGTCCGGTGGGCCAGCGCCCCGACGCAGCCCGAGCTTCCACCGCTGGGTGGTATCGGTTTGTGTCTGCTCGGTCGCGTGGTCGATCGCGAGGCTCCGCGCCCTGAAGCGGCCGAGCCACTCCGGGAGTGATTTCCAACCCCGGGAGTGATTTCCAACCCGGGAGTGATTTCCACCTCCCCGTCCGCCCCTACACCCGCGCCGTCCCCCTGGCCTTCGCGGCGCGAACTTCTTCTTTGATCCTCTGTATGTGCCCTCTCCCCAGCGCCTTCACCTCGCATCCAAGCTCGAAGTAGCGCCGGATCCTGTCGTCGGTCAGGATCCCGAAACAGTCCACGACAGCCAGCGGCCCGCCGGCCCATGCCACGACCTGCTCCGGCTCGAGTTCCAGGTACGGCTTGTGGCGAACGGCCAGGATGACCGCTTCGACGCCAGCCAGCGCCTTCTGCAGATCCTGCTGCACGCGGATCTCGCTGAGGCCTTCCTGATTGCGGAAGAACCGCGACCACGAATGCCCTGGCGCCGGGTAGTCCTTCTGGCTCTCGAGCTCGTACCAGTGATCCACGTACGGGTCGTGCACGCGCAGTTCGGCGCCCATCTCGGTGAGTTTCCGCACCACCAGCTCCGAGCCGCTGTAGCGGGTGTCGCCCACGTCTTCGCGGTAGCTGGCCCCACACAGGAGCACCGTCGCGCCCGCTACGTACCGGCCCATGTTGCGAAGCGCGTCGCGCGTCAGTTCCGCCACGTGCAGGCCGCGCGTGTCGTTGATGTCGATGGCGGTCGGCGTAATGCGGAACAGCTGCTCCTGGTCCTCGAAGCCCAGGATGTGCTTGTAGGCCCAATATCCGAGCGCGCCGTCCTTCGGCAGACAGTAGCCGCCGATGCCGGGCCCAGGGAAAATGATGTTGCTGTGCGTCGGCCGCACCTTGATCGCCTGGATGACCTTGACCAGGTCCACGCCGTTTCGTTCGGCGAACAGGCTCCACTCGTTCAGGAAGGCCAGGATGGTGGCCCGGTAGGAGTTCTCGATGATCTTCGTCGTCTCCGACTCGATCGGCCGGTCCATCACGGTCAGCGGGAAGTCGCGCGTATTGAGCACACCGCCGAGGAACGCGACCGTGAGGTCCTTGGCTTCCTGCGTGCACCCCGAGCAGACCCGCCAGAAGTCGCGGATGCTGCGCACGTACTCGCGTCCCGGCATCACGCGCTCGAAGCTGTGCGCCAGCAGCGGCTCCGTCTCGATCCCGCGCGCGGCAAATGCCCGCTTCATAATCGGCCACGCCACGAACTCGGTCGTCCCTGGTGCCACCGTCGTCTCGATGAGCACCAGGCACGACGCCGGGATCTTCTCGCCGATCGTCCGCATCGTCGCCTCGAGCGCGGACATCTCGGCGTCGCCCGTGTGCATGTTGCCCAGGTCGCGCTTCGAGTAGTCGCACTGGACGTCCACGACGACGCAATCCGCGAAGCGCAGGCACTCGCTGTTGTGCGTGGCGGCGAGTGTCTTCTTCTCGAGGACGACGCGCCGGATCATCGGCGCGACGTCCGGGTCCTCGGCCTTCACCGGCGACTCGCCGCGCGCCAGCAGCGGGATCTTCCAGTAGCTGCGGACGCTCGGCCGCTGGCAGCCGATCACGAACTTGTCCGGTTCCCCGTCCGCGTCCACGGAATCGGCGATGATGGCCGCCATGACCGCGCCGACGAACCCGACGCCCATGACCACCACGATTTCTTTGCCTTCGCGACGCGCCTGGGCGACGAGCCCCTCTACGCGAGCCAGCTCGCGGGCATCTTCTTCGGGGCCTGGCAGTTCGAAACGCTCGCCGACCGGACTGACTGAGTAGGTAGCCATTCGTTGCATCCTCTATTTGCGCCCGAAACCGCAGAATAGCACAGGCTGCCGGGCGCCGACCCGACGTCGAGGACTTGATCCTCCACACGTTGAGGGGCGGGCCCCGAACCCCTGCGCCGGGCGGGCCGTCACTACGACGCAGGCGGCGGCCATTGGCGGCATTCGCGCGATTCTCGTTCACCGCCCTACTTCCTGAACACCGGCAGCGAGTCGAGCGCGAACACCAGCGCCACGTACCAGTCGCGCGCGAAGTGGTCGCGCGTGCGGATGTCGGCCTTGCTGCTGACCACGTCTCCCGGCTTCTGGCCGTCGAGCTCCGGCATCCGCTGCCAGGTCCACCCGCCGGTCAGTCGTCGGGCAGCGTGAACCGCTGCTCGCGCTCGCGCGCCACTCCCAGGCGCGTGGCAATCTTCCCCCGCTTCCTCGCGTTTGCTCAGCAGCTGCGCCGCGTGCGCCATCGCCTCCTTCCCGGCCTTGTCATCCGGTTGGAGCACCGCGCTCAGGGTGTCCGCTGCTTGTTGCGCCGTGCCGAGATGGGCCGCGTCGACATCGATGGTGTCCGCCAGCATTCGTAGCTCGTCGCGCACCGCGACCACCGTGGTCTCGTCGTCTTTGTCCGGCATCGCGCACGACGGCGCGGTGGCGTTGTCCAACGCGACGTAACGCTGCTTCGCCTCGGCGAGGGCGGGTCCTCCACCTTTCGACACATCCGCGAGCCCCTCCAGGTCGTCCAGTTTCGTCGGCTCGAGCGCGTAGCCGTACAACAGCGGGTTGGTGTGGCTGACGATGACCGGCACCGGGGTGCCCGACCGCGTGATTGTCGGGACGCCGTTGATGTCGCCCGACACCCGCCACGCCTCGTCTGATTCGCGCGTCGTCGCGCCATCTTTCTCGAACGTCAAGGCCGACCAGCGTCCATGTTCGTGGTCGTACTGCAGGATGAGCGGCCGGTCGCCCGCGTGGTATTCCGTGAACTGCCTGCAGTACGTCTGCGCGTTCTCGCCGTTGCTCGAGCAGTCGGAACAAAGGACGAGCCATTTGATTGCGTCGGGAATCGACTCGCCGGTGCAGTAGGGCCGCTTCGGGTCGGCGCCTGTCGCCGTGCAGTAACCGGTGAAGATTTGCGAGACAGTCAGCGGAGGAATGTTCTGGCCGGCTCGCGTGCCTGGTGGAGTCTGCGCGGACGCCGCCGTCGGGCTGGCTGCCAGCAACACCGTGAGGACGCTCAGCTGCAGAGGCCGCATGGTTGCCCTCCGTTATGTCACCGCGCTCACCATCTGGGGCCCGGCTTCAGCGCTATCGCGGTTGTGACCGCCGGCGGCGCTCTGCCTCAGTCCGGGAGTGGTTTTGCGCCTCAGTCCGGGAGTGGTTTTGCGCCGCACCGTCGCCTGAAGGCGGGCGGGCTGGGGGTTGCCAGTGGGATGACGCCGGCACAGGTGGTGAACGAGTTGCCCGACCTCGAAGAGGAAGACGTTCGCCAGGCACTCGCTTACGCGGCCGCTCTCGCGCAGGACGAACTTCACCACCTGCGGGCGTGAGCAATGCGATTTCTGGCGGATGCCGGCGTGTCGCCGAAGACCGTCCAATTCCTGCAGGAACTCGGCCATCAGGCGGTGCACGTCCGTACGCTCGGTCTGGAGCGGGCGAGCGACGCGGAATTGATTGACCGGGCCCGCGCCGAATCCCCGTGGTCCTGACGTTCGACGTTGATTTCGGTGACGTCCTCGCCCTCGGCGTGCTGGACAAGCCCAGCGTCATCATCTTCCGGCTTTCCGACGAAGGCGCCGACTCGGTGAATCGTCGGCTCTTGGCGGTTCTGCGCGAACGCTTCGGAGAACTGACGGCCTCACCACGCGGCCGCGGACATCTCGCGCCAGGGCAGGACCTCGACGTCGTGCCGGCGTTCGCGCCGGTCGCCCCCGTAGACGAGCCGCTTCTCGATCGGCCGGCCGCTCGCGGCGGACGTCAGCGCCGGGCCGCCGCGGGCGAACCCGGAGAAGAAATCGTCTGCCACTGTCTGAGCCGACTTGGCTTCGAGCGCGACGATGGCGTCGCCCCGGTCGACGATCGCATCGATCTCGCCCCCGTGCCCCTGCCGATCGCGGTAGAACGAGAGGGCCGGCGCCAGGCCCCGATGGACGCGCACCTTGAGGATCTCGGAGAGCGCCCAGGTCTCGAAGATCGCGCCGCGCGACGGGTGGTGGCGGAGCTGTTCCGGACTGCTGATGCCGAGCAGATAGCACAGGAGGCCGGGATCGCAAAAGAGCACCTTGGGCGTTCGGGTCAGCCGCTTGCGAATGTTGACGTGAAGGGGCGGCACGCGGACGGCGACGTAGGTCGCCTCGAGGACCGATACCCACGCTTTCGCGGTGTTGTGCGTGACCCCGGCGTCAGCTCCGAGCGCGGACAGGTTGAGCAACTGTGACGCGCGGCCGGCGGCAAGCCGGAGGAACGTCTGGAAGGCCAGGAGGTCGGTGACGTTCAGGAGTTGCCTGACGTCGCGGTCCACGTACGTGCCGACGTAGGCGGCCAGCCATTCGTGAGGCGGCAGCGCCCGGTCGAAGATTGCCGGGTAGCCGCCACGCCACAACGTCTCGAACAGATCGGCAGGCGGCTGTGGGAAGCGCAGGACTTCCGCATGGCTGAGCGGCAGCAGCGTGAGCAAGGCCGTTCGGCCGGCGAGCGACTGAGACACGGACTGGAGGAGGCTCAGGTTCGCGGATCCGGTCAGGATGAACCGTCCGGGCTCGGGTCGGGCATCGACTTCGCCTTGAAGGTAGGAGGCGAGTTCGGGCGCGCGCTGCACCTCGTCCAGAATGGCGCCGTCGCGGTGCTGGGCGATGAACCCTCGGGGGTCCGCGTGTGCGTAAGCGCGGATGTCGGGGGCCTCGAGCGAGACGCAAGGTTTCTGCGGGAACGCCATCCGGCACAACGTGGTTTTACCAGACTGGCGTGGGCCGGTGAGGGTGACGACTGGAAACTGTCGGGCTCGCGCGAGCAGAACCGGGAGGAGATCACGGTCAACCACGAGAGGAGTGTAGACCGACACATACTAATTGTCAATTTGATTGACAGATAGCACTGCGGCGGATTTCAGCGATGGCCGTGACAGTGGCTGCCGAAGCGTGGGAACGTTTCGAGCATTTTCTCGCGGGGAGGGGTGGTATTAACTATGCGATGTTCCACGGCACCGGCATGCACCCATACTTTACATATAGACAATCCAAATGTATAGTGTTGTTGTATGTATCCTAGGCCGTTCTGGCTCCGCCGTATCGAACGCGCCTGGCAAGACCGGCCGGTCGTCTGGCTCTCGGGCGTTCGCCGTGCCGGCAAGACGACGCTCGCCCATGCGCTCGGTGACGAGCGCCTGACCTACGTCAACTGCGACCTGCCGGTCGTCGAGGACATGGTCGCCAATCCTGAGGTCTTCTACCGATCGGCCGGCCGCCCGATCGTGGTGTTCGATGAGATCCACCAGCTTCGCGACCCGGCTCGCCTCCTGAAAGTCGGCGCGGACCTCTTTCCTTCGCTGAAGATCCTGGCCACCGGCTCCTCGACGCTCGCGGCAAGCCGGAAGTTCCGCGACACGCTGGCCGGCCGGAAGCATTCGGTCCACCTGGTCCCGGTCCTCTTCGAGGAACTCCCCGCCTTTGGCGGCGTGACGCTGGCGAAGCGACTGCTGCACGGGGGCCTCCCCGAGGCGCTCCTCGCCGAAAGCAGGCAGCCGGCGTTCTACCGCGAGTGGACCGACTCGTTCTTCGCCCGCGACGTACAACGCCTGTTTGGCTTTCGCGACGTCAACCGGTTCAGCGCGTTCTTCGAGTACGTGTGCCGCCGAAGCGGGGGACAACTCGAGATCGCCACCTCCGCCCGCGACCTCGCGATCAGCCGGCCGACCGTCGAGAGCCACCTCCGAGCGCTCGAGATCACCCAGGCGGCCACCAGCGTCCGGCCGTTCTTTGGCAGCGGCCGCCATGAGATCGTGAAGGCCCCGAAGGTGTACGCCTTCGACACAGGGTTCGTCAGCTGGGCGCGGGGATGGGATCCGCTCAGGCCCGACGATTTCGGGGATCTGTGGGAGCACCTCGTCCTGGAGCACCTGTTGGCCCATGTGCCCGAGGAGCCGGTCCGCTACTGGCGGGACACACGAGGACGCGAGGTGGATTTCGTGCTGCCGCGCGGGCGAGACGCGGTGAATGCGATCGAGTGCAAGTGGGACTCGTCGCGCTTCGACCCCACTGGCCTGGAGGTTTTCAGAAACTCGTACCCGCAAGGCCTGAACTTCGTGGTGTCGCCGGCGGGCGACCCGGCCCATGTTCGGCGGTTCGGCGGGTTGGAGGTGCGCGTGGTGACGCCGGCGGGCCTGGGGTTCTGAGGACCACCGCTTGCGGCCGTTCAATAACACCAAAGAGCGGACAGGGCGCCGTCTCATTCCCATTTCACCCGCTCGAGAAAACTGACCGCCCGGAACGCAGGCACGCGCGCCGGCAAGTGCTACGCGCTCATCGACAAAGACGATTTCCAGTCGATTTCCAGTCCGGGAGTGGTTGTCTCAGGAGTGGTTGTCTCGTGTAGAATCGTCCCATGATCCAGGCTGATGGTCGCGTCCGCCTCCCTCGACTGGTCGAGCAGACGCTCGACGCGTTCGTTCGTGGCGTTCGCGAGCGGTTCGGCGAGCGTGTGGCGGGGATCCGGCTGTTCGGATCCTACGCACGCGGTGAGGCGCACGAGGACTCCGACGTGGATTGCCTGGTGCTGCTCGACCGCGTCACGCGCGAAGACGATCGGGCCATCACGGATCTGGCGGCGGATCTGATCTGGCAGATCGGTGGTGTGGTGGTGTCGCCGCTCATCATGTCCGCTGACCAGTTCGAGGCGTGGAAAGCGCGCGAACGCCGCACGCCGCTGGAGATCGAACGGGAGGGCATCCGCCTGTGACGAACGACAACAAGCGCGTGAACATCGCCTCGGAGCTCGCGCGGGCGGATGAATGTCTGCGGGCGGCTGCCGTGCTCGTCGATGCCGGTCTGCTGCACGACGCGGAGAGCCGCTTGTACTACGCCATCTACGATGCTGCGGTTGCCGCACTCCTGACCGAGGGGCTCGAACCTCGCTCCCACGCCGGGGTGTCGAGTCTTCTGGGGCTCCATTTCATCAAGCCCAGCCGCATGGACTCCGACGATGGCCGCCTGTTCGCACGGATTCAGAAGTACCGGGTGGAAGCGGACTACAGTCGCGAGTTTGTGGTGACCGATGCAGCCTTGCGCGAAGACCTGGCCGCCTGCACCGGGTTCGTCACGCGCATCCGCGCGATTGTCGCGACATCACTCGGCTGATTGTTCCGCACCAACGAGCCCACACGGGAAGCCGACGAGTCACTCCGGGAGTGGTTTCCGGACCCCAGCGCGCGCCGG
>Ga0315280_10005213_pt1 | contig 18677 bp, 21 predicted proteins | sample YL17G06_40_MG_FD_203697 | JGI IMG/M metagenome (GOLD analysis project Ga0315280, IMG submission 203697) | Sediment microbial communities from Yellowstone Lake, YNP, Wyoming, USA - YL17G06_40 | ecosystem: Environmental > Aquatic > Freshwater > Lake > Sediment | place: USA: Wyoming | collected... | reverse complement strand
ACTCCTCGACGACGCCTGGAGAACCCATCACGGGGAGCATCACAGCATCAACGAAAGGTAAAAGGAGACCACCCACTTATAAACCGCAAAACTTGAGTATTTAATCAGATTTTCAGAGACTCCGTCTCCGCACGCCCACGATCGCGCATAAATAGGTTGGAAGAAATCAGCGCCTGTATGGTCATTCGGTCTTGAGGGTGTAGTGACAGCCCAGCCCCTTGAGCGCCTCGTCGATCTTCCGCATGAGGGCGTACATCTGTGAATTCGTCGGTGCCTCGCTCCACTCGAAGAAGAAGTCGTACTCGCCGAGCATCGTGTGCGAATCGCTGATGAGCTTCGCCGGCTCGTAGCAGTCGACGTACGTCTTCTGTAGGGTCTGCAGGTAACTCTGCCAGTCGCGCGAGTCCTGCTGCGTGTACCTGGGGTAGGGTATGCACTTGTGGCTGAACTTGATCTGATCGGTCTTGTTCATGTCGACGGCGACGGCCTCGAGCGCCTTGATCGCCTCCATGACGGGGGGTCCGTAGATGCGTACGTAGCTCCTTACCATTCCGATCTCCACACAACACAATGGCCGATCACAAAATAAGTCTTGCGCAGAGAAGACGTCTTTCCTGTTCAGTTATCGACGATTATTGCATCTCGCTGCCCGACATCGGATCGGGTACAGACGATTTGCGGTGGCTGTCCTCGCAATGGAATCTGTGGGAAATCACCGGTGCTCCAGCGTCGATCGCTCACGCTGGGGCCCGTTCGTCTTCTGCCCTCGCCAACCGGCGCATCCTGAGCCGATATTGCCGATACCGGTCGTCTATGGAGAACTTGGCGGGATGCGGGATCTTGACGGGGCCCCCGCACGTCGGACAGCAGTCTTGGTGAAGCGTGTATCTGCCGCACTTGGGACAAAATCTCAGAAGCCAGACCAAGGCATCCCGCCTCCTTCAGGTTCAGCCTACTCCCTGCGGAAGGAGATCTTGCCGTCGTGCTCCGCCCACGATGCGGTCGTGGCGTCGACGATCTTCTCCAGGACGGCCTCGGCCTTCTTGTAATCCTCCGCGGTGACCTCGATCCTGTACCTGGGCGCCCCGAGCGTGTATATCGCGGCGTCGGCGTCGTTCGCCTCCGCCTCCTCCTTGACGCCCAGCAGGGCCGTCTTTATCGCCTCGACCCCCTTCGGCTCCATCGATGTGATCTCGAAGACGCCCTGTATCGTGACGCCCCTGACGGCGATCTTCTCCTTGGCGGCCTTCGCCAGCGCCTCGGCGACCCCGGAGGACACGCCCACGCCCTCGAAGGCGGGAGCGCCGCGCTTGGCCACCTCCTCCAGCCCTGAGTAGAGGCTGCCGAACCTCTCGACGATCTTCGGCACCGTCTTCTCGTACAGCTCGGCCTCGCTAACGCCGAGGGCGCCGGCGGCGCTCTTGATGAGCGTCTCCGCCTTCCGGGTCTTCTTCCAGTCCTCGATCTTCTTGCGGTGCTCGTCCTTGGAGACGCGCCTCAGTGAGAGGTCGATCTGCCCGCGCGTCGGGTCGACGCGGAGCACCTGCAGGACGACCTTCTGTCCCTCCCGGACGTGGTTGCGGATGTTCCTAACCCACGTAGAGGATATCTCGGAGATGTGGAGGAGGCCCTCCCTGTTCTCGTACTCGTCGAGGGAGACGTAGGCGCCGTAGCTCTCTATTCGCTTGATCGTGGCGACGACGAGCTCGCCGACGACGGGGAACACGGCCCGTCCGAGGCTCACCGGCGTCACCCCAGGACGGCCACGATGGACCCGTTGATCTTCGCCTTGCCGCCCGTCGGCTCCGCGAGGGTCTCTCCGCAGGTCCTGCACTTGATCAGGTGGGTCGTGTGGCTGAAGACGATCTGCTCTCCGTTGCAGCTCCTGCACCTGATCTTCAGGAACCTGGACGACGGCCTCGGGATCAGGTTCTCCCACTCGGACACGGCTAGACGACCTCCACCTTCTTCAGCCGGATGCCCTTCCGGAGGAGGGAGTGGTTGCACTCCTTGCAGGTGAGCTTGAGGGTCTGCTTCTTCGTCGTCTTCGCCTGGTTGTGCTGCATGGGGAACTTCTGCCCTCCGTACCCCTTCTTCCGTTCGGCCTGGCGCCTCTCGCCGAGCCTCGCGGCCCGCCGCTTCCCCGCCTTGTAGAGCGATATCGTGAACGTCGTGTGCGTCTTGCACTTCGGGCAGTATGTCCTGAGCGACTTCGGCACCTTCATTCCGAGACCTCCACTTCCTTTGCGATGCCCCTCTTTATTAGGCTTTCAGCGTTCTCCGCGGGTATCGACGCCACGTCCTCCGGCCTGAAGGGGCCGTACGTCTTCATGTCGATGCCGATGATGGCGGGGAGCGCCTCCACGAAGCGGACCACCTTGAATCCGCCCTCGCGTCGGGGCCTGACCTCCGGCAGAGGTGCGCGGCCCATTAATATGCCTTTCAGTCGCTCCGAGTGCTCCGAGAGGAGGCGCCTCAGCTCGGCCTGGATGTTCCTCTCATCCGGCGTGAGGGCCGACGCGTCCAAGGCGGCTCCCTCCATCTCGGCCGAGACGATCTTCCTCAGCCTGAGGTTGAACAGCTCCCTGAGCATCCGCTCGGCGTTCTCCTTCTCCTTCTCGGCGATCCTGCCACGCACACTGCCCTTCTCCACCATCCGCGCGCGCTCCCTCAGTCGGGAGGCGTATTCGCTCATCTCCCTGAAGAAGTCCTCATCGAGGGCCTGAGGGGGCGCCGTGTGCCGTTCCCTCCTCCACGCCTCGAACAGCCTGTTGTAGGCGTCCGCCATCATTCCACCCTCGCGGCCTTCTTGCACAGGAGGAAGACGGCGGCGGCCAGCGGCAGCTCGACCCGCTCCGTGTCGAACGGCCCGTACCACTCGTCGCCGATCCTGAATCGGGGGGACCGCCTGACGTAGACCCCCACGGCCTCGCCCGAGAAGGCGGCGGCGCTGCGCGGCGGATCGTAGTCCTCCAGCTCGTCCATGGGCACCGACTGGGCGATCCAGCCCGTCTTCCCGTGGAGGGTATCGGGGAGTCGTATCAGGCGGTGGATGTCCGTCGTCACGACCGTGTCGATGGACGAGGCCTCCTCCGAGATCGCCGCGTCCATGAGGACGCCGAGCGATTTCGGGTCGACGTACCTGAGCAGCCCGCTCGGATGGCTCTCTTCTAGGACCTTCAGCATAGCCCCCTGATCCTCCTGAATGTTTCGGCTCGCCGTCCTCCCCAGCTTCAGGTCCTCGACCGACTCGGCCGTCGCCCTCGACAGGTAGTCGTAGAGGGCCCGGGAGGCCCTCCCCCTCCACCCGCCCTCCGCGAGGGCGGAGGGCCCGTCGCGCATGCGGACGAAACCCTGGTGCTCGGGCTTTATCCCCACGCCCGTTATGTAGTCCACGATCTCCCTCCGCGCCAGCTGATCGAGGTTCGACACGTGCGGGCCCCTGACGTGGACGTGGTACCCCCTGTTTCCCGTGAAGTTGACCTCGATCTCATTGGAGGGTGAGAACCCGAAGTCCTGCACGAGGATGTCTAGCAGCTTCTGGGTCTCGAACTTCGCCGTCTCCAGGCACCGGTCGCAGAGCCACGTCTCCTCCTCGAACGTCGCCTTTCCACATCGGGGGCACGCCGCAGGCACCTTTCCCGCGCCCTTCTCCCCGCACGATCTGCACGTCCACCTGTCGTGGTCGGCCTTGCAGGGGGTGTCGATGTGGTCCGCGTCGATGTCGAAGACGAGGTCGGAGCCGAGCCACCCCTTGCGCTCCATCTCCGCGTCGGGCGCCGAGTAGTAGGCCGCGGAGTAGTAGACGTGGGCCGGGGCGTTCTCCCTCAGGTAGCGCCGGAGCCGCCGATCGTCCTCGAACGCGACGTGTCGGACCATGGCCTTTCCCTCGAAGGGGAGGAAGCCGAACTCCCTCTTTCCGATCTCGGACGGCGGACGTATCCGCTCGGCGTTCGAGCCGTAGTAGCGATGAAACTGTTCGGCGACGAATGGGGTGCTCCCCCAGCCCTGTTCCGCCATCGGCATCCATCAAGAACGTGGAATAACTCTTAGAAACGAGTTTCGGAGCGCGACGATGTGCTCGGCCTCAGCCCGTTGAAGGGGCATCGGCCACAGAACTCCGGTTCGTACCTCACGACGTTCATATATCGCCTGCAGAAGTGGAGGCCTGAGCGTTCGGACCTGCGTTGAATGCCGTGCTCGGAATTCGTGTCAACGTCGGCGGGCATCACGAATCACCATAACGCCCAAACCCTTCTATATGAGGGTTCTACTTCTGAACGGGTTTGCCATCGCCCTCGTCCCGCCCGAGTTCGCGGACCCTCAGCCTGTAGTAGCTGAGCGGGTGCCTCACCCTCTTGCATAGGGTATCTGGGTTATGGCAGACGCCGTGGGTGCGGAGGGTGGCGCAGGTCGGCGGGGTGTATCGGGTGCGGCTTCCCCTGAGGCCGGCGATGTGCTCGATCTGGTAGCGGGTGAGCTGCTCGTCGAAGTCCGTCACCGAGACATAGAGCTTGACGATCGCCTCGAGGTCCATGCCCGTGTTGACGAGGAAGGAGGTGAGGCCGAACCGCTCCATGTGGGAGACCCTGCGCCCCGCCATCAGCCCCTCGAAGGCGTGCCTGATGCACGGGGGGAAGGCCTCGGTGACGACCTCGGAGGGCATCTCCTCGCCGGTGATGCGCACCCTGTTCGCCTCGAAGAGCTTGGCGATCCTGTCGACGCGCGCTTGGATCTCCTCGGGCAGTGAAAGCTTCACGTGCTTCGAGACCCGATCCCGTATCAGCTCCTCGACCTCGACCTGGATGAGGCGCGTGGCCTCCATCTTGGTCACCTGCACGTACCCGCCGCCGACGATCCTGTTCACGAGCTTCCACTTGTCCTCGTGGAAGGCGGCGGCGTTCCTGAGGTAGTCGGAGAAGTGGAGATCGAACCCGTAGGGCTGGCCGTCGACCATGACCCTCATGGTGCGGATGTCCCAGCCGAACTCCGTCTTCGCCATCTCGGAGATCAGATCCTCGCCCTCGTTCCTCAGGAGCCGGTTGACGCGCTCGGCCTCCGCCAGCGCGTAACGGCGGTCGAGGAAGCGGTCCCCCACGGCGGTGACGAGCATGACGGCGACGGGGAACGAGAGGAGCTCAGCCATGTCGTCGGGGAGGCCGTCTCCCACGGCACCGTCGACGATCGCCTCGGAGACACGCTGCTCCCCCCTGTCGAGGACCGGGGCGTAGTGCGGGGCCGCGAGGTCGTCTACCTTGACGTCGAGGCTCTCCACGAGGGCGAGTGTCTGCCTCGTGAACGGGTACTTGGCGGCCTCCCTCTCCGAGATCACTTGAACTCTCAGGGAACCGGATGCGGCGTGGTATTAAAGCCCTTTTTCGGGCCAGTCCCTCGGCTAGAGGAGTGCAGACCTTCCTTCCGTCAACAGGGAAGATGTGACTGCGACGACTAATGGTCCATAAACTCCAAAGGAGCAGACCAGAAAAACCATCGCCTGCTCGGTGTCCGCAAAGTTTAGGCTGATGAGGTCGATGAAGGGAGGGGGCAAAACCAGGCCTTTCCCGATAGCCACGGGTTCTGTTGGGATGCTGCAAAGCGACGTGAAGAAATAGGCGAATACAACGTAAATGGCAAGCTTATGTTGCTTTACTATCGATGCGTATGGCATCCGTAAACACTCATTGGGAGAATCTTAGATTTCCCTGAGCTCGCCTGGTAAGAATGTTTGGATTAAATTTTAATAGGTAATGGAGCATCAAGGTATTGCACAAGTACGAGGCTTGGAACGAGAAACGAGGTGTGATTGGATGGAAGCAAAGAATGTTGTGTACATAGGTCAGAAGCCCGTGATGGCCTACTGCCTAGCCGTGATGACCGCCTTCAGGGGGGAAATCAAGGAGGTCTCCCTCATGGCGCGCGGCAGGGCCATAAGCACGGCCGTCGACGTCGCCGAGGTGGTCCGAAACCAGTTCATGAAGGACCTCTCCGTGAAGGATATACTCATAGGCACGGAGGTGCTCGAAACCGAGGAGGGCGGCACCAGGAATATCAGCAAGATAGAGATAGTCCTCTCGAAGTAGAACTGTGCGGATGGCTTGGTTCGGCAGGGCGACATCGGAAGCGGTTCTGCAAGACGATAGTCCGTAAGCCATTTTTGTCTTCTCCCACGTTTATCCGTGCGTTTTTGCGGTTTAGTGATCCTGTAATTTTCTCGTTTTGAATTGGAATGTCGGTTTTATGGCTAAGTAGTTTTCGAGTTCTCGTTCCTTCTCTCTGTAGTCTGGATAGAACTCTGAGATGGTCTTGTGGAAGTTTCTTTGGTGGTCTAATGAGGTGAGGTGGGTCATCTCATGGAGTACCACGTAGTCGGCCAGGTCTTCTGGGAGCGTCGACAGCTGCCAGTTGAATGTGAGGTCGCCTCTCCCCGTGCAGTAGCCCCATCGGCGTGTTTCCTGAATGAATATCCTGTTGGGTTTCTTCTCAAATCTTGATGAATATTCTACGATAGTCTTTCTGATGAGCTGCTCAGTATGTGCGGCGATCCATTCCCCTAGAATGGCTTGGGGATTCTCGTTGTCCGTTGTTTGTACGGTTATTGAGTCTCCTTCGAGTACTACTCTGTTCTCCTGAGTCTCTTTGGCTGCTTCGAATTTGATTCTGTACGGCTTTCCCTGGAAGAGGATCTTGTCTCCGTCCAGGATCCTCTTTCGCCGTAGGTATTCCCTGTATTTCTTGAGGAGAAGGCTGCGGTGCTTCTCGAGGAGGGCGTTTATATTTGCTTCGGCTTCGGTCGGGAGAGTTACGATAAGTTCGTTTCTGGCTCTGAACTCCAGGTCGACGGTCTTCAGGGCTCTTCCCCTCTTCACGGTGACGTTGATGGTTTGTCCGTCGAGTTCTATGTTCATTTTCAGGCCTCATGGGTTGTATCTGGTTATGAATCGCATCAGGTCGTCGGTGAGGGCGATTATCTCCTTGGGCGGATGCGTGTCCTTGAACTTGCTGAAGCAGCAGCTGAAGATCTTCTTCTTCACTTCCTTCACGTACTGGGTCTGGTTCTGCCATCCTTTGAACAACTTGCTCCCGTCTTTACTCTTGACTTCGGACAGTGTCTCTTTAACGAAGGGTATCAACTCTTCTTCAGTAGAGTCTTTGAACCTCTGCTGTGTGGCGGTGAGTAGTGCGTGCTCCTCCTTTGTGAGGCCTTTCTCGGCGATCTGCCTGTCGAGCTGGTTCAGCTCCTCGACGATGGCCTCGAGCTCCCTTCGCATCCTCTTGGGGTCCTTCTGCTTGAGGATTCTATCCAGCCTCTGGCTGAGGGATTCGTAAATGGGGCTGGTTTCGAGGTTGATTCGGATGTGGAATGAGAGGGCTCCCCTGAGCTCGGCGACCTTCTCCTCTTCGGTGTATCCCGACGCCTCCAGCTTCTTCAGGTACTCTTGGCCTATCTCGAAGCTGGGCATGGTCTCGTCGAGCTTCTGGAGGATGAGACGTTCCCTGATGAGCATCTGGGTCTTCTCCTGGTAGGCTCTCAGGTCGCCCGCCCTGCGGCTGTAGAGCTTGTTGTAGGCTTCGTTGATCTTGATGAGCCAGGCGTAGTCGTCGAGGAAGGGTGTCAGGTCGGGGTCGGGTGCTATCGTCTCGAAGATACGTTTGGCCCTGAACAGGCTCTCCCTGAAGATTCTGCGGTTCTTCTCGTCTTCTATGACCTCGATGGTGCGGAACAGGGACTCCCTGGTATCCTCCCTAACGATGCCCCTGAACAGTTCCCGAAGCCTTTCGAGGTGTTCCGTGAACTCTTTCTTGAGGATCTCGAAGCTGTCGGCTACGCCTTCTATGTCTTCGACCTCGAAGTTGAGGGCTGCCCTGAGGTTCTCGAAGATGCCGACGTAGTCTATGATTATGCCGGCTAACTTGTTGGGGTATGGCCTGTTTGTGCGGGCTATGGCCTGGAGGAGCTTGTGGTCCCTGAGGGGCTTGTCGAGGTACATGGCCTGCTCGATGGGGGCGTCGAATCCCGTGAGGAGCATGTCGGTGACGATGAGGATCTTGGGCATGGTGTCGGGCTTCTGGAAGTCCTGGCGTGCTATCTTGAGTTGGTCCTCCTTGGGCATGTGGTATTTCCTGAGGAGGTCGTCGTCGTTCTGGCCTGAGGTGTAGATAACGGTGGAGTATTCAGGTGGGAGGTGCTTGTCGAGTTCTTCCTTGTATAGGGCGCAGGCTTCCCTGTCGACGGCGACGAGCTGGGCCTTGAATCCGTTTGGCTCTATGCTGCTTTTGTAGTGCTTAGCAACGTCTCGGGCTATCTTCTCGATGCGGTCTCGGGATTTGAGGATGGTCTTGAGCCTGGCGCTCTTCTGCAGGACCTTCTCCTGGTCTTCCTCTTTTAGGTCTTCGGTTATTAGGAGAAAGTCTCTGTCTAGGTCTTCCTTTGGTATGTGGAGCTCTGGGAGCCTTGGCTGGTAGATGATTCTGACTGTGGAGCCGTCCTCTATGGATTCCTTGATGGAGTACCTGTCGAGGTATGTCTCCTTGGGTGGGCAGAAGGTTCTGAAGGTGCTGCGTCCCGTAGGTCCCTTGTCGATGGGGGTGCCGGTGAACCCGAAGATCTTGGCGTTGGGGAAGGCGGCCCTCATCCTCGTGGCTAGTGCGCCGTACTGGCTGCGGTGGGCCTCGTCGATGAGGATGATGATGTTTCCTCGTTCGTCGAGGGGCCTGTCGACGGGCTTGAACTTCTGGATGGTGGTGATGATGACCTCTCGGCTGCCTCTCCTGATCTTGCTGAGTAGGTCCCTTGCTGTCGTCGCCCATGTGGTGTATGGGAGGTCCACGTTGGTGAAGGTCTCCCTGAACTGGCGCTGGAGTTCGAGGCGGTCGACGACCACGATGATGGTGGGGTTCTGGAGCTGGGGCTGGCGTTTCAGCTTCCAGGCGGTGTAGAGCATGGTGAGGGTCTTGCCCGAGCCCTGGGTGTGCCAGATAAGGCCTCTGTCGATTGGTTCGTTGAGGATGCGGTGGATGATCTTGTTGGCTGCCTCGTACTGCTGCTGCATGGCTATCTTCTTGGTTATCTGCTCGTGGGCTGTCTCGAAGACGATGAAGTTCTGGACGAGGTCGAGGAAGCGTTCCCTCTGGAAGAGACCCTTCACCGATGCCTCTAGTGGGTCTCCTTCGTTGTTCTTCCACTGGAAGTATCTGCCTGGGGTTGTCCAATCGTAGCGGAAAATGGCGCCGTCAGTGGCGCAGACGAATGCTAGGTATTTGAAGAGCTGGGGTGCTTCTCGGTTGTATCTGATTAGCTGGCTGATGGCGTCGGTGTAGTCCACGGACTCGTATGCTTGTGCCTTGGCTTCGATGATGCTGAGTGGGATGCCGTTGACCATTAGAATGATGTCTGGGCGGATGTTAGCGTATCCTGCGAAGGGGAACTGGTTGGTGACGGTGAAGTTGTTGTTCTCGTGGTTTTCGTAGTCGATGAGCCTGATGGTCTGGTGCTTCTCGTCCTGCCTCAGCGCGATGCTGGCCTCGCCCTTCAGCCAGTCGAAGAACTCCTCGTTTCCTCGGATGTCGTTGGGCAGCAGCTCAAGCCTCTCAATGACCTTATCCACGTCCTCATCGGTTTTGAGAACTTGGGGGTTCAGGAGTTTCAGCGCACGTTTCAGTCTGGATAGGTCGAAGGCTTCGTCCAGGTTACGGTCTAGGGATTTAGGTGGGACATACTCCCATCCAAGCTCCTGAAGCCAGTCCAGGATGGGCTTCTCAATCGTCCCGAATTCGGTGTAGACCACCCTCATCCAACCTAACCCTAACTTCACCTGTAAGTAAGATTTTCATCAGACCTTTTTTCAACTCTTCTGCTAAACGCCTTTGTGCCTTTTCATTCTTTATTTTTTGATCTAAAGTTTGAATGTACTCAATAAGTCTCTCTTGTTCATTTACTGAGGGAATAGGAATTAGAATCTTCTTTAAATTGGTTGCATTAATATTGGATTGACTTACTCCCCTTGTTGCCATGGTTTTTAATTTTGATTGTGTTTTCGGTAGGTTTAAAAAATAATTCAAGAAGATTGGGTTTAATTTATCAAACACTCGAAGACGAATAAGATATGAAGCGAACGTATGATTGCCATCTAATAAATAAATACCTACTTTTCCGACTAATTCATGACTATTTGTTCTATTAAATAATATATCTCCTTTTTTAAGACGATAATTATTAAATTTTTTTTCCGTTAAATCAGCATATTTTAGATCATTCTCAACGATAAGACCGTCTTCTATATTGTTCATTCTTATAATAGGATATTTCCCTTGATCTAAAAGAGGCAAAGATAAACCATAATCGCATAATGTTAAACTGTTACCTAAAGTTTCTACCTTCCATGTTTCTGGTATTTCTCCTAGTTCTGTCTGTTTGAACCTGGTGTGCCCTATGCCTCTGGTGAGGAGGCGCTGCATCAGGCCCCGCTTCAGCTCCTCAGACTTGGCGATGACCGCGTCCGTCCTCCGAATGGCCTCGTCGACTGTGCCCAGAACCTCAGCGACACCACGTTGCTCAACAAGAGGAGGAACGGGAGCTTTTATTGAGGTTAAGACAGAGGCATTGATACCCTTTTGGATGCTGCCAACTTGTTTCTGATTTACTTGCTTCCAATATAATGATGACTTTAAGTAATGACCGAGATAATTTGGCTCAATTCCTTTTTTCGGTTTGATACGAATTAGATAAGAGGCAAAGATAGCCTTTTCAGGAATGTTCTTAATTAAGACTGAACTGCCAGTTGTTCCTGTTCTTGCAAATAGAATGTCATCTTTATCAAGGACATATTTTTGCGCCATATTTTCATCGCATTCACAATAAGGAACGCCGCTCCAGTCAATTTGGTCTCCCGTTATATCGGTTATTCTAACAAACTTAGGACCCTTTCTTTCGAGAGTAGCGCTAGCAGTGTATCCATATTGGGGTTTTTCACATATCTCGCCTAGTGTCATAACTTTCCAATCTAAAGGATAGCTACTCATACCCTAATTCCCTCAAATATCTTGCAAGCGTTACTTCAACTTCTTGTCTTTTCAATTCTAACCGTTGTAATTCTTTCCATACTTGGGCTACGTCCACTTGTTCAGGCTCGTCGTAGATGTTTACGTACCTAGTTGTGCTTAGGTTGTAGTCGTTCTCACCGATCTCTTCAAGACCAACGACCATGGCGAATTTTGAGATGTCTTTGAAGTTTGTGTGGGCTTCAGCTATCCTAGCGATGTCTTCATCTCTGAGCCTGTTCATGTTGCTTAGCTTCTCGAAGCCTTCTGCGGCGTAGATGAAGAGGACTTTACCTTTTCTCTCTGATGGTTTGTTTTTGTTGAGGAAGATTAGGCAGCCTGGTGCTCCCGTGTTGAAGAATATCTTTTCGGGAAGCGCCACAACGCATTCGATCAGGTCGTCTTTCAGCGCGCCTTCCCTGATGGAGCCCTCGGCTCCTCCCCTAAACAGCGCTCCTTGGTCAAGAACTACACCCATCTTCCCCTTGGGCTTGAGGCTGGCGAGTATGTGCTGTATCCATCCCCAGTCGGCCGAGCTGTTTGGAGTTGATCCATACTCGAATCTTCCCAGCTGGTCGTTCTCCATCAGCTCCTTGTACCCGTCCTGATTCCACATGGGATTGGCCAGCACTAGGTCGAACCTCTTCAACCCGCCGCCCTCGAGGAACTTGGGATTGGCAAGGGTATCGCCCCTCTCTATCTTGGCCTCCATGTCGTGCAGGAACACGTTCATCATGGCGATAGCCCAAGTGTCGTCGTTCAGCTCCTGACCGTACAGGAACAGCTTCTTCGGTTCCTTCTCCTCCCTAACCAGATGATAGTAGGATTCGATCAGCATGCCTCCCGACCCGCAGCAGGGGTCATAGACCTCGAACCCCTCCTCAGGCTTCAAACACTCAACGAGAACCCTAACTACCTCACGAGGAGTATAGAATTCACCCGCCCGTGCTGGAGCCTCCTCGTTGAACTTCTTCAGCAGATACTCATAGGCGTCGCCTAGGATGTCAGGGGTCACGTTCCCATTGGCGAGGTTGAACTGGCTGAAGTGCTCGATAAGCCGAATGAGCCTGTCCTCGGGAAGGCTGGCGGGATTGTTGAAGTCAACCCTGTTGATGACGCCATCGATCCGAGGATTCACCTTGGCAATGGCAGCGAGCACCTCGTTCAGCTTGGCACCCACATTCGTCGAGGTCTTCCGAACGTCCTCCCACAGGCAGCCCTCGGGCACCGTGAACTTGTGGAACATGTCCGTCCTGGCGACCTCCTCACTACCATACTCCTCCACAGCCCTACTGAACTCGTCGAGGTACACGTCAGACAGGCGCTTGAAGAACAGCAGAGGCAGAACATAATTGGCGTACCGCTCAGGGCGTACAGCACCCCTTAGAATGTCGGCAGCCTTCCAGAGCTCAGGCCCAAGCTCCTTCCTCGAGATCTGACCCCTCTCAAGCACTCGCTGAACCTTCCCCTCATCCACAGGTGACGGCCTTCTGTTAGTAACAATTTTGGAAGATTTACGTCCTCTCCTCGCCTTAGGCTCTACCTTCCCATCCTTCACGGGGCTCAGAGTGAACCTGAGGCCGACCAAGAAACCACCAAACAAAATGGGGCTGAACCGATTAAAATACTATGGATGCCAAACAAACAGAACCAGATGCATCAAAAGCTAAAAATAGTTAAAAACAATCGACACATCCTTTACCTCATATCAAAACCTAAGATAAAAAAAACACTATAAGTGGCTGGGAACCGGACTAGACCCCGATGCACGGCGCCAGGTAGTAGACCAGCCGCCCCTGCGGCAGCTCGAACCCCAGCTTGATCGGCATGTCCGTCGACAGCTCCAGCGTCGCCACCTCGCTCGACACCGACGCCGCGTTCACGATGTCCTGCAGGTAGCTCAGCGTGAACGTCGCCCGCGACTCCTCCTCCGCCCTCAGCTCCAGCAGCTCGTCCGCCCCCCGCTCCCACACGCTCGACGCGCTCCCCACGTCCCCCGCCGCGCCGATCCTGAACTCGTCCCCCACGAACTCCAGCCTCACGTGCTCGCTCACCAGGGCCGCGTCCCTGACGGCCTGGCGGAGGCTCTGCGCCATCACGCGCGCCGACGCCTTGAAGAAGATCTTGGGGGACGGGACCTCCTCCTCCGTCGGCTCGAGGATCGGCATCATGAACCGCCGCGTGTGGCCCCCGCGCCGGCACTGGATCACGAGCTGGGCCTGCTCCTCGTCAAGCCTGATCTTCAGCTCCTCGTCCCTCTCGACGCGGTCGAGGAACTTGAGGAACTCCCCCATGTTGATGGAGAGCTTCGGCTCCCCCTGGCACTGGTACTTGTCGAAGAACTCCTTGGGCAGCTCGAAGTCCACCATGGCGACGTGGCTCGGGTCCATGGCGAGGAGCCTGATCCGCTCCTCGTCTATGTTGAAGCTCCCCTCCTCGACGATGACCGAGATCGCCTTCACGAGGTTGCGGAACGACTCCGTGCGCGATATGTCCACCTCGAACAACTCAACGCCTCCTGCTGTCGTCACGATGATGTTATTTATTCGCTGGCAGGACTAAAAAGGTGTTCGCTCAGCTGTACTCGCGCCACGTGAACCCGCACTTGGTGCACCGGTAGAATTGCGTCGTGCTCTCGTCGATGCTCCTCGTCTGCACCATCCACCAGTACGCCGTATTGTTGCCACACTTGGGGCAGTTCATCTTGATCTGCGGGGTCGTCCTGAGGTTCAGGTCCTTCTTCCCCAGCACGACGACCTTATCCTTCTCGGCGCCCGCCTTCGAGTATATGATGTCGCTCTCCAGCGGCTCCTCGGCCCCGCATTTGGGACACGTGTAGGCCTGCTTGGCGCGGTCCAAGACAAGCACCGTCCCGCATTTGGAGCAGAACTTCATCGTTAACCCTCGTCCGTGTAGTTTGAACATAACTTTTAAATCTTTTGATTCATGCTTGCCGTAACCGCCGATACTACGAGTCTGGCGACCCTGAGTGCCTCAGGCAATACCCACTCCCGAGTGGAGACCATTAGCACCCTTTCGGCGTCGCGACTCCGTAAGCCGTAGCACATGGCCACGAGGGTCGCACCGCCCCTCTTCAGCTCTAGGCGCTGCGCCGACCCCTCTGTTGGAAATTCCTCCAGTTCACCGCCCGATGTTATGGCGATCACGGGCTTCGATATCCCCAGTGAGAGCCCGTAAGGATCGATGGCGGCCCCGCCTGTTAGGGCATCGCTGAGAAGAGCTACCCTGACCTGTGGGTGGTGTGGCGACCTCTTGACCATCTCGACGACGCCTCCAGTGATATCCGTTTCGTTGGCGACCGTGGACATGACTCCGTCCAGCCACAGTCCTCCCCTGTAGACGACGCCGACTATGTGAAAGCGATCGGGGATTCTAGCGTGCTCTATGGCTATTCCGAGCACGCGGATCTCTTTTTTGACATGCCTGATCGTTGTGACGATCATCGGGTGCCACCGCCCGCGCGGTTTGGCAGTGCGCCTATTCCTTCTTCTTCGTGCGGGAGACTTCGCGCTCGAACTCGTCCAGAAACTCGCTCACGATCTCTCGCGCGTCCGCGGCAGCTGCGACGAGGGCGTCCTCGGGCGGATTCCCCTTCTTCATGTTCACGTACAGGATCGATCGGTCCATCAGCGGGTGTGGCTTCGAGTATCCAGCCATCTCGACGCCCTTCTGCTTCAGGAGCGAGCTCTGAAGGAGATTGAGCAGCGTGTGCCCCTCCCCGCCCACGACCATCTCGAACTGGTTATCTTCCTTCTTCGTGACCCTGAGTTTCATGCGAGCCCTTCTCCACCGTACGTTTTGGCTTCCTTCCTTCGCTCGACCCGCCTGCACTTGGGGCAGTTGAGGCGCCCAATCCGATACTCCATCACCGTCCCGCACCTCGAGCAGAAGGCGTACACGACGCCGTAGTCGGCTCCCTCGATCGAGAGCTGCACGATCCTGTTCTTCGTGTTGATGATCTTGGCTTTCACGACGTCGCCGCTGCGGATGGCCATGTCGAGGTTCCTCGCGAAGCTACTGTTCACGCTAGATACGTGGATGACCCCCGTGAATGGCATCGCGATCTCGTGGCCATCTATCACGAATATGTCGACGTTGGCGGTCCTCCTCTGGACAGCGCCGACCTCCCCGACGATATCTAGCCCCTCCCGGGGAAGCACGAGCTCGTGCGTCCTCTTCGAGATGGCCACCGCCCTGCGTTCGAGGTCGTAGTGGGCACTGCCCATCTCTGCGGACCTGATCACGCCGTTCTGCTGGAAGGAGCCCGGACCGTCCAGAAACTCCTCAATGACGGCGAGCTTCTCACCTGGATAAACGAACCTATCCTGCAGTTTACCCGACCTTGACATGTTTACCCTGCCCTGCGCCGCTTTCGGCGTCCACACAGCGTCTATTCTGATATTCCATCCTTAGTGTCAGTTCTTCCCTTTAAACACTTGCCGATAACCATTAGGAAACAGGCATGCTTTGCGTTTTCCTCTAATAAACCCTCCGGCACGGGCCGCACGATCCTGTACAGGTCGACGGCCACTGACCTGTGCGCCCTCTCGTGGAAGCTGAACATTCTTGGAATATCGATCTCCATTTTGATCAGCGTCGAGATCTCTCCTCCTCGACGCCTGATGAAGTCAGTCAGGAAACGCCTCGTGCTGCTCTTGTGTAGCGAGTATATGAAGCCCGCTAGCCGCATCGCCTCCGACAGGAAGATGACGTCGAGGTGCCTGTTCCTTGTGCCGAATGGGGGGTTCATGATCACCGTGTCGAACGTCCCACGGATGGATGAGATTTCGCCCACTATCCAGTGGCAGCGTTCCTCGACGCCTGCATCGCGTGCGTTCTCGACCGCTACGGAGATTGTTATCGGGTCGATGTCGACTCCGACGAGGCCGCTGGAACCGAGCATGATCGCCCCGATCCCGAGCCTTCCGGTCCCGCAGCCGAGGTCGGCGACGAGCTTATCTCTGACGTCATCATAGACGTAAGCGGCCGTGAACAGCATCTCCGCCGCGATATTTGCCGGAGTCGTATACTGCTCAAGCCTAGGGGTCGGGCTCGGGTGGGGCTTCAGCCGCCCCAGCCTTTCCTCTAGCTCCGCGCGAAGAACGATCCTCCCCAAACCTCATCCCACCGCACTTCGCCAAGCATGACAAGCGCCTCCTGAAGCGTGAGCAACGGCTTTCGGAGGTCGCCGACGCCATCGATGGCGATCCTGGGGCACGCCAAGTCGATGAACGCCTCGGCCTCGGAGAAGTTGAGGAGCGTCTCCGCCCTCACCTCGTCGAGGCAGATGATCGTCGCCTCCTTGCCCTTGGCCTCGAGCTTGGCGCTCACCGATTCCGCTGCCGAAGGCTCGAACTGGCCCGGCTTCAAGCTCACAATGATCCCGAGGCGCCGCGCCTTGGCTGCCGCTGCTATAGCCGCCATCCTCCGTTTCACGTGCCGTCTGATCTCGTCCTCCCCGATGGCTTTCGCCGATTGAAGGTACGTGTCGGCCACCACGACTGGTTTGCCGGTGGATAGGGCGAGGCCCAGGGAGTGGAATCGCCCGCCCCCGATAAAGAGGAAGCCGTCGACGTCGTCGCGTATGGCGCGCGCGCTGCTGTAGTCGCAGCCGATAACCTGCCCCTCGTGCGGCGTCCTCGCTGCGCCCCGTCCGACGACTGCTTGAATGCCTTGGAGTTCGAGCGCCCTTTTCACTTCCCCGAGCTGATTGGCGTGTTGCACCGTCGTCGCCAGGCCGACCTTCCCCCATCCTTCGATCAGCGGGAGGGCCATCCCGACGATCGACTTCGCGTCGATGTCGATCCGCGCCTCGATGTACAGCACCGGGATATCCGTGTCCAGTAAAAATTGGCTGTGCCCGTAGTGCACTAGGAGGTCCGCCTTGAGGACCTTCGCCTGTTCCAGGGCCAGATCGCACGCGCCGTAGCACGAGTCGCCCACGAGGAAAACCTCCGAGCCTGTGCGCTCCTTGAGAGCACTCACTAGGGTGAACGCGTGGGGTCTGAGTCCGTCGGGGAGCTGGAGGAGAACCCTTTTGGCGTTGCGCGCGGCGATCTCGCGTGAAACTCGATCTGTTTCGAGGTCGTACAAGAGGAATTTCTCTAAAGAACTCTGGACATCGCCGTTAATATTCTTTCGACGAGGTCCGGACGCTTTAATTGTTAGGCTTGACGAGGACACGGCTTTTGACGGGGAACTTGTCGGCTGCTCTGGTGAGGGCCTCCTTGGCGGCCTCCACGCCTGCCTCTGGGACCTTGGCGATGATGATGGGCTGACCGCGCATGACCCTCGCCGCCGTCCCGGTGGGCTTCCCGTAGGCCTTCTTCATCCCCTCCTGAAACCTGTCGGCCTGGGCGACGTTCACCCGCTTGTGCTCGCGCAGGACGACGTGCGGGTAGGGCACGACCTTCATCATGTAGCCCTCCCGCCCCAGCCTGAGCTCGAGGAGCCTGTTCGCGGCGATCCGGGCGGCCTCGAGGGCGTTGTGGCGGATCTGGGCGTTCTCGAGGTTGACGAGCTCGACCGTGTAGTCGAAGTCCTTCGTCGGTTCGCCCATGGTGAACTTCGTGATCTTCGAGCCGGGCACGCCGCCCATGAACTTGCGCCGCGTGTATGGCATGCCCTTGATCTCTTTGAAGTTGCGTGCCTTCAAGGTCGATCCCACACTCCTTCAACGACAGCGGCTTAAAAATATGATGCCGCTACATCGGCCGGGTGAAGATGAGGTACTTCTCCTCCTCGGAGAGCTCCTTGAGCACCCTGCGGGCGAGGAGCCTCGCGGGGTCCGTCAGGTTGACCCTCTTCTGGAGGTCGTCGAAGCCGCTGAAGGGCTGCTTCTCCCGCTGGTCTAGGATCTGCCACATCAGCTTCTTCCCGATGCCGGGGACGAGCTCCATGGCGTGCATCCTCGGGGTGACGGGCTGGGATCTGTTGAAGAAGTCGATGAACCGCTTCTCGTCGGACCGGATGATCGTCTCGATGACGCTCGGCAGCTCCGCCTTCGCCTGAGAGGTCAGCTCGCCGTAGGCGATCCGCCCGAGGATGTGGGCCACCTTCGTCCGGCCCGCCTTGCCGACGTAGATGCGCTCCCGGATGGTGAACGTCGCGTCCTTCTGCGGCTCCGCCTCAAGGAGGGTGAAGAAGGTCTCGCCGATGATCTGGATGATGCCCCGCGCGTGGTAGGAGGGCCGAGACGTGCCGGGCCGTCCGTGGGGGAGGTCGTCCAGGACGTACGCGTACTCCTCGTACTTTTTGCCCTCCCTCTCCACGCCGGTCCCTCCCGAAGAACGTCCAGGGGGTTATTGGCTCGACCTGTATTTCTCGATTATCCCGAAGATTGCCCCGATAGCCTCCTCCGAGATGATCCGCTGCCGGCCGAGGAACGTCCTGATCTCCTCGATGCTCGCGGGCATGCAGTTGACGATCTGGACCACTAGAGCTTTATCCAGAAGCTCGTTCGCGGTGAGCTCCCCCATGAGCTTCGCGGCGTCATCAGCCGAGAGCTTCGAGAACTTGGTCGCGTAGTCGAGCACCCGCCTCTGCAACGGGTCGAGCTCCTCTCCCTTCGCCTCCAGCAGCTTTTTAGCCTCCGCTATCGTGATCTCCTTCTTCTCGAG
>Ga0315280_10005212_pt1 | contig 18677 bp, 23 predicted proteins | sample YL17G06_40_MG_FD_203697 | JGI IMG/M metagenome (GOLD analysis project Ga0315280, IMG submission 203697) | Sediment microbial communities from Yellowstone Lake, YNP, Wyoming, USA - YL17G06_40 | ecosystem: Environmental > Aquatic > Freshwater > Lake > Sediment | place: USA: Wyoming | collected... | reverse complement strand
TCGACCCTCCAGTCAATGACAACAAGCGTTGTGACCGAAAAGGGCTAGGCCGTCAAACGCGCGCTCAGTCTACCCTGTATATTTTGATGTTGTGATTTCCTGAAACCAGTTGGATCGCGCCGTTTTCGTTCAGTTGATCCAGCAAGTCTTTCGCTGCGCTTATGCGCATGTTGAAATGCGTCGCCACAGAATACGGTGTCAAGACGTGCATCTTCTTCAGCTCGCCAATGACCTTATCACTCTTCGCATCTGGCGGGATCACTGCAGGCAGTTTCTTCTCTTTTGACGTTCCCGCCTTTTCCTTTTTCTTCTTCTCTTTCTCCTCAGTGTCCTTCTTTTCCTGCATGCGTTCCATTTGTTTCAGGCTGAGTTTCTTTTTTCCACCCATCTTGATCAGCTTCCAGTATTGAAATCTGTAGGGTGGTTCTTAAGCATTTTCCATGTCAGAAGCAGGTTTCGTAGACATTGAAGATGGTTGGAGACGATTAAGATCACGCAGTAGGCCGGCAGAAGCTTCTGATTTGACAAAAAAGAAAGAGAGAATTGGGGAAAATAGCTATTTGCCCATCACTTTTTTCACTGCGATCTCGATATCCTCAGACTTTATGGTTTTTCTCCCAGCGTGCATTGCGAAGTCTAGAGCTTCTCTTGCGATTTTCACACCGATTTCCTCTAATGCTTTGGCCAGTTCTTTTGCTGCCGCTTCGCTTACTCTATCCGCCCCAGCCTTTTTGCACAATCTATGCATTGGGGCTACGGCTAACTCTAATTCGACCACAAATAGTCCTCCGTAGCCTCTTTTTCTCTTTAAAGCCGTATTTAATCCTTGCTATTCTTGGGGAATTCGGTTTAAACATACTACTGCTAACGAGTCACAATTCGCAAAGCCAACATTGAGAGAAGAACAAGCGAATATTAGAACGGAATTGAGAGCAAAGACTGCTCACTTAGAACCGATAGAGTTAGACCTTTCAGAAGACGCAAGTATAGATGACTTTTTGCTAGGTCAAAAGAAGACCACAAGAGAAGTCACCATAAAGGAACGCTCAACAAACCGTTTGAATATATCCATTTTGACAATTCAATAAGCATAATGCATCAACCCAAAGGCTTAACCTACATGCTGTGGGAGATGAAAATGCACAAAATGGAAAGGGATTCGCTTAAATGGTGGAATGGTGAAGGAAAAGAATACGTGGAATTTTACAGTTTTGACACTTTACAGCGGTTGTTTGAAGTCAGATTCGTGGAAGGAAAGAGAAAGCTAGACCTTTTCCGCACTATGGGCTTGACTCACAAACCGCTTTGCACTAGACTTTAAAACCAGTCAATGAAAGGCAAGGTAGGATTTCATTACAAAAAATGCGGCAAGTATTGGAGAAAGAAAGGCTACATCTAAAGTGTTGTTGGTCGCTTGTTGGGGTTTAAAGAATCTGACTGCCCTTTGGGATAATTGTGGAATAGTCAAGTTCTTTCCTTTTCTCACTCCATTTTCCAACTATGATGTGCCTATCACTTGAGTAATTTAAGACATCGTTTCTTCTTGAAACGTTGAACAAGAGATGCATTGATTTAGATACGCCCTTAGGCGATAGTATAATGGAGTATAATGGTAGAGCAACCTTACTATATCCTAACAGTTGAGATAAATCTCTCAAGGTAATTTGATTCAATTTACACTCTATCATCCCAAGAAATGCCTTATCGTCTTTTTCAATTATGCCTATTATATCTACTTCAATTTCATATGTCAGGTAATCAGGAAATAGTTTATGCAGTCCTTTTTCAACAAGCCATCTTGAGAGAACTTTTCTAGATGTGTCTTGAATGTGTATTTTGCTGTCGTCATACTTCTCTAGAAGTATTTTCTCAAACCAAGCACAAACTTCTGGATACATCTGCCTCTCAGTTTTGTACAAGTCTGCTCACTTTCTTGATTTAGCCTTTGGATACTTGGTGAGTTTGCTTTGGGTAGCCATAAAATTAGCGTATCTAACACAACCCAAGTCTGCACAGATTTGCCACGAAGAATTATAGTGCTTGCCTCGTATTTCTTGAGGCAACTTGTCAGAACTTTCTGAGGGGTGATTCATTTTGTTTTTCCTACGTTTCGGGGGACTACAGAATTTCGCCTTGTCAAATTTTCTCTTATTGTATTCGGCTAGTTCCTCAAGTACCTCTTGCTTGTGAGACATATAGAAACCAATTTTTTCAAAGTCATCAGCAAAAACTTTGATTTGATGTTCTCTAGCCCATGCATCTTTTCTTCCTGCTTTGTACTCCTTCAAACTAGGGTCTCTAGTGTTTGGATGCCCCCATTGTATCACGTCAACTGGAACTTCAAGGTAATCTTGAAGCAAATGACAAATCTGAACTGGCAATTTCCAATTCGATGGGCTATTTAGGACATCGAGGTATACTCTGTATTTTCCCCATCTATTTACATTCGCCTTTCTGGCTGAACCAGCCACATCCGCAAAACCTCTCATGAATTCCTTCTGGATTCCATTGTCAGCCTCAAAAATTTGGTTTGGAACTTCAAATTCGTAGTAAGAACTTTTGTCCTTCATCAGCATCTTGGTGTCTCTGATAAACATGCTATTCTTCAATGTCTCAATTACGAGATGTACTGCATGTTCTGTTTCTTCTTTTCTAATTGTACTTTCTGTTAGTTCGTTAACTCTGGCTATTGCTTTGTCTAAACTCAATAATATTTCATTTTTCTGAACTATTGACTTCTTGATACCTTGCACTTTCAAGTTTTTGAAAGGGAATTCTATAGTGACTCTCTTGACTCCGCCACTATCAGATATCCTTCCCCTAGCAGTCACAAGTCCGATGTAATATGCTACATCAGGGTCAAGGTAATCAATCCATTTTTGTGTCATAGGCTACTTCTTCCCTATTTTTTCTGAAAATTAGGATATATTCGTGAACTTTGTTTACAATGAAAACATAGGGGTAACCTAGTGGTCTGAGATTGTTGTACTCTCGCCTTCTATCCCATATCATTATGTCTTCTAACACAAAACCAATCTGTCCCATAATATCAATAATGCTTACATGGAAAGGAATGAATTGAGAACCACATCTGATATCCATTACAACAACTATACATTTTTTCCCATGTTTCAGAACAGCATAGACTCTTTGAAAAACAGATTTCAACTCTGTCATGAAATTATTGAAGTCGTCAATATTCCCTAGGTCTTTTTCAAGGTCAGAATAAGGTCTTGATTCTTTGTAGTCTGCAGTCCTTTTCCTAGTGTGAATGTTCCAGTATGGTGGTGAAGTTATTACCAAATCTACTGATGACGACTTCACATATTTGAGAAGATTCCTTGCATCATCACAATACACCTCAGACTCTACCGCACCAACATCAACCAGTTTTTGCTGAGATAGTCGCTTTTTGGCAAGTTTCACAAAGGTAGGGTTAATGTCAAAACCAATGCCTTTTCTCTCTTTGTCCTTTGCCACAACCAGCGTACTGCCACTTCCCATGAAGGGGTCCAAAATAACATCCCCTTTCTTTGTGTAGACGTCAATAAGTCTAGAGCACAATTCCATTGGGAACATGGCAGGATGTTTGAGTTTTGCTTCTTCTGTTGTCTTACCTATCTCCCATATGCTGATTGAATACCTTGTCCATGTTTTCCCATTTAGTTCATTCAGTTTGTTTTTCTTTGGGGAAGAAGGCTTTGTTTCTTTTTCACTCATTACACTCAGCAACTAACATGTTTGCAGAGATTTATAACACTTGACATCTTTTTTCAAACGAGCCAAAAAGAGGAAGACTGGACTAGATGCGTTAACTTTTCCATAGCGAAAAGCGCGCGCTTTTCTCTGTAGGCATGTTTCTCGCTGTCAAGGTTTTCTCCATATCTTTCATTCTCGTATTTTCGTTTTTCTTTCTTCTTAGGTTCGTTTTGAGCGAGGATGAGAGTTAAATCGAGAAAAATGTCTTTTCTCTCTTTCTATTGCTCATTTTGTTTTCGGTCTTGTTGCTAGAAGAATCTGTTTGCTCGCTGTCACCGTCTTCCTCATGTATTGTGTCAGCAATTCTTGAATCTTGTCGATATCCAAGAAGTAGAGATTTCTTCTATTTACTTTCTCTATTATCTTGTCTTTGGCATTGTCCGTGAATCTTCCAGAAATGGCGACAATGAGGTCGGAAATGTATCTTTTCTCTCTACTAGTGGTGTTGACGTAGGGCATCTTAAACGCATCCTCAATCTGTGCGATAATTTTATCTATTTCTGCCCCAGCCTCACCAGATAAATCTCCAGCTTTGACTTGGACTCCGTAATTTCTCCTTACGCCAAATTTGTCGATTTCAGAAAAAGTCACGTCTTTCCCGAACTCACGCTTTCCATGGTTATATTTTACATCAACAAAACCCATGTTTCTGAACAATGGCAATAGCAATTCGATGGCGAATTTCTTTTCGTCATTCAAGATTTCGCTGGATATTTCTTCACCTTCTAGGATTCTTTCCGTGTGACCTTCTATCTCTTCAACAATTTGCTTGAACCTTCTAAGTGCTTTGTCAATCGGCATGTCTTCACGCAAGAAAATGTCGAATCGAAAGAAAATGTGTGCTCCATCATCATCTATTTCTGTGAACTCTACATCTTTCTCAGATTTCTTGCGAATTTCAATAGCTTTCTTCATTGCATTAACGTATTGTAGAGCACCGAACTTATGGTCCCAATATTTTCGATAAATGTGAAGATTCACGCTTGAGATTCCCACGTATTTTTTGTCACTCAGGATATCCCATTCATATTCACCTTCAAATAGATGGAAGCAAAAGCTATTTGGAATTGAACCTATGTTGAAGCCTTTTAGGTCACTAATTTCAACCTCAACAAAACCCTCCTCTTCTGAATAGAATTCTTTGTCGTTTATTCTGAAACCAATGGTATCGCCATTTTCTTTGATAAGAGTGACCTTATCGTTCAAGAATTCACAACCTAATGGATTGTTGACAAATTAGTTCGGTCCAGCTATAACTTTTCCGCAAGATCAAAAGTCATCAGGTGTTTGACACTATGTGCCTCTGAGTTTTGTAAGAGCTTTGAACTCGTCCTTTTCTCCTATATGGAAATCCAACGTACTTAGTTCAATAAGGTTCTTATTCTCTTTTCAAATCTCCATCTTAAGAGGATGTGGTCTTCTATGCTTGTTCGGTCTTTTTCCTTCTGGACTGTTCGGTTTAGATTACTCTGGTAGGATAATCAACTATGGTCTTTTACATGGCTTGTGCTATCTCACCTATCTTCCTATAACAAATGTTAGCAAATCATAGAATATGCTAGCATGCCTAAGACCAACAACTTGCATGGAGTCAGCTAGTCGGGGCATTCCCAAAAAATTCTAAAAATTTTCATCCATTATGATTCTTGGTTCTATACTTCTCATATGCATTGTTTCATTTGAGGTCTATGCTGTCGCCTAGTTTCTGGATGGGATTCTAAGAAACATGGAGTTAGGTTTTTTATGTTTACTCTCATTATCATAAGAGATGGTGAGCAACTGACGTATTTCACACATGAAAGACGTAGACCCAGAATGGTAGAACTAGAATGTTACCAATGTCGGAAAGTGTTCAAAACTGATGCAGACCTTGATAACAGGCTAAAGATATCTTCTATTCTGCATTTTCCAAATTCATTTTGGAATTTATGCGACAAATGTAAGGAAGAGAAATTTAGTTATACTCGTGATACCGCTGTAGCTTATCAATTAGTAGAGGGAACATGCACGGAGCATGAGCTTTTGAGCGTGGGATTAAACCGAGAAGACCTTAAATGCTTCAAGCAAGCTGGAATCGATAAGTGGAACATAGATTATCAAAAATCCTCAAGACACAAAACGAGGTGAATGTCATGCCTCTCTGCACTTATCAAGAGGCTCAGAAGGCTAAAGAGCTGATGGAATCCTTGATGGGAAATGAATACGAAATAATGGAATACTACACGTCCAGTCAATACTATGTTAGGAGAAAACCGAAAATTAGGCACTGATATTAATTGATTATCGAGTTTCTCTGAAAAGCCATATTGAAATGAAAACATACGCCACAATCAGGAACCAAAAAACAACGTGCCACATATTCTTTCTCCATTTATACCAACAAGCATCTTCTACCATCTTGAGCACGTAGAGATTTCCACCTTCCATTTCTAATTCATCTTCTATTTCTTGTATGCGGTCAAAACAAACAGCGTCAAGCTTGTTTGAAGAATAATGGAAGAAGTAAGGAATTATGATCAGCGATAATGTTAGAAGAGGTACAAAGCCAGCAACAGGCAAATTGTAGACAAGACTTGTGCCTAGACTCAGTCTATTGGCAATTGCGAAAGAAACGAGCAACAAAGAACTCGGAATCATAATGGAATCTAGAAGCAAAGCACTCGAACCTCTATTTTCTATCGTTTTGTTAAGATTGCAGTATTCTTCAATCAATACCTCTCTTCTTGAACTCATTTCCCTCACAATTCTGACAATTCAGCAAGACTGATGAAAACGGTTAGTACATCATCCATTGTTTCAGATCCTCACACACTACCACTAGGTGATAAATGCTTTAGTGTTTTCTCTATTAAAGACTGTTGCATCATGCGCGCGCTGGTCTATCAACTTTTATACGGAACCGTTACATGCTATTCTTTTAGCCCTACAGCGAAACGTTTAGAACGTCAAATTCCATAAACCCTCAAAAGATGGGCGTTTAAAACTGCTTTTCCATTAATATGCTGACGATTCTACTCTCAGGTTCTGTGTAGTCTGTGAAAATTCGTCGGATAATAAACTTCAGCCTTATCGCAGTCATACATACCGTAAGCTGAAGATTTCTTTCGTTTTCTTGGCATTTTTCCTTCCCTATTTTCCATTTCACCCCCTTCCACTTTTAGCACTTCCTACTCCCAAAAAAAGAACCCGTGCTATGAATATCCGCGTTTTCTTCTCCAGCCGACCTCTCGCACAAGAAACTCCCTGTCTGTGCCCTCAAATTCTCTGTTCAGCTTCTCAGCTCTCTTTTGGGCTTGCGACTGAGATCTAAACCGCAAGCTTGTAGCTCTGACAGGGTAGCGTCCTCTACGTTCAGCAATAAGGTATCTCCGCTTCAACCGTTCATGCGAGTAGCTATAAGGACTCATAAGGGAAAAATCGCATACGGACTCGTGTTATCAATATCATCCGACGAAAGTTCACATGAACCCTTAATCCGACGAAGACTACACAGAACTGCGTTAGTTATTTATTCGGAAAAAGTACATATTTTCAGCTATGAGTCACGATGAAATAAAAAAGATACAATCGGATATGGAAATACAAGGGTTCCCTTTAGAAGTCAAAACTTCAGAAATTTTGGAGGCTCATGACTGGGAAGTAACAAATCAAGCTTCATATTTAGATTCGGAAACAGGGAAAAATAGAACACTCGATATTATTGCTGAAAAAACCGTTGTTCTTAACTCTAAATGGGGATTTGACATTTGGATTTGCGTTGAATGCAAAAAAGTAACAAAACCATGGGTGTTTTATGCAACAGATTTGGATTTAACTAAAGAAGAATTGCGACGAAAAATAGTTTCCAGTACACATTTTTCTATGAATAAATTAGCTTACAAAAGGGGCAAACTTGATGGATTTTCAAATTTGGTTATAGGACAGTTTTTGCTGCAAAACCTCTATCCTCAGTCAATTTTCAAGAAGTTGGCTCACAATTCTTTTGAACCATTTACTGAAGGAAAAGGCTTGAGTATTTATACTGCGCGAATGCAGGTTTGTAATATGATTTTATACTTAGAGAAGAGTGGCGTTGATGCTCTTTCAATTATTGACTCGCCATATTTTCTGTTGTATGTACCCGTAATTGTTGTTGACGGTCGGTTATATGTGTATGAAGATGGTCAACTGAATAGTATAGAGGGCTTGTATTATCATGTGCCTTACTACAAGTCCTCTTTCATCATTGAAGTGGTCACAGCAAAATCCTTTGAAAAATACCTAAATAATTTAGAACAATTAATACTCAAGTTCAAGAGCGCGCGCGCCATGACAGATAAGTTTACAGTATCCCAGAACCAAAGCATGTCCCAAAAGTAATCAAAGGGAAAAAACAAAATGGAAAACCCTAAGAGTTGTTAGAACCCTATTCTACACTTTCTCCATGTTGCCGTCCTTTTGTTTTACAGCATTCTAAGGACTCTTTAAACAGCGGTTTAATCACGGTTTTCTTGCGTTAAATATAGGATAGATAGAAAATGGCAACGTTTAAACAAAGCCGAAAACAACGAAACTCTGAATCTGCAAAAACCGTATTTAACGTTTATTGTTCATAATTCTATTCGATTGATCGCGCTCTCTTTATCTAGTGGTCTTCTTGGAGATAGACTTAACATACTCTGAGCACATTTTGTTCACCTTTTTGGAACTGAAAAGCGCTATTTCTCTCAAATCATTTGTCTTTTCTAATTTGCGTATGAAAGCATGACCTAGAAAATATCCTGTTTGCTTTTTTCCTTGGATGCTGAACCAAGAACCAAAAAAGTCCTTTACTGAAGCGTGTCTTTCCAGTCTTCTAAGAAACTCGCTTGCCAGCCAGCCTTTGTGCTGTTCGCACCATTGGAGCCATTCCTTGCCTGATTTCATGTGCCACGTCTCTTTTCCAAGAATCACGTGCTCGCATCTCTGGGCGAATCCTTCACTGTACAGTTGGAACAACGGGCTCTCCTCTGCTTTTTCGAAGGTTTCCCATTCTTCGCGCCATTTCATGTGGGTGAGATGCCCTATTTCGTGGCACATCAGACCTTGAAGCCTGTTCTTTCTATGCCATTTCTCTTCTGCAATGTTTTCCAATCCCAAGAGGACAGAAGGCTGTTTGTTATACTTGGTTGCCCATCCCGCAGCGCATCCGATGCCGACGTAGACAACGAAGGTTACATTGAAGTCTACTCCCAGCCTCTCTGTGGCCTTCAAGTATGTAGATTTACAGATTTGGAGAATGTTGTCTCTTGCTTCATGCATCAACGGGAGACGCTGTGGTACTAGTTGCAAGGTTTTCTTAGCATTCTCTCGCCAGTTGACGTTCGCTTCCTTGCAGTTTTCAACCTGTTTTCTTAGCAGTTCAGGATACTTCTTCAAGTAAGAGGTCTGCCACAGAGTCACCTGCTCATCGACTCTTTTGAAACTTGAATCTGCCCAGTAAGCCAAGAAATCCGGGTACGTGTCTATAACATTGCAACGTCCTTTGTTCATGTCTCATCGATATTTTCCTCTTCAAGATAAAAGCCTGATATTGTCCCCTTGGGAAGCTATGAAAAGCGACAGATGATGAGTTCTGCGCTCAAGGCTGTACAGTGATGAAGATACTCTGATCATGAGTACTATTTTTAACCATTTCAGCAACACGCATGCGCGCCGAAAAGTTTCTCCCAACAAACTGTTCAGACTTGCCATCTAAGACCGCACACGAAGCCCAACAGATGATATTTGGCTCCAAATAGAGGGGCCTACCACTGTTGCAAGACCCAAAACTCCACGAGGCAGGACCGATGTTCAGGCTCATTGTACTTAAACAACGCATCTAGCACTAAACATGCAGGCTGTTTCAGTTTATTCGACAGTTGGAATAGGTAAAGTTAAATTAGCCTTGTTATGTTTATGAGAGGTTGCTTCAGCAAATCCTTAATCATGGAGCACAGAACAACAGACCGATGCTTGGAGGAACAGTTGCGTGGGGAGTGTTCGAACCGAACAGATCAAACGCACGGCCAAAGAACTGATCAGGCGTTTCCCTGGCAAGTTTTCTCATGATTTCGAAAGCAACAAGCACATGGTTGCGACTCTAGTGCAGGGAGGGACGCCGAAAGTGAGAAATCAAATCGCTGGGTACATAACGCGCTATTTCGCGGCTGAAGAAACTGAGCCGCCAAGCGAAGTTGTAGAAGAAGCTGAGTAGCTCTGTTAGGGGCGAGTTAACCTCAAAACTCGTGCAGAGACGAAAGAAATTGATGGACCAGTACAGAAAGGGTTGGGCGCTTCGATACCTGCGCGAAGCAAAAGCAGAGCTTGAAGCTGCGAGAAAAATGCCCTACATGGCTCCCAGCCTAGTTTTGGAGGCTGTTAGAAAAGCTCGAAACGCCATCTACTACAGTCTGGGGGAGCCTGCGTTCGTCGAAATCGTCGTGCGAGAGACTGCAGAAAAAGCGTTGCCTCAGATGATTAGCGATCCCGTGCTGAAGTGTCTAGTTGAAATCGAAGGAATCGTGCTCCAGCTGTCACAGCTTGAGGAAGTGGACGGCGAGAGAGCGATGAAGCAGGCAGACACTCTGATACAGTTAGCCTCAGACATCGTTGAAACTCTAACAGAAGAAAAAATAGAGGATTGAGGAAGCCTATTGCTTCTTCAGAGACTTCTCTATGCGGTCTAAGGCTTTCTTGATGTTTTCAATCGAGTTTGCAAAGGATATGCGCAGATAGCCCTCGCCGAACTTGCCGAAAGACGTTCCGGGCAACACTGCCACGCCTGCGTTGTAGAGCAGGTGATCCCCGAGCTTGCGACTGTCCATCCTGGTTCCCGTTATGTTTGGAAACACGTAGAAAGCCCCGTGAGGCTTCTTGCAAGTCATGCCTTTTATGTCGTTCAGGCCCTTGACTATGACTTCTCTCCTCTTCTTGAACTCCTCGACCATTCTCTCCGGTTCTTTCTGAGATCCCGTTAAGGCTTCAACTCCCGCAAGCTGAGTGAACGTGGCAGTGCACGAGTTTGAGTTAGTCATCAGCTGCGCGACTTTTTCGGCCAGGTCCTTTCTCATGACACCGTAGCCGAGTCTCCATCCCGTCATGGCATAAGTTTTTGAGAAACCGTCCAGCAGGATCGTCTTGTCCTTCATCCCTGAGAATTGGGTTATACTTTCATGTTTGCCCTCGTAGATTATCCTGCTGTAGATCTCGTCTGAAAGCACAAAAACATCGTCTCTGTCTTTTATGCAGTCGGCAATGACCTTCAACTGTTCCTTCGTGACGACTCCGCCGGTTGGGTTTTCTGGAGAGTTGAGGATTATCATTTTCGTCTTCTTCGTTACCTGTTTCTTTACATATTCCGGGTCAAGGCCGAACTCGTTTTCCTCTTTGAGGGGTATGGGCACCGCTTTCGCGCCGACAAAGTTTATCATAGACTCGTAGATTGGGAAGCCTGGATTCGGGTACAGTACCTCGTCGCCAGGGTTTACCAGCGCCAGGATGCTGAAGAACATTATCGGCTTGCCTCCAGGTGTGACGACCACTTCTTCTGGCTTGACTTCCAATTTTCTGGTTTTGGAAATGTAGTCTGCAATAGCTTGTCTCAGTTCTGGGATACCTGCAGACGGTGTGTAGTGAGTGTAGCCTGCGCTGAGGGCTTTTGTCGCGGCGTCTTTGATGTTTTTCGGCGTGTCAAAGTCTGGTTCACCTATCTCCAAGTGCACGACATCCTTTCCCTGCTTCTCAAGTGCCCTAGCCTTTGCAAGAACTTCGAACGCTGTTTCTGTTCCGAGAGTTTTCATCCTATCTGCGAAGATAGAGCTCACTCAAATCACCTAGTTTTGAAAGGAATTAGACGTAGAAGAGGATGAGTATTTAACCATTTTACTCTCCCTGCTTCAAATTCATGATCCGACCCTGCATCATAGCTTCGAGAAAGCGATGAAAACATCAGATAAATGTGTGGAAAAGGGTTGATTCGAGGTATTGCTGAGCCTATCTGCATGCGATGCCTAGAATTGTCTTGTCAGTGGCCGAGTTTTCATTACGTCTGGGTTGATCAGGTTCGGTGGTTTCTTTCCTTCGAAGAACGCGACTAGGTTTTCTGCGACCATCTCGGCCATTCTGGAGCGGGTTTCGAGGCTTGCGCTTGATATGTGTGGGGCTACGACGACGTTGTCGAGCTTGAGCAACGGGCTGTCGACTGGTATGGGTTCCTGTTCGAAAACGTCTAGGCCTGCGCCGGCAATCCAACCCTCTTTTAATGCTTTATACAATGCCTTCTCGTCTACGACCGGCCCTCGCGAATTGTTTATCAGATAAGCTGTCTTCTTCATCAGTCTGAGCTTCTGCTCGTTCATCAGATGATGCGTCTCCTTCATCAGCGGGACATGGATGCTCACGAAGTCCGACTGTTTCAGCAGCGTGTCGAGGTCGGCTTTCTTCGCTCCAAGCTTCTCTATCTCTGGTCTTGGCACAACATCGTAGAACAGGATTTTCATGTCGAACCCTGTAGCTCGTTTGGCCACAGCGTAGCCAATTCTTCCCGCGCCCACAACACCGATGGTTGTGCCGTAGACATCCCTGCCCGCCATCATGTTGGGGTGCCATCCGACCTTCCATTGCCCAGTGCGAACGTACTTGTCTGCTTCAACCACTCTTCTGGCCATCGCTAGTAGCAAGGCCCAAGCGAAGTCTGCAGTCGTGTCGGTCAGGACCTCCGGCGTGTTCGTTACGTAAATTCCTCTTTTCGTAGCTTCAGGGATGTCTATGTTGTCAAAGCCCACGGCTAATTGAGAAACGATCTTCAGTTTTGGTGCCGCATCAAAGATTTCACCGTCTATCTTGTCGGAAAGAAGCGTGGCAAGTGCGTCCGCGTTTTTTGCCTTCTCTATTATTGTTTTTTTCGGTGGTGGAGCGTACTCAGGCCAGACTTCGGTGTCGAAGTGCTGTCTTATTATTTTCAGGCCTCTTTCACCGATATCTCGGGTAACGTAAATCTTCGGTTTTGCCATGTGATTCACCGTGCAAATGTTTGCGCAATTCTTTATTAGAGTTGACTTATTACACTTACGCAATCGTCTTTGAGGAAGGTCCGAGGAACTGCAGAGATGGTGGCAATAAGGAATAGGGAACAGTTGGTCAATAACGGCGAGACTCAGCGTAGTCGAAGAGCGAGGGAGCTAGCCCTCGGAAGCCTTGAAGCCGCGTTGAACGCGGTCGACCCCAAACAGATAATAGAATCAAAAGTAGTCCTTAAAGACTGCACTCTGAAAGTTGATGACTATTCCTTTGATGTGAGAGAGTTCAAGAACATCTACGTCATAGGCGGCGGAAAAGCGAGTGGACACATGGCAGAAGCCTTAGAACAAGTTCTGGACGCGCGCATAACGGACGGGCTCGTGAACGTTCTCCATGAAAGCAGAAACAAGACTAGAATCATAAAGCTTCACGGAGCAAATCACCCTGTTCCAGACGAGGCCGGAGTCGAAGGAACACGCAGGATGCTTGAGATAGCCGAAGGCGCAACCGCTGACGACCTGATCATATGTCTGATCTCAGGCGGAGGCTCAAGCCTGATGCCTCTGCCAAGGGGAGACGTCACGCTTGCGGACAAGAGACAGGTAACAGATGCACTGCTCAAGAGCGGCGCTACAATAAACGAGGTCAACACGGTCCGAAAACACATTTCAGACTTCAAGGGTGGTTGGCTTGCTAAGAAAGCCTACCCAGCGACGATCTTGAATCTGATCCTTTCCGACGTCATAGGTGATCCGTTGGATTTCATCGCTTCAGGCCCGACTGTTCCAGACTCCACAACGTTCAGCGAGGCCATAGGAGTTCTGAAGAAGTACGATCTCTGGGTCAAGGCTCCGTCATCTATAAGGAAGCTCTTGTCGGACGGCGAGAAGGGTTTAGTTCCTGAAACGCCAAAAGCCGGAGATGAGGCTTTCAAGAAGGTTTACAGTTTTGTCGTTGGGAACAACCGGTTCGCAACTCAAGCGGCCTGCGGAGGTTTGAAGTCTGCCGGTTTGAACACCTTGATGCTAACTGCCATGCTGGAGGGGGAAGCCAGACAAGTAGGAATCGTGCTGGCTTCGATCGCACGTGAAGCTTCGGTCTCTGGAAACCCTGTTCCAAGGCCAGCGGGCATAGTTGCAGGAGGAGAAACAACGGTGTTTGTGGTTGGGAAGGGCATGGGAGGAAGAAACCAGGAGATTGCCTTAGCGGCTGCGATGAAGCTTGGAGGTTTGGACGGTGTGGCTGTGGCTTCTTTGAGCACGGACGGCGTTGACGGTCCGACGGATGCTGCTGGAGCAGTCGTCGACGGGCAATCGCTGGCTAGAGCAAAGGAGATCGGCCTGGTTCCTGAGAGGTTCTTGGCTGACAATGATTCGTACCATTTCTTTTCTAGGCTCGGCGACCTTATCTTCACGGGACCCACGGGCACAAACGTGAACGATGTTTCGGTAATGGTCATTCTGTAAGACGGGAAGGAAAGCTGTGATGGTTGTAAGTGTGAAGTTCGTCGGATCTTTTCGAGGCATCTCGGGCAAGGACAAGCTAACACTCAAGTTTGGACGGTCTGTTTCGCTTACGGCCCTGGTAAAGAAGACTGTTGAACAGATGCCTAAGCTCAGATCTTCTCTGATCGACCCCGAGTCTGGAGAGCCCAGAAGGAGCATGCTGGTGCTCGTGAATGGAAGGGAAATCAGTGTTTTGAACGGTTTGGAGACGCGTGTGAATGATAAGGATGAAGTGGTTTTTGTTCCCGTCGTGCACGGAGGTTGAGCTCGTTTGAGGCTCATTGCCGTCAAGACGCGTGTCGTTAAGACTGGAGATAACTTGGTTGAGTTGGTTCTTGGGTCTTTGAAGGCTCAAGGCTTGCAGCTGGAAGATAACGATGTGTTGGCGTTGACTTCGAAGGTTGTGTCCTGTTCGGAAGAACGCATAGTTAAGTTAAGTGACGTGAAACCTTCGGAAGAGGCAAAGAGACTGGCAAAGGAATATTCGTTGAAGCCAGAATTTGCCGAGCTGATCCTGCGAGAAGCAGACAGGATCTGCGGAGGGGTTAAGAGAGCCGTTTTGACGCTCAAGAACGGAGTTCTGGCTGCCAACGCGGGCATAGACAACAAGAACGCGCCCTCTGATTACGCTGTCCTGTGGCCCAAGGACCCTGCGGCTTCTGCAAGAGAGATCAGAGACCGAATCAAACGCAGAACTGGCAAAGATGTCGCCGTTATGATAGTTGACAGCGGTTTGGCTCCTCTCAGAATCGGAACGACCGGCTTGGCCTTGGCAGTTGCAGGCTTTAAACCCACAAGGGACAACAGAGGCTGCAAGGACCTCTTCGGAAAGTCCATCGTGATCACGCGACAGGCAGTTGCGGATGATCTGGCTTCAGCAGCCCACTTGCTGATGGGCGAGGCGACTGAGAAAACTCCCCTAGTGCTGATCAAGGGCGCTCCTGTGGATTTTGATGATGGCGTTTACGGTTCCGCTGACATGATGATGCCCTTCAAAGAATGCATATTCATAAACACCCTAGGGACGCAATCAGACGTAAAGAGAAAGGCCAGAGCATGATCGTTGCCCTTCATGAGGCTCCGAAAGGGTTTTTCAAAACTAGCCCGCCGCACGGCAACGACGAGCTCTCGAGGCTTGTGCAGAAAACAGCCGTGTTAGGTTTCAGGGCTATCGAGGTCGGTCCGCTTGCCGACTATGCGCCGATCGATAGTGGACTTTTGAAAGAGGTCCTTGACGAGCTGGACATGAGGAGAAGTGTGCATGTTGGAGGGCTGTTCGACGCTTCGAAGTTCGCTTCGTCCGAAGAAGAGTATGATAGAATGATGCAGCAGGTGCGCCGTGGAGTTACGTTGGGCAGTGAGATAGGTGCGACTTTGGTGTCAGTTCACCCGCCTTTTTTTTCGATGGGAGACGAATCGGCCGAGTTGTGGTCGGAGGCGAGGGCACGTTTCTTGGGACTGTTGAAAGAGCAGGCGGATTTTGCACGTAGCAACAACATCAAGCTGGCTTTGGAATCATTCTGCTACAGGCCTTTCATCTTTGAAGGCTTGACTGATTTTGTTCAGTTTATTTCGGATTTTCCGTCGGAAGGGCTCGGCGTTCTCTTGGACGCTGGGCACTTGTACCAAGTTGGAATAAGCCTTTCCGGGGCAGTTCACACGTTTCAGGACAGACTTGTGGATGTTCACGTTCATGACGCTACGCTGGAGAAGGATTACCGAAAAGCGACTCACCTTCCACTCAGAAAGGGCGATATAGATTTTCGAAGTCTTGTCAAGTGTTTGCGAGAGGTTCATTATGATGGCTGGCTCACGTTGGAAATTCGGGCAAGTGAAGAGGAGATCGAGGAAAGCAGGAAGTATCTGGAAGGCTTACTCGCCGAGACGTGAGCTTGTGGAACATGGTCTAGTTGTTGTTTCGCTTTTTGCCAGAGGTTACAACATTCCCTGTTTCGCGTTTTACCTCGTCTAACACACCCTCCCCTCTCCCCCTAGGTTTTTTCTCCAGACAGTGCTGTTGATGTAGCTCTTGGCGGTGGCTGGCGGAGTCTTTTCGCTGGTTGGGACACTTTTCTTAGCATAGAGTTCAGAACGCGCTGTCTCGATCGAATAGACTAGCCCCGTTGCACGAGCCACTGCGAATCATGCGTAAAGCCTTTTAAGAAGTATGAATTGTACGAAATATGCGAAAAGTGGAATAGCTATGAGTGCACGTGACGAAGGCATGTCGATTTGTGGGACGGTGAAAGTCGGCGACCGAGGCCAAGTCGTCATTCCGGTCAAGGCTCGAAAAGACTTCAACATAAACCCAGGAGACCTGTTGCTCGTGGTGGCGGGCAAGAAGAGGCGCGGCATCACGATGGTCAAGGCAGATGCAATGAGGGAGTTCGCGTCAAGAGTCCTGAAAGGTCTAGAGCAGACCGCAGACGAGTAACGAGCACGATGTCCACGGGGCTGGAATGTCATGTTCGAAAGGCGTGAACGGATCCAGAGATGGTTCAACGATGTCGTCGAGAAGTTTCGCCAGAAGGGAGCGGTCAGTCCTGACAAGGCGATGACGGCTGAGGAGTTGGGTCTTCCGCCGAGGTTCGAAGAGGCGATGAAGAGGCGTCTCGGTCGGTTAGGCGTCTTCGTGGAAGTGAACGGCAAGTACTATCTTTCAGAAGAAAGGTTGAAGCAAGTAGAAGAACTGCGATCTGCAAGAGGCGGGGCATGGAATCCAAGAAACAGAATTATGACGTTGAGACTGGTTCGGTTGATCACTATTGTTCTCTTCGTCACTCTTTTCCTTGTTAACCTCTTCGTTCAGAGTTGGGAGCTGAGAATAGTATCCGCCGTCCTTTTGGTTGTTTGGCTAGTGATAGCCATGCTGCAGATATACTTTCTGTCAAGGGTCCGAAAGAGGTACTCTTCTCAGCAGGTCGGCAGGGCATGAGCGCTTAATCGCCAAGACCTAAACCTTTGGGGTCATTCCTGACTGTTCTTTTTGCCCGCTCGCGGGATTAACTGCCTGTACAAGGTTTGATGATTTCAGAATTCTAAACAGAGGTACGAGAATCAATGTTGCGCCCAATGCGATAACAGTTCGTTCAATCGGGTAAAGAGCTGTCAAACCCTGCCATAACACCAACCATCCGCCTTGCGGGATAGGTAGAAAGAAGAGTGCCTGTACGCTCAGCAAGTACATCAGGGAACCCGAAATCTGCCCAGCCAACGTTGACGTCAATGAGAGAATGAAAAAAGCATAGGTTGACTTCAGACTTTTGTTTGAGTTCATGTTTCGAATAGCCAATGTTTGCATGGGCGACAATAGAATCAGAAGACCGGCAATCTGAAACCATGTGGACAGAGGGAAAAGCCAAAACGGCCCAATTGAAGGATACAAACCGAACGCGAAAAGAAACAAAACGTAGATCAAAGCACACCAGGCTCGCTTGCCACTGCGCAGCAGACCCGCACATGTAGTCGCCACTATGCCGGAAACGTAGCTTGGCGGAAAGAAGGAGCCAACAAAAAAGCTCAGCGCTCCGCCAAGTGTTGCAGATAACATGCCTAAATATGGCCCGAGAACCATGCCTATTATTGGCGCACTGATTGCAGCCGCGCTGATGTTCCTGCCGGGCACACCGAGTATCTGAAAGATTGGAATGGAAGCAAAAACTGCGTATAAGGCTGTGAAGCATATAACCAAAGCTACTTGTGCTGGCGTAAGTCTTTGTGGTAGGGTCATTCCTCTTTCTTCCCGCCTCTAATTTAGAAAGCTAATTATTGAAAGGAGATTATAAAAAGGTACATGGCCTGTCCCCTGATTACTTTAACGACGGACTTCGGCTTGAGAGACCCGTATGTTGCAGAAATGAAAGCAGTGATCTTGGGTATAAGTCCTGAAGTCAAGATCGTGGACATATCTCATCAGGTTGACAAATTCAACGTAAGGATGGGAGCATACGTCTTAGCGTCAGCGTCTCCTTATTTTGCCAAGGGCACAATTCACGTCGCAGTTGTCGATCCGGCGGTTGGAACCAAGAGGCGTCCGCTGTGTATACAAACGAGACACGGTTATTTCATTGGACCAGACAACGGAGTGCTTGTTCTGGCGGCGAAAGCCCTGGAAATAGAGCACGTTTACGAGTTAACGAACTCAACGTTCATGATGCCAAACGTCTCCAACACGTTTCATGGAAGGGACATCTTCTCGCCAGCAGCAGCCCACCTAGCAAACGGAAAACTCCCGTCAGACCTTGGACGAGAAACAAGAAAGATAACAACCCCTGAATTTGCGAAAGTCGTCAGGAGGAAGGCAGGGCTTGTTGGTGAGGTGATTCACGTGGACGACTTTGGAAACATAATAACAAACATTGGAGAAAAAGAGCTTGCACCGATGCGAACTATCAA
>Ga0315280_10005211_pt1 | contig 18679 bp, 21 predicted proteins | sample YL17G06_40_MG_FD_203697 | JGI IMG/M metagenome (GOLD analysis project Ga0315280, IMG submission 203697) | Sediment microbial communities from Yellowstone Lake, YNP, Wyoming, USA - YL17G06_40 | ecosystem: Environmental > Aquatic > Freshwater > Lake > Sediment | place: USA: Wyoming | collected... | reverse complement strand
TTGAAACAGCTTACGGTTATTAGTGGAAAAGGTGGAACAGGAAAAACATCGATTACTGCCGCGTTTGCCTCTCTTGCAAAGAATGCAGTTCTTGCTGATTGCGATGTTGATGCTGCTGATCTTCATCTTATACTGAAACCTGAGATTAAAAAAACTATCGTGTTCCATGGTTCAAAGATTGCACAAATTGACAAGGATACATGTACTGACTGTAAAAAATGCTATGATTCTTGCAGGTTTAATGCCATTGATAAAGATATCAATTTAATCCAGGGAGCTTGTGAAGGATGTGGCGTTTGTGCCTATGTTTGCCCTGTTGAGGCGATTACGATGGTTGATAGGGATTCAGGCTTTGCATATCTCTCTGAAACAAGACTTGGACCAATGGCCCATGCCGTGTTAAATACTGCAGAAGAGGCTTCAGGGAAACTGGTGACCCTTGTGAGGAATAATGCTAAACAACTTGCTGAGAAGAATGCAAAGGGCCTCATTCTTATTGATGGACCTCCCGGTATCGGATGCCCAGTTATCGCTTCAATAACAGGTGTTGATCTCGTATTGATTGTCACAGAACCAACGCTTTCCGCAATCCATGATCTAGAAAGAATACAAGAGGTTGCCCACCATTTTAACATACCGTCGACCGTTTGCATCAATAAATATACTATCAACCCTGAGAACACAAAAATAATTGAAAAATATTGTAAAACGAATAATATCCCGATGGTGGGGAAACTCCCTTATGATAATGTGATGACCAAGGCAATGATTCAGGAACAAAGTGTTATAGAGTTTTCAGATGGGGAGCTATCCCATGAGATCCATGAGATGTGGAATAGGATACAGGAGGTGCTATAGCATTATAGCTGAAGGTAGTCTGGAGAATATGGTAAAAAAAATTCAAAAGAAAATAGAACATGATGAAGAAAAAACATATTCAAAAATAGCTATCCGAGAGTATCGCAATCCTACCAATTTTGGGGTTCTTGAACATCCAGATGCAGTTGGAATGATCAAAGGTACTTGTGGTGATACCATGAAAATCACCCTGAAGGTAGTAAATGGGAAGATACATGATGCACGTTTTTGGACAGATGGTTGCGGTGGCTCGCTTGCTTGTGGAAATATGCTCACTAAGATGATAAAAGGAAAAACACCTCATGACGCTCTAGAGATTTCTCAGAAGGATTTAATTAACAAGTTAGATGGGCTGCCGAAGGAGCATTCTCATTGTGCAAAACTTTCTGTGAACACTCTGCGTAAAGCTATTAAAAATTACCTTGAACGGAAAGGAATGCTTAAAGACGAACTGGTTTGATGGTTGAAGAATGTGTGTGATTGACTCCCAAAAGGTTGATCAGAATTTCAAAAATCAAATTGCGAGTGAACCAGGTGGAGAGGGGATCCTGAAATGTTATGCCTGCGGGTCGTGTACCGCTCAATGCCCAGAAATGAATGTCAAATTGGACTGGAATCCTCGTATCATCATTCGAAAGGCAGTATTAGGACTGAAAGAGGAGGTATTGACCAGTGAATTTATCTGGATTTGCAGTGCGCATTATAGGTGTCTGGAGAAATGTCCCCAAGGTGTCGATGTGAAAGCAGTGATGAATGCGGTTCGTAATGCGCGGTTACTGGAGGAACAGAGAGAAGATGCTACCGGAAAGAAAGCGAAAAAATATCTTGATTTGAATTTTAAATATAAAATTGTTGAAGATGAAGCAGGCAAGGGTCTATTTGAATGTTTTTCCTGTGGTACGTGTACTGCAGGATGTCCTGAGCGAGAACTTGACCCCCTATATTCACCAAGGAAAGTAATAAAAAATGTATTGCTGGGAATGAAAGAACAAGTTTTCTCCAATAAATTTATCGAGATATGTTCTACACATCACCGGTGCTATACTCAATGTCCACAAGGTGTTGAGATACCAAAATTGATGAACGCTATCAGAAGCATTGCAATGAAAGAAGGATACCAAAATCCATTATTGGAAAAGAGAAAAAAATGAGCGGAATAAAAAGGAATGATGAAGAATCAAGAAGGAAACTATGTTAAAAGAATCGTATGTCGCAAAGCTTAAAACTCTACCTAAAGACGCAATCAAAATAGCGGTTGGATACCCAAGCGTATTTTCTCCATCGGAAACGTTATTAAGAGAATTCAATGAGATTAAAAGTAACTTTATGAAAAAAGGGATGGCCGAACCAGATGCAAGAAAAAGAGCATGGCAGCAAACAGATTTTGAGAAACGATATAGAAAAGAAGTTGAATCCAAACCTGACGTGATTGACAAATTAAAAGAAATCAAAGAACTAGCTGAAAAAAAGGATGTATTTCTCTATTGCTACTGTGGAAGATATCCTTGTCACCGTTTAATTCTTATTGATATGATTGAACATTTAGAGAAATAATTGATGAAACCAACGTATTATGACAAAAGAAAACGAAGTAAAAAAATATGTACAATTCTACAGCACCACACTTGGTAAAAAAACATTGGAGGGGGAAAAACTATGACAGAGGACGTAAAGAGGATAGCGTTTGGTCCTGTCCCCTCACGACGCTTAGGGCAAAGCATTGGAATAAACAACATTCCACCAAAAATCTGTACATATTCTTGTATTTACTGTCAACTCGGAAGAACGCATACTCTACAGATTACTCGTAAACCATTTTATACACCACAAGAAATCGTAACCGCTGTAAAACAGAAAATACAAGGAGCAAAGGGAAAAAAAGAAGCTATTGATTATCTCACTTTTGTTGCAGATGGCGAACCAACATTGGATGGCAACCTTGGAGAAGAAATCGAACTTCTTAAAACCCTGGGAATAAAAATTGCTGTTATCACAAACTCATCTTTGATATGGAAAAAAGATGTTCGAGATGATTTAAGAAAATCCGACTGGGTTTCTCTGAAGATCGATACCGTCGACCAAGAAATCTGGCATCGTATCAATAGACCATATGGATCTTTAAAACTTAGGGATATATTGGATGGAATGTCCGAGTTTTCGCATTCGTTTTCAGGTGATCTGGTAACTGAAACCATGCTTATTCAGGATGTTAATGACGAGACTGAAGGATTAGAAAAGGTTGCTGAGTTCATAGCAGGGTTATCCCCAAAAAAGAGCTATATTTCCATTCCAATTAGACCACCGGCAGAAAAATGGGTAAAATCTGCTGGTGAAAACAAAATAAATAGAGCGTTTCAAATCTTCAAAGAACAAGGAATCGAAGCTGAATATCTTATTGGCTATGAAGGAAACGCTTTTGCTTTTACGGGGAACATCGAAGAGGATTTGCTTGGCATCCTGTCCGTACATCCCATTAGAGAGGATGGTGTGAGAGAATTATTATCTAAAGCCAACGCAAATTGGAGTATTATTGAAAAGCTTCTTGTTCAAAAAAAAGTGATACAAACAGAATATGATGGTAAGAAATTTTATGTTAGAAAATTTAGCTAAAAACATACTGAAAATGTTGAGTTAGCCTATATGTAAAGGGATGATTTGATATGGTTCCAAAAAGAATGTTTTTCACGAAAGGAGTAGGTCGGCACAAACAGGAGTTGCAGTCATTTGAATTAGCGCTTCGTAATGCAGGGATCGAGAAATGCAACATTGTCAATGTATCCAGTATCGTTCCGCCTCATTGTAAAATTATTCCGCGAGAGAAAGGAATTCAAGAACTTAACGCTGGGCAAATCACCTACTGTGTCATGGCAAGAAATTGCACAAATGAGCCAAATCGATTGGTTGGAGCAGCAATAGGGGTTGCACTGCCTAAAGAATCAAACTCCCACGGTTACATTTCTGAGCATCATTGCTTCGGCGTTATCAGCAAGAAACTCGAAGACTATACTGAAGACCTTGCTGCAACTATGCTTGCAACGACACTTGGGCTTGAGTTTGACCCAAATAAGGCTTGGGACCAACGAAAACAACAATACAAGATGAGTGGTCAAATTGTCCGTACGCAAAGTATCGCCCAAACAGCAGAAGGCGATAAAAACGGGTTGTGGACCACGGTGATAGCGGTAGCGATTTTTAATGAGGAGTGAAAGGTGAGAAAATGTTTACGGAAGAAGTGATGAATAGATTTAACAACCCGAAGAATGCAGGAGATCTTAAAACGTTCAATGGACTGGGCAAAGCAGGAAATCCTGACTGTTCAGATGTTATTGAGATAAGAATACAGTTTAGGAACGGTAAAATAGAAAACGCAAAGTTTAAGGTTTTTGGCTGCCCCGGTGCGGTATCGACGACAGATGTTTTCATTGATATGATAAAGGGGAAAACCATTGAAGAAGCATTGAGTATTAAAGAAGAAGCTATTGCATGTGCGTTAGGGGGACTTCCTGTCGAATCCATGCATTGTGCCCATCTTCCCATGGAGGCGTTTCGGGACGCTAAGAAGAACTATGAGCATTCAATCAGAAAAGAGAGAAAAGATCATTGAATGAAAATCAAAACGAGAAAAAGAGAATGAAAGAAATGATACAACGCATGATAACAAAACTGAGAGGTGATGAAAAGATGAAGATCGTAATCCCAACAGAAGATATGAACGGATTGGAAAGTAAAGTGTCAGAGCATTTCGGCAAATGTAATACGTACACGTTTGTTGATGAGAACGGAAATGTGACCATGATAATACACAACACCAGTGAACACATGGGTGGCGTGGGGCTGCCTCCTGAGATTATGAAAAAAAACGGAGCAGATATTTTATTATGTCGAGGGCTTGGTCCACGAGCGTTAGAGATGTGTAGGGAGTTCGGGATAGACGTGTATGTCGGTCAGGTCGAAACCGCTGGAGAGATGTTTTGGCTGTGGAAAAATAAAAAAATCAAGAGAGCCGATGCTAATGATGTTTGTGAAGAGCATAAACATTAAGCAATTCTGGTGATGGTATGACAATGAATAATAACGAGAGACAGTCATACCTAAGGAGTAAAGTGAAAAAATATGAGCAAAAAAAGACCGGAGATGTTCAATAAAAGGGCGGCTAAACCAAAATTCAAAGCAGATCAAATCATGGAAACCCTTTCATTAAAACCCGGACAAATAATAGCTGATATCGGATCTGGAGGAGGATACTTTACCTACAGATTTGCGAAAGCAGTGGGAGAAAAGGGGCAGGTCTATGCAGTTGATACCAATCAAGAATTTTTAGCATTCATCAAGAACCAAGCCACCGAACAAGGATTAACTAACATTGTTACAAAACTTACCTCATCAGGACATCCAGACCTTCCAAAACACACATTTGATTATATATTCCTACGAAATGTTTCTCATCATCTATCAAATCGAGTCGATTATTTTCAGAGATTAAAAGAGAGGTTAAAACCGGATGGTAAAATTGTCATCATTGAATATGATGGGAGGGGAGGATTTTTCAGTTTTCATAAACTTCATCGGCACTTCGTTCCTCAGAATATACTCCTTGAGGAAATGAAACAAGCAGGGTATTCGATACAGAACAGTTATGATTTTTTATCAGAACAATCTTTTACTATTTTCACTCAAAAATAAACATAACTCATTTGTTTCCGGTCTTCGTATAAGGCTAATTTTAAACCAACCTGAAAGAAAGAAATGTTTACTTAATGAATAATTGAACGAAGTATCGACCTTTATCTTGCTGCTTGCCAACGAACCTATGTCCAATCTGACGAAAACCCAATTTTCTTATTATTTTAATCATATTCTTGTTCCTCATTCTAACTGTGGAAAAAATTTTATCAACACTATTGTCCATTAGATGCTGCATAAGATTAGGACAGATATGTCTCCCCCTGTATTTTTCCCCTGTATAAATATAACCAATCTCACTTTGAAACTTCTCAGCTAATTTAGGTTCTCCAGCGCGTTCAAACACGTTGTTTTGGTATCCTTGATATGCGTTTTTTAAAGCTGCAACGCCAGCAAGTTCCTGATTAACATAACAGAAGGCCAGAAGGCATGCTCTTCGTATACCTGCTTCAAGCGTATTGATGTTCACTTCTCCTCCTTTCTTTACTAAATTAAAAAAAGATTGTATCTCCTTATCAGTGCATTCGGATGGGGGTTTTATTTTAATAACCTGTACGTTAGCGTCATTGCTAGACTTCATTAATATCGCTGTATGATATTTGTTTTTTTAAATATTGTTCACTAATTTTTCATCTTATTAACTGTAGTTTTTAGGTTTCAAAAAATGCTTTTAAACTATTTGAGTTACGTTTATATGTAAAAAATTCATTTAAATTATTGAGGTGAAAACGATGGAATCGAAATATCTGGGGAAACCGATTCTTTATATGATTGCGTTGGCAATGGGTGCTTCGAGTATAGTCTTGGCTATTGCAGGGTATTGGTTAGATGAGCACTACATACGAATTCCTATTATCCTTTTATCAATAGGTGTGTTTGCTCTTGCTCTCGCGAAAATGAACTCCTCTGAATAATTTGACCACTTATTATAAGCAGAATTTTTTGAATGCCCAATATTTTATAGGGTCTAAAACGACGAAGATGAAGAGCGCTGAGAATCCTAGCGTAAAGAGCACTTGGTCAAGAGAAATCGCCGGAATAATGATACCATAGACGCCCAATAATACGAATGCTGCAATGGTTACTACGATTGAAATCAGTAATCCGTTTCCAGGTCGTGAAGACCAGAAATGTCTCCGTTCTCGCACAATAGACACTTTCAACAAGCTATGAAAAACGAGTGTCAAGGTGACAAACGTTGTGAGTTGCACCCATTTGAGATTGAAGTAGGTTACTCCTAGATATATGGTGATTGCGCCCTGAATCACAAGTGGTATTGCGACGACGAGGGATGCTAATGTAATATTCTTGATGTTCCACGTATCAGGAGTTCGTGTATCCTTCACATTATCGGTGGCAAGTGAGATTGTTGCAAAATCATTTGCGACCAAGAGAAGCGCCATGCCTAAAAGCGTGAGGATAAGATTATGCAGCCAGAAGAACCCTAGCGTCAATAGAACGATAAACTCAATCGTCTTGGTGACTTTGTTGATGACCCAGGTCAGCATTCGTTGATAGGTCTTCCTGCTTATCCGTATCGCATCAGCGATCACCCCGAGACCTGGTTCTTCCAGCACGACGCTTGCTGCCCCTTTCGCGACATCAGTCGAATTGCTGACCGCTATCCCCATCTCTGCCTGTTTGAGTGCTGGTGCATCATTGACTCCATCCCCGGTCATCCCAACGACATGGCCGCATGATTGCAACAACGTAACAATTTTGTATTTATCCTCCGGATATATTTCAGCGAACCCATCGTATTCTTCACAAATTTTAATTTTCGCTTCCTCGCTTAAATCTTTGAGATCACCCATGCGAATAATCCTACTCCCAATTGATGCTTGAAGAGCAATTTCTTTGGCGATGTTGATGTTATCACCGGTCAACATCAGTGGTTTAATCCCAAGTTGCTTTACCGCTTCGATCATACTCTTGGAATCGGGCCTCAAGGGGTCAGCTAATGCAACTAATCCTAAGAACTGAAGATGATCTGCGTCATCACCGGTTGATCGAGCAATAGCGAGCGTCCTGTATCCTTTCTTCGAAAGATCTTCAATTGATGTATCAACATTTTTTCTATTTTTTCCGTCTATTTCTTTGCACAAATCTAGTATTATTTGTGGTGATCCTTTCATTACTGTGAAGCGTCTGTTGTCCTTCTCGATAAGTGCCTCCGTTCTCTTAATCGACGGATCAAAAGGAGTGAAATGAATCTTTTTATACAAGGTAACATCAACCCCTAATGACTCTGTATAATCGATGATCGCAGTATCAATCCTCTCTTTACTTGCTTTAAGCGATGATAACCGCGCGAACAGCGCTACATCCTCTTTTGTATAACCGGTAAATGGTATGATATCGGTGACCGATAGTTTGTTTTGAGTGATGGTACCGGTTTTGTCGAGACAGAGCACATCAATCGACGCCGCATCCTCGATAGAGTCAAGCCGGGTGACGAGCACATCTTCCTTCGCGAGTTCCATCGCACCCACTGATTGGACAATGGTGATGACCGCTGGAAGAGACACAGGAATCGCGCCCATAAGAAAAATCACAACAAATGTGAGTATCGAAATATACGTAATACCTGTGAACCAAGCAAAAATTGCAACAGCGATCAACGCCGCTATGCCGAAATACAGCATATATTTTGTAATGGTCATGATGATTTTTTCTTGATGAGATTTTGGTTTGGCTGCTTGTAACAACTCAGCGGTTCGACCAAAGGAGGTATTCATCCCTGTATTCACCGCTACGCAGAATGCTTCTCCCCGAGTCACCAGAGTACTGGAATAAATGATATCTGATCGATGGACGTCGAGAGGTAACGATTCACCGGTTAACGCTGATTGATCGACAGAAATCTCTCCTTTTATTATCTTGGCATCAACAGGTACCAAATCCCCAAGTTCCAACACAAAGATATCACCAGGAACAATCTCCCGTGCATCTTTTATCACCCAGACTCCATCGCGTTGCAGCTTAGCTTTAACTGCTAATCGTTTTTTTAATAACGCAAGGACTTTTTGCGAATGACGTGCATGAACAAAACCTATGATGACATTTACGGTGAGTAAAATGAAAATGATTACTGATTCTAGATAATGACCGAGGAAGTATGATAGAATGATCGCTATTTCTAATAACCAGGGCATGGGCCCCCAGTATCGTGAAAAAAAATCAATTAAGGGATGTCGTTTTTCTTCTTTTATCTCATTGTATCCAAAGCGCTCAATGCGATGTTTTGCCTCGGATTCTTCTAGTCCATCCACTGTAGTTTTTAGTAATCCAATTGTTTCTTCAATGGAGATTTCCTTATAGTCGGATGTGCTTTTATTTTTCGTAATACTCTCCTCTGCGTGATTATAGTATCACTAACTAAAAAGGGGGTTCTTATTTTAAACCTTATTCAATAAGCAGTAATAAAAAGCATTTATAATTAGTACCAAACATGAGGATTTTTTACGGAATGTATAAATAAATGAATCAGAATTACCGACACATCGGTGATGAAGTCCACCGTGGCTAAAACCAAAACCGCTGTCAACAGCTGATGATTTCTATCATACAGACCTCAGTGATATTGATATGAAAATCCAGCTATTGAATGACGTAGGAGACTTCATCGGAAACATTTTACAACATTGGTATAATTGGAATGTTATCCATCTCTTTTACTCTACACAAAATATTGTGGAAAAATATATATTTTTTAACAGTCCATGGAGGTTTTTATGCTACCCATAGATCAGTTTACTATTGCAGCGGTATGGCTTGCACTTGCGCTCATTTCGACTATTCTAGCATACAAACTGAAAATATCGATGGCTCTTGTGGAAATCTGCGTAGGTGCTTTAGCAGGATTCATCGCCACACAATATATCGGCCCAGATGTCATGCATGCGAATGAAGACTGGTTAATATTCATCGCAAGCTCGGGAGCAATCCTTTTAACTTTTTTAGCTGGCGCCGAACTCGACCCTGCTTCTCTCAAAACAAAAACCAAGGAAATCATGATCATTGGTTTTATTGGTTTTTTAGCACCGTTTCTTGGTTGTACTGCCATAGCACGATTCATCTTACAATGGAATGTCGCAGCAAGCTTACTTGCTGGTGTAGCTCTGTCAACAACATCGATGGCAGTTGTCTACGCGGTGATGCTTGAATACGGTTTTAACAAAACAGAATATGGCAAGGGAATACTTGGCGCCTGTTTCATCAACGATCTAGGCACGGTCATCGCTCTGGGTCTTCTTTTCGCACCGTTCAGCTATAAAACCGTGATTTTCATTGCCGTCGCTATCGTTACTTTTATCGCCATGCCTACAATCACAACCAAACTGATTAAACGATACGCGTATAAAACAGCCGCGATACGAACAAAATGGATACTCTTCGTCCTCTTTGCTCTCGGTGCTCTTGCTATCTGGTCAGGCAGCGAAGCAGTCCTCCCAGCGTATATCCTTGGTATGGTGCTTGCTGGCACCATCAGCAAAGATGACTTCTTCATCAGGAGACTACGAACATTAACCATCGGGTTTCTCACCCCGTTTTATTTCCTTCGCGCAGGATCATTAGTATCCCTTCCAATGGTTCTCGCAGCACCCCTCATTTTCCTTGTGCTTCTCGGAGGAAAAGTCATCACCAAAATCTTTGGATTATATCCTGTGATAGGAAAATTCAGAACTGAGAAACGCGAGCGATGGTATTACACTCTTTTGATGTCAACCGGTTTAACCTTTGGAACGATTTCAGCAATCTACGGATTAACACACGGCATCATATCCCAAGAACAATATTCATACCTCGTCGCAGTTGTCATCGCCAGTGCAGTCATACCAACACTGATAGCAAATATCAGGTTTTTACCTAAACACCTGCTTCACACTCCATTGACAGATGAAGAAATTCCACAGGAAGATTCCTATAATGGAAATAATAGGAATGAAAAAGAGGAAAATGAGGTGGTAAAAAATGGCAATTAAAGAGATAAAAGCAAGAGAGGTTTTTGATTCAAGAGGTAACCCAACCGTTGAATGCGATCTAGTAACAGAGAAAGGTTTGTTCCGTGCGATGGTACCAAGTGGTGCAAGCACAGGGATATACGAAGCCCTTGAACTCCGAGATAAAGATCCTTCTCGATTTATGGGAAAAGGTGTCTTGAACGCGGTTTCTAACGTGAATAAACGAATTGCTCCTGCACTACAAGGTATGGATGAAACAGAACAAGAACACGTAGATAAAACGATGATCGAACTCGATGGTACAGAAAATAAATCAGCATTGGGAGCGAATGCGATTCTCTCGGTTAGTATGGCAGCATGCAAAGCAGGCGCCAATGCAAAAAACCTACCGTTATATCGACATATCGCAGAGCTTGCGCATGTGCGCGAATTTGTATTGCCCGTGCCTTCATTCAATGTGATAAACGGCGGGAAACACGCGGGAAATAAACTCGCGATGCAAGAATTCATGATCCTGCCGGTAGGCGCATCGAGTTTTAGGGATGCGATGAGGATGGCTTCTGAGACGTACCATCAACTTAAAAAAGTCATACACGGGAAATATGGTCAGGATGCGACAAATGTAGGTGATGAAGGTGGTTTTGCTCCAAACATTAAAGATGCTCGGGAGGGATTGGATCTTTTAAAAGAAGCGATCAAAAAAGCAGGATATACGGGAAAAATAAAGATAGGTATCGATGCAGCGGCCTCAGAATTTTTAAAAGACGATAGCTACGATCTTGATTTTAAGAACCCAGAGAACCAGGGCACCATGCGAAAAACCGGGGATGAAATGATTGCCTTGTACAAGGAATTCATCCATGACTATGATATCGCTTTTCTAGAGGATCCTTTTGCTCAAGATGATTGGAAAAGCTTTACCAAAATAACCGAAGCAATGGGGCGAGACGTAGAGATCATAGGCGATGATTTACTCGTAACAAACCCGAAACGAATCGCCATAGGCATTCAGAAGAAGGCAGTGAATGGATTACTACTGAAGGTAAATCAGATAGGAACAATAACCGAGAGTATCACAGCATGTAAAATGGCGCAAGGTGCAGGTTGGGGCGTGTTTGTCAGTCATCGAAGCGGTGAAACCGAGGATAGTTTCATTGCTGATTTAGTAGTTGGACTAAAAACCGGACATATCAAAACAGGAGCTCCCTGTCGAAGTGAACGGTTAGCAAAGTACAACCAATTACTACGAATCGAAGAAGAATTGGGCGGTACTTGCAGATACGCTGGAGCTAAATTTAGGAACCCTTGATGAAACCGTTCTTATCATGTGGATTAGAGATAGTTTCAGGAAAGGATATGATTACTGAAAAAGAGAAAAAAGAACTCAAAAAATTTATACAATTACGAGAGCAACCAGATGGTGGATTTAGTTTTTCACCAACAACACCTCCCACTCTTGAGGACACCTATTTTGCCCTCCGACTCCTCGAAGAACTCCACGAATATTCCATAAACACACAAACAGAATCGTATATTACCCAGCTCAACCAAAAAGAATTCCATCAACCAAAGCATCTTTACCAATTAGCCACCATTTATAGAATCACTCATCTCACGGATTCTGAGAATTCCTTACGCGATACAATTATTCACAACCATGAAATCGTATCCAATACTCTCGCTGATCTCTATTATATGGTGTTGACCAAACAACTCCTTCACATGCAAGTTACTTTCATAAGAAACGAACAAGCTGTTCTTTCATCAGCACAACTGAAACCTGTAAAATCAATGGAGGAATGCAAACAAATTGTCATCCTGATGATAAAACTAAATACCTCTTTCCAGCAGCAAGAATATATTCACCTAATCCAAACCAGTCAAAACTATGATGGTGGTTTTGGAATTGTTCCACATTCTACGTCTTTCCTGGAGCCCACCTATCAGGCATTACGTGGTCTGAAAGAATTACATGTTCTTCCAGTCGATATTCATGAATGTGAACGTTTTGTTCATTCTTGTTTGACAAATATCGGTGGTTTCGGCCGGCAGATAACCACAGTACCATCTCTTGAATACTCGTACTACGCTTTTCTCAGTTTAAAAATTATCGATGAAATGAAAGAGGAAGGTTATCGTAAGATGAAGACAGACTTATCTTAGGAGGAACGATGACGATCTTCTATTATCAGATAGGATATTACACTGAGGAGGAATCGGACTTTACGGTCCTTACTCATACAAAACAATTTTCAGAACAAGATATTTCTGTTATGGTGCAAGAAGCGATCGCGGCTCTTTATCCAGAACTTGATGCTATACGGAAACAGAGAGCATCCTTTTTTCCAATTTCCTTCAAGGATGTTTATCATGGAAACTCAGGGATAGGTTCAACAAAGAATCTCATTTATTGGCTCATCGACAATAAAGGATTCCAAAGATTAAAGTATACTTCAAAATGGCGAACTTTTGGATGGGCAGATGTTCTCGATGAGAAAGAATGGTACGATTACCGTTTTAATCATGAGGATCCGATGATAGAGGTCACTCTGAATTTGAAGAAAGACCCCAAGATGAAGGAATATGTTAATAGAACAAGAGTATGATTTCGGCATGCAACGGCTATAACATATTCTTCAGAGCAGTATCGGGAATCTATAAATAATCGATTAAAGATATTGAATTCCGCGGTGATGAAGTCCACCATGGTTTACACCTAAATCGCTGTCAACAGCTGATGATTTCTAATTAAATACGGCAAAGGTGCTATGATGATTCCGCTGTTGAACACCTCAGACTCTATCAATCTCGTCAAATCCTTTCGAAATTATTTTTTTTCTGTTTTTCATGTTCACTTCCTCTTCCTTCGGATGTCTATGGATATAAGCATCTACTGTTAAGGGGAGGTTAGCTGAAGATGCAAAAGAAAACATCCAACATAAACAGGACCAAAGCCCTCAAATTAATCATTTTACTAGGTATAGTCAGTTTATTCGGCGATATAGTTTATGAAGGTGCACGGAGCGTTAATGGTCCGTATTTAGAGATCCTTGGCGCAAATGCCGCTATCGTTGGGTTAATCGTAGGTATCGGGGAGTTTCTGGGGTATGGAATTCGCTTGATTTCTGGGTATTTTTCAGACAAGACGAAAGCATACTGGTTTTTTACAATCACAGGATACGGATTGCTCTTCACGGTACCATTACTCTCATTAGCTGGGGTGTGGCAGCTTGCCGCTCTGTTCATTGTGTCGGAACGGATAGGAAAAGCTCTCCGCAATCCAGCCAGAGATACCATTCTTTCCCAGGCGACGAAACAAATCGGTACAGGGTTCGGGTTCGGGATTCATGAATTTTTGGATCAGATCGGCGCAATCATAGGACCGCTTATTTTCGCAGTATTTTTCTTTCTTTTAGGAACCTCAGGGAAAACAATCTCGGATTATCAGAAAGGATACAATTTCTTATGGATTCCCTTTGTATTGGTAATGGTGTTCGTTTTCGTCGCCTATTTTTTGGTAAAAAAACCTGAAGAATTAGAACCAATCTCAGCAACCATTGAGAAAGAGCCTGATACATTATCAAGAACTTTCTGGTTGTATTTGTTGTTTAGTTTTGTTACCACGATCGGTTTTGTGAACTTTGCTTTAATAGGGTATCATTTGAAAGCGCATAATCTTCTTTCTGATGCACAGATTCCTTTGTTTTATATGATTGCGATGGCGGTCGATGCGGTCATCGCATTGATAATTGGAAAAATGTATGACCGACTAAAAACTAGGATGAAGAACAATAAAGGAGGTCTCCTCACCCTGATAATAATTCCTCTTTTATCTCTCTTCATTCCTTTTTTTGCGTTCTCGATGAATTACGTTTTCATACTCATAAGCGTCATAGTTTGGGGTGTGGTTATGGGGAGCCATGAGACAATTATGCGATCAGCAATTGCAGATATCACTCCCTTGAAAAAAAGAGGAACAGGGTACGGTATTTTTACTACCTCGTACGGGCTTGCCCTGTTTATAGGAAGCGTTCTGGTAGGTGTGCTGTATGATTATTCCCTGCCTTTGTTGATTGCTATTATTATGGTTATTGAGATTATTGCAATCCCGTTTTTCTTTATCATGTGGAAATCCTGCGGTAAAGGAGCCGATAGTTGTGGTTGAGGCAGATAACGTAAATATTATGAAAAACGTGGTTACCGTATTGATTTCGATTTCCGGGAGAAAAACTGATCACGGGCATGCAATGATGACGATGGATGCGCTGATAAAACAGCTAGAAACGCAATTTAATTTTCTAAAGAACGTTCATATTCGAAAGAAACTTTATTCTGAATCTGGGGAGTTAGTCAGTGTTATGTCCTATATCAATGTGGTGAAGGCGGCCGAGATGGGAAAAGCGATCCATGCCCTTATTCTTACATTGCATGATTCATTAGGTGATTCAGCAGGTCATTTTTTTATCAAAGAAATAAAACAGACATTGGGTGATGAGTATGTCTCCCGCATGAAGGAAATAGGTGTTGATTTTACTCTTTTGCAATTAGACGACGAATTTACACAGATGAAAAAGCTGCGTGATTATCAGAAAATGTAATTGGTACCATGAACGAAGGGGAACCTATGCCGTTTCATGTGATAGCCCAGATAACATTCGAGGCTAAAATGGTAATACATCCTCAATCCCTTCCGACTTATATCGAACTTGATTCTCCACCATGGACAAAAACCGGGGACGCATACGTCAAGGATGAAGAGTTGGTGCGCTATACCTTAACAAAAATCTCCAACGACCAATTTGTATTGGTTATCGAGCAGATTGATCTATTCGGGTTGGAGACCGGAAAATGGACGGACGAGCAATATCCGGTGAGAAAAGCACTGATAGATTCCACTATACAAGAAATCGAAGATACACTTCGCGTAAAGATAACGGTAAAAGAAATACGACGCGAGGTAATATGAAAATAAAATGGGACAAGGAGCCTACAACAACCGAGCAGAAGATCCTTGCAGATTACCTCATCAGCCGCCCAGATATAATCGCTGATATCACCAGGCTCAGTTCAACACATACTGTTCTTTCAGCATCAATCACGCCAAAGTCTTTTGAAAGCGGTTTTTTCACCTACGAGTTTAAAAAAGACCCCTCCTCGGATTCCTATCTTATAATCATCTGGAAAGGAATACGAACCGGAGATGCTGTACCGGTGCTTTATGGACATATCGATGAGAAGACAATAAATTATGGAGAACATGGAGACTGAAAGTGAAATTCAGGGTTTTCATGAAGATGCATAAAAACATTTATACGGTTATCGTACTTCTCTGTCTTATAGGTGATGAAGTCCACCTTGGCTCGTTCCAAAACCGCTTCAGCTGATGACTTCTTCTAAAAGGTGCTATTATGGAGTGGCAACATTATAATGTGCTTAGATGCAATATGTGGTATATTGAAACACTTCTTCGTGAGATAGAATCGTCTTTAGATTCTTTGAATAAAAAAGAAGGTATTTATAAGCACGTTGAAATAGATTTGTCAAAGGAACAGATTCTATTGATAAATGAGCAAATAGTGCAGTTGTATTCGGTTTTAGAAAAAATACAAAAAAACTTCACTCTTAAAAATGAGCCAATAAAAGCTTCAAAAATAGTAAAAACAGCCATTTATGACATCCTGGAAACGATTTGCGAAACCTGGTCTTCGTATATGGAAAAAACCTCTGGAAAGATTAAATCGGTTGAAGAGAAAAAACAAATTGATGGATACCTAAATGAAATATTACAGTATACAAATCGTATCAAAGAAATCACGGAAAAAGATGATCTGAAAGCACAATAGGGGATTTGAAATGAGGCTAAGAAATTCTCTTTCAAGAAAAAGATTTATACCTCTCTCGTATTTCAGAGTCCACGGGTGATGAGGCTCACCTTCGTGACATACGAAAACCGCCATATTGGCTGATAGCTTCTTCTTAACTAATAATAGTAAAGGAGATGGTGAACCTCAATGGATGCATATCTCAAGCACCTAAGCCAGGATTATCGTTTTTTAAAAAAACTAAATGATGTACGTTCTAGTAGCGGAGGTAGGTAAATATGTTATGGTTGGTCATACCAATAATAGCGGGAGCTGTAGCGCTACTGTGCGCTGCATATATGGCATGGTATATCACGAAGCAACCAATGGGATCGGATGCGATGCAGAGCATCTCTGCCGCTATACGAACGGGGTCGAAAGCCTATTTGAAGCGGCAATATAAAACGATAGCGGTTATCTGTATCATTTTAGGAGTTATTTTTTATTTTGGGTTTGATTTTGGCAAACTACCGTTTACTTCAGCGGCATTCCTTCTTGGTGCATTATGTTCTTTGATCGCGGGATACTTAAGCATGGATGTTGCGACACGTGCCAATGTGCGAACAGCTGCTGCCGCTGAAAAATCTGTGTCAAAGGCGTTGAAAATATCGTTTTACGGTGGGCTTGTCATGGGAGAAGCAAATGTCGCGCTTTCTCTTATTGGAGTGACGATATTATACTGGTTGTACGGTGATCCAACATTGATCATCGGTTTTGGATTTGGTGCATCTTTATCTGCTCTTTTCGCTCAACTGGGCGGAGGGATTTTTACAAAAGCTGCTGATGTCGGAGCAGATCTTGTCGGAAAAATCGAGGCAGGAATACCAGAGGATGATCCAAGGAACCCAGCAGTGATTGCAGATAACGTCGGCGACAATGTTGGTGACATGGCTGGTCGTGGTGCTGACCTGTTTGAATCATGTACCGGTGAGAATATTGCGGCTATGATCGTCGGATTGGCACTGTATCTAGCGACACAGAATTTCTTTTTTGTCATCTTTCCGCTCCTTGCTCGTAGCGTTGGCATCTTCGCCACCATCATAGGCATACCATTTGTACGAGGAAAAGAAGGAGTCGATCCAATGGTTCCCTTACGAAATGGTGTGATCGCGACGGTTATCTTTTGTGTCATAGGGTTTTATCTCCTCACTATGTCCACACTCAATAGTCTTGATTTGTTTTTTGCAGGATTATCAGGTATCACCGCAAGTCTCTTGATCGTTCTGGTCACCGAATATTATACCTCTCGGAAATACAGACCGGTTAAGGATATCGCAGAAGCAAGCAAAACCGGCCCATCAACCAACATCATCACAGGACTTGCAGTAGGTCTTGAAAATACAGCACTTCCTGTCGTTATCATCTGTGGTGCGATTGCATCTGCGTTTTATTTCGGTGGATTATATGGCGCAGCAACTCCTGGTGTCGGGTGGATGCTTGGTGGTGTTTATGGCACAGCGATTGCGACCATGGGGATGCTTTCGATTGCTGGGATGATTCTTGGTTTGGATGGGTTTGGACCGATTTGTGATAATGCTGCTGGTATTGTCGAAATGTCCGGTGGTTCCCAGGAGGCTCGGAGGAAAATGGAGGCATTTGATGCGGCAGGAAACACGACCAAAGCACTCACGAAAGGATATGCTATGGCTGCTGCAGGTATGGCCGCATTGTTGCTTTTCCGTGCGTATCTCGATATTGTGCACGTGCAGGTTGTTGATATCGTTCAACCGCAGATTTTGATTGCTGCATTCCTTGGTGCTATGATCCCGTTCTTGTTTGCTGCACTTGCTATCCGTGCTGTTGGGCGTGCTGCTTTCAAAATGGTCGAGGAAGTACGACGTCAATTCAAGGAAAAAGGTATCATGGAAGGCAGAGGGAAACCTGATTACGACAGATGCATTGATATCTCTACGTTAGCGGCGCAGAAAGAAATGATTTTACCGGCTTTACTACCTGTTATTACACCTATACTGGTGGGGTTCATTCTTGGTCCTACTGCGGCAGGAGCTTTCCTCATGGTTGCTACTATATCTGGTTTCATTCTGGCAATGTGGATGAACAATGGTGGTGCAGCGTGGGATAATGCGAAAAAATTTATCGAGGCAAGTGGCTTGAAAGGCACTGATCAGCATAAGGCTGCGGTTGTTGGTGATACTGTTGGTGATCCACTCAAAGATACGGCAGGGCCATCGATACATGTGCTCGTCAAACTGCTTGGTACTCTTTCAATTACATTTGGTATGATGTTTGCAACATATGCACTCATGCATTGATGAATAGAGAAGGATTCCAGGAAGAAGGTTTATGCAGGTG
>Ga0315280_10005210_pt1 | contig 18680 bp, 28 predicted proteins | sample YL17G06_40_MG_FD_203697 | JGI IMG/M metagenome (GOLD analysis project Ga0315280, IMG submission 203697) | Sediment microbial communities from Yellowstone Lake, YNP, Wyoming, USA - YL17G06_40 | ecosystem: Environmental > Aquatic > Freshwater > Lake > Sediment | place: USA: Wyoming | collected... | reverse complement strand
TGGTATTCACTTTTTGAAAACAGCTTCAACCATGGAGCCCTTAACTACAACTCTATGCCTTGGGCTTCAGATACTTGTCAGCGTACTCTTCCAACCGTAGATCTTGCCCGGTTGCCATGAGATTCTGAATGTGAAACCTTTCGTCGACCTGTTTCCGACGCTTTTTCATCATGTCCATTTTAATTTCTTCGGACTCAGATACAAACGCCTTGACGACAGGATGACGCCCAACAAACAACTCGTTAAGTCCCTTGCCGTCTTTTTTAGCCGTGGCGATTGACAAGTCGCCGATCGATAATCCTTCTTTCAGATCTCTAAGGCGTTGTTTTACATTTTCGGGTGAATTTTTCTTTGCCTCAACCACGGATAAATCGCCTACAGTCAACGCTATCGGTTCATCTAACCCTTTGGCCCTTCTAATATTCTTCTGGGTCCTCTCAAGTTCTTCCTGAGGGCTAGTCTGCCTATCAGACAGGACGATCTCAATCTTCGGCGGCACATGCAAATATTTTGTCGGCCCTGGAACCGTGCTTGGGCCCTCAGCAATTTTACCCTCTACTATAGTTGGACGTCCACAGTGAGGACAGTTGTCAGGTTGACCTGCCCGCAGAATCCATTCATTGCCGCACGCCCAGCATTTTCTAGGGCCCGGTCCTGGTTTTGGTTCTCCTTTCATCAATACCAAATCCGTGCGAGTCTTGCATTGGCCACAGTCTCCGTGGCAAACAAAATTTTGATTCAAGTTACCCACCTTTGAGTTGCTACTCATTTATAAGTAGCCTGTGCAATTAAATATTGTGGTGTCAACAACAACATGTGTCCATATTGGAAATTTGAAGAAGAAACAACTCTTAAGAAAATGATCGAGGAAGACAAAAGCCTAGAAGAAATATGTAAGACCCTTCGTAGAAGCAGAGAAGCCGTAATTTTGAAGGCCACCCGATTAGGTCTGGAGATTCCAGAAAAGTGTCTTGCAAAAAATGGAGATAAAAAAGATGTTAAATCACATGCCACAACAACAACGCTGCCAGCTATCAAGCCTCGAGAATTGATTACTATGAAAGAAATGATGGAAACTATGCTTGGCGCCTTAGATAGATTGCAAAATCCTCAGGGTCTTTCAAATCTTGAGTTGAAGCGTTGCCGTGCCATAGTGAGCTGTGCGAGGGTCTACATGAGTATGCTAGAAAAGTTTACGGAGTGGACCCACTTCGAGCAGGAGATGGTCGACCTACATGGTCAGAACCTAATCATATTCAAGCAACTATTTCAAGAGGCTAAAGATCCGGCTCAAAGGGCAGAATTTGAGCAAAATATTAAGGAGATAGAGAAGACGTTGGAAGAAGACAAAAAAGATTATGGTTATGTTCCTTTCAGGAAGAAGCCTGATTTGATGGTAGTTGATACGCCTTGACTTACATAGACGGGAGTTGAAGACGCACTCAAGCTGTGCCTGGCTAAAGTGAAGACTGCAGCCACAAAGGAAGAAGCCATCAAGGACCTTAAGGTTTTATTTGTCTTTGGCTAGACAAGGCAAAAGAGAAAAGATCAAGGAATTACTGAGGAAATAGCCTTGACACTTCGACAAGACATACTAAATCTACTCAAAAAGAAGGCTATGACATCAAGCGAGCTTACCAGGCGATTAGGCCGGGATAGGTCCTCAATACGTCGCATATTGCTTAGTCTTCATCGACAGGGGAAAGTCAAGTTTTCCAAGAAGCACAAGGCGCAATTCCCTACATATTTTGGCGCATCATTGAAAATTCATGATACTGGACCTAGAAAATCATGAACTCAGTTTTTTTTAAGGTACAAAACAAACATGCTATTGCGAGAAATTTTGGTCAATAGCGCATACCCCCCGTATATTTTTGTGAGGGATAGTCCAGAGAGCAGGCATTTCTAACAAGTTTGCCTAGGCTAAACCCCTCAGAAACACCTAGTCAACTCAACGAAGGATATTATGCCATGTGGCATACTACGTATATTTGGGGTCCTAGGGCATCTATCATATACGTAGTATTCAAAAACAGAAAAAGAGAAGTAGGCTAGCATCACGTACATCATGTCCTTCGTGGAGTTTTTTCTGCTACAGAGTACATTGCAACCCCTCTTTATTGTAGGGATAGGCATAGTCTTTCACCCATTGCTTTCTGTTAGAATCATTCATCGACCAGAGTATTGAAAATTACTATGAACACCCCAATTCCAAAAACTACTAACCCGATGAGTGTAAATATTAGCCCTCCAACTACCATGAATATGGGCATTAGGCACATAAAGAATAATCCCCAAAGCAGCCCACGGATTTTCTTAATGTGCTTCTCTAATTCTCCGATTTTCTTGATTTCCTCAATGCTCATTTAATTCACTCTTTCAATCTATTTTTTCAATGCTTTCTTTCTTAATGAAATGCGTACGATGTGCCTTTCTGTCCTTATTTTTTGACCAAGATCCGTCCGTATCGCCTTGTTGTTTTTGATCTCATGTCCAAATTCATTATGGCAGTCGACACAAAGAAACTCTATTTTTGACGGGAGTACAGGTTTTTTAGGATCGCTTAGATGATGAAATTTGCCCTCTTTCATTTCGAGAGGCTTTCTATGTTTTGGATTCTCGCATCTACTTCCAGCTCGTTCATAAACCTTTATTTTGATTGAATTTGGGATAGGTATACGTTTCTCGGCTGCAAGAGCCTCTCTCAAAAATGACGAATTTTTACCGAATTTCATTTTCATCACGATGTTTCATTGGATTTAATGAAGACCCACATTCACCACAGAACTTAGTAGTTTCTCGGTTGAGATGTCCGCATTTCAGACAGCGAACTGATATCTGCATATTTTTCTCCGTATGATTTCTCTTATGAAGCACAGTCAGAACAAGTGTAATACCGATTAATGGCAATCCAATAAATGCGAAAGCAATAGGTTGTGGGCCGGTAGACCATATAGTAGATCTGTAGCTCATTTGACCTATTATCCCTCCCACAGTGAAAAAGACTCCCAAGATAGCGAATATAGCTTGAGCGGCTAGAACAGAAGCCCTCATATTTCAGTCCTTCATTTTTTGTGTTTGGTTTGTTCAACATATAGTTTATGAAATTCAAAACAGTATCAGAAATTCTGCTTTCTACTTTCTTTTTCTGAAGTCGCAAGGAGTCTTATGTTATAGAGTAGATTGCAACCGAGACCATACTACGTATATGACAGAGAGCATGTCTATATACGTGGTAACAGAAAAAAAGGGGGCTATTCTTCTTCCTTTGGCCATTCAGAAATACCGATAGTGACTTTCTCAGAAGCTAAGCTTGTAACTTTCTTTCCGCAACAAGGACAGAATACTTGAAAACTGCCATCTTCCTCAGGCTCACATAAAGATCGTGTTTCATCTTGTTCGCATAAAGTCCCTGTTAAGAACCTATTACCGCAATGTAGACATTCAATGATAAAATATTCTTCTTCCTCAAACTTTGAGTATTTGCCCATGTTCTTTACCTTGCGCTATTCAAATATATAAAAAAAGGGGTTTTTGCGGGAGATGTCCCCAAACGAACGCTAATACCTCACCTCGGCCACTATTATGCAACTTGACTATTGTCGTGGATTCAAGCTTATTTTCTTTTCCGAAAAAGAATAGGTTTACTCTAATATTTCTTAGCCCCTACACCTCTAGGTTTTTCTATGAAGGTTTAGTTGTCGTCGGTGAACCAAAAAATCTGCAAGACGACAAAACTGTTGTTTAAACCAGTCTAGAACCTATGTTCAAACAGGTGTAGTAAGGTAGTTCTTGAGCTTGCAGCCATCTGCTACTGCGGTTGTGGTGGTGAAATGACAGAATTTTGTGCACAACTACAACTACAGCTTCTAGAGTGAAAAAATGGAGGATGTTGACAATAAGTTACGGTTTTTTATTCGTTAGGCAGTTGAGAAGTAGTAGTCCTGTCCCTAGCCTTAGGGACTACTACTACTTCTATGTGTTTGTGTTATATGATTTGGTGGCATGTTTTGAAGTTTATGTTGGAGAGTTTGCTTTTGTTTTACGCGCGCAAACTATTAATGCATGTTGAGATGATATACGTGTCAATGTTTTATTTCAAGATGGGGTGTGTCACTATGGCAAAAGCAACGGGCAGTTTGCGGTCGAGTTATGAAAAGCTTGTTGCGAAATACAAGGATCTGATGATTCTCCGATCTGCTGAATCCATTGTTGATTGGGATATGGAAACAAAGATGCCTCCAAGAGGGATTGTCCTGCGAAGTCAACAACTTGCCATGCTAACCCAGATCGAACATAAAATAAGCACTGACCCTGAGATTGGTACGCTCCTGAAAAAAGTGGAGAGAAATTCCCGCTATGAAAATCTTAACCAGTTTCAAAAAAGAAACGTTCACCTAATTAGAAAGAACTATGACGAACAGACAAAATTGCCGGAGAAACTTGTAGTGGAAATTGAGAGACAAAGGGCAATTACCATCGACGTATGGAAAAAAGCGAAATCTGCCAAGAATTTCCCTATGTTCAAACCAGAACTTGAGAAACTATACGCCCTGAGGAAGCAAGCTGCCGAAATTCTCATGAAGGTGAAGAACACCAAGTCGTCCTACGATGCCCTTATTGATACTTTTGAGCCTAAGATGACTTCTTATATGATTGCCAAAACTTTCGACAAGTTGAGAACAAGTTTGATCTCAATATTGAAGAAATGTGAATCAGCATCAAGGCAGCCAGATCCAACCATTCTCAGACGCAAGATTCCAATAAATGTCCAACGCGAGATTTCCAATTCGCTTGCCGAGTTTATTGGATATGACGTGCAGTCTAAAAATGCTGGAGGCCGCATTGATGAAACGGAGCATCCATTTACTACAGGATATTTTGATGATGTAAGAATCACTACGCATTACTATGAAGATAGGTTTTCGTCTTCAGTGTTCTCAATACTTCATGAGGGTGGTCACGCCTTATACGGCCAGAATATGAACCACGACTGGATGTACCAACCTATAGGAGCAAGCTGTTCTTATGGCTTTTCCGAATCTCAATCTAGATTCGTAGAAAACATGATAGGCCGATCTAAAGAATTCTGGACATATTATCTGCCAAAGTTAAAAGCAATTGTCGGCAAAACCTTTTCTGATGTCAATTTGGACTCCTTCATCCACGCTATCAACCAAGTCACGCCTTCCAAAATACGAGTAGAAGCTGATGAGGTTACATACTGCTTGCATATAATCATCCGTTTTGAAATTGAACACGACTTGTTTGCTGATAAAATCTCAATAGCAGAGCTCCCTGAGATTTGGAACCAAAAATACACAGACTATCTCGGCCTAGAAATCAAAAATGACTCTGAAGGCGTCATGCAAGACACCCACTGGGCAAGCGGATACTTTGGATACTTCCCCTCCTACGCGCTAGGCAACATCTACAGTGGGCAAATCCTATTCACAATGCAGAGAGACATACCCAACTGGGGCGGTCTGCTCAAAAAGGGAGATTTCTACAGCATCAAACAATGGTTAACTGAAAACGTGTACAGTCAGGGAAAACTATACGATCCGATGGACCTTCTCAAGAAAATTACTGGTGAAGAGATCAATGTCAAGCATTACATAGATTACTTGGATACGAAGTTTTCAGAGCTCTACGGATTCTAGAATTTTCCTACACACGCACGCATTTAGGCAAGCTACTATCACTAGATAGTAGAGAAACCTTAAACGTCCTCAAACAAATTCATGGAAAAAAAGAAAAAATTGGAGTTCAAGACCTACAAAAAATAGAGGTTGGGAACATGAAAGTCAAGATCAACAAAACCATTCTGGAACTAGCGCTAGGCGACATAACAGATCTAGACACAGATGCAATAGTCAACGCTGCGAATGCTGATCTTCAACTTGGCGGCGGAGTAGCTGGAGCCATTAGGCGAAGAGGCGGTCCAAGAATCCAAGAAGAATGCAATAGGATAGGCGGAACCCACGTAGGCGGAGCAGTCATAACGTCAGGAGGAAACCTTAAGGCAAAAAAAGTGATCCACGCTGTTGGACCAAGACACGGCGAAGAACATGAAGATGAAAAGCTAAAAGACGCCACATTAAACTCTCTAATCCTCGCTGACAAAAGCGGTCTGAAGAGCATAGCTTTTCCAGCCATAAGCACTGGGATCTTTGGGTTTCCAAAAGATCAATGCGCTACGATAATGCTTTCAACGACAATAGCGTATCTGGAAGGCCCCACAAAATTGGAAAGAGTAGTCTATTGCCTCTACGATCAGGATACCTTTGGAATCTTCAAAAGCACTCTCCAATCTTTGCTATCTAACCGTTAGCTCCATAGAAGGTTAAAAAATGCTAGTGGACTCGCATGCTCATCTTCAATGGGCTAGCTTTGGCAAAGACCGAGAAGACGTAATAAAGCGAGCCAGAGAAGCAGGCGTAGAACAGATCGTTAACATCGGATTTGATATTGAAGGCAGTAGAAGAGCCGTTGAACTGGCTGAGAAGCATGAAGGTCTTTATGCCACTGTGGGAATCCATCCGCATAACGCCAGTCAATTGAACCGAGAAGCCTTGAATGAACTAAGAAGGCTGTCCCAAAGACGTAAGGTTGTAGCCATCGGCGAGATTGGATTAGACTATTATCGGGATCTTTCGCCAAGAGAAACTCAGAAGAAAACTTTCGAGGCTCAACTACTCCTAGCTGAAGAACTGAGGTTGCCAGTTGTAATTCATGACAGAGAGGCGCATGCTGAAATATGGGAGATGCTGTCAAAATTCAAAGGAAAAGTACATGGTATAATGCATTGTTTCTCAGGAAGCAGAGAGATGGCTGAACAATATATTGGAATGAATTTTTATGTGTCTCTTGCGGGACCTGTGACTTTTCCAAACTCTCATGGGCTGCATGAAATTGCCAAATGCATAGACTTGAAGAAGCTTCTTCTCGAAACCGACTGTCCTTGGCTTGCTCCCCAAGATGTGAGAGGAAGACGAAACGAACCAGCATACCTAACTTTCACAGCAAGAAAGATTGCCGAGCTTAAGAAAATCCCTCTGGGTGAAGTAGTTGAAGCGACCACAGAGAACGCCAAAAGGATCTTTCAAATACCATAACCTTGCAGTGGAAGAGAGAAAGGTGAGAAGTAACACGTGATTCCCATAGAGATCTTGGGCATAGAGTTCTACGAAAGAGACACGGAGACAGTTTCAAAAAAGTTGCTTGGCAAAAGACTGATCAAGCGGTTATCTGACACTTTCTTGGAAGGAATAATAGTCGAGACCGAAGCCTATTACGGCATTGATGATCCAGCCTCTCGTGCATATCACGGCGTCAAAAATTACAATAAACCTATGTGGGGCGAGCCTGGAAGAGTCTTCATCTACAATGTCCACAACAACTGGATGTTCAACGTAGTCGCACACAAGCCAAATCAGGTGGGTGCAGTCTTGATACGAGCTGTGCAGCCGACGAGAGGAGTCAACCTCATGGAGAAGAATAGAAAAGTGGAGAATCCATTGGACTTAACAAACGGTCCAGGAAAGCTTACAAAAGCTTTCGGGATTGACAAGAGCTTAATGGGCATCCTGGTTGCCTCGCTGAGAAACGAGGTTTTCATTGCGAATGGCAAAATGGAGCTCGAAATCGGAAGTTCTCACAGGATCGGCGTCAGGAAGGATCTATCGAGGAATCTAAGGTTCTTTATCAAAGGAAACAACTTTGTTTCAAAATAATTGCTCGTAGAAAGTTAGGCATACTTATTCGGCTGCGTAGAGACGATGGGGCTTTGTCAAACGCTCGCTTGAATATGTATGGCGTTGTCTCATTCACTGGCGAGTTCTCTTACCTTTCTTAGGTTTTCAATGTCGCTTCTGCGTTCGTCTATTGGAGTTTCTAGGATTAAAGGTAGTTGTCCCAATCTACTGTGTAGAATGTTTATGAAGCCCTTCTCGCCGATCTTTCCCAATCCTATGTGTTCATGTCTATCTATCCTAGAGCTGAGACCGCCCTTAGAATCGTTTAGATGGACAAGTTTCATTTCTTCAAGACCTATGATTTCATCGAATCTCTGCAGAGTGTGTTCAACAGCCCTACGTGAAACTAGGTCATAGCCAGCGGCGAAGGCGTGGCATGTGTCAAAGCATATGCCTAAACGCTTTCTATCCTCAATTCTTGATGCGATAGATTCGATGTCTTCAAAGGAAGAACCCATGCTGTTTCTGAGTCCTGCTGTATTCTCTAGAAGAAGCATAACATCATTCTCCACTGCAGAAAAAGAGTCATTGATTGCAGCCACAATTTTCTTGAATCCCTTCGCCTTTCCGTGTCCGAGATGGCTGCCTAGATGAGTGACAACGTAAGGAACCTTCAGTTCAGCAGCTCTACGCAGTTCATCTTGCAAAACCCTAACGGATTCCTGATAAACGTCCTCCTTTGGAGAAGCAAGATTCAAAAGATATGGCGTGTGAATGAAAATTGGCCAGATCTGACTTTTCTTCACCTTTGCCTTAAAACTGTCAGTCTCCATTCGATTTAACTCTCTAGATGCCCATCCACGTGGATTGCGAGAGAACATCTGTAGCGTGTTGCAGCCTTTCTCTACTGCTCTGTCAATTGATCTGTCAATTGCTCCAGCAATCGAAATATGAAGACCCAGTTTCATTCTTTTGCCTGCCTAAATACGCATGGGATATAGTGACGATCTTTTAAAAATGCATGCGTGATGAGCATTCTACACGGATAGATTTGCTGATGAAAATATGTCTCCCTGTGCATGCATTTGTGAGTGTTGTTTCGCTTTTTGGTGAAACTCTCATATACTTGATTTTTGTAAAAGTGAAACTGCTTCTTATCTATAGGCGTTTTGAAAATGTGGAGGTTTGAGTGGGTTTATCGTGAGCTGTTGCTTTAGTCTTCGTGGGGTTTCGTTGTGCGTCAGTAGGATGTTGCGCGCGCAGGAACTGTAAGTATGCTTTGTCATACGCTATTAGCGATTTTTGCTGAAGCGACTTTCCAGTCTTCAATGTTGAAACCAGCTTTATTATGCAGCTTTATGGATGCCTCGTTGTCTGGGTTGATTGTTGTATAGATTCTTTTTATTCCAAAACTATGAGCATGGTCCATGAGTCTTCTTAGCAGAGCTAATCCTATTCCGTTTCTTCTGAACTTTTTTTGAACCACTATGTATTCGATCCAGAGCAGTCTGTCAACTCCATGCATGAAAGGCACGGTTTGACTCGCTACGTAACCGACAATATTTCCATCTTGCTCAGCGACAAATGTGCTTCCTGTCTTCAAGTGGAAACCAAAGCGAGAATGGGTGACCACTCTTTCTTCCTTCTTTTCCTTCCTATACTGTTCGGGGTTTTGATGTTTCAGAAATGCCAAGTATTCGGAAAAGGCTTCTTCAAAAAGGTTCTTGTAAGCCTCGTAATCTTTCTCCTCAATTGGTCTTATCTTCAATCACTGCACAATTTAACCAAGCCGGTTTTGAAACTGATTAGCCTTTTCATTTCGTTTTTTTGTCTGCTCAGTGTGAGACTGGGGAAAAGCTTTAGTGAACCGACTCAATCATCTGGATTCGTGGTTGGAGTTGCTTGAAGGTAAGACTGTAAATTTGAGGATTGTAGAGAAGGAAGACTTACCGCTGGCAATAGAATGGATAAACGACCCTGATTATTTTGGTGAATATAATCCTCTTACACAACAATCCAGAGCAGAACTAGAAAAGCAGTATGGCAAGCTTATTTCTGACGAAAAATGGTTTTTCATTGAAAAAAAAGATGGAGGCAGAATTGGTTCTATAAGTTGTGGCCCAGAAGGGAAAGCAATGGAAATAGGCTATAATCTGATTCCAAGTGAGAGAGGCAAAGGCTTCGGTACAGAAGCTGTAAAGATCATGGTGGACTACTTGTTTCTTTCAAAGGAAATAGTGCGTATTCAAGCTCACATAGACCCAAGAAATGTAGCTTCTCAGAAGGTTTTGGAAAGGACAGGATTTAGGAAGGAAGGAACAATTCGCAAATCAATGTTCATCAGAGGAGAATGGAGAGATCTGTTTCTCTACAGTATTCTCCGAGAAGAATGGAGAGAACCAAAAATACTGACAAAAACCACTCAAAGATAATCAGTTTTTGGTTTTGCGGAAAAGTCATAGCTGAGCCGAGAGATTATTTGTTGGAAAACCTGTTGATTTTATGGCACAATGTGCGCGCATGGGAATTAAAGATTTTTGCACCAATGGTAACCAATAATAAATGCCACAGAATACAAGATACTCTGTGAGTTGATCTATGAAGAAAGTTGAGAAGAGTAATCTTTCTGCGCCGAGTTTTATCAATGTGAAGTGGGATGGTGGTTTGCGGTTCGTAGCAATAGACAGTTCGGGGCATTCAATTGTGATGGATGCCTCAAAGTCTTTTGGCGGTGAAGGTTCGGGTTTCAGTCCTATGCAGCTGCTTTTGGTCGCTTTGGGAGGTTGCACGGGTATGGATGTTGTGAATATTCTGCGAAAGCAGAGGCAAGAAGTCGATGATTTGGAGATAGTGGTGTCTGGAGAGCGAGCTGAGGAACCACCCAGAGTCTATAACAACATTCGCGTAGAATACAGGATCAAGGGAAAGGACATAAAAGAAAATGCGGTTAAACGTGCTATACAGCTTTCTGAAGATAAATACTGCTCTGTCGGAGCCATGCTGAGGGCTAAAGCCAAAGTGACAAGCAATTATGGCATACAATAGAAGTAGGTTGCGAGCGCAGTAGAGATGTAGAAAAGTTTTATCTAAACACAAGTTAGGAATCTATGCAAACAGTGGCCTAGAAAGATGAAGGAATGAGTTTGAGTAAAAAAGTACCTAGTAAGGAGAAAAAGTCTTCTAAACCAGAGGAGCTGGTTGTATTGTGGACAAGTGGAGACCGAGAAGTAGCGTTGAAAATGGCTTTCATGTATACCTTGAATTCGAAGCGTTTCAAGTGGTGTTGGAAAAACGTTACACTTGTTATATGGGGGCCTTCTTCTAAGCTTCTCTCTGCAGACACAGAGTTGCAGGAATATATTTCCAGAATGAAAGAGGCTGGTGTGAAATTGTTGGCATGCAAGAAATGTGCAGACCTGTACGGAGTTTCTGACGACTTGAGACGACTTGGCATAGAGGTCAAGTACATGGGTAAACCGCTGACCGACTACCTGAGAGACGATAACTACAGAGTAATCACTATCTAAATCTTGCCTCGGACATAACTGTGATATGCAACTCGATAGTCAAATCTGAAAGGCTGGAATTCAGTAGATAGTACTGTAGCGGCAGTATCGTAATTTTGAGTTTGGTTGGTTGGATAAAACTTTTATCCATGGTGAAGTTTTATCCTTTGATGCCTTAACATTATTGATGGAGATTTTTCAATGGAGACCAAAGCATTTGAGAATGTTAGAAATCAGATAGGTTTCTGTGGAATTTGGTGTGGCAGTTGCGTTGTAGGTAATGGAAACTTGAAGGATTTGGCGAAAAGGTGTGAACACATTATCGGAGGTTATGGTGTGGATGAATGGGGCGCTGAAGACCAAGGTTTCAATGGTCAGGGATTCATGAAGGCACTTCAATCAATTCAGGAAATACCTATTTGTCGAGGATGCCTGAAAGGTGGTGGCAAAACCGACTGCGAAATCAGAGCCTGTGCTTCGAACAGGAAACTGTCCGACTGCATGGAATGTAACGAGACAAAGACCTGTGGGAAACAAGAAGCGCTGCAAAAGGTGCGAACAGGTGCCCTTCGTGTGAGTATGATGACCAAGACTGAACACGAGAAGACTCACAACCAAGAACTCGTGAAAAAGTGGACGGTTGAAATCAAAAGCCGATGTCCACACTGTGGCGCATAGAGCCTCCTTTCACATGATTATTTGTCTCTTTGATTGTTCTTATCAAAGTAGAGTTATTCTGAAAGGGGTGTAATACTTCCCATCCGCTCAATATCCCTTTTGCAAGTGTCAACAATTCCAGTTTGGTTTGGAACAAACTTTGCCCCCACACGCATTACTTTTTCCAAACCAGAAGCGCTAATAAAATGCAGCCAACATATATATGACATAACAATCGAAGTATTCAAAAAAAGGAAACACCAACTGTGAAACAACAAAGAAGTCAATTCTCAGAGAAAGCAGCAAGCTACTTTAAACAAGATTACAACTGTGCCCAAAGCGTCCTGCTGACAATGCAAGAATACTATGGCATTCGGAGGAACAGGTTAATCCCAAAAATTGCCACAGCTTTTGGAGGGGGAATCGGGAGACGTGGCTCACTGTGTGGAGCATTAACAGGCGCTATAATGGCCGTTGGGTTGAAACATGGAACCAACAAGACAGTCTTGATAGAAAAAGAAAAGGCATATGAGATAGCTCGAAAATTCTACGAGGAATTTGTAAAAGAATGTGGCAGCCCCTTCTGTAGAGAACTCATTGGATATGATTTAACTAATCCCGAAGAACTCGAGAGAATGCGAAAGTCAAACGTGCGTGATGAGAAATGTTCCCGTTTCGTGAAAAAGGCTGTCGAGATACTGATTAATTTAGAAATGTAGTGGAGCCCAGCACTTCTGCAGTATCTTCTGAATCCCTCGAAATCACAACCAACAACAAATCTCATCAAATCAACCCGACACATTGTGGATGTTTGGTTCAGCTATAACTTTTCCGCAATGTCGTTGAAGTTGGTTGGGGTAAAGTTTTATCCAACCAACCAACTTTTTCAAGAATCAGATTAGTTCGGCACTTCCTGTTAGACTTAGAGTGCTTTGCGAATTTCTTCAAGGTTATTTGTGGCGACAGGGTCTGTTGACAAGTACTCTTTCAGTTTTTCGCAAGGATAATCGTCGCAATGGGCACAGGTCTTGACCCTCTTTTTTTCGGCGCACGGTTTTATCTCGCAGAGTTTTCGGCAAAAGCCTGAAATCACATCTGACTTACATCCGTGACAGTCAACGTCTTCTGGTCTGAACTTAATCTCGCCTTGGTCAGACCAGTGTTTGGCTATCTGTTTTTTCCACTCAACGTCTTTCGTTTGAGTTGCTTTGAAAGCTTTGCAATCGTTACAGTTTAGTCCACAATAAGCAATCATTTCAGAAATCATTCTATTGCCTTCTTGTTTGACGGCATCACGTGTTGAATGAGAGTAGCTAGCGAGATAAACATTCTGCAGTCATATTACGGTGACCCAACCTTTGATTTGGCTGCTCATCGGGGTGGGTTTGGTTTGGATAAAACTTACGCCCACACACTACGTTTCTGATGCGCGCGCCAAACACACACACACTGACGAGCCATCGGGCAGTAGTGTCTTTCAGAGGGCAGTATGAAACCAGACTGATTGATATCTGCGTTCAAGACAATTTGAAAGAAAGTTGGTAGCATGCAAGTGATTCAAGATTAACTGATTATACGATGTTTACACTGCGTGTCCATAAATCTTATGGGTGTAGAAAGTCATCAAGTTTCGGTGAGACCAGAAAATGTCTAGAACTAATGCTGGAATGTTAATTGTTGGAATCTTACTGTTATTAAGCGGCGTTGCTGTTGTCTATCTGATGCTAGTCTCTATAGAATTTGCTTCAGGTGTAGGGTTAGCTACCACTTGGTGGCTACCTCCACTCCTCATTATTCTTGGCATCCTAATGATAATTGGAAGCCTCGCAAGCCCATCTACTTCAAAGAAAAGCCAAAGAGGAGCATCTACCACCCCCTCCACAATAACATTCTCGATTAAGGTTGCTGTGTGTGGGGGTAAAGTTTTATCCAACCAACAACCAACCAAAACGATGGCGATGTCTATTCAGAAAAGAGTACCACTCAGAGAGCATATACAGGATTCAGGTAACAGTAGGAAACAAGAGCAGAATAGGATATAGGGGTTATAGGAATCGAGTATACGCCCCCATGTTGCGGAAAAGTTAAAGCTGACCTTAGATAACGCACCAATTAGTGTGCAGAATATCCAGCTCCTAAGTTTTGCTGGTATGAAGACCGCTTCGAGCAGATGCTAAGAGGAATCATTTGGAGTCGCATCGCAAGATATATTAACCGATGCCGACGAAGGCAAGGTTGAGAATGGGAAATGAAAATCGGCTCGATCGTTATCGATTGTAGTGAGTTCGACAAGATGTTGGTATTCTGGCAGGATGCTCTCCACTATGTCCCCAGAGAGCCTGCGAAGGACGGCTGGGTCGTTCTTCGTGATCCTGAGGGAAGAAATCCGAACGTGTCTTTAAACCGAGTTCCTAAGAAGCGCTTAGGTAGGAATAGGTTGCACCTCGACCTCTATACCGACAACAGAGAGGGTGAGGTGAAGAGATTGCTCAAAATCGGAGCGACCCGCCATCCCCAGACGTATGAGCCTGATGATGACTTCCTTGTGCTAGAGGACCCCGATGGCAACCTCTTCTGCGTGGTCCAAAAGGACACAGGCGAGAGCGGGGTCTCAAGGACCTAGCAAGTGAACAAGGACCCCGCATATGTAGACTCAGATCCCACTTCTAAGCTAGGATTCTAGCCTACTCATGTGTGATCAAATCCCACCCTCCGCACTTCCATGTTAACACCTTGATAAGTGTTGGTTGAGGTAAAGTTTTATCCTACACACGGATTTCTGGGAATCTCTAGAGCTGAGGCATTGACGCATAGGAAGGAAGTGAAGTGAGCATGCGCGCGCTATAGGTTTAAACTCACTGTTCGCAAGAATTCTGGCGGTTTTCGAACCTTGGTCACCTGTTCAAACGCATAAGTTAACTTGATAAGCGTCGGCTCCTGCCATGTTTTTGCAAAAAATGAAATTCCAACTGGTAAACCAGATATGTATCCCGCTGGTACGGTTATATGTGGATATCCAGCCACTGCGGCAGGCGATGTACTCTCCATATCCCAATTGACGGCGTCGCCATTAACCAAGTCAATAACCCATGACGGACCGCCCGATGGCGCAACAATTGCATCGAGTTTAAATGTTCGCATGATCGTGTCAATACCTTCTTTGCGTGTCAGACGATGATTCTTTGCAAGTGCACCGCGATACTTCTTGTCGCGCAGTGAGCCTTTTTTTTGCGCGATTTCCATATGCTCCTGTCCAAAATACGGCATCACACGGTTTTTATTTTCCTCATTGAACTTGATGATTTCGGCCATCGTTCTCACGCGCGCCTTCGTACCCGCGAGATATCTATTCAAATCCGCCTTGAACTCGTAATACAAAACCTCCATTTCGGTCTTGGCAAATTTCTTAAAGTTCGGTACATCGGCTGGGTCAACAATTACTGCTCCCATTTGCTTCATCACATCAAGACCCGACTCAAAAATCTTGATGATGCGTTTATCAGTTCCCATCATTTTTCTTGCAACGCCAATCCGCGCGCCCTTGAGGTCATTCTCATCAAAGAACTGAGTATAATCTCTAAACGCTCGCTTCTTACTGAGTCTTGTAGCTAAATCCCGTTCGTCGACCCCCGTCAAAGCCCCAAGCAGAATCGCCGCATCCGCAACGGTGCGTGCCATAGGGCCAGCTGTATCTTGACTGTGGGCGATGGGAATGATTCCGCTTCGACTCCACAAACCAAGTGTGGGTTTGATTCCAACAATGCCATTTGTTTGACTTGGGCAGATTAGCGAGCCATCCGTCTCCGTGCCAATCGCAGCCGCGCACAGATTTGCCGCCACCGCCGCGCCCGAACCTGATGACGAGCCGCAGGCGGAACGGTCAAGCACGTAGGGATTGCGCGTCAGTCCGCCGCGAGAGGACCAACCACTGACAGAATGTTTGCCGCGAAAATTCGCCCATTCGCTCAAGTTGGTCTTGCCCAGAATCACCGCGCCTGCTGAGCGCAATTTTTGAACGATGAATGCGTCGCGTGGCGCGATGTGACCTTCGAGCGCTAGCGAACCAGATGTGGTCTGCATGCGGTCATGCGTATCAATGTTGTCTTTGATGAGGATTGGAATGCCATGGAGTGGTCCACGTGTTTTGCCTCCACGCCGCTCATCGTCGAGGGATGAAGCGATAGCCAAAGCGTCAGGATTCGTCTCGATGACAGAGTTCACTTTCGGGCCGTTCCTGTCTATCAAGTCAATTCGCTCCAGATACAACTCTGCGAGGTGATGCGCCGTCAGGTCCCCTGTGGTCATCATTGATTGCAATTCAGAAATCGTCCATTCTTGCAATTTCATCGTCCGCTACCTGTGATGCAGTTTTCCAACTTAGAGCTAATAAACTTTGGCGCGCTTGATCCAATCACTGCATAAATCATAAGAACTTAGTCAAATAACTGATGCCAGAGCTAATATTTCGATAGAAAGGATGAGTACACATGAGTTCAATCTATGAAGATATGACAACTAAAGAACTGCAGGTCGCCAACTATCTACAAAAGTTAGATTTATGGTGGGTATACCAGTCTCCCATCTTTCTGAAGGATGAAAAGAAAAGACCAAGAGTATGGACTCCAGACTTCTACATACCAAAACTAGGAATGTATATAGAGGTTTGTGGCTCAGAGAGCTTCAAATATGGCTACAGAGAGAAAATCTACAAGGAAAACGAATACAATGTTATTTTTGTTCATTTGTACAAAGAACCAGAGAAATGGAAAACCTTTCTAGTGAAGCGAATAGAAGAAATTGAGGAGTCTAGACATTCTGAAGTCATGAAGATGATAGGTCTATTCAAAAAATGACTTGCTTCTAAATTCATTTTGTCCAGTTCTTATCCATCCAAAGACTCAAGTAAGTGTAGAAATCGTTGTAGATTGCTGGTATTCTATTCTTATGCTCTGAAGAGAACAAGTCTGAAGAGCCATGCCACAATCAGCAGAAAAAACATTATCCCGTTAACGTGTCTGATCCTCCATCTAACTCTTCTTGATTTATCGTCTTTATCAATCGCAGTGTGTAGTTTCATTCCAAGCTGTCCTTCTATCTCCCTAAGCCTTTTCCAGATTGATCGATTGTACCCAGCGTATCTGTTCGTATAGAGCCACCAAACAAGAAAAATCGATACAGATGCCATTGCCAATGGAGTTAAACTGATGGATGATAATTTCAGTAGTGGTTCTGAATATGATACTGCAACAAGTCCAAAGCAAACTGGAAGAAAAATCGATGTTGCTGTCCATGAAGCCTTAATGATTGATTGAGAATATTTGTTACCTTCCTTATATTCCTCAAGAGGTTCCTTGTTTTCCGTTGGTGGGCTTTGGGAATTGGTTTCTTCTTCATACGGTTTCAAAATAACACTCGCAGCTCCTAGAATACTCGACAGAATGATTATTGCTGAGACAGAGTTGATAAATGTATCATAAGCTCCTTTTAGATTCACATCTAAAATAGGAAGAATTGTTCCCTTACTATTCAAAACAAGAACTGCAACAGCAAACAAAATAATGTAAATGATGAGTCTATCAAAATACCAAGAAACTTCTTTTCTTCCCATTTTTCAATCAACTACTTAATCAATGTGGGTAATTGTGACAATCAAAATTGTAATTGAAATTTCACAATTTAAGATTTGTCCTGTTTTTAAAAGCAAGAAAGTAATGAAATCTATGAACCATTACAAATCTCTAAGTGTGAGAAATGCGGTAAGGTTATAGCAGAGCCTTGCGAATTGATTAAAATCGTAAACAGGCAGTGAGGTGATTGTTTGTCAGAAGAAAAGAAAGAGAAAGAAAGACCACGATATCTGATCACTGAAGCTAAACATTCTCCTCCTCCAGAACCAGTAAATAATTTGCTATTTCAGAGTACTATGAAAAAAGGATTGACTAGTCCTCCACCTGAGCCTGAAGGAATCCCACCATTTTCTCGTACAAGAGTAATTCAATCGAAAGAGACAAAAGAGAACAAGAAGACAGAGGGATAAAAGTGAGTAGAGGCTACAATTGGAGAAATACTCTAACAGATTTTGCCTCTGTTTCTGGAGTACTTGCAGGGTTTTGTGTTGCTTTTATTGGATTAATATTAGGATGGTCTATTGCAGACATTAAGATATCTGAATAGGTAACTTTTGGGAATATGGCAGTTCTGTTTTTTGGTATTGCAACTGGTCTGTTCATTTCAGCTTCAGAGTTCTTCCTACACTCGAAGAATTTTGATGTATTTGATCTCTCAAAGGAATATAGAAATTGGCTCGAAAGTGGACTTAAAGGCACGAATTGGGAAGAAGTTTGGAAAGAAAGCACCAAAATGATGAGAGCCTATGATTCCAATGGAAGATGGTGTTATAACCTTGCCATTTTCATAATGTTCATTGGATTATTCTTCGCAATTGCACCTTACAATATTGTTATAGCCTTTATGGTCTCTATCTTTGGCATAGTCTTGGAGTTGTGGCAATTCGTAAAATAGGCTACATGTGAAAAATATGGAAAGATATTAGCTGAACCAAAGGAACTGATTAGAATTCAGAGAAAAAGAATCTGACGAGATAGGGTTGCAGAGTCATATGCTTTTCTCTTCTTATTTGGCATATTTCTTAGCACATTCCTCACATACCGTAGACATGTATCTTCTTCCTCTCTCATCAATGACAGGAAAGGGTGTAAATTCTTTTCCACAAGCTCTACATTTTTCTTTTATAGTTTCATTTGGCATAACTATTGCTTCTTTTCGCTTTTCATGGTTTTAGCAATAGACATTACGTTAT
>Ga0315280_10005209_pt1 | contig 18681 bp, 13 predicted proteins | sample YL17G06_40_MG_FD_203697 | JGI IMG/M metagenome (GOLD analysis project Ga0315280, IMG submission 203697) | Sediment microbial communities from Yellowstone Lake, YNP, Wyoming, USA - YL17G06_40 | ecosystem: Environmental > Aquatic > Freshwater > Lake > Sediment | place: USA: Wyoming | collected... | reverse complement strand
AGAGTTGTTGATTACGGCGGACGGCGGGGGGAGCAACAGTCACCGTTCGCGGCTTTGGAAAGTGTCGTTGCAGGACTTGGCCGACGAGTTGGGGATTCGCTTGTGCGTCTGTCACTTCCCACCCGGCGCCAGCGTGGGGACGATCTTGTCGACGGTCACGTTGTTGCAGACGATGTCGACCTTGGAGAACACGATGCCGCTGTCGAAGTCCATGAGGGCATCGTGCCGCGAAAGATACTCGGACCGGGTGTCGTCGAGAAGGTAATTGACGTCCCAGGCGCCATTCGACCGGGTGAAGAACCCGCTGAGCACCCGCACGCCCCGTTCATACAGGGGCTTCAAGGCGGTGGGCAGCACCATGCCCCAATGGATGACCGTCGGCGGCGTGTACGTCTGCTCGCCGGCGAAGCGAATGATCTGCTCCGCAACTTGGTCGAAGTCAGCCACCAGCTTGGCAGGCGCCGCGTTCTGGTACGGCCGGTCGGGCAGGTTGGCGTGGGCGTGAAACGCCAATCGGAGCCAATCGGCGTTGTCCCGCCACTCGCCCTGGTAGCGGTCAGAGAACTGCGGCAGCTCGAAGCCATCATCGGTCGTGTAGTAGATATTCAGTACGAAGCGGGTCCCGTACTTGGAATGGAGGTCGCGGAGGCCCTTGAGGTAGAAGCAATCGAAAAGCGAGCCGTACTTTTTCTGGGCGATGTCACGCAGGAAGAAGCTATTGTCATCGATAGAGAAGCGGTACCGGGGTCGGGAATGCCGGTCCCAAACGACTCGCACCCGGTGCTCCTGCCGGCCCTGGCTGCCCTGCGCGACAGCGGCGATGTCCGTCTCCTTCTCACGAAGCACGACGTCAGTGTGGAAGCTCGTGCCGGCGCGCTCGGCCGCTGTGCCATTGACCGTCACTGAGTCCGACGCCGGCGCCTGGCCACAGACGCGAATCTTCAGTCCACCCTCCGTCTGCTCGCCATGCCTGTGATTCAGCACGGCTCCATGGAACGGCTCTTCGATTCTCAGGGCCGAGCCCGGTTGTCCGAGCACCTTGGACCCCTGCCAAACGGCTCCCGCCATGCCCACCGCCGCTTGCAGAACCCTTCGCCGTGTCGGCCGTGCCTTCTTCATAATCAGCCTCCCGCTCACTTTCTGGGGTCATGCCCCGTGCACCCTTGAATCCCCGCCGACGAGTTGGTAGGGTATACCGTGCACACGCGCCACAGCATAACACGGGGGAGACGGCGTGTATAGCGCGCGCCGCCCGCTGACGGCGAACGCTGCGGACGACCGGCCGAGTGGCGGAATGGGCAGACGCTGGGGACTTAAAATCCCCTGCCCGCAAGGGCGTATGGGTTCAAATCCCATCTCGGCCATTGGTTTCCCTCGCCTCAGCATGGGGTGATAACAGGCAAAAGAGCTGGGGCCGGAATGTGTGCTTACCGGTAGGGGAATCCCCTCGATTCCTCGCGGCCGATTGCCGATAAGAACGACACAGACGGCCCGGGGTCGCGATGCCGGTGGGTCGAACGGCCCGTCGAAACCGTTTGAAAAACCCTCGCTCCTGTGGTAACGTACTCGTTTGGCCGGATGGCCCGAGCGCAACGCGTCAGAGCCGCTCAGATTCCCAAACGCGATCCTATCGCGCGGAAGGACCTGTCTGCTGGCTCTGGCATGACTGGGGTGCCTTCGGATTCCTCTCGATTCCGGGACCGGATGTGGATGCACAGCAGCCACCGCCGGACCGGGAATTCGGGTCTGATCGAATCATTGTGATGGAGAATGCTATGCCAAGTGTCAACCTTCGGGTGGTTGAGGTCGAGAAGCCCAACCTGTACCGTGAGACCTTTCCCTACACAGAGTTTCCCAAGGCCGTTTTTGACCATCAGACGGTCCCGTACGACGTCCCGCAGGATATCTGGATCACGGATACGACATTCCGCGACGGCCAGCAGGCTCGACCGCCGTACACGCCGGAACAGATTCTGCGCATCTACGACCTTCTGCACCAGATCGACGGCGGCACCGGGCTGATCCGCCAGTGCGAGTTTTTCGTGTACTCCGATAAGGACCGCAAGGCGATCGAGCTGTGCCAGCAGCGCGCGTACAAGTATCCCGAGATCACCGGCTGGATTCGGGCGGTGCCCGCGGATTTCAAGCTCGTCGCCACGATCGGGCTGCGGGAAACCGGAATTCTGACCTCGGCCAGCGATTATCACGTCTTTCTGAAGCTGGGCAAGACCCGGACCCAGGCGCTCGGGAGCTATCTCGACATCATCAAGGCCGCCTTGGACACCGGTGTGCTGCCGCGTTGCCATCTGGAGGACATCACGCGGGCGGACTACGAGGGCTTCATCCTGCCGTTTGCCGCCGAGTTGCTGAAGATCTCGGAACCGTACGGCCAGTCGGCCAAAATTCGTCTGTGCGATACGCTGGGTTTCGGATTGCCCTGGCCGGAGGCGGCCTTGCCGCGCGGCGTGCCCAAGCTCATCCACGGCCTGCGAGAGATCGGGCTACAACCGGCCCAGTTGGAATGGCACGGCCACAATGATTTTCACAAGGTGCTCATCAACGCGACGACCGCCTGGCTGTACGGGTGCAGTGCCGTCAATACCGCCATCTTCGGCAGCGGCGAGCGGACGGGCAATACGCCCCTGGAAGCGATGGTGATCGAGCACGCCCAACTGAAGGGCATGGTCCCCGGCGTCAACTACGCCGCCATCACGGAACTGGCGGACTATGCCCGCAAGGACTTGGGGTTCGAGATCCCGCGGAACTACCCGCTGGTCGGCAATGATTTCAACGTGACCCGGGCCGGCATTCACGCCGACGGTCTGCTCAAGAACGAGGAGATCTACAACTGCTTCGACACCCAGCGGCTGCTCAATCGGCCCATCGGGGTGGCGATTGCGGACAAGACCGGCGCGGCCGGGATCAAGCACTGGGTCGAAACGCATTACAATATCCAGATCCCCAAGCATGATCCCCGTATCACCTGGATCAAAGATCGAATCGATGCAGAGTACGCGGCCGACCGCATCTCGGTGATCTCGGACGAGGAGATGCACCAGTGGGTCCGCCAGGCGTTCGATAATCGCGTGCCACCGCAGAGAAAGGTGTGAGAAGTCTGATTGTTGATGTTTGATGGTTGATTGAAGAAGGCCAGACCGGTCCCAATCAACAATCAAAGATCATCAATCATCAATTCTGAGCAGGGCAAGATGGTTCACGACGAGATCAAAGCGGTCCTCTTCGACCTCGGCGATACCATTCTGGAATTCGGCAAAGTCAATACGACCAAGGCCTTTCTGGAAGGCGCCCGGGTGACGCACGCGTTTCTCAAGGCGCAGGGGCAGCCGGTCGCCTGCTTCTCTTGGTATTTCTTCCGCAACCTGGTGCGGCTGCGCACCAAGCACCTGATCGCCAATCTCCTGCGCCAGGATTTCGACTCTCTCGAAGTACTCAAAGCGGTGGGCGCGCGGCTGGGCGTGCGGCTGTCGCACGAACAATGGGAGCAGTTTGCCTGGCTGTGGTATGAGCCTTTGGCCCGCTGCGCGAGAATCGAGGAGGATCTGCCCCAGACCCTGGACACTCTGAAGCGCATGGGTCTCAAGCTGGGCATCGTCTCGAACACCTTCCTGAACCGCGCCTCCCTGGAGCGGCACCTGCGTCTGCTTGGTTTGCAGGATTTCTTTCCGGTGCAGCTTTACTCCTATGAATTCCACGTTCGTAAGCCCAGCACGGAGTTCTTCCGCATTGCCGTCGACAAGATCGGCGCGCCGGCCGGAAGCATCCTGTTCGTCGGGGACCGGATCGATAATGATATCCAACCGGCCTTGGAAACGGGCATGAGGGCCGCTCTGAAAGAGGCGTATACGAACCAGGGCAAGAAGGTCCCGCCGGAGGCTCTGCGTATCCGCCGTCTGGCCGAGTTGCCGGCCCTGGTCGAGCGAATCAACGCCACGAAGGCGCAGACCACCTCGACACAGACATAACCTGCCTCCCCCGGCGGAGAAACCCGATTGACAGGGAACGCCCCGCTTCTTACTATCGCACCTGCGACTTGTCTCGTCGCGCGGCTGACATCCGGCCCGGGGGCATGGTGCAGCGCGCGACAGCCAACGCGTTAAGGAGAACAGGGATGGCATTAAGCAAAACGCTGGAAGTGACTGACGACAGCTTCGAAAACGAAGTGCTCGGATCGGATATTCCCGTGCTGGTGGATTTCTGGGCCCCATGGTGTGGTCCCTGCCGGATGGCAGCCCCGGTCCTCGAGAAGATTGCGGACGAATACGAGGGACGCCTGAAGATCCGCAAGATGAACGTGGATGAGAATCGCGAGGTCGCCAGCGGCTACCGCATCATGAGTATCCCCACGATGCTCCTGTTCAAGAACGGCGAGCTGGTGGACCAGATCACAGGTGTGACGCCGAACTTCGAGAGCGATTTGAAACGAAAGGTGGAGCCCCATCTGAGTGATCAATCATAGGTCCTATCTGTCCTAGAGGTCTTATGGGTCCTAGGGAACCGATGGGACGAATAGGACCCCCAGGACCTCTCGCGGTGCAACCGCTGCCGGAAAGCCAATATGCCTGATACTGTGTATGACGTGGTCATTGTCGGGGCCGGCCCCGCGGGTCTGGGAGCGGCTCTCTACACGGCGCGCGCCCGGTTCCGGACGCTCCTGCTGGAAAGGATGATTCCGGGCGGCCAGATCTACAACACCGACCGCATTGAGAATTACCCGGGTATTGCCCGCATCGACGGGCCGAGCCTGATCGATCAGATGCAGAAGCAAACCGAGACCTTCGGGGCCGAACTGAAGACGACCTGCGAGGTGGACCGTTTGGAGAAGCTCGCCGACGGGCGGCTGGCGGTCCACTGCGGTGCCGAGCGGTTCGTCGCCCGCGCGGTGGTCCTGGCGATGGGCAGCCATTACCGCAAGCTCGGCGTGCCCGGCGAAGACGAGTTCCGTAACGCCGGCGCGGGCGTCAGCTACTGCGGCACCTGCGATGCCCCCTTCTTCCGGGACAAGGAAGTCGTCTCCATCGGCGGCGGCAACACCGCCGTCGAAGAGACTCTGCACCTGCTCAAGTACGTCAAGAAGGCGACGCTCATCCACCGGCGCGACCAATTCCGTGCCGACAAGGTCCTCGTGGAAGAGCTCTTGGCCAAGGCCAACGAGCCGGGTTCGAATCTCGTCATCAAATATGACACCATCGCCACGGCCATTCAGGGCCACGGCCGGGTCCAGTCCGTCCGACTGAAGCACGTCAAGACGAACGAGCAAGAGGACTATCACTGCGACGGTGCCTTCATTTTCGTCGGGATGAAGCCGAACACCGAGTTTCTCAAGGGCACACTCGAATTGACGGACCAGGGTTTCATCGTGTGCGATTGTGCCTATTTGCGGACGCCGATTCCCGGCGTCTTTGCGGCGGGGGATTGCCGGATCGGAGCGGCCATGCAACTGGCGACGGCGGTCGGCGACGGCGTCAATGCCGCCATGATGATCAAGCAGTACTTCCGCGACCCCAAGTGGTGGAATAAGCCGGTCAGCGATGCCTGCCAGCCCTTCGGTTGGTAAATCCTCTGGATCTGCTATTTACGATTTTCGATTTACGGTTGGAGAGTCATCAGTCCCTGGAGAGGTGCCGTGCGTATGTCCAAGGGTGTGGAACACAATCAAATCACGAGACGGCGGTTCTTCGGTTACTCTCTGGCGGCGGTCGGTGGCGTCGTCGCACTGACACCGTGTTGGAGTGCCGCCAACGATGACAAGAAAGAGGACCCCAAATCGCAAGGGCCGCGGGCAGGAACGCAGCGGGCCCGCTGGGCGTTTTTGTCGGACACGCACATCGCCACCGATATCGAGAACAACTACCGCGGCTTCCACCCTTATCGGAACCTGCAGAAGGCGTTCGCTCAGATCGCCGCCGATCTGCCGGAAGGCGTCGTCGTCACCGGCGACATCGCCCGACTGACGGGCCAGATGGGAGACTACGAGAATTTCAAGAAACTGTTGATTCCCTCGGTCGGCCAGCGGCCGATCTACCTGGCTCCCGGCAATCACGACGACCGCCGCAATTTGCTGGACGTGTTTGCCGGCCAGGCGGCCGAGAAGCCAGCCGTCAAGGACAAGCACATCGTCACGGTGGACGCCGGCCCGGTGCGATTCATCCTCCTCGATTCGCTGGTCAAGACCAACGAGACGGCGGGATTGTTGGGCAAAGCCCAGCGCACCTGGCTGCACCGGTACCTCCTAGCCTGTGACGACAAGCCGGTGCTTCTATTCTTTCATCATTCCCTGCGCGACGAGGACGGTGACCTGCTGGACGTCCCCCGGCTGTTCAGTCTCGTCAAACCCATCACGAAGGTCAAGGCCTTCGTGTACGGGCACTCCCACGAATACGGATTCTCGGACTTCGAGGGCATTCACCTGATCAACCTGCCCGCCGTCGGATTCAGCTTTGGCGACGATCAGCCGATTGGCTGGGTCGAGGCGAGACTGGCCGGCGACGGCGGCACGTTCCAACTGCACACCGTGGGTGGCAATACCAGGATCGACGGAGGCACGGAGCGACTATCCTGGCGGTCCTGAGCGCCGTGGGACCGGTAACAATGCCGCGGGAAACGCCACGCCAGCGTGGCCGGCTCAGATACCACAAAAAAAGATTATCACATCTGCTGACATCCGCGCACGACCCCAAAACACTATTTATGTTTTAGAGGAGGATTTGGGTCCGATGAGGGACGGTCCTCCCCCGGAAGGGGTGAACAGGGGTGGAAAGAGGGTGCGATATGTCCGGTATTCCCCAACCGTCGCTGAGCCGGCGGAGACTTTTAAGAGGCGGCCTGGCCCTGGCCTGCGCCTGGGCGCTGCCGTCGCAGTGGCTCCGAGCCGAGGAACTGCCCGGAGTTGAGCCACTTCCCGTGCCGCCCTGCGCGGCGGATTGCACGCGCTGGGCGCTGCTCTCCGATACGCACGTCGCCGCCGACCCCGAGAATCACTATCGGGGCTTCTGTCCTTATCGGAACCTGCAGGAGGTGACGGCCCAGATCGCGGATCGATTGCCAGACGGCGTCATCATCACGGGCGACCTGGCGCGCCTTCGCGGCCAGACCGGGGCCTATGAGAGTCTCAAGGGCCTGCTGGCGCCCATCGCCGAACAGCGTCCGATTCACCTGGCCTTAGGCAACCACGACGATCGCGAAGACTTCTTCCAGGCGTTTGGAGACCCCGCGGATGATAGCCGGGCCGTGGAGGACAAACACGTCGTCGCCACGGAGGCCGGGCCGGTCCGCATGATCGTTCTCGACTCCCTGCGGGTCGTCAATGCGGCGGCGGGGAAACTCGGCACCTTGCAGCGCACCTGGCTGGAGACCGTCCTGCAAACGTGCGACCAGAAACCTACGATCCTGTTTCTTCACCACACGCCCGACGGCGAACTGCTGGATAATCGCCTACTGTTCGAGATCATCAAGCCGATGGCCAAGATCAAGGCCGTGGTCTACGGCCATTCCCACAAGTACGGCTACTCCGAGGTCGCAGGCATCCATCTGATCAACCTGCCGGCGACCGGGTTCAACCTCGCCGGCGGCCAGCCGGTCGGATGGGTGGAGGCGAAACTGACCCAGGCAGGCGGCGAATTCACGCTCCACGCCATCGGCGGCAACCTCCAGATTAGCGGCCACACGCAAAACCTCGTTTGGCGCTCCTGATACCATAACAGCTTACCACAGGCTCATTCGGGCGCCCCACGACCTCCTCAGGTCCGAGGATCCGTGGCAGCGCAGGTTTCGAAACGTGGATGCCGAGGTCCGAACGAGATTCCCGCAAGTCGCACGCCTCTAGGCAAACCCCCGAAAAATTTTTTTCGCAAATCCTCATTGTCACCCAAGGCAAACATTGCAAAACGACCTTCGACTTGGTAGAAAACCAGCGTGAGGGCGAAACGGAGCCTCAAACGCGCTTCGCCGCGTTCGGCCACCCAAGAATCGCACAGGAGATTGAGCCCTCGTATGGGGGTAGAGCGGTTAAGGTCGCTTGGGGTCAGGACGATTCTACCGAGGACCTCGCGTCATCCGGCGCACCGGCTCTACTTTGACGGTAAGCCAGGAAGCAGCAAACGTGGAAAGGCAGCATGCGATGTCCGATGGATTAGAGCGCCAGGTAAGCAGGCGACAATTTCTCTCGTTTGGTCTAGCCGTTGCAGGCGGCGTCGTGGCCATGAGGCCCCACGCCGGCCGGGCGGAGAACGTCAGAGACCGCAAGGACATGGCCCGCTGGGCCTTCTTGTCGGACACGCACATCGCCGCCGACCCGGGGAACCACTTCCGGGGCTTCTACCCGCACCGCAACTTCCGGGCGGTCATCAGCCAGATCAGCTCCAACCTGCCGGACGGCGTGGTCGTCACGGGGGACATATCCCGCTCGAAAGGCGGCGTCGATGCCTACGGCAACGTCAGGTCGATGCTGGCGTCCATCGCCGCGAAGCGGCCGATCTACCTGGGCGTCGGCAACCACGACAACCGCCACGATTTCCTGACGGCGTTTGAGAACTCCGACGACAGCGGTGAAGCCGTCAAGGACAAGCACATCGTCACGGCGATGGCCGGTCCGGTCCGCATGATCATCCTCGACTCGCTGCTGTATACCAACGTCTTTGGCGGGATGATCGGCCGCGAGCAGCGCGCCTGGCTGGAGACCTACCTCCACGTGTGCGACGACACGCCCACGATCGTGTTCCTCCACCACACGCCCCGGGCCGACCTTTTGGACACCCGACGGCTCTTCGATATTCTCACGCCCTGCCCGAAGGTCAAGGCGGTCGTGTACGGTCACTCGCACAAGTACGAGATCCTCGAATCGGATGGCATCAAGCTCATCAACCTGCCGGCGGTCGGGTACAACTTCACCGGAGCCCAGCCGGTGGGCTGGGTCGAAGCCCGCCTGACCCGCACGGGCGGCGAGTTCGTCCTGCACGCCGTCGGCGGCAATCCCAAACGGGACGGCCGCACCACCATGGTCCGCTGGCGCGCGTAGCCCGGCACAAGCCAACTGATCGCACAGAAACCTTCTCGTGTCTGATCGCTTTGTAAGCGTCTCGCGCGACACTCCATGCTTTGGGTGGCACGGCCAAACTTGTTTGACCGTGCTTCTGTGGCACAGCCCAAAAAGACACGCTCAAGCTGCGCTTGGGCGTGCCACCCGGCGCGAGAAGAAGCGTGGGCCAAACGCACCTGAATCTTCATGCCCGACCGCGCCATCTGGTACCTGCCTCTTGCCGCCGACACACGTTCCCGGTAATGTGACTTACTACTGTTGACTCTATTGTGCGACCGCTTACGCGGGTCGGGTCATTTGGAGGTGAAGGACATGTCGAACGCAGTTGGGAAGTGGCTGATGGTCCCCGCCGTGCTGATGCTTTCGATGCCCGTGCTGCGGGCGAGCGGCGGGTCACCCGTGAACGATTGGGAGAATCCCGAGGTGGTCGGCAGGAACAAAGAGCCGGGCCATTGCACGCTCATGCCGTATCCCAATGTCCAGACGGCTCTGGCGGGCGACCGCGAGGCCTCGCCCTTCTTTCAATCGCTCAATGGCTCGTGGAAATTCAACTGCGTTCCCAAGCCCGATGACCGGCCGAAGGATTTCTACAAGCCCCAGTTCGACGTGAGCAAGTGGGCCGAGATCCCCGTGCCCTCGAATTGGGAGATGCACGGCTACGACAAGGCGATCTATCTGAACATCCGCTACCCGCACCCAACGAATCCGCCGTACATCGCGCACGACTACAATCCGGTCGGCTCCTACCGGCGCGAGTTCACGATCCCCGAGGCGTGGGACGGCCGGCAGACGTTCCTTCACTTCGATGGCGTCCAAAGCGCGTTCTACGTCTGGATCAACGGCCAAATGGTCGGTTACAGCGAGGACAGCATGACGCCGGCCGAGTTCAACGTCACGCCCTATCTGCAAAAGAGCAGGAACGTCATCGCTGTCGAGGTCTACCGCTGGTGCGACGGCAGCTATCTCGAAGACCAGGACTTCATCCGCTTCAGTGGCATCCACCGCAACGTGTGCCTCTACTCGACGCCCTCGGAGCACATTCGCGACTTCTTCGTCCGGGCCACGCTCGACGACCAGTACCAAGATGGCGTCCTGATGATCCGCCCCAAGCTGACCCTGTACCAGGACCGTGTCGCGGGCATCCTGCCCGCGATTCGAGGGCGGGACGCCCTCGACACTGCAGATCTCAAAGGCTGGACGGTCCAGGCCCAGCTCTATGATGGCGACAAGAAGGCCGTGCTCGCTCAGCCGCTGGCCATCCCCGTCCAGAAGATTCTCAGCGAGGAGTACCCGCAGCGCGACAACGTCCCGTTCGCGCTCCTGCAGGCGACCGTGCCGAACGTCAAGAAATGGTCCGATGAGACGCCCAACCTCTACACGCTGGTCCTGACCTTGAACGATGCCTCAGGCAAAATCGTCGAAGCGGAAAGCTGCCGGGTCGGGTTCCGCAAGGTGGAGATCAAGGACGGGCAGTTCTTCGTCAACAGTAAATCCATCCGCTTCTTCGGCGTCAATCGTCACGAGCACGACCCTGACACCGCGCGAGCCGTCCCGGTCAGCCGGATGATCGAAGACATCAAGCTGATGAAGAGCAACAACGTCAACGCGGTCCGGACCTCGCACTATCCCAACGACCCGCGCTGGTACGACCTGTGCGACCAGTACGGCATCTACCTGATGGACGAAGCCAACCTCGAGACCCACGGCGTGGGAGGTCTGCTCTCGAACATCCCCGCCTGGCACACGGCTTTCCTGGAGCGGGCGATCCGTATGGTCGAGCGCGACAAGAACCATCCCTCCGTGGTCTGGTGGTCGCTGGGCAACGAGAGCGGCTGCGGCCCGAACCACGCCGCGATGGCCGCCTGGATTCACGATTACGATTCGACCCGGCCAGTCCATTACGAAGGCGCGGCGGGGAATCCTGATTACGCCTACGTCGATGTGATCAGCCGGATGTACGCACGAATCCCGGAGATCGTCCAATTGGCGACCAACAACGACACCCGGCCGATGGTCCTGTGCGAATACATGCACGCGATGGGCAACTCCGACGGCAATCTCCGCGAGTATTGGGAAGCGATCCGCGCCCACAAGCGGCTGATCGGTGCGTTTATCTGGGACTGGGTCGATCAGGGCATCCGCATGAAGACGCCGGACGGCAAGGCCTTCTTCTGGGCCTATGGCGGCGACTTCGGCGACAATCCCAATGACGGCAACTTCTGCTGCAACGGCCTGACGCAGCCCGACCGCAAGCCCAACCCATCCCTGCGCGAGCTCAAGAAGATCTATCAGCGAATTCACCTGACGCCGGTCGATCTACTCGCGGGCACGTTCACCGTCGAGAACGAGTACGACTTCCGCAGCCTCGATTTCGTTGACGGCGCGTGGGAGTTGACCTGCGACGGCGTGGTCCTGCAGGAAGGCAAGCTGGCGAAGCTGACCCTCGCGCCCAAGCAAACGCAGAAGATCGAGATTCCCTTCCGCAAGCCCGAGTTGAAGGCCGGCGCGGAATACTGGCTCAAGATGACGTTCACGCTCGCCGAGGACGCGTCCTGGGCCCAGCGCGGCCACATCGTTGCTTGGGACCAGTTCCAGGTCCCGTTCAAGGTGCCGGAGGCGACTGTGGCAGCGGTGGATCAGATGCCGCAAGTGACTGTCCGCGAGCAGGACAAAGCCTACACGATCAACGGCAAGGATTTCGTCGTGACGATCGGCAAGACCACCGGCGCCATCGAGTCGCTGAGGTTCAAGAGCACCGAGTTGATCACCAGTCCGCTCGTCCCGAACTTCTGGCGGGCTCCGACGGATAACGATGTCGGCAATAAGATGCCGGCCCGGCTGGCTGTCTGGCGGAAGGCGGGCCAGAACCGGACCGTGAAATCCGTCCAGGCCGAGCGGGTCACGCCGCAGCTTGTCCGCATTACCGCCGAGGCGACGATCCCGGCCGGCGACAACTCAACCTATCGCACGACTTACGAGGTCTACGGCAGTGGCGATATCGTCGTTGAGGCGAGCTGCAATCCCTCCGGTGATCTGCCCGAGCTGCCGCGCTTCGGCATGCAGATGGCGATTCCTGCGAAGTACTCCGCGATGACCTACCTGGGCCGAGGGCCGTACGAGAACTACTGGGACCGCAACACCGGGTCTGCCGTCGGCCTTTACTCCGGCACAGTCGAGGAGCTGACGCACGTTTACACGCGCCCCCAGGAGAACGGCAACCGGACCGATGTTCGCTGGCTGATGCTGGCCGACAAGGACGGGACCGGTCTGCTGGCGGTCGGGATGCCTCTCTTGAGCGTCAGCGCCTGGCCCTACAGTATGGACGACCTGGAGCAGGCCAAGCACATCCATGAGCCGGCCCGCAAGGACTTCATCACGGTGAACTTGGATTATCGGCAGATGGGCGTCGGCGGCGATGACAGTTGGGGCGCCCGCACGCATCCGGAGTATATGCTGCCGGCCAAAGCGTACAGCTACTGCTTCCGGCTCAGACCTTACAGCAAGGACATGGGCGACGCCAACACCCTCGCGCGTCAGGCCCTGCCCGAGGTGAAGTAGAACGATCACAGGTGGCAGCCTCAAGGCCGAGGGCCTTGGAGATGGCGGATATAGGCACGTGAAGCCAGCCCCAGGCTTGCGCTTGCGGCTGCCCCGGACTCCCGTATTGCATGGTCCGTAGGGTGGGTTCTTAACCCACGCGTACCCCGACCGATGCGCACTTGACGCGTGGGTTAAGAACCCACCCTACAAGAGCCATGCACTCCGCAGAAGATACGCAGTTTGTCCAGCGCGAGCCTTGCGTTGCCCGGCGGCTGTCTGATATAAGGGAGACTTTAAGATGGATTTCCGGACGTACGCATGGGACGCAACGAAAAGATGCCCGTAACGGCAGGGACGCAGAAGAACTCTTGGGTGGTCGCACCCGTCGACGAGCGGGCGGAGCCGTTGGCCCAATCGCTCAAGATCTCCACGTTGGTGGCGCAGGTCCTGCTCAATCGCGGCATCACAGAAGCCGCCCAAGGCAACGCCTTCCTTCAGCCGAAGCTCACCGAGCTGATCCGGCCCGTGCACATGCCCGGGATGGAGGCGGCCGCCGCTCGCTTGCGGGAGGCCATCGAGAGGAAAGAGAAAGTTACCGTCTACGGCGACTACGACGTTGATGGCATTACGGGCGTGTCGATCCTCTGGGAACTCCTGACGCTGCTCGGGGCCCAAGTCGATTTCTACATCCCCCATCGCATCGAAGAGGGCTACGGCCTCAACAGCGAGGCGGTGCGTTCGCTGGCCGACGCGGGCACCCGCCTGCTCGTCACGGTCGATTGCGGCATCGCGGCTTTCGAGGCCGCCGACGTGGCCCGGCAACTCGGTGTCGATCTGATCATCACCGACCATCACCAGATCGGTCCGGCCCTGCCGAACGCCGTCGCCATCGTGCACCCGGCGCTGCAGGAATCCTATCCCAACCAGGATTCCGCCGGCGCGTTGGTGGCGTACAAGCTGGCTTGGGCGGTCGCCGAGCAGTTCAGCGGCGGGCAGCGGCTCGACGCGCGGCTGCGCCAGTTTATGCTCAACGCGACCAGTCTGGCTGCCATGGGAACCGTCGCGGATGTGGTCGATCTGCGGGGCGAGAACCGCGTGCTGACGAGATTCGGCTTGCAGGCTCTGCCGGAGAGCAAGCTCTGCGGCTTGCGCGCGCTGATCCAAACAACGGGACTTGATGGCCAAGGCGTCGATAGTATCGCCATCGGTTTTCGACTGGCGCCGGTGCTCAACGCCGCCGGCCGGATGGGCCACGCCCGACTGGCGGTCGAGCTCCTGACGAGCACCAGTGAGATGCGGGCGACCCAGATCGCCGAATATCTTAAGGAGCAAAACGTCCAGCGGCAGCAGTGCGAGCGGAAGATGATCAAGCAGGCGTGCGACTTGATCCTCGAACGCGGGCTGAGCCACCCGGACCGCAGAAGCATTGTCCTGGCTGCGGAGGGCTGGCACACGGGCGTCCTCGGTATTGTCGCCTCCCGGCTCGTGGACAAGTACTACCGCCCGACCATCATGATCAATGCCTCACCAGGCGAGAACGGCACCGCCCAAGGTTCTGCTCGTTCCATCGAGGGCTTCTGCATGCTCTCGGCGATCCAGGCCTGCTCCTCGCATCTGGCCAGCTTTGGCGGCCACAAGATGGCCGCGGGTCTGACGATCCATCCGGAGAAGATCAAGCCCTTTGCCACGGATTTTGAGTCCTATGCGGCGGATCATCTCCAGGAAGAGGATGTCGTCGCGCGACTGGACATCGACGCTCTCGTGCCCCTGCGGCAGTTCACGAAGGAGGTCGTCAACCAGCTTGAACTGCTCGGGCCGTTCGGTCAGGGCAATCCCAAGCCGGTGTTCGCCACCAAGGGTGTCCGGCTGATCGCCGCGCCCCGGCGGGTCGGCTCCAAGGGCGACCACCTGCAGTTCGCGATCACCGACAACACCGCCACCATCCGTTGCGTCGGCTTTCGCATGGGCCACCTCGAAAAGAAGCTCCTCGATAACGAGTACTTCAACATCGCCTACGAGGCCCAGCTCAACCACTACAACGGCAACACTAGCGTCGAATTCATCACGACGGACATTCAGTTCGAATAGGACTTGGCGGGCAACAAACGTTTGTCTCTGTCATCCTGAGCGACAGCGAAGGATCTGGCCTGCCTATCAGAGGAACCGCTCCTGCTCGGCCCAGATCCTTCACTCCGCTGCGCTCTGTTCAGGATGACAAACTGTACATGCAGAGTACCAATGTCGCGCTACTTGGCCCGTTGCACTTCGATCTTCTCGATCTTGAACTGGCCGAGGGAGGTGGCCATGTTGAAGAAGTCGCCGGGGTCGCCGTTGCCGACCGCCAAGGCAATGTGACCAGCGTCGTAGCCGCCGCGGCTGCCGCTCTTGAAGGCGGCATCCAAGCCGATCCATTTGCCGCCCTGACCCCGCTCGTCGGCGCCGATGTAAGCTTGGTCCCAGGCGTGACCGCCGAAGCCTTGCAGGCCCCCGAATTCTTTCACGTAGGCCACACCAACAACGACCTGGGCGGGAATGCCGGCCGCCCGGCACAGGGCCGCCGTCAGCACGGCGAATTCAGAACAATCCCCTTGGCGGCTCTCGGCCACCTCGACCGCCGAGGCGTATCCGACGGACATGCTCTTATTGTCGATATACCGGGCGACAAAGGATTCGATCCGCCGGGCCGCCTCCAACGCGTCCTTCGTGTCGCCTACCGCCTGGCGGGCCAACTCTACGATCCTTTTGTCGTCGCTTTGCAGGAACCGGGTGGGCTTGATGGCCTCGAGCAGCTTCGGATCGCTGCCCCTGTATGGGAACGCGCCCCCCGCCGAGACGGTCACAGGCTTGATTACCAGCGCGATCTTGCCGTCAGGCAGCCGTTCGGCCTTCTGGTTGTCGGTCGAAGGAACCTCGAACTTGGCGCCCGTGCCCGGGTTCAGCACATAGGCAATCGACGAGGCGGAGCCCACGTCCTCGATCGGCTCGGGGCTCTTGACGAACATCTTATCGATCAGCTCCAGCACGTCGTTGTTGCCGAGGGCGAACTCCTGCGGGCAATCGACCATCTCGACCTGCATCCCGGCGATCGGCACGACGCTCTTGAGGGCCCGCAGCTCGCTATCGACATAGGTGGTGCTCGTCATCTGTCCGGCCCCCGGCATACTGAGGACCGTAGTCACCTCCGTCAGCTTCACGACGCGGCCGAGCAAATCCACCTGTTTCGTGGCGCCGACGGTCATCTTCGAGTTGACCGCCTGCATGATGCCTGGGCTGAAGAGATCCACCGCGTACTCGACGCCGGGCTGGAGGCCCTTTTGGATCGACAGCAGGCGAAGTCCTTCCGCCATGACCGCCCCAGCCGGCCATGGCATCGTGCTCTTCTGGTCCGCGCCCGAAGACGTGCTCGTCACGTCCACTACGCCATCGCTCTTGACCGTCCCGGCGACCTTCATCATGGTCAAGGTTGCCAACTGCTGGAGCGATTCAAAGCGCAGCGGCTTGCCCGCCGTCGTCTCGACGCTCGTCTCCGTCATCCGGATCGTCACCGGAATGCCCAGGCGGCTGATCGTGATGGTCACGTCGTCGCTCGTAGTGACCTCGCTGCCCACCACCGCCCGCGTGTGCACGGCGTGGCCGATCTTCTTGCCCTCCATGAAGACGGCCAGGTACTGCGTCTCCGTCGCGGCCAGGGCCGGCGCACAAATCACCGCCAGCAGGCACAGCGTAACGAAGCGTTGTCGTCCAGTCATCGTACCATTCCTTCCGCGCTCCGCGCCATTCGACATAGGTCTTGTCCGTCCCATCGGTCCTATTCTTCTTCTTGATCGACTGGCCATTATAGGCACCGGTCCCCTCTTTTTCATCGCAAATCACCCACGCCGCCGATAATGATGTCGATACCGCGCATGGCTCTTCACGGTTGCCCCACGACGCTATCCTGGGTAGAATAGTGAACTTACGAAGGTTGGGGGGCCATTGGCGCGATCGCGCACAGGATGCTGAATCATGACATTGGATGAATTGTTGACATTCGTTTCTTCAGGCAAGAACGCGGCGGTCCGGATCGACTCGCGTCGCGTGCAGGCAGGCGATGTCTTCGTCGCGATTCGAGGCCCGAACTGCGACGGGCACGACTTCATCGGCCAAGCGGTGGCCGGCGGAGCAAAGTACATCATTTGCGAGAAAGGCCGCACCGTCCCGGACCTGACCGGTCCGGCGGGCAAGCCGGTGCTCATCCCTGTCGAGGACCCGGCGATAGCAGCGGGTCGGCTGGCCCAGGCCGCCCAAGGCAATCCCGGGGCACAACTTACGAACCTGGCCGTCACCGGTACGAACGGCAAGACCACGATCACTTTTCTGGTCCGTTCTTGTGTCGAGGCCGCCGGCACCAAGTGCGGGCTGATGGGAACGGTCGTCTACGATACCGGCTCCGGCGCGACCTCGTCGTCTTTGACCACGCCGGACTGCCTCACCATCGCCGACGCCCAACGAAAAATGGTGGATGGGGGCGCGAAGTACATGGTCATCGAGGCCAGCAGCCATGCCCTATCGCAGGACCGTCTGGCGGGCGTCAACTTCCAGGCCGCTGCCTTCACCAACCTGACGGGCGACCACCTCGACTACCACAAAACCAAGGAAAACTACCTCGCCGCCAAGACCCGGCTGTTCACAGCCCTGACGCCCAATGCAACCGCTGTGCTGAACAAGCAGGTCGCCGAGTCAGAGTCAATCGCGCGGGCGACGAAGGCCCGTGTCTGCTGGTACGCGGTCGATGAGCCGGCAGACCTGACCGCCCGCCTCGAGTCGATGACTGTCGAAGGGACGAAATTCACGCTCGAATACCGGGGGCAGAAAGCACGGGTCAAGACGCCGCTCCTCGGCCGGTACAATGTGGCGAATCACCTGGCGGCCGCCGGCCTGTGCCTGGGCGCCGGCTTGGATTTGAACACTGTGGCCGCCGGGCTGTCATCGCTCAAGGGTGTGCCGGGGCGATTGGAGAAAGTCACCAGCGATGGCGAGTTCGCCGTTCTGGTCGATTATGCCCACACCGACGATGCCCTGCAAAACGTCCTGACCACGCTGAAACCGCTGTGCAAAGGCCGACTGATTACACTCTTTGGCTGTGGCGGCGACCGGGACAAAACCAAGCGGCCCCGCATGGCCGCGGTCGTGGAGCGGCTGGCCGATGTGATCTTCGTGACCAGCGACAACCCGAGAACCGAGGAGCCCCAAGCCATTATTGACGACATCATGGTGGGCTTCCGGAGCCCGAGTTCGGACAGACTAACGGTCGAGCCGGATCGCAGGAAGGCTATCGAGCTGGCCATCGAGACTGCCCGCCCGGACGATATCGTCTTGCTTGCCGGCAAGGGGCACGAGACCTATCAGATCATCGGCGACAAGAAATTCGACTTCAGCGACAAAGATATCGCCCGCCAATATCTCAAAGAGCGACAGTGCACCCGATTGCGATAGAGACGCGCGGGAAAGACGCGGGTGAGAGTCTCTCCTCCTACGCAGAGACGTCCAGATACGTTGAGGAACTACGGGGCCGCGGCACTTCCAGTCCTTCTTGCTGCATGCCCTCCACGTGGAAAGCGATGGCCGCCCTCATGTTCTTCTCCGTCTCTTCTCGGGTAGCACCTGTGGCGACACAACCCGGCAAGTCGGGCGAAAAGGCGGAAAAGCCTGTCTCTGTTTTCTCGATAACGACCAAGTACCTCATTTCAGACCTGCCTGCCTAAGGACGCTGTTTAGTGTGCCCGGGGCGAGATCATCGTTCAGTTTGCCCGCTATCGTGACCAAACCGGACTTCTCTCCATGCTTGAATTGGCGATGGCTGCCTTTTGTCCTCACTATGAACCAGCCATCGTCTTCTATCATCTTGATGACCGCCCTCACCTTCATGCGCCTGATGATAACGGATTTCGTGGGTCCCTGCAAGGAGAGGGTATCCGGACTCAGGGCAATTGCATGTGAGCCTCGATAGCCCCTGATGGAGCGGTGCGTGGTACGCACCCTACGAATGACGCATGGCCTCCAACCCGTAGGGTGCGTACCACGCACCGTCTTTGGGTGATGGCAAG
>Ga0315280_10005208_pt1 | contig 18681 bp, 16 predicted proteins | sample YL17G06_40_MG_FD_203697 | JGI IMG/M metagenome (GOLD analysis project Ga0315280, IMG submission 203697) | Sediment microbial communities from Yellowstone Lake, YNP, Wyoming, USA - YL17G06_40 | ecosystem: Environmental > Aquatic > Freshwater > Lake > Sediment | place: USA: Wyoming | collected... | reverse complement strand
GACCGAGGGGGCTCGTAAGGTCCCGGGCCCCGCGCAGGTGAAGGCCCAGAGGAACGAGAGATTCCTTTCCGCCATCTCCCGGCTCACGCGTTGGGCGATCGCTGCGGTGGTGATTCCCGGCTGGCCGTCGGCGAAGGCGGCCTGGATCGCCTCGGCTACCCGATCGTACACACTCCGCAGACGGGCCAACTCGGCAGGCGTCTTCACGGCACGGAGTTCATCGAGGACGGGTGTCGCGTCAACGAAATTCGCCTGCGGAAGCCCGTGCTGTAAGGCACGGAAAGCGTCCGCCGGCAGGAAGGGCATTTCCACGCCGATCGTGCCTTCGCCGAGGCCGAAGTGCTTCAATGCTCGGATGACCCCTTCAGCCGCAGGGAGCGTTCCACCGGCCGTCTCGAAACGGTGGGGGATCCAAAGCCCGTTTGCTTCGATTTGGCCCCGCTCGCCTACGCGGCCGACGTAGAAGGTTTCCTCGACCTGCCCGCGGGGGACGCCGACGAATGGCAAATACTGGCTCCTCCCCACGCGACTCGTCTGCGCAAAAAAGTGGAAGTAGTAGCCGCCGGTGAGGTAGCGGACGTTGTGCCGAGCGCAGGCGAGGAGGAGCCTCAGCCCTGATTGCTCCATGAGACGAGTCAGCTTCTTCCCATCAAACGGAACCACGCTTCCCCCTCCTTCCTACCCAGATTGCATCCGGCTATCAGAAGCATTCGACGCACGCATTCGGACATTGCTGGCCCTGCTCTGAGGACCCCGAAAATAGCTTTTTAGTGTACGCTGTTTGACCTTGCGCGGTCCACTGAAGAGACGCCGGAAAGAAAAAAAATCCCTTGACAGCGATCCTAAATGGATGCTATGCGTATTTTCAGAATATTTCAAGAATATTTTTTCAACATTTCCGATAGGTTGAACTAACAATGAAAGAAGCTAAGAGCAAGAAGCTGCGTGTTTACGAAACGCTCAAGCAGCGCATCATCAACCACGCGCTGGCGCCCGGCGAGCCGATCATCGAGGCGATCCTTTCCAAAGAGCTCAAGATCAGCAAGACGCCTATTCGGGAGGCCCTGCAGCAGTTGGAGAAAGAGGGGTTCGTCGAAAACATCCCGGGAAGGGGCAACTTTGTGTCCCGCATCTCCATCCAGGACGTCCGGGAGACCTTCGAGATCCGAGAGATTCTGGAGGGCGAGGCGATCAAGCGGGCGGCGCTCAGGCGCGACCCGGGAAAGCTCGAAGCGATCCAAAAGGCTTTCGAGTCGTCGGAACAGTCTTCCCAGGACAGTCCATCGCGACACTTTCGCTCGGGCGATCAGATTCATGCGTTCATCTTTGAGTCGATTGGAAACCAGCGTCTGATGGAGATCTACCGACGGCTTCAAGATCACATCGTTCGGCATCGGATTCATTTCTTCAACAATTTCCATGTAGGGCGGTCGCAGGCATCATACAAGGAGCACCTGGAGATACTGGATGCGTTGGCCGCGCAGGACCCGGCACGCTGCGAGCAGGCCATAAAGGTGCACCTCAGAAATTCCCTGGAGTACATCAAGAGCATCATTTGAAGCCGGCACAGCAATCAACCCGTGGCGGCGGCCTTCTGCCTGCTCGGTTGAGTCCCTGCCGGCGGCAAGGCAAGCCGCAGCGGGAGATGTCATCCGCCACAACAAGCTCGGCAAGATGTTCGAGGCGCTTGGGCTTGCCGAGGAGTGATCGCATGCCTGCTGTCAGGCCGGAACGGTTGAAAGAGGCGGTGATCCAAGTGCTGAAAGGGCACGGCACCGCCGAGGATGAGGCTTCCCTCGTCGCAGAGAGCCTCGTTCGTGCCGAGATGAGGGGAACGGATACCCATGGGCTGCCGTACCTCAAGCTACTCGTCCAACGGCTTGACGCCAGGATGGTGCTGGTCCCGACCCGCGTGACGGTCCTCAAGGAAGATGGCGCGACGGTCCTGCTCGACGGCGGAAACGGGATCGGGCAGGTGGCGGGCTGGAAGGCCATGGAGATGAGCCTTCGCAAGGCCCGGGAGTTCGGGATCGGGCTGACCCTCGTGCGGAATACAAACAACATCGGGTTCCTGGCTTTCTATACGATCCATGCTGCAGGGGAGGGGTTTGTCGGCATCACGATGGGTAATGCGAACGCTGCCATCTCCCCGTGGGGCGGCGCGGAGCCTTTTTTCGGCACGAATCCGATTTCCATCGCGGTTCCCGGAAGTGATGGACCGCTCGCGTTGGACATGTCCTCAAGCATAGTCGCGCGGGGCAAGATTCGCAAAGCCCATCGATTGGGCGAGAAGATCCCGCTGGGATGGGCCCTCGACGAATTCGGCGTGCCGACGGAGGATGCGGGTGCCGCGCTGAAGGGGACGGCACTTCCCATTGGTGGGCCGAAAGGCTACGGCTTGGCCCTCATGGTCGATGTCCTGGCCGGGATGCTCTCCGGCAGCGCGTTCGGGCGGGGGGTCAAGAGTTTCCATCAAGTCACGGGGCCGACGGGTGTCGGCGCACTGACGCTCGCGATCAATGTCGAGCGTTTCATGCCTCTTGCCCAGTTCCGCAACCTCATGCAGGGGTATACCGATTCGATCCGCAGCAGCAGGAAGGCGAAGGGAACGGCTCGCATCTACCTGCCGGGCGAGATCGAGTCCGAGAAAGAGAAGATGAGCCGGGAGCGGGGCATCGAACTGAGCGCGGCCTCCCTCAAGACGCTAAATCAACTGCTGGAAAAGGTGAAGAGCCCGATGCGGCTCTGACGAGAAGGGGCAAACAAGGGGGGGTTTCCCTCGGAGGTTGGCAGACCATGAAGTGGATCATTCGCGTCAACACAAGAAGCGGGGAAATCATCAAACAGGAAGCCTCCTCAGAGGAGATGCGCTGGGGCGGACGGCTCCTGGTCTCGAAGTTCCTGCTGCGTGAAGTTCCTCCTACGTGCGACCCGCTGGGGCGATACAACAAACTCATCATTGCGCCCGGCCTTCTCGGGGACACCTCGATCACCACAACCGGAAAGTTCTCCGTCGGTGGGAAGAGCCCGTTGACCGGAGGGGTGAAAGAGAGCGACGTGGGGGGCGAAGCCGGCAGACAGCTTGCGTGCCTCGGCATCAAGGCTCTGCTCCTGGAGGACCTTCCCGATACGCCGCGCACGAATGTCCTCACTATCACCGCACACGCCATGACCCTCTCGGCCATGCCCGAGCTCAAGGGCAAATGGGTGACGGAAACCCTTCAGGCCCTGCGAAACCGCTTTGGGCCCAATGCGGCGATCATGTGCGTCGGTCCGGCTGGGGAGATGAAGCTGCTGAGCGCTGGTGTGGCGGTGACCGATGCGCAAGACATTCAGCTGCGGAAGGCGGCCCGGGGCGGTCTCGGGGCTGTGATGGGGTCGAAGGGCATCAAAGCGATTGTCATCGACGACACGGGTGCGCCGCCTCCGCCGGTCTTCGATCAGGTCCTGCTCCGTGACACAAGCAAGGAATTCGTGCAAATGATTCTTGCGGATCCGAAGACCGAGAACCGGCACAAGTATGGGACCCCCGCGATTCTAATGGCGGCGAACGCCCTGGGGCTCTTGACCACGAGAAACTTTAGCGTAGGCGAATTCGAACACGCGGAGGCGATTTCCGGCGAACGCGTGGCCGAGGTGATCGAGGAGCGGAGCGGCGAAGGGCGGTCCGGAACGCTCTGCATGCGAGGGTGTGTCATCCAGTGTTCCAATGTCTTTCCGGATGCATCCGGGAAGAAGGCGGTGGCCTCGATCCAGTATGAGAACATTGCCCTCCTGGGCTCCAACTGCGGCGTTGGAGACCTGGATGGGATTGCGGGAATGAATGACCTGTGCAACCAGGTCGGGGTTGACACGATTGAAGCGGGGGCAGCCATTGGAGTGGCCATGGAGGCGGGGGTCATTCCGTTCGGCGATGCGGAAGGGGCGAAAGACCTGATCCGCGAGATCGGCCAAGGGACCTATTTGGGCCGGATCCTGGGGAGCGGGGTGGTGATCACAGGACGGGTGCTGGGTGTTCGGCGGATCCCGGCGATCAAGGGGCAGGCGATCCCCGGCTACGACCCGAGGGCGCTCAAGGGAAACGGCGTCCTGTACGTCACCTCACCCATGGGCGCCGACCATACGGCGGGGAATGCGTTCGAAACCGCGCGCACCGTCAATCCGTTGGGGCAGGAGCGGCAGGTCGAGAATTCACGCAAGCTGCAGATCCGGGCGGCCATTCTCGATACCATGGGCCTCTGCCTGTTCACCCGCCCGCCGTTTGTGAAGAAGCCCGAATTCTTCGCGCTGTTCCTGAAGGGTCGATATGGCTGGGACGTGACCTACGACGATGTCCAGAAGATGGGGATCGAGTGTCTCAACACCGAGCGGGAATTCAACCGGCGCGCCGGCGTCTCGGAGGAATTCTTCGATGTGCCGGAATTCATGCGGGAAGAACCCCTGGCCCCACGAAAGTCCGTCTACGATATCCCGATGGAGGAAATGAGGCGGATCTGGGACGTCAAGATTCCATCGGATGTCTTTTAAATCCCAGGCGCAGTCATGTCGCTAGGAGGATCCTATGAATGAATTGAAAGATCTGGTGGTTGTCATAACAGGGTCGGGAAAGGGGCTTGGGAAGGGAGATGCGGAGATCTGTTATGCCGAGGGCGCCATGGTCGTCACCTGGGATCGGTCCGGCCTGGCGAAGGGAGTGGCGGATTCGCTGGATCCATCTGGGAAGAGGACGCTCTACGTTCGGGCGGACGTGCGGGAGGAAGACCAGGTGGCGCGGGCCTTCGCCGAGATTATGAAAAAGTTCGGCCGCGTGGACGTGCTGGTCAACAACGCGGGCATTTCGCGCCATAAACCCCTCGAGGAGATGAGCCTCGAGCTCTTCGAAGAGGTGATGAAAACGAATGTGACGGGCATCTTTCTCTGCTGCAGAGCCGTGGCCCCCATCATGAAGAAGCAGGGACGAGGCAAGATCGTCAACATCGCATCACTGGGGGGACGGACCGGCCGTCCCGGCGTGGGCGTCAACTATGCCGCCTCCAAGGCTGCGGTCATCGCCATCACGCAAACCCTCGCCCGGGAGCTCGGTCCCTCGGGGATCTATGTGAACGCGATCGCTCCGGGTCCCATTCTGACGGAGCAAACACGCCAGTATCCGCCCGAAGTGTTTGCCAAATGGAATGCCGGGAGGGCGGTCGAAAAGGACGGTTTGCCGGAAGACGTCGGCGCCTCGGTCGTCTTCCTGGCCTCGAAGCGCTCGGACTGGGTGACGGGTGTGACGCTAGACCTCAACGGAGGCATCCTGATTCGCTGAGCGAGTACTGTGGCGGACATGCAGAAACGGGACTTATCATCCAAGGAGGCGGGCATGCCCGAACTGAAGGTCATCAACATCAAGGACGTTCCAGGGGAGCGGCGCGATCCGCCTCGGACGTCGTGGATCTTGGTTTCAGAGAAGACCGTGGGCTCTCAGAACCTGGCCATGGGTGTCAACGAGACCCAGCCGGGGAGCATGGTGCCGGAGCACAGGCACGACAAGGAAGAGGAGGTCATGTTCTTCCTCCAGGGGACGGGAAAGTTTGTCACGGAAGGCCGAGAGATCCCGATAGGGCCGGGGGTGGCCGTTTACAACCCGCCGGGCAAGACGCACAAGATCCTCAACACAGGGACCGAGGTGCTGCGATTCGTCTGGATTTACGCGCCCCAGTTGGCGAGCCACCGCAAGTAACGAGAGGCAAGACTCAACCCTAAGTTCGTGTGGATCTATGCACCGCAGTTGCCGCAGCATCGAGTGCAGAAATAACATCGAGAAGGAGGCAAAGGACACCATGAACGACTGGAAATTCCCGCCGGCCGGCGGGCACATGGAAAAGCCCTCGAAGATCTATTACCAGACGATGACGAAGAAGGACGTCGAGGAGCGCCTGAAGGTGAACGACATCCTGCTCATCCCGTTCGGCTCGACCGAGAACCACGGCGACGCGCAGCCGTACGGCGAGGACGTGTTCATCGTGACGAGGATGTGCGAGATGATCGCGCAGAAGACCGGATGCACCGTGGCGGAGCCAGTCTGGTACGCCTCGCATCCCTTCGCCCACCTGGGGCAGACGGGGACCGTTCCCATCCCCGACGACCTGACATCGGCGCTCGTGCGCTCGATCGTCTCAGGGTACTGGAACGCAGGGTTCCGCAAGCAGATCCTGATGAGCAGCCACGGGCAAGAATACATCATACCATCGGCCATCCAGGAGTGGGCCAAGAAGTACCAAGTTCCTGCCGTGATCATCTTCCTGGACGTGATGAAGATCATGGGCGACGCGTTGAAGGACAAGGCCCACGGTGGCCCCTTCGAGACCCCCTTCCGGCACGCTGACGAGGCGGAGAACTCCATCTGCCTGGCGCTCTTCCCGGAGTTCGTGCAGATGGAGAACTGCGTCGACACCAAGACGTGGGGCTTCCTGCCCGAGGGGCATATCGACAAGGGCGGCGACATCTACAACTACCCCATCCCCGGCCAGAGCCACGTTGGCGGCGGCGGGGTGGAGTTCGCGGTCTACCCGGAAGGCGTGCTGGGCAAGCCTTCGCTCGCCAAGGCCGAGAAAGCCTATCAGGCCATCGAGAACTACTTGAACTACGTTGTCAAGCTGCACAACGACATCCGGGCGAAATTCCCTCCGGGGGTGCTGCCGGAGGCAAAGTACATGACCCAGAGGAGCGAGGAGGAGATCGATCTCCTCCTCAAGGGGCCGGACAGGGGCGGCAGGCACATCTACACGGTCGCCTGGCCCTCGTGATCGGGAGGATTTTGGGGAAGGCAATCGTCAAGACAGACCAGAGGCCGGGCTCCTATGCGGCTAACCCGGCTCGGGAGAGCCCGCCACTTGGACTATCGGCGGCGGGGGAGGGAGCCTCTCGAGCCTCCCCCGCAATCTCAACACGTGAGGTCCGCACATGAAAGCCATCGTGAAAGCCAGGGAAGATGCAGGGGCAATGGAGGTGTGGGAGCTTCCCGTCCCGGAGCCCGGGCCCGGCGAAGTGCTGGTCAAGATGAGGGCCGCCGGAATCTGTTACAGCGACGTGATGATCCTGACCAACAAATACAAGGGGCGGGTTCCCGTTCCGATCCCCATGATCATGGGACATGAAGGCGCGGGAGAAGTTGCTGGAGTGGGCGAAGGGGTGGAGCACATCAAGGCCGGAGACAAGGTCGGGCTGAATCCCCTCTGGGGCTGCGGGCAGTGCGAGAACTGCCTCAACGGGCACCCGAACATGTGCATGACCTGGCGACACCTGGGGATCACCTGCGATGGGACGTTCGCGGAATACCGCGCCGTGCCGGCTTTCACTGCCTGCAAGCTGCCGGACAGCATCTCGCTGATCGATGCCGCCTTTCTCGAACCGATCAGTCTTGCGGTCCGGACCTTCGAGCACGTTAAGCCCGTGCTGGGCGACACGGTGGCCATCGTTGGCCCTGGCTCGATCGGGCTGTTCCATCTTCAGGCCTTTAAGTCCGCGGGTGCTGCGAAGATCATAGTGATCGGCCTCGACCAGGATGCGAAGCGGTTCGAGATCGCGAAAAAACTGGGGGCCGACCATATCGTCAATGCAAGCAAGGAAGACGTGGTGAAGCGCGTGAGGCAGCTCACGAACGGATTGGGCGCGGATATCGTCGTGGAAACGGCGAACCATCCCTCGACGGTTTCCCTGGCCGTCAACCTGGCCGCGGCACGGGGCCGGGTCCATCTGTTCGGTCTCTATCCGGAAGCGACCATGAGCCCCCTGGCCCTCCTCCGAGCCGGCGTGACGATGGCGGGAGACGTGGCCACGCTTCCACGCTATTTCCTCAGGGCCATGCGCTGGGTGGAGTACAAGAAGGTCCTGGCCGAACCGATGGTCACCCGGTCGTTTCGTCTCGACCAGGCGAAGGAAGCCTTCGAGACCTTCAGTCGGGGGGGCACGGTGAAGGTGCTGTTTGAGATGTAGATAGAGGAATTGGTCGCGCATTATCGGCGCAGTCTGTTTCCTTCGCGTTCGAGAGACAGTATAGGCGATCATGAGTCGGTGCGATATGGAAATGGAAGGCCTTGTGGCGATAGTAACAGGATCTGGAAAAGGGTTGGGAAAGGCCATTGCCGAGGCATTTTTCCGAGAAGGCACTCGAGTCGCTCTGTGGGATGTTGACCTCGCATCGGTGAAGCAGGTGAGGGATGGGTTAGATCCTTCGGGGACGCGGGCTATCGCGGTGCAGGCCAATGTTACGATCGAGGCAGAAGTGGACAGGGCTGTTTCAGAGACCGTCGAGAGATTCGGACGACTGGATGTCCTGGTGAACAATGCAGGGATCTCCCGTCATAGGCCAATCGAAGAGATGACAGTCGACATGTTCGAATCCGTGATGAAAGTCAATGTCACGGGGACGTTCATCTGTTGCAGGGCGGTCACCCCGATTATGAAACAACAGAAAAGGGGAAAGATCGTCAATATCTCTTCGCTCGGAGGTCGAACTGGCCGGCCAGGAGTTGCCGTCAACTATGCTGCGTCGAAGGCGGCCGTCATCGGCCTCACGCAGACCCTGGCGAGGGAGCTTGGACCATCTGGCATACGCGTGAACGCCGTTGCTCCCGGCCCGATCCTGACAGAGCAAACAAAGCAGTATGTTCCCGAGCCCTTTGCCTCCTGGAACGTTGGTCGGGCGATCCTCAAGGACGGGTTACCAGAGGACGTTGCAGGTGCGGCTGTCTATCTGGCGTCGAGTCGGTCAGACTGGGTTACCGGTGTAACGCTCGACGTGAACGGTGGGATCCTGATCCGTTGACAGATGATTCCCCCCGCTCCCCCCTGGAACTGGAGGCCGGGACTACGAACAGATGATCGGGAAAGAGAGCTTACAGGGGGTGATCATCGCGACCCCGAATCATCTCCATGTCCCCATGGGGGTTGCTTGCGCTGAACGAGGCCTTCATCTCTTTTCTTTGTGGAGAAACCTATCGCTCCCAGTCTGTCCGAGTTGGTGGGGATCACCGCCACCTGGGCACTGCTCAAGCCGCCGGAGTATTTCGCGGGCCCGTTCGCGTGGCGAAGAGAGAGAGGAGGCGGCCCCATCCTCATCAATCTCATCCATGAAATCGACAATCTTCGCTATATCTGCGGCGAGATCGCCGAAGTCTTTGCCGTGACCAGTAATCGAGTAAGGAATTTCTCCGTGGAAGATACGGCCGCCGTCGCCTTCCGATTTGAGAACGGGGCCGTGGGCACAGCCTTCGTGTCCGACTGCGTCCCCTCGTTGTCCGCCTATGAGGCGACGACGGGAGAAAATCCCCTCGTTTATCAGGACTACGGGAACTGTTACTACTTCCACTTACCGAGCAGGGGCAGAAGGTCCTCCAGGCAGAGGACCCTTATGTGAAAGAGTTCAAACACTTCGCCAGGGTCACCCGGGGAGAAGAAACTCCTCGGATTTCCGGGGAAGACGGGCGGAGGACCCTGGAGGTAACCCTGGCTATCCAGAGGTCCGGTGAAACCGGGCAGCCCATCCAACTGGGGTAAGGTGAGAATGGCATGGCACGGGACGTCCGGTGTGCCGGAATAGCGCGACCGTTCTGAACAGAGGGGGCGTGGAGAAAAAGGCGATCACCGAGGTCGAGGCCTAACGGATGCCGGCGAAGTAAATGTCAGAAGATGCAGGGTGGTGGCTATGGACTCGGGCACGAGTGGCCGGCCCGGCTCCTCGCACCGGGAGGAAGCGATGCTCCAGAAGTATAGCGACGTCCTGCGACGGTGCACCGAAACAGCGATCATGGTCCTGATGGCGTTCCTTGTGGCGATCGTGGTGCTGAGCGTTTTCTACCGCTACATCCTGCTCTGGCCGCTCACCTGGTCGGAGGAGGTGGGCCGGTACGTCATGATCTGGCTGGGCTTCTTGGCGGCCAGCATCGCCGTGCGACAGGGACTGCACGTGGGCGTGGACTTCGTGGTTCAATGGGTTCGACCGGGAATTGCTGCCTGGCTGAGGGGCCTGGCCCGGGCGGTGATGATCGGTTTCCTCCTGATTGTGATGGGCTACGGGTTCATCCTCGTCACCAACCTCTGGGACCAGTGGAGCCCGGTGCTGAGCGTCCGGATGACTTGGCCGTACCTCGCGATTCCCGTCGGCAGTCTGCTCATGTTGATCCAGCTGGTGACCCCGTCACGCGCCACTGAGATGAAGGCCGGAGAGTAGGAAGACGCCATGCTGACGATTCTGGCCCTGACCTTCCTGGTGGCCTCGGTGATCGGGGTGCCCATTGCGTTCGGGCTCGGTGTGGCGGGGGCGGCCGCGGTGGTGACCTGGGGCCAGGTGCCGCTCTGGTTGCTGCCGCAGCGGATGTTCACGGGGGTGGACAGCTTTGTCTTCATGGCCATTCCCTTCTTCATCCTCGCAGGAGAGCTGATGTGCACCTCGGGGATTCTCGACCGCCTCGTGAAGTTCACCGACGCCTTGGTCGGGCACATTCGCGGGGGGCTGGCCCACGTGAACATCGTGGCGAGCATGATCTTTGCGGGGATCAGCGGGTCCGCCGTCGCCGATGCCGCCGCGCTAGGGGCGCTGCTGATCCCGAGCATGCGGAAGGAATACGACGTAGACTTTGGCAGCGCCGTCTGCGCGGGCGCCTCGACCATCGGACCCATCATTCCGCCCAGCATCCCTATGGTCATCTACGCCCTGGCGGCCGGCGGGGTGTCCATCGCCGCCCTGTTTCTGGCCGGCGTCATCCCTGGCATTCTCATGGGACTGGGTATGATGGCCATCGCATACGTGATCGCGCGTCGCCGCGGCTATCCGGTCCGACCGCGATCGCTCTCTTTCCGTGAGCTCTTGGTGCGGTTGTGGCAAGTGATCCCGGCGCTGCTCATGCCGGTGATCATTGTGGGAGGGATCCTGGGAGGCATCTTCACCCCCACCGAGGCGGCAGCCGTAGCGGTGGCATATGCGGTTCTGGTGGGGTTTCTGGTCACCAGGGAACTGAAATGTCGGGACATCCCACCTGCTTTGCTGAAGGCCGGCGTCACCACCTCTGTCGTCTTTATGCTCATCGCTACGTCCAACGTCGTCTCCTGGCTGCTCACCACCCAGCAGGTTCCTCGCCTGATCGCGCAGTTTCTGAAGGAGGTGACCCCCAGCCCCTGGGTTTTCCTCCTGATCGTGAACATCTTCCTGCTGATCGTCGGCTGCTTGCTGGACCTGAGTGCCTCCATCATCATGTTCGTACCCATCTTGGCGCCGGTGGCACTGACCTTTGGTGTGGACCCTCTCCATTTTGGCTTCATCGTGGTGCTCAACCTGGTCATCGGGTTGCTGACCCCCCCGGTCGGGGTCTGCCTCTTTGTGGTCGCCGGGATTGCTCGGATCTCGCTGGAGCGGTTAGTCCGGGCGGTCTGGCCGTTCTTGCTCTGGCAGATCGCGGTGCTGGTGCTGGTGACCTATGTGCCGGCCGTTTGCACGGCGATCCCGCGACTCTTCGGGTATTAGTGAGGTCCCGGCCGGTACGCAGCAATCCGGGAAAGGAGGTGGGCAAATCCCCGAAACACCTGGAAGGCGGTACATCTCGTGGGCAACCTTACATGAGGGAAGAAGGAGGGTACGCACCATGTCCAGGCGAGTTGTGGTGAGTGCAGTGGGGATCGGTGTGTTGATTCTGCTGGGGCTGTTCCTCGGCGGGCCCCCAACGGTTCATGCCGCGCAGTTCGAGATCCGGCTCGGTCATCCCGACCCCGCGGACATTTACACGTCGCGGAAGGCGGCGGGGTCCACGGTCTTCAAGCACATGGTCGAGAACGAGACGGGCGGCGCCGTGAAGGTCAACTTGTACCCCGCGGGCCAGCTCGGCGGGGAGCGCGAAGTGGCCGAGGCCGTGAAACTGGGCAGCGTCCAGGTCGGGATGCTGTCCGGTCCGTTCAGTGGGTTCTGCCGGGAGGCGCAGGTGTTCGATATCCCCTATCTCTTCCCGTCGCTCCTCGTGGCGTATCGGACGCTGGACGGGCCGTTCGGCAAGGAGCTGGCGGAGGAGTGCCTGAAGAAGACGGGCATGCGCATCCTGACCTATGCCCAGGTCGGCTTCCGGAATTTCACGAACTCCGCGCGCGTCATCAAGAGCCCTGCGGACCTGAAAGGGCTGAAGTTCCGGGTGATGGAGAACCCGGTCTACGTGAACCTCGTGCGATCCATGGGGGGTGCGCCGACGCCGATTCCGTGGCCCGAGACCTACACGGCGCTCCAGCAGAAGGTCGTGGACGGGCAGGAGAACCCGATCTCCTCGATCAAGTTCGCCAAGCTGTATGAGGTCCAGAAGTACTTGACCATGGATGGGCATACCTTCGGCGTCAGCTTCATGCTCATCAACGAGAAGTTCTTCCAGAGCCTGCCGAAGGAGTTCCAGGCGATCCTGAAGAATGCGGCCTTGACCTCGGCGGTTTCCGAGAACGGGATCGATAACCTCGATAATTCCATCGGCCTCCAGTTCTTGAAGGACAGGGGGATGGAGGTGTACGTCCCGACGGCCGCCCAGAAGGCCCAGTTCAGGGCCGTGGCACAGCCGGCGGTCATCGAGTACCTGGAAAAACAGATTGGACGACCATGGATCGATAAGGTGTTGAACGCTGTCAAGGAGGCGGAAGCTTCGTTGGAAAAATAGAAGACAAGAACACACCAGCGCAAGTAGCTTGCACTATCCAGGGTTTCGCGACCGACCTTGGGAACCTCGCTGGAGGGATAAGCTCGCGTCCGGGACATACCTGCGCGTGAGTTCCCGGATCGCGACGAGAAAGGGCCCAGCGCGCTCTGGATCATCTCGATGGGCTCGGAAAGGGCGGGCCTGCGCAAGCGTGACATGACGCGGGGAGGGGCGATTTTGCCCCGTCCCCGCGCTTGGCCCCGGGACAAGTGTGCCGGCATGTACACCATGTTCGACATTATGAACACGAGTGGGGGCACGATATCGGATTAGCGATGACTGTGCGTCTCGGTTGAAAGATCATGCCGCTGCGTCAAACGGGGGAACCTCCCGATGGAAAGGGTCCGTCTGGGCGTAATCGGGTTGGGGATGATTGGCAAGCTGCACGCGGAAACGGCAGCCAAGCTGGCGGAGTGCCAGCTGGTTGCCGTCAGCGACGTCAATCCGGATACCGTGAAGATCGCCAGGGCAATCGGCGCCAGTTATTTCCGCGACTATCAGGAGATGATCGAGAAGGAAGACCTGGAAGGTGTGGTCATCGCCGTTCCGAATAACCTACACGCGGATGTAGGAATAACCTGTGCCCAGAAGCGACTCCATATTCTATTGGAGAAGCCAATTGCCTCAACCCTTTCGGATGCAGATCGGCTTATCGAATCGTCTCAGCAAAACAAGGTGCACCTCCTGATTGGGCACCATAGAAGATTCAACGCCGCCATCAACGCGGTTCGCGAGATGATCCAAAGCGGAAAAATCGGAAAGCTGGTTGGGGTGGCGATCGTCTGGAGCATGTATAAACCGGATGAGTATTTCGATCTGGCCTGGAGAAAGATGAAGGGCGGCGGGCCGATTCTTATCAATACGATTCATGAAATCGACAATCTCAGGTACTTGTGCGGAAAGATTAGCCGCGTGTATGCGGAAGCCAGCAATGGCGCCAGGAACTTTGAAGTGGAAGACTCGCTCAGTGTCTCCGTGAAACTTGAGAGCGGCGCACTCGCCAGCATATTCATGTCTGACGCTGCCCCGTCCCTGTGGGCGTACGAAGCCACCACGGGGGAAAACCCGTTCTTCTTCCACAGTACTGAAAACTGCTACTACATCTTTGGGACAGATGCATCCATGGCTTTCCCTCACCTGAGGAAGATCTACTACCAAAGCCGTTCAAAGAAAGGATGGCAGCACCCAATCATCGCAGAGGAAGTGAAGGTCCCTTGGGTGGATCCATACGGGGAACAGCTCAAACATTTTTGCAGAGTCGTTCAAGGAGTGGAGCCTCCCAGAACAAGTGGAGAGGACGCCAGGAAAACATTAGAGATAACCCTCGCGGTTCACAAGTCCACCCAGGTGGGACAACCCGTTGTCGTTTAAGGATGGCCCGGCCGGCTCGGGGCGTTCGCGAGAGTTGAAAAAAGGGCTACACCTCACTGGACGATTTTGGGATGGAGGGCGGACGCATGCGTGAGGCTGTCAAGCGGCTTTGGCCGGAACTCCAGTGGATCAAGGACGCGCAACTGCGCCAGCAGGTCACCGAGACCTGGACTAAGGCGATGGAGCGCAGTCCGCTCAAGCCCGACGATCTCAACCAGATCCCCTTCACGCTGCTCGTGCCCAACTGTCCGATCACCTTCATGGAGCACAAGCGCTGCGTGGTCCACATCGCGCGAAAAAGCGCCGAGGCCATGCACGAGTTCATGGGCCGCGCGCTGGCCATCGACATGGACACCGTGATCGCCGGGGCCATCCTCGCCGATGTCGGCAAGCTGCTCGAATACGAACTCGGCCCCGATGGCAAAAGCCGACAGAGTGAGCGCGGCGAGGCCCTGCGCCATCCTTTTACTGGAGTGGCGCTGGCGCTCGAGTGTGGCGTGCCCGATGCGGTGTGCCACATTATCGCGGCCCATGCGGTCGAGGGCGACCTGGTCAAGCGCACCACCGAGGCTTACATCGTGCACCACGCCGACTTCATGGCGTATCTGCCGTTCAAAAATCCGAAGAATATCAGGCAAGAGTAGGAGGGACCTTGTCGGCCACCAAAGAAATGCCAGCCACCAAAGAAACCATCACCGCCCAGATGTCTCGCTGGGCCGCCGGCGTCCGCTACGAGCACCTGTCCGAAGATGCCGTCTACCAGGCCAAACGCTTCCTGTTGGACTCGGTCGGCTGCGCCTTGGGCGGCTACCAGCAACACGACGTCAAGATCGCCCTCCAGGTCCTCGACGAAATCGCCGGACGCGGCCCATCCACCGTCATCGGCACCGGCAAGAAGATCGATGCGGTCTCGGCCTCGCTTGCCAACGCGCTGATGATCCGCTGCATGGATTACAACGACATTTACTGGAAGCAGGACCCGTCGCACCCGTCCGACATCTTTCCCGCCGCTCTGGCCTGCTGCGAGCGTGCCAAGAGCGACGGCAAGGAATTGATCGTTGGCCTCGTCCTCGGCCACGAATTTGAAATGCGTTTGTGCGAGGCGGCGTTCCCGGGCATCCGGGAGCGCGGCTGGCACCACGCCACGCTCACCGCTTTCGTGTCCCCGATTGTGGCCGGGCGTGCGCTGCACCTACGGTGGGAGCAGATCCAGCACGCCATCGGCATCTCCGCGAGCCGCCAATGTACGCTGGGCGCGGTCGTCGCCGGCAAGCTCACCATGATGAAGAACACGGTGGATCCCATGGCCACGCAATGCGGCGTTCTTTCGGCTCTGCTCGCGGAAAAAGGCTACACCGGCCCCGAGCACGTGGTCGACGGTAAAGAAGGGCTCGTGCACTGCTTCGGTCCCGAGTGGAAGCTGAATGTCCTTACCGATGGCCTGGGCGATTCATGGCGCATCACCCAGTGCGGCATGAAGTTCTTCCCCACCGAAGCGCTCACGCACGCGCCGATTTCTGCGGTCCTCGAGCTGGTGAAAGAAAACGACCTGCGCCCTGATCAGGTCACGAAAGTCCAGATCCACTCCCTCGCTCGTGCGGTCGACATTCTTTGCGACCCCAGCAAGTACGATCCGCACACCAAAGAAACCGCCGACCACTCGCTGCCATACGTCATCGCAGCCGCACTGGTCGACCGCCAAGTCACGCCCGTGCAGTTCAGCATGGAAAAGATCATGGACCCGACCATCCGCGCGCAGTTGAAGAAGGTCGAAGTGGTCGCCGATCCTGAGATTGAAAGAGTTTTCCCAGTGCTTCAGCGCGTGATCGTGAACATCCTGACCACGGACGGGCGCTCGTTTCACAAGCAACTCGATTATCCGAAGGGCGACCCGCGCAACCCACTGAGCGACGCCGAAATTGAAGAGAAGTTTGCGGCGCTTGCCGACGGTGTGCTCTCGAGTGGGGCGCAGAAGAAGTTGAAAGAGGCCGTGTGGAACCTGGACAAAATCGGCCCCGTTAGCAAGCTGATGGCGTTACTGGAGGCCGACGTGCGGGTGAAACGGACGGCAGCTCATCCGAAGACAAAGCAGGCCAACAAACCTAAGGTAAAGGCCAAGGTCAAGACCAAGAAGCGCCGGCGGTAGCGCCGGCGTCCCGCCGGCTGTCGCGAGGGCATCTTGTCCTCGCAAGTCCGAGGTTGTCCATGGGCCAGACCGTCGTTGAAAAAATCGCACAGTCTCATCTCGCCGAGGGCCCGAAGCGGCCGCTGCGCACCGGAGACTTCGTCTCGATCCGTCCGTTCCACGTGATGACCCACGACAACACCTCTGCGGTCATGAGGAAGTTCTTGGCCATCGGCGCCAAAAAGATCCATGACCCGAAGCAGCTCGTCTTCACCCTCGACCACGACATCCAGAATAAAGAAGACGGGAACCTCGCCAAGTACCGCGCCATCGAGGCGTTTGCCAGGCAGCACGGTGTGGATTTCTACCCGGCAGGCTCCGGCATCGGACACCAGATCATGGTGGAGCGCGGATACGTCGTGCCGGGATTTTTTGTCGTGGCCTCCGACTCGCACTCCAATATGTACGGCGCGCTGGGCGCAATCGGCACGCCGATCGTGCGGACGGACGCCGCTGCCGTCTGGGCCACGGGTGAGTTCTGGTGGCAGATCCCGCGCAGCGTGCAGGTGGTGCTGGAAGGGAAGCTCCCGACGGGCGCCACAGGCAAAGACGTCATTATCACGCTCTGCGGTCTCTACAACCACGACGAAGCCCTGAATGCCGCAATCGAGTTCACCGGCCCTGGCGTCGCCAGTCTGTCAATGGATTCGCGCCTCTCGATTTCCAACATGTCGACCGAGTGGGGCTCGCTGGTGGGCTGGTTTCCGGTAGACGAAGTGACTATCAACTACCTGCGCGCCGTGCGGCAGCGGCTGAAGGCGCAGGGCATCGAGCGCTTCACGGAGAAGGAGATCGAGCATTGGGCCAAGAATCCGCCGCGGCCTGATCCTGACGCGGTCTATGCAGCGCGCATCATCCTCGACCTCGGCCAGGTTACGCCCCATGTCTTGGGTCCCGACACTGTTGGGGTCATGCGATCGCTTGCGGAGATGGAGAAGAGGAGGGTCGCGATCCAGAAGGCGTACCTTGTCTCCTGTGTGAACTCGCGCTTGGAGGATCTGGAAGCAGCGGCGAAGGTCCTTAAAGGCCAGAAGGTCGCGCCCGGCGTGAAGTTCTATCTCGGAGCGGCCAGCCAGTGGGTGCAGGAAGAAGTCGAGAAGCGCGGCATATGGCAAACGCTCCTCGATGCGGGCGCGAATCCGCTCCCGGCGGGCTGCGGCCCGTGCATCGGCCTCGGCGTCGGTCTGCTTGAGAGGGGCGAGGTCGGCATCTCCGCCACCAACCGCAATTTCAAAGGCCGCATGGGCTCGCCCGATGCGCAGTGCTACCTGGCTAGCCCCGAAGTCGTCGCCGCCTCTGCTGTCGCGGGTTACATCCGCGGACCGCACGAGCTGGGAGACCGCGCGCCGGCCCGGGAGTACAAGGAATTTGCTGAAGGTAGAGCACCGGTCTCGGAGAAAGTCGAAATTTTGCCTGGCTTCCCGGAGCGCATAGAAGGTCGGCTGGTCTTCATCCCGCAAGACAACGTCAACACCGACGCCATTTATGGCAAGGATTACACCTACCGTGACGACATGACGCGCGAGATGATGGCCAAGGTCGTGATGGAGAACTACGATCCCCAGTTTGCTGCGCGTACCCGTGAAGGCGACGTGATCGTCAGCGGCTTCAACTTTGGCACGGGCTCGAGTCGCGAGCAGGCGGTCACCTGCGTGAAGGCGAAAGGGATTTCGCTGGTGATTGCGGCCAGCTTCTCACATATCTACCTGCGCAACGCGTATAACAATGGCTTCCTGTGCGTGGAGGTTCCGGAGTTGGTGAAACGACTCCGTGAGCAGTTCGCGAAGGAGATTGCAGCGAAAGAGAGGACGATCATCCCGGGCGACGAAATCGATATTGATTTCACCTCGGGGGCGATCAATTGGCGCGGAGAGGAGTTCCCGTTCCCCCCGCTCGGCAGCGTGCCGCAGTCGCTCGTGCTCGCCGGGGGCGTGGAGAATCTGGTCGCCAGGCGGATAGGTTTGCGTTAAGTCCCTTTCTTTTGGCGAGCGGGGACACCCGTGCTAGACGACATTCATAAGGGGAGGTCGCATTGATGGCGAAATACACGGTAGTCGCTATGCCCGGTGATGGAATCGGCAAGCAGGTCCTGCCCGAGGCGTTACGGGTTCTGAAGGCGGTGGGCTTCGACGCCGAGTACATCCACGCCGACATCGGCTGGGAGTGCTGGATCAACGAAGGCAACCCGCTGCCCCAGCGGACCGTAGAGTTGCTCGCCAAGCACAAGCTGGGTCTGTTCGGCGCCATCACCTCGAAGCCCAAGAAAGAAGCCGACGCCGAATTGAAGCCAGAACTGAGGGGAAAAGGCTACATCTACTATAGCCCGAGCGTGAGCATGCGGCAGCGCTTCAACCTCGCCACCTGCGTGCGCCCCTGCCTTTCGTTCCCGGGAAATCCGGTGAACTTCATCCGCAAGAAAGT
>Ga0315280_10005207_pt1 | contig 18682 bp, 15 predicted proteins | sample YL17G06_40_MG_FD_203697 | JGI IMG/M metagenome (GOLD analysis project Ga0315280, IMG submission 203697) | Sediment microbial communities from Yellowstone Lake, YNP, Wyoming, USA - YL17G06_40 | ecosystem: Environmental > Aquatic > Freshwater > Lake > Sediment | place: USA: Wyoming | collected... | reverse complement strand
GCCGACCGTGAAGAAGCCCGATTGCACCACCTTCTGAATCTCCGGCATCAACTTGGCCTGGGACGAGGGAATGGCGATCTGGAGGGTATCGGACGTTCCTCCTCTCTTTTCCGCCAGCGACGTCGACCCGCCGATCGCACGCACCTGCACGTTTTTCATGACATCGAAAGACTTGAACGTCGGGTTACGCGTGTCGGAACTAATGTTGAATAGTCCGCGAAGGTTCACGTACGATCCCGGCTGAAGTTGGGCGCCGAGCGACGTGTTGGGATCGATGCGGACCGCGATCATCTCATAGCCCTTCGGAAGCCTGATTTCATCTCCGATCCTCGTATCAATGAAGTCCGGGAACCACAGGAACGTGTCCTTCTTCAGGGGTCTCGGGGCCTTGCGGCCGACGACGGTCATGCGGCCGCGGTCATCGGCCGTCACGGCTTGCGTAAACGCCGGCAACAGCGGCTTGGGAATCTGGACGGCCTTCAGGTTGCGTTCCTGGACCTGGTTGCCGGCCGCCACGTCGTCCGTAAGGACGTAGAACGGCTGCGACCCATCTTCGTACTGGCTTCGGATTTTGCTGGCATAGACGTTGACCAGGATGGCGGCCAGAAGGCCGGCGCCGATCGCCGCCGCCAGCACGCCCCCGCTCGGTATCCACTGCATAGGACTCTGCTTAGCCATGAAGACTCCTTTATCGGGCCAGTCGGACAGCCCCGGACTTCGGCCGCGGCTGCGCCCGTTCGTGCGGCCATGCTCGTATTGCGTCACTTGCGAGGGTGGCTCGCCGCGGCGAGTGCCTCGAACGGCGTCTGACCCGTCACTGCGACATGGTCACGCAAAAGCGTGACCATGCCACCCCCCCCAAGACTTACGCCGCGGCCATGCGGCCCCCTTATTCTAGCGGGGTTCGTCGTAAACGGCTATCAAAGTTTCCGTGGCCGAATCGCGGGGGCGGGCATAGACCACTCTCTCGCGTTTGTCCTTCGTGAAGCGCATGAGCCAGCCCCGGTCGGTCTGCGTCGACGGGTCCTCCTGCGGCAGCGCCTGGTATCCGGCGGCCTTGTAGTGATTGTGGACCGCCGCCAGCGCCTGGTCGATATCGCCGGGCACGCGCATCAAGACGACCCGCTTGCCTTGGCCGGCCGGGTCCTCAAACACCATGAGGACGTGGGCGTCCTTGGGGGCCAGGTCATCCGCCACCTGGCTCTGGGGAGAATCCGCCGGCAGCCCGAAGATGCCCGCGAGAAAGCGGCGCCTGTCCTCGGGGTCCTTGTTCGCGGGGTCGTTGTAGGGGCCGTCTTCGTCGGCGGCTTCCATGACAAGGCCGCCCATGATCTTGCGGAGGGCCTGGGCTTGCTGCCGGCGGGCCTCCTCAAGGTTCGGGGCCTTCTGCGGCGGCGCCGGGGCGAACACGTCCTCGCCCGGCTTCGAGGCCGCGTCCGGGCCGCCCTCCAGCCGCGACGGCTGCCGCAGGTAATGCGCCAGGCCCACCATGCTGGCCAGGATGAGCGCAATGGCCAGGATCCGCCAGATGAAGGTCCTTCGCTTGGCGCCTTGCGGCGGCGAAGCGGACGGCACATTCGGGGCTTCTTCGGTCGTCATTGCGTCTATCCGCCCAGTTGCCCGAGGAGGTCGCCGGCGTGCCACCATCGGGTGTAAATGTCATCGCATGTGGGTTTTATGTGAGGGGCCACCGACCCCAGCGACAGGTTCTGCCGGAAGTCGTTGAAGACCTCGCTCAGGGGCCCGCTGCGGGCGATCTTCCAGATGTCGAGGTGGTCGAAGTGCCACGGGCTGGAGTCCCGCAGGTGGTCGGCGGCGGCGGACTTATCGAGGAAGTTCCACATGGGCGCCGTCGTGAACGTCTTGGTCGACTGGGTCTTGAGCCGCCCGGGGAGGTTGTCCCAGATGCGCTCCCACCAGTCGCGCGCCAGGGGGTTGGAGATCTGGGCCGTCGTGGACGGCGCGACCTCCGGCTGCAGCCGGTCGAGGTCGTCACCGTAGCCGCGCGGCTGGGTTACGCCGCCCGTGCCGGGATTCTTGAGGTCCGGGTCCCAGCCTTCCAGTTTCATCGGCGACCACCCGCCGTGCGACGCCTTGTACAGGTGGTAGCGGGCCTCGACGAGGGCCTGCTGCTTCGCGAGCATCGCCATGGACATGTAGATCGTCAGGCCGGCCACGAAGACGATGATCGGGATCGCCAGGAGGAACTCCAGGAGCGCATTGCCGCGCACACAGCGGCGGGCACCACGAATTACGGAGCCAGCGCCGCTCCCGGGTTTTTGCGCGGCGGGTCGGAGTTTACCCGCCTGGGCGGGTACCCGCCGCACCGACAGGCGCAAGGTCTCGTGAGCATGCGCCATTCTCGCGCGGCGGGTACGGAGACCCGCCGCGCACATGGCGAAGTTGCGCCGTGGAATCAGGGCGGTCGTTTTCAATGCGTGACCTCCTTAACGAAGTCCCACGTGTAGCCCCTGACCGTATCGAGCACCGGCTTGACGTGCGAGGGCGTGAGGCCGTCGACGGCCTGCGCCGCCTGTGACGGGATGCCCTTGTTGAGTTCGCGGAGCATGGCGGCCCAGCGGTCGCCCTCGCTGTAGGAATCCTGCGTCCGCATGAGTTTCACCTTCCAGTTCTGCGTGAAGAGGTCCCAGCCGACCGGGTTGTACACGCGGACCTGGGCGTAGCAGACGACCGCCTCGGTCGGGTTCGGGTTGATGAACCGCTGCGTCCAGTTGGTCGCCATGGCGGCGCGGTAGGCGTAGCCGTTAAGGGTAAACGTGTTCTCGATGTTGTCGACGAGGTTGTCGCCCTGTTGCGTAAAGAAGGTCGGGGCGATGTCGGGGTCCGTCCCGAGGGGCGGCATGTAGTTGCGGTGGAGGGTCGTATCGGGGGCCTTTTCGGCGCCGTTGAACCTTATCATTCTGACCTGCCAATACGTCTTACACTCGGCGTCGGTGTAGGGCCACCGGGAGCCGTCCTCGTGGAGCGGCGGGTGCGGCGCGAAGATCCCCAACTGCGGGTAAAGATAGGTGCGCCGACGTTGAACCCTGTACCAGACATTGCGGCCGGGGTCGGCCCCCTCGTGGCCCTGCGTGGCGCGGGTATAGGCGCTCAGGTTGGGCCACAGGACGCGATGGGGGTTCGGCGGCCACGGGCTGGGGTTGGGGTACACGACCGTGGACGGCTGGAGTTCGGGCCGGTTGATCGCCCATTTCTTGGCCGTCCACTCGCCCGAGGACGGGGGCGGAAACGCCTGGCGCTCTTCGTCCTCCACGTAGCGGGCGTCGAACGAGACCCGCTCCCACCACGTGCGGCGGATATCGTTGTCCTTGTCGCCGTGCACCTTGTCGTAGTCATACTCCCAGGTGCGGAGCGAGGCCTGGTCTTCGGCGCTGCCGAACAGCATCTCGAACTTCATCGACGAGACGGCGTTGAACAGGTCGCCGAAGCCGCTGAGGTCCAGCAGGCCCATCGGCCGCGATTCTACGAACGGCTCGCGCCAGTAGGACCACGGGCCCATGGCGCCGCGGATGCGCCGCAGGATGTTCTGGTCGTCCAGGAAGGTGTTGCCGTAGCCCTCGTAGTTCATCACTCCCCAGCGGAAACCGCCGATGCGAAGACTGGCTTGGGTAGGGTAGCCGGGGCGACCCAGAAACCGCTGGGGCAGCCGGCCGATGCGCATCGGATCCTTGAAGTCCTGGAACGTGCCGATCTCGATCGGCAGTTCCGGCCAGAACGGCGTCATGAAGCCGAAGTCGGCGTGGTTCTCCTTGGCGATGTCGGAGGCCTCGCGGGCGGCGGCGCGCGGCGTGTCGCGGACCATCGCATGCGAAAAGCCGTCCAGCAGTTTCATGCAGTCCCAGAGGACGCCGCCGTTGTAGTCCAGGTACTTCGGCCACGAGATGCCCAGGACGATGTCGTTGAACTGGTTGATGACCTGCTTCTCGGAGGCCGCGTTGCCCGCCACCAGGAACATGTGGTAGTTGGCGCCGCTGGCGCCGGCGTCGGTCAGCCGCACGTCGATCGGAACGTCGTTGCTTTGCTTCTCGATGTTTTCCTTCGCCACGGGGGTAACCGTTTCGAGCGTGTCGCAGAGGACGATGGTGGAGAGCAACTGCACTTCGCCGACGTTGCACATCGAGGCCACGTTGAGGCCCCGCGCGTACCACGCCGCGCCCGTCAGGGCCGCCGAGTCGGCGGCGCCCTGCATTTCGATCTTGTGATTGACCTTCTCCCCGCTGTTGATGACCAGGACAAGGAGCCCTAGCAGGAGGAACATGTACATCACCACGATGTAGATCACCTGGCCGTCCTGGTTGGCGTGCAGCCGCAGGGCGGCCCCGCCGGCGCGCCGCACAAGCCCGATCCCTTCACAGCGTTCTTGTTTCATGGTCCGCTCGCCTCGGCTTTCTGGGCCTTTTTCAGGAGGTCCTCGGCCACCTTGATGAGCGCCTGGACCTCCGGAGTATCCCTGTACGTCTGGGCGATCTTGAAAATGCCCCGGGCCTCGGCGTACTTCTTGCTGTCGAGGAGCACCTTCCCGCTGGCCAGGTTGCGGCGGTACTGGCATTCGCGGATGAGTTCCTGGACCTCGGGCGTGTTCTCGATCTTCTGGGCCAACTGGAACTCGGCCAGCGCCTTCACGTAACTGGCCTGCTGCAGCAATTCCTTGCCGAGGTTCAGGTGCTGCGTGTACCGTTCGCGGTTATCGACCTGGGCGGCGAGGTCCTTGACCTCCTGCGTGTCGTTGACGGCCTTGGCCTCGTCGAGGTACTGGCCGGCCTTCGCAAAATCGTTCTGGCCGAGGGCCTCGCGGGCCTTGCCGAGGGCCGAGCGCAGTTTGCACTCCGTGATCTTGTCGGTCAGGCCCTTCTTGGTCGCATTGTCCGCCGCGCCCACCAGCGGGAGGGCCTGGACGTAACTGTTGACGGCGGCGTCCCACTGCTCGGCGGCCTTGGCGTCGTCGCCGGCCTTGATGAACCGCGCCAGGTTCTCGGCCTGACCCTGTTTGTTCAGGAAGTCCAGCGCCTTGGGGTGCTGCGGATTGAAGCCGAGGACTTCCGTGTACTTCTTCTTGGCGTCCTCCGGCAGGTTGTTATCCTCAAGAGTCTTGGCGTCGACGGCGAGGGCCTCGGCCTTGGCCCTGTTCATCTTCATGCGGTAGATCTCGGAGGGGGCCAGGTCCAAGCAGATCTTGTAGGCGATGGCGGCTTCGGCCCACCTGCCGGCGGCGGCGGCCTTCTCGGCCTCCATGTACTTCTCGGTCAGTTTCGCGGCGATGTCGACCTTCTGGAGCAGTTCGCGGATTTCCGGCGTGTCCCGTTGCTGCGCCGCCTTGTCGAAGAAGCCCCGGGCGGCCGCGTAATCGCGGGCGGTATACGCCTGCTTGCCCTGGTCCACAAGCGACCGGTACTCCCTCAGGTCGATCTTCTCCTTGAGTTGGACGATAAGTTCGTTGAGGTTCTTGAGTTCCGGGTAGCGGGTGGTCAGGTCCGAAATAATGGTCTTGGCCTTCTCGAAATCGCCCCCCTTCTGGGCCGCTTCCGCGGCAGTCAGCCTCTCGTCGACGTCGCGCTGTTTCTGGAAGCGGGTGCGGAAGTTGTCATACCAGCTGGTCGGAGCCTCTTTAACCTTGGCTTTATTGGCGTAATCGTCGGCCCGATCGTAATCCTTCTTGGCGAGCGCCTCCTCTGCCCGCGACATGGAGACGAACTGGTCGGCGATGATCGCCTGGTCTTTCAGATCCGAAAACTTCTGAAGGATCTCAAGGAAGGCCTGTGCGGCGGCAGCGAACTCCTTTTGCTCGAAGAGCCCCTGGGCAATCTGCATGGCGCTCCTGACCTGGTTGACGCGCACCTGCTCTTCGCTGTATTTCCAGTAGATGAGGCCGCCGGCGGCCAGCGCCAGGGGCACGAAAACGAGCGCTGCCCAGAAGACCGCGCGCTGCCACGTCATGGCCGCCTTCGGGAGGGGCGCCGTCTTGTCGCCCGTCTCGGCCGCCGCCCCGGCCGCGGCAGGGGCGCCGGCCGCACCCGCCGACGCCGCCCCGGCGCGCACCGGCGAAACCGATGCGGCCGTATCGGCCTCCATCTCCTTCTCAATCGCCTCGTGCTCGCCCACCGTAACGCTCTTGGCCTGCACGTTCATCACGAAGATCTTGCGGAGCCACTTGACAACCTGGTCTGACGACGCAAAGCGCCGCGACGGGTCCTTGTCCATCAGCCGCTCGACGACCTTGGAAATCAGCGGCGGAACGCCCGGCTGGACGTCCTTGAGGCCCGGGGCCCGGACGCCCAAGTTCGAGTGCCAGTGCATCCAGCGGACCTGCTGGGCCTTCTCGTCGCGCAGGACGTCGCGGAACGCGTCGGCGAACTTCTCCGGCCCGGCGAACATCTCATAGGCGATCATGCCGAGGCTGTAGAGGTCGGCCCGCGGGTCCACGGGGGCGCCCGTGAACATCTCGGGGGCCATGTACTTGGTGGTGCCCATCGGCAGGCTGGTGCGCCCGCCCGAATGGCCGATGAGGCCGAAGTCGGTGATCTTCAGGGCGCCGTCCTTGGCCATCATGATGTTGTTGGGCGTGAGGTCGCGGTGAACGATCCCCTGGGCATGCATCGCCCTCAGGCCCAGCGACACCGAGAGCATGATCCCCAGGCCCGTCTGGAACGGGATGGGCCCCTTGTCCATCATGGCCCGAAGGGTCGTTCCCTCGACGTACTCCATCACGAGGTACAGTTGCCCGTCCTGCTGGAGCAACTCGTGGACGTGGACGATGTTGGCCTGGGAACTCGACAGCCGCGCCAGCGTCTGGGCCTCGGTGCGGAACCGGACGCCAAACTTTTCGTCGAGCGCCAGGTGCGGCGCAATCTGCTTGATGGCCACGTAGCGGTCGAGCGCGGCATCATAGGCCTTGTAGATAACGGCCATGCCGCCCGAGGCCACCTGCTCGCGGACCTCGTACTTGCCGAGCAACGCGCCGGCCTTCAACGAACTCGCAAAAGGCTGCTCCGCCATGGGGGTATCGATCTCCACTCGCGGCCTGCCGGCTTACGTGCCGGGCGGCCATTGATAGTCCTGAGGCTTCAGTTCCAGGTCACCCTCGTTCGTGAGAATCTGCACCACGCGAATCTGCGTGACATACTGCTTGCCCGTGCGCCCCGGCACCTGCGCCTCGTCTCCCATAAAACGGTTGGCGTACGGCATCTCGAGGAGGAACTGGTACGTCACCCGCACGTACATCTCTTCATGGCCCCAGCGGTAACCGTCCCAGTGAGCGTAGCCGTAGTCCATCCGGCCGTCGGGCACGCCGTTATCGTTCACGGTGGGGCAGTAGTGGTACCAGGGGTCGTACCCGCCCAGCGTACTATTCCAATCATGACGCTCGTGCCAGTTGGGGCAACCCTGGTTGCGGTCGCCTTCGCGCCAGTGATCCGGCTTCGCCAGTTCGATCTCCGTCACCTTGACGGCGCCGCTTGCGCTGCTGGTGATCTCGCTGTTGGCGTAGTCATACTGGGACTTGGCGTTTTTGAACAGACCCTGGTAGGTAGGCTTGGTCTTCGAGAGGTAGAACCACGGCCGCTGGTCCTTGACGCCGAGGGTCCGGAAGGCCGCGGACGACTCCTTCTGGACCGCCGTGCCGCCCGCGTCGGCGGGGGTGAGCCCGCCCGAGGCCTTCGCGCTGATGGGCATGACGGCCATGATCGCCGCGCGGCGGATCATCTCCAGTTTCTGCGACTTCGGCACGCTCGCCACGTCGGGGTTCCGGACCCAGTTGCGCTTCTCGGGGAACGTCGGGTCGTCGGCCAGGTTCAGCGGCACCACGACGATCGTCATGCGTGCGGCCGCAAACGCCGCGTAATGAACGACCATGTTGGCGTTGAACACGAGGGCCGCCTGGATGACGAGCAGGAAGATCATCAGGCCCAGCGGAAAGACGAAGGCCATCTCGATGGCGGCCGCGCCGCCCTGGTCGCCGTGGAGCCCGCGGACGCCGGCCGGCCGCACCCGCGGCCGCGCTCGAACCAAGACCAGAAGCATCAGGCCCAGCACCGCCATGCCGACGGCCATAATCACCAGGCACCGCATGGCCAGGGGGCTGGCGGCCGCGGCCACTGTCCATTCCGGAAACTCGCCGGAAGCCGTAAAGGCCAGCCAGACAAGCCCGGCGGTCGCAAGCGCGCTGGCCACCGCAAGCACGATCAGCCTTCGCTTGGGCGTGCGATTCACGGGTCAGCCCTCACTCTTTTCGACCGCCAACGGGGCAGGTCACACCAGGCGCCACACGGCGTCCAGGAGCGACCCGCCGATGATTTCCTCTGTCAGGTACCACAGCGTGCCGACGCACGCGGCGAAACCGAACGGTACGCGGAACGTCGGCTCGCCCGCGGCCTCGTCCAGCGTGGCCGTCGGAAGCGAAAGAATACGGATGGCCATCCAGAGCCTCCGGAGGACGACCCGCACCCGCCCCCGCCAGACCATCAGGATCAGCCCGACGGTCGCGCCCACGAGGAACGAGTAAAAGACCGCATGAAGCGCCGCCCAGTCATGCCAGCCCAGCAGGGCGCCGATCGCGCCCATGAGTTTGACGTCGCCGCCGCCCATCCCGCCCAGCAGGTACGCCACCAGCAAGACGCCGAATCCGAATCCGAACCCTAAGATATGGTCGACCAGTCCGTTCGCCGTGTCGCCGTCGGCAGCCCCCTGGATGACCCCGAGCACCAGGCCCGCCAGGATGGCCGGATAGGTCAGCCAATTATAAACCGTGCCCCGGCGGAGGTCAGAAACCGCCGCCGCAATCAACACCGCTGCCAGCACGGCCCAAGCCACGTATTGCCAGATCATCGGTCCCCCGGCCTGCCGCAATACCGAAGGCTGGTGGTCCTTCAACTTTGATTATGTGGGTGCCACGGCTGCGCCTTGTGTAGCCGTGGTCGTCGGCAGGGATACACGGCTGCAAACTGCGCAGCCGTGGCACCCACAGATTCAATCGTGACAGGCTGCTAGTTCAACTTGCCGCCGAAGTAATCCTGCTTGTTCTGGTCGGCGTCCTGCTTGGCCTCTTTCCAGAGATCGGTGACCCACGTCTTGATCTCGTTCCTGAAGATGATCAGGAGGCCCAGCAGCGGCAGAACGATGGCCGCGATGATGAGGAGTTTCTCCAACCCTTCGGCGCCGCGCTCGTCCTGGTGCAACCTTTTCAACTGGCTGATAATCGTGCCCATGCGTTTCTCCTTGCTTCTCGCTACCCCTCTTCGGGGAACCTCACCCACCCTTTTTCCGTTCCCGCGACATCACAGGAACGGCCACGTGACGTAGTATGCCAGCAGCCCGAAATAATCCGACAGGATTTCGAGCATGTACTCCAGCAGGAAAATGAGCGGCACGGCCACGAAGGCGAAGACCATGACGTACTCGAGCATGCCGCCCTGCTGGTCGCGGTGCAACCGCGCCAGCGGGCTCGGCGCATGATCCAGCCACGCCAGAAGCCGGCGCCAGGGCCTTGTCATTCCACCAATCATGGCTTCGCTCTCTCGTCTTTACTTATCGGCCATCATGGGCTCGAGGCTTGGCAAGTTCCGGAGGGCTGACTTGACAGGCACCTCGTGGCGGAACTCCACCTTGATCCCGGTGTACTCCAGCCTGGACCTCGATAGTTCCCGCTCGCCCTCCGGCATGCGAAGAACGAAGAGGTCTTCCGTCTGGTAGTTGCCGTGCGTATCGAGCGGCAGGACCTGGCTGATCTGCACCACCCGCCGCGACCCGTCCGAAAACCGCATCACCTGAATGATCACGTGAACGGCCGACGCCACCTGGGCCCGCAGCGCCGAGAGCGGAATGACGACGTTGCTCATCAGCGCCATGGTTTCCAGGCGATGCAGGGCATCGGCCGGCGAGTCGGCGTGAAGGGTCGTCATGGACCCCGCGTGGCCGCTGGTCATGGCCTGGATCATGTCGAGCGCTTCGCCGCCGCGGCACTCGCCGACGATGACCCGGTCGGGCCTCATACGCAGGCTGTGCTTGAAGAGGTCCCGAATGGTGACTTCGCCTTTTCCGTAGCGGTCCGGCCCTCGCGTCTCCAGGCTGAGGACGTGCGGCTGGCGCAACTGGAGTTCGCTGGATTCCTCGATGACGACGATCCGCCGGTCGGGCTGGATGTCGGCCGACAGGACGTTCAGCAGACTCGTCTTGCCGCTGGACGTGCCGCCGCTGATCAGGAGGTTCTTCTCGGTCACGATGCACAACTTCAGGAAGTCGCGCGCCAGTTCCGACAGGCACCCGGTCGCGACCAGGAAGTCCATGTCGAACGCCTGGCGCGAGAACTTGCGGATCGTCAGAAGGATGCCCTTGCGGGAGCACGGCGGCATGGCCACGTGCACGCGCGAGCCGTCGGGCAGCCGGGCGTCCAGCATCGGGATTTCGACGGAGATGCGTTTCCCGACGAACTGGAGGATGTTCCGGATCGCCGCCATCAGGGCCACTTCGGTCGGGAATGTGGCCTCGGTCAACGTCAACTGGCCGCGGCGCTCGATGTAGATCTCGTCGGGGCCGTTGACCATGATTTCCGTGACGGTCGGGTCGCGCAGGAACTCGCCCACCGGCTCCAGGAAATGGAGGATCGTCCGCTCGAAGATGTCTTCGAGCCGGACCACCGCCCGCGATTCGGCAGGCTTGACCTGCACGGGTTTTGCTTGCGCAATCGCCATGGCGCGCATCACCCCCCTCTGAACACCAGTATTATACGACTCAATCCGACACGAACACCGGCAATCCCGGCGATTTCCCCGTCCTGAGCCCCAAGGGGCAGGCTCCCTCCCCCCTGGTAGACGCGGGCCACGGCACGGTAACCGGAAGAATCGCCCGCCTGGTACTCTACAGCCCTTGCGAGGACAGATTGCCGGTGGGCATAGCCACCCTGCTGTTCATTGTCGGCCCGGGGCTACTCAACGGACTTCAGGCTCAACCGCTTGGCCTCTGCGGCCACCTGGTCGGCCCGGAGGCCCGCCGTACGGGCGATCTCGGCCGCCACCATCATACCCGTCTGCTGGTCCTTCGCCGTAACGTGAATCCGGCCCTTGCGGTCATAGGAGTAGGTGACGTCGACCAGGGCCCCTGCGGGGCGGCCTTCCGGAAGGCCCGTCACCTCGACCATGCCGATGGTAATGTTCGCCGCAGGGTCCGGTGCATCGCCCTGAACGACCTGGAGGACGATCTTCTGCTGCCCGTCGACCGACGTCTGGTAAGTCTTGGTCACGCTGGCCGGCAGGCGGCTGTTCTTGGAGATCAGGATATCGTTCCGGTACTGAAGGCTCCGCACGTCCTTGATGATGAGGCCCAGGGCGTGGGCCGCCACGTCGACCGTCCGGACCTTGCCCAGGCGTTCGGCGGCCTCGGCCCCGAATTCCTGGATCCGCTCGGGGCTCTTCATGGCACAGATGGCGGCATGAATGGCGGCCCCGGCGGCCACCGTCTCGTCCACCGGCACGTCGCTCTGGCACGGCTTGTCGGCCATGCGCTCCAGCAGGCGCTGGACCATCGGCATGCGGGCCGACCCGCCCGTCGGAATGATTCGCCTCACGCCGTCCCACGTGATGCCGGCCTCTTCCAAGACCATCTCGGTCGTCAGTTGCGTCACGGCCAGGAGGTCCTCGGTCAGCGCCTCGAATTCCTGGACCACAACCTCGTAGTTGCCCCAATGGCCCTTGTAACTGACGGGGACGGTCGTCTTCTCGCGCCGGCTGAGGGTCTTCTTGGCTTCCTCGGCGCTGACGTACAGGTACGCCATCGCATGGGGATCCTCGCGGACGTTCAACTTGAATTCCAACTGGAACTTGTTGGCCAGGTGATTGACGAGCCGCTCGTCCCAGTCCTTGCCGCCGAGTTCCACGTCGCCGTCGGTGGCCAGCGTAATGAACTCGTTGCCCTTCTTTTCGATGACCGTGACGTCGAACGTGCCGCCGCCCAGGTCGTAGACCAGGAAGATGCCGTTTTCCTCGCTCCGCGCCAGGCCGTAAGCCAAGGCGCTGGCGGTCGGCTCGTTGATGATGTCCAGGACCTCGAGGCCCGCGATCGTGCCGGCGTCCTCGGTGGCCTTGCGGCGGGCATCGTCAAAATACGCCGGCACCGTGATCACCGCGTGGCGGATGGGGCCGAGGTGCTTCTCGGAGTCCTGCTTGACCTTCTTCAGGATCAGCGCCGAGACCGATTCCGCCGTATACGACTCGTTGTCCACCGTGAATCGCCACCGGGGGTTCCCCATCTGGCGCTTGACGTGCATGACGGCCCGGGCCGGATTGGCAAGGGCCTCGCGCTTGGCGTCGCGGCCCACGAGAACGCCCGACGGCGTGAACGCCACGACCGAGGGCGTCAGCAGTTCCCCCTCGGCGTTCGGCACCAGGACCGGGCGGCCGGACTCGTCCACGTAGGCCAGTTTTGATAGAGTGGTCCCGAGGTCGATGCCGACCGCATGCCCTTCGATTCCCTTCGGTCTATCGGCCACTGGCCACCTCGCGAGGACCCTGGATTCCTGCCCATTCTAGGAAGGAACGGCCGCTTGTCAAGCGTTGCCGGTATCGCATGTATTGCGTCCGTCGAGGGGCGGGTGGCAGGGTCACGCTTTTGCGTGACCCTGTTGCAGTGACGGGCCGGGCGCCGCCCCAGGCACATGGTCACGCAACAGCGTGACCATGCCACCCTCGTAAGTGACGCAGTGCGACCGTTGCCGAGTTGACGACTCCCCCCTTCCGTGATAACATACCGTGGGTTGAACGGCCCCTGGGCCGCGGAGAACGACCCCCGAGAGGCGTACGAGAGGCGTAAGAGGCCCCGATGGCGTCCGAAAAAGAGAACGGAAAAAGCCCCCCCGCCGCACGACCCGCGAGCGCGGCCGTCTCCACGCTGGCCAAGGCGCACCTCAAGTGCCTCGCCGGGCCGGAGAAAGGCCAGACCCTGCGGGTGGCGCCGAACACGACGACGATCGGCCGCGACCCTTCCTGCGACATCGTCCTTACGGAGACCGTGATTTCGCGCCAGCACTGCCGCATCGAACGCCGGGCCGAACTCTGGCACCTGAGGAATCTGAGTTCCAACGGCACGCTTGTCAATAAGAAGCCTGCGGACGACGTCGCCCTTGCCGACGGAGACGAGATCCGCATCGGCGCCAAGACGCGCCTCAGGTTCGTCGTGGAAGAGATTTCCCTGTCGAGCACGGGCCGGCCCCAGTTCCGCCGCCGCACGGGCGCCCCGGAGGAAGGTGAGGCCGAAGGGGAAACGGCCGAGGAGTCGCCGGATTCCAAGCCGTCGCTTTTCCAGCGCCGCAGGGGCCTGTTCATCGGCCTGGGCATCTACCTGGGGCTCATGGTCATCTTCGCCGCGGTCGTGGGTTACTACAAGTACCTCGGCCCCGAGAAGATGTCCGGCGACGACATCCCCATCCTGGGCCTGGACGACGCCGTCCGCCTTGAACCCGGCACCACGCCCAGGAGAATCGTCCGCGAGGATGCCCAAGGGATCTGGATCGAGAACACGCTCGGTTCCCCCCTACTCGTACCCCAGGCAGACCTGGCCTCAGGCAAGGCCGTGCGTATCCCCGGCATCCGCAAGGCCCTCGACGTCAAGTTCTTCGAGGCCAAGAACGCGACGCCGGGGTATCCCTTCACCATCGAGGAGATCAATCCGACCGTCGGCAAGCAGTGCGAGAAACGGGCGATGGAACTTTACCGCGTCCGCACCATGCAGCCGGCGGCCTTGTTCGGCGCCGTGCGGCTGTTCCAGAAGGCCCTGGCTTATAACGGCGGCCGCGGCTACTTCGAGGACCGCAACGTCGACGAGGTCTACCGGCGGGCCCTTGACGAACTCATACAAACGGTGACCCGCCTGTACGGCAACGCCGCCGGCCCCGAGGAAAAGTCCGACCCGAAACGCGCCCTGGAAACCTATAATCGCATCCTGACCATGGTGCCCGAACCCGAACTGAAGAACCCCATCTACGTGAATGTTTCGCGCCGCATGGCGCAGTTGAAGCGCGACATGCCGGAATCCAAGTAGTCCTACTTGTCCGGGCTCCGCTCCGCCGGAATGCTGAAGAACGTCGTCGGCGCCTTCGCGGGGCCGGGACGCTTCTTCTCCGGCGGCTGCTTCGCCTTCGGCGCCACGGCGGGCGGCCGGGGCTCGCCCTCAACGGGCGGGCGTGCGGCAGACGGATACTTCCTGATGAACTCCTCGAGCGCCGCCGCGTCCATCGGCTCCGCCTCGGTTCCCGGCGCGGGCGGCGAGGCGGGCTGCGTCCCGCGAGCCCCCGGCCTCTCTTCGGACGGCGCGATCGCGGCAGGCGATTCCCCCTCCTCCTGCCGCGGCATAGCCTTCCCCTTCCACGGACTCCACAGGCCCGTGGCCACCACCAGCGCCAGTGTCAGCACCGCGATGCCCGCCAGCACGGCCGCGCCCACCATCACCAGTTGCGGCCTGGCATGCAGCCACTGGACGACGCTTTTCGCATCGGCCGCGGCCTTCTTAGAGGCCAGCGTGGCCCTTCGCGCCTTCGACACTTCGCCGGTCGGCTCCTGCAATCGCTTGAGGGCCTCCGACAGGACCTTCCGGTGCACGCCGAGCAGCGACGCGATCGTCGCCAGGATCTCGGCCTCCTTGCCCAGGTGCCCGCCGTAACGATGAATGCGCCGGGCCACGCGCAGAAGGTAATCCTCCGGGTCGCGCTTGGCCTCGGCCAGGAACCGCGCCCGGGCAAAGATGTGAAGGCTGCGACTGACTTCCTCCGCCGCCAGGCGGGCCAGGCCCTCGGTCACGCCGAGCAGTTTCTGCACCTGCTTGACGGCCTCGACGCGCCGCTCCAGGCGCCCCGCGTGGAGGCACTGGCCCAGGATCACCGCATCCCGATAAATCCACACGCCAATCGGCAGCGCCAGTTTGTGTTCGCCGTGGGGCGGCCACTCCTTCAGCCGCACGCCCAGTTTGTGCACCATGGGCGGCAGCAGCCGCGTCACCGGCACGCCGCGCGTCACGCACGCGTTCAGCCACGCTTCCAGGACGCCCGGGTCGCGCCCCGCGCCCTCGGCGTGAGTCCGGTAGCACTCCTCGATGACCTTCTTCCACCGGGCCTCGAGTTCGCGGTCGTAGGCGGACTGCTTCTCTTTGCTCGTCAGGACGACCATGGCCTGGCCGACCTCCGCCAGCAGGTCCAGCGCCTGCTTGCGGTACTGCCCGATCTGGTAGGCCCGGAGTTTGCGTTTGACGCGGCGGCCGGCGTGCAGGATGACCTGCTGCTCGGTCTCCATTTCCGGCACCCCGAGGAGCCCGTAGTAGGACGGCGAGGTGCACTTGATCCCCAGCCACTCGCGGTAGATTTCCTCCCGCGAGAGTTCCATTTTGCTGACCGAACTGGATCGGGTGTCGGCCATGTGTGTTTCTTCGGCAAAAAACCGTGCGAGCCTGTTATCATACCGCCCACAGGGGCGGTTGGCAACCTCGGCGTAGTGCGCCAGTTACGAGGGTGGCATGGTCACGCTGTTGCGTGACCATGTTATCCTGACGGGGCAATCGCCGTTCGGAGCACATGGTCACGCAACAGCGTGACCATGCCACCCCCCAGACTGACGCACTACCCTCGGCCGCACGGAGAGCACACAAGTAGTACGCACGAGATGACCCAAGGCGCATGGCGGAAAATGCGGCTGCCCGACGTTCTGGCTCGCCCGGCGATCCGGACAGGCCTGGCCCAGGCCCTCGCGGCCGGGTCCCTGTGCGACCATTGCCTCGGGCGGCTGGTCGCAGGGGCCGACACGGGCCTGGCCAACGACCAGCGGGGCCGGACCGTCCGAGAGGCTCTGGCCGCTCCCGCCCCGGGGGCAACGTGCAGCCTGTGCGGCGGGCTCCTGGGGAGCATCGACGCGTGGGCGGCCCGCGCCGCGGAGGCGCTTCGCGGCTGGGAGTTTGAGACCGTCGGCGTCGCAACTCGCCCCGACCCCCAGGTCACTCAGCGTGAGGAAGCCCTGTGGCAAGTGCTGGAGTCCGCCTCCGAAACACCCGGCCCGTGGGCCGCAGGCGACCTCGTCGAGCCGTACCGTCAGGAGTTCGGCCGCCTGCTCGGCCTGCGCCTGGCCGACCTCCTGGACTGCGAGGCAGCGCCGAAAGACCCCGACGTCTGGATCTTCGCCGACCTCGCCACGGGTTCTGTCACCATCCGGGTCGAGCCGCTGTTCGTGTGCGGCCGGTACCGCAAACTCGTGCGCGGCATCTCGCAGAGCCGCTGGGCGGCAGTGCCGATGAGCGTCCAAGACATCGTCGGCGACCCGATCTGCCGCGCGGCCGAGGGCAAGGATCATTCTTTCCACGGCTGCGGCCGCGAGGACGTCGACGTACGGTGCCTGGGCGAGCGCCCGTTTGTGTTGCAGGTGTTTCAGCCGCACCGGCGGCGTCTGGATTGGGCGGCGCTGGCCGACGAGATCAACCGGTCCGCCCGCGTTGAGGTGCTGGGCCTTGCGCCCTGCCGCAGACCCGAGGTGGCACGCCTGAAGGAACTTCATCCCGAGAAGTCTTACCGCGCCCTGGTGCGCCTGGCGAGTGACGTGGACGATGCCGCCCTGGCGCGGCTGGCGGGCCTGGTCGGGCCCATCCGCCAGCGGACGCCGCTACGGGTGCTCAGGCGCCGGCCGGACCTCGTGCGCAATCGGCAGATCGTGTCGCTGCGGTGGCGCCGCATCGACGGATGCACTCTGGAGATCGAGGTTCGCACCCAGGCGGGCCTGTACGTCAAGGAGTTCGTGAGCGGCGACACCGGCCGCACGCGCCCGAGCGTTGCCGAGACCCTCGGCATCGCCGCCGAGTGCGCGGAGTTGGACGTAATAGCCGTGCACGTCGAATAGAGCGCCGGGTGGCATGGTCACGCTGTTGCGTGACCATGTTATCTTGACGGGTTGAGCGACGTTCGGCGCGCATGGTCACGCAACAGCGTGACCATGCCACCCTTCGATTGATGCGTGACGGGCCGCTAATCGATCTTCTTGAAGCGGTCCCGCGTCTGGCCGCAGATGGGGCAGGACGCCGGCGGCTCGCCCTCGAACGTGTTGCCGCACACCGGGCAAACCCACATGGCCGTCTGCGGCAGGTCCTGGCCCTTGCCGACGGCCTCGGCCGCCTTCTGATACAACGCCGCGTGGACCTGCTCGACGCGGTTGGCGAATGTGAACGACTGGCCGGCCTTGCCGTTGCCGTCCTTCTCGGCCTGCTTGATGAAGGTCGGATACATCTTGGTGAACTCGTGCGTCTCGCCTTCGATGGCGGCCTTCAGGTTGTCGGCGGTCTTGCCGACGCCGTTCATAACCCGCAGATGATTGTGGGCGTGGACGGTCTCCGCCTCGGCCGCCGCCCGGAACAGCCGCGCCACCTGGGCGAGGCCTTCCTTATCGGCCGCCTGGGCGAAGGCGAGATACTTGCGGTTCGCCTGGCTCTCGCCCGCAAACGCCGCCTGAAGATTGTCGTCGGTCTTGGCCATGCTCTTCTCCTCGTACAAGGGGTTCGGTGGCAACAGTAACGCCATTTTGAGCCTTGCGGGGCGCTCCCGTCAAGCCGTAAGGCAGAACATCCTTGCCCGGCTCCGCAGTTACAGGATGCTAACCGCGTACGGCCGCCGCGCCTCGAAGCCCGTGACGGCGTCAAAGCCGGCCTCGCGCAGCGCCCGCTCGGCTGCGGTAAAATTGTGATTTATCTCCTCGCGCCGATGCGCGTCGGAGCCGACCGTCACCCGCCGCCCGCCCAAGGCGCGGTAGCGGCGAAGGATTTCCACGTCCGCCGCCATCCCGAGGCCGCGGTCGAGCATGTGGTGCGTATTGATCTCCAGCGCCGTGCCGGCGGCGACGCACCGGGCCAGGATCCGCTCGACCTTGCGCCAGTACCCCTCGTCGCGGAGGGGCCCGACGATGTGCGGCAGTTGCTTGTAAAGGTAGTCGAAATGTCCGATCGTGCTGGCGAGGCCCGATGCCGCGAGCGCCTCGACCTCGGCCAGGTACGCGGCGTGGACCTCCCGCAGTTCGGAGGTGTCCGGCGCGGGCCCCTTCGTCAGGTTATACAGGTGGCGTCCGGCGGCCGAGTGGACGGAGCCGATGCGGAAATCGCAGGGCATCGTCGCCAGGACCTCGGCCGGCTCGGAGCCGAACTCGCTGCGAAAATCGAACTCCAGGCCCTGCCGGATCACCAGGCGGCCGGCGTACCGGGCCCGCGCCTCCGCGATCGCCGCCGTGCACGCCCCCCAGTCCAGGAACCCGTAGTCGTCGTCCTGGCGGGCGAAATCGAGGTGCTCCGTTAAGCCGATCTCGCGCAGGCCCTGCGCGAGGGCCGCCTCGCACATCTCCGCCACCGTGTTCTTGCCGTCCTTGCTGAGGGTCGTGTGCATGTGATAATCGAGTGTCAGCATCGTTTGCCTGAAGCCTCGCTGTTCCGTACGACAGTGCGACTTCCGAAATTGTGCGCCGCGGGTCTCTGTATCCGCCGCGCAATTCGGGGCGTTATCATAGCGAAAAAACCCGCCCGCGCTAAGCCCGCACCCGGCCGTAGCCGCACGGAACCGCCGACAGGAACCGCATGGCGTCAGTCATAGGGGGGTGGCATGGTCACGCGCCTTTGCGTGACCATGTCGCAGTGACAGGCCAGGCGCCGTTCGAGGCACATGGTCACG